>Ga0268386_10000999_pt1 | contig 18959 bp, 15 predicted proteins | sample RVTome_15_FD_200260 | JGI IMG/M metagenome (GOLD analysis project Ga0268386, IMG submission 200260) | Soil microbial communities from uranium-contaminated site in the Upper Colorado River Basin, Wyoming, United States - RVT150D86... ...
CTCCTCGCGTGCGACCCGGCCTACGACCGCCTCCGGGACGACCCGCGGTTCGGGCAGCTCCTCCGCAAGGTCCGCCCGGCGACCTGAGCCGCGCGGTTGATTCGGACAACGACCATCGACACACTCGGGTCGTGCCCGATCCCGGCCACCAGGGAACCCGAGGCGCCCACGCCGCCGGCCCGTGTCGTTCGTCCCGGGCCGATGGGCGACCGGTCATCCAGGGCGTAGAATCGACGGGAGGTCGCACACCGCTCATGCAACGGCGCCGCTTTCTCGAGCTCGCTTCGGCCACGGGGGCGTGGGCCAGGCTGGGCGCCCTCGGCGCCCTCGGCGCCGTCCCCCGCCTGCCCGCGGTGTCCGCGGCGGAGGCCAGGCTCGAGGGCGGATCGGTGCGCTTCCATCCGGACGTCGAACCCCTGGTCCGCCTCCTGGAGGAATCGCCCCCCGAGCGGGTCCTCGAGGAGGTCGCCGCCGGGATCCGCCGCGGCCTGGGCCTGCGCGACGTGACCGCCGCCCTCTTCCTCGCCGGCGTGCGCGGCATCCAACCCCGTCCCGTCGGCTTCAAGTTCCACGCGGTCCTCGTCGTGAACTCGGCGTACCTCGCGAGCCTCGCCTCGCCCGACGCCGATCGCTGGCTCCCCATCTTCTGGGCCATCGACCAGTTCAAGCGCTCGCAGGCCGCGGACGTCCGCGCGGGCGACTGGACCCTCGGCCCGGTCGACGAATCGGCCGTCCCGTCCCGCGGTGACGCCCGCCCGCGCTTCATCGAGGCCATGGACCGCTGGGACGAGGCCGCCGCCGATGCGGCGATCGCCGGCCTCGCCCGCGCCGCCGGCCCCTCCGAGGTCTTCCCCGTGCTCGCGCGCTACGGCGTCCGTGACTTCCGCGAGATTGGCCACAAGGCCATCTACGTGGCCAGCAGCTTCCGCCTGCTCGACGCCATCGGCTGGCGCCACGCGGAGCCGGTCCTGCGCTCGGTCGCCTGCGCGCTGCTGGACCGCGAAGGCGCGCGCGGGAACCCCGCCGACGCCGACCTCCCGGCGGATCGCCCGTACCGGCACAACCTCGAACGCCTCTCGCGAATCCGGGGGGCCGGGCCCGACGGCGCCGCGAGGGGGGACCCCGCGGCCGACATGCTCCAGGCGCTCCGCCACGCGTCGCCCGAGGAAGCGGGCGACCGGGCGATCGAGCTCCTGAACCGCGGCGCGGCTCCCCGATCGCTCTTCGACGCGTTCTTCGAATTCGCCGCCGAGCTGATGATGCGCGCGCCCGGCATCCTCTCCCTGCACGCGACCACCTTCACGAACGCCGTCCACCACGCCTGGCGGCGGTCGAGCGGCGAGGGGACGCGCAACCTGCTCCTCCTCCAGAACGCCGCGTTCCTTCCCCTGTTCCGCCGCGGCGCGACCCGGGGCGTGGAGATCGACAAGCTCGAGCCGGCGCCCCTCGAAGCGTCCGGTCCCGCCGCGATCGAGGAGATCTTCTCCGAGGTCGACCGCGACCGTCTCACCGCCTCGCGCAAGGTGCTGGCGTTCCTGCGGGACCATCCCGATCCGGGGCCGCTCGCGGACGCCGCCCGCCGGCTGATCTTCCTCAAGGGCGTCGACTCCCACGACTACAAGTACAGCTCCGCGGTCCTCGAAGACCACGCGTTCATGGCGCCGCCGCGTCGCGATCGCTTCCTCGCCGCGGCGGCGTTCAACCTCAAGGGTCCGGCCGACCCTGACAACGGGCTGGTCCAGCGCGCTCGCGCCGCCCTCGACGGATGAGCCCGGGGTCCCCGATCCGGACGTCCGTCCAGCGGCTGGACGCGGACCCGCCTGGAGGACGCCCATGCCCCCACGATCGTCGATCCTCGCCGCCCTCGTCGCCCTCGCCGGCGCGGCCCCGCTCCTCGCCGCCGGGCTCCCCGGCCTGAAGGCCGAGGACGCCTTCGACCTCGAGCTCGCGACCGACCCCCAGATCTCCCCGGACGGGTCGCAGGTCGTCTACGTCCGGCGCTGGGCCGACGTGATGACCGACCGCCGCTACGCCAACCTGTGGCTGGTGGACGTGGCCGGGGGGGGCCAGCGCGGCGTCACGACCGGCAAGTTCAACGACCACACGCCGCGCTGGTCCCCCGACGGCCGGCGCGTCGGCTTCGTCTCCGACCGCGGGGGATCGCCCCAGGTCCACGTCGCGTGGGTCGAGGCCGGAGGGCCGGTGGCGATCACCAACCACGTCACCGCGCCTTCCCGCCTCGCCTGGTCGCCGGACGGGCGCACCATCGCCTTCACCGCGCTCGTGCCCGGCACCGCTCCCTCGGTCGCCCCGATGCCGAAGCCGCCCAAGGGAGCGGAGTGGGCCGAGCCCGCCCGGGTGATCGACCGCCTCGTCTACCGCTTCAACGCCCAGGGCTACCTGCCCGAGGGCTTCTCGCACCTGTTCGTGGTCCCCGCGGACGGGGGCACCGCCCGCCAGGTCTCGAGCGGCGACTTCCCCCACGGCGCGACGTTCGGGGTGACCGGCGGTCCCGTATGGACGCCCGACGGAGCGCGGATCCTGATCCCCGCGAACCGCCGGCCCGACTGGGACATGGAGCCGCTCGACTCCGACATCTGGGCCTTCGCGGTCGAGGACGGCGCCGCCCGCCGCCTGACCGAACGCCGCGGCCCGGACGACGCGGTCGCGGTGTCGCCCGATGGGAGGAAGATCGCCTGGGTGGGCTTCGACGACCGCTACCAGGGCTACCAGGTCACCCGCCTGTACGCGCGCGACCTCGAGGGCGGCGAGGCGCTCGTCCTCGCCGCCGACCTCGACCGCGACGCCGCCGCGCCCGCCTGGGCTCCCGACGGGCGGGGCGTCTACTTCACCTACGAGGACCACGGCCGGATCCTCCTCGCCCTCGCCGGGCTCGACGGCGGCGTGCGCACGGTCGCCGAGGACCTGGGCTCGGGGACGACCGCCTACACCGGCGGGGGGGACTTCAGCGTCGCCCGCGAGGGCAGCATCGCCTTCGCCCACGGGACCGGGGACCGGCCGGGAGACGTCGCCGTCCTCCGCGCGGGCTCCCGGCAGCCCTCGGTGCTGACCGCGCTCAACGAGGACCTCCTGTCCCAGCGCACCCTCGCCACCCTGGAGAAGATCACGGCGCCGTCGTCGAAGGACTCCCTGCCCATCGAGGCCTGGATCCTCAAGCCCCCCGGCTTCGACCCCGCCCGGCGCTACCCGCTCATCCTGGAGATCCACGGCGGGCCCTTCGCCGCCTACGGGCCGCTCTTCGACCTCGAGAAGCAGGTCTGGGCGGCCCGGGGCTACGTGATCGTCTACGCCAACCCGCGGGGGAGCAGCTCGTACGGGGAGACGTTCGGCAACCTGATCCATCACGCCTATCCCGGCGACGACTTCTTCGACCTCGACTCGGTGGTGAGCGCGGTGGTCGCCCGCGGCTACGTCGACCCCGGCCAGCTCTTCGTCACCGGGGGCAGCGGGGGAGGCGTCCTGACCTGCTGGATGATCGGCCGCAGCGACCGCTTCCGGGCGGCGGCCACCGTCTACCCGGTCATCAACTGGTTCTCGTGGGTGCTCACCTCGGACATCCCGTCCTTCGGGGCCAAGTACTGGTTCCCCGGCATGCCCTGGGACGAGACCGAGCACTACATGAAGCGGTCGCTCTTCTCGGTCTTCGCGAACGTGAAGACCCCGACCATGGTCATCACCGGCGAGCAGGACTGGCGCACGCCGATCTCCGAGTCGGAGCAGTACTACACCGCGCTCAAGCTCAAGGGGGTCGAAACGGTGCTCGTGCGCGTGCCCGAGGAGCCCCACGGCATCCGGCTGCGCCCGAGCCACCACGTGGCCAAGATGCTCAACATCGTGGGCTGGTTCGAGAGGTACCGCCCGGGCCCCGGGTAGACGCGGCGGCCTTCCCCCTTCCCCAGCCGAAGACCGCCCCGGAGGACCGGCCGGCGAGCCGAGCGGGTGAACCGGTCACGCGGACTCCGTCGTGAGCACCTGGCCCCGCTCCGCCGCCGCCGTCTCGAGGTCGTCCGCCCGGATCGCCTCCGACCAGAGCCCGCGCCCGGTCTCGTAGAGGACCACCTCCGCCCCCACGAAGCGGGTGCGCCCGGCCGGCTCCTCCTTGAGGAGGAACCCGCCGGTGTTGCAGAAGCGCACGACCCGCCCGTCCACCGTGTCGGTGAGCTCGTCCGATCCCCAGGGGATGGGCTGGTGGGTGTGGCCGAAGACGACGGAGGAGGGCGCGGGCAGGTCGATGCCGTGCTCGTCCCGGAGGCGGTCCAGCTCGCGGAGGCTGGCCCGGTAGTAGCTGCGGAAGCGCTCCCGGACCGGCGGCCGCCCGAGGAACTCCCGGCTGTAGCGCGTCTGCTCGACGCCGCGCAGCGACTCGAGGACCCGCCGCTTGAGCCAGCGCAGGCCGGCCCGGCGCAGGAGGTCCACCGGGGACCAGAGTCTCCGCGAGCCGCGGAGCGCCGCCTCCAGCCGGTCGAGATACCGGGCGACGAGGCCGGTCTGTCCCGCCGTCACCTCGCGGTGGACGAGCCGGGCCACCCGGGTCAGGGGGTGGGCCTGGCCGATCCCCGCGCTCCCCAGGTGGTTGAGGGGCAGGTTCAGCCCGACGAGGTCGCGGATGCTCGGCTCGGAGCCGCCCTCGAGGGGGAGGTCCTCCCGGGCCAGGAGCAGGGCCCACTCCGCGGCGGCGGCCCAGAACGCCTCGAAGTAGTGGCCGTGGGTCAGGAGCACGCTCTCGCCGTCCTCCGCCACGAGGTAGAGGTTCGGGTAGGCGAAGTCGATGGTGAGCTTGCGCCCGACCGGGCGCCGTCCCTCGCCCCCCCAGCGCCGGGTGATGTGGTCGAGGAAGAGGCTGCCGTAGGGCGACCGGTCCTCGTGCCACTCGGGGCGGGGAGCGACGTCGGGCAGGAGGAGGCGGCCGCGGGAGGCCGCGGGCCGGTCGTCGATGACCCCCGGGACGGACCGCTTGAAGGCCCGGGGGAGCTGCCCCTGCTTGAGCTGGTTGATGACGTTCACCTGGTGCTCGACCGTGTGCCAGATGTCGAAGTCGTGGTTCCCGGGGACGTAGACGACCTCGCGGGCCAGCTCGTCCTCCTGGGCGCGTACGAAGAAGGCGCGGGCGGCCCGGTAGGCCTCCTCGTAGCTCGCCACCGAGAAGTCGAGGATGTCGCCGAGGAGGACGAGGTAGTCGACGCGTCCGAGCACCCGCCGCAGCGCCGGGTAGGCGGGGCCGATGGTCGGCTGGCCGTCGGGGCCGTCCGACACGAGGGTGCACAGCTCGTCACCGAAATGGACGTCGGAAATCACGGCCAGGCGCATCGACCAAGCCTCCCGCGGGCCCGTGACGACACCGTGACGCGCCGCCGTCCCGAGGGGTCCCGCCCGGGCGGCCGCGAGGGTGGCACCGCCAGGACGTCATCGCCTTCGCCCTCGATCTCGGGCGGGCGAAGCAAGTGTACCTCCGTGGACAAGGGGGGCCGCCCTGCCCCCGAGATCGCCTGTCTCCGGGTTACGATGGGCGCATGCCCACCCGCGAGCTGTGGCTCGTCCGCCACGGGGAGACCCCGGCCAGCCGGGGACACTCCCTCGCGGGCTGGAGCGACGTCCCCCTGACCGAGGCGGGCGAGGAGCAGGCCCGGGCGCTCCGGCCGGTCCTCGAGGGCGAGGTGTACGCGGACGTCTGGTCCTCGGACCTCTCCCGGGCCGTCCGCACCGCGCGCCTCGCCTGGGGCGAGCCGCGCCAGGAGCGGCGGCTGCGGGAGATCGACTTCGGCTCGCTCGAGGGACGGCACTGGCCGGAGCTGGAACGCGAGCACCGGAAGGCCCTCGAGCGATTCGAGGGCTTCGCCCCCCCGGGTGGGGAGACCCTCGAGCGGTTCCGCGGGCGAGTCGTGCCGTTCCTCGACGAGCTCGCGCCGGGCCGGCACCTCCTGTTCACCCACGGAGGCGTCCTGCGCCTGCTCTCCCGCGAGGCCGGCCACGACCAGTTCCTCCCGACGGGCTCGCTGCTGGTCCTCGACTGGGACGCTCGCCGGGTCCTCCGGCGCCACGACGGACCGGGGGCGCCCCCCGGGCCCCCCGGGATCGCGCCTGGACAGACGGCCTAGAATCGTGGGAACGCCGAGGTCGCCGACGATGCAGGACGGTTTCCGCGAACGACACGGCGGTCGGGCCGTCCGCGCGGCCCTCGTGGCGGCGGCGGTCTCGACCGGCCCTTCCTTCGCCGCCCCGCCCCAGGGCCCGCCGCCCGTGCAGATCATCCCCCCGGTCGAGACGGAGCTGCTCCGCCTCGAGGTCGTCGTCCTCGACGAGCGCGGACGGCCGGTGAGCGGCCTCGCGATCGGCGACTTCCAGGTCGCCGAGGACGGCAAGGAGCAGGCCGTCACCCACTTCCAGCCGGCGGCGCCGGGACTCGCCGACCCCGCGGCCGCCCTTCGGGCCGCCGAGGAGGAGGAGCCGGAGCCGGCGGGGCCGCCCCCCGAGGGCCGGCACATCGTCCTCGCCATCGACGACCTGCACCTCTCCCCGAACAGCCTGGCCGGGTCCAAGATCGCCCTGAAGCGCTTCGTCGGCGAGAGGCTGTCCGAGGAAGACGAGGTGGCGATCGTCACCACCAGCGGGTCCCTCGGCCTCTACCAGGCCTTCACCCGCGAGCGGCTCGTCCTCCGCCGCGCGATCGACCGGCTCGCCTATCGGGAGCGGCGCGGGAACGCGGGGGGCCGGGCCAACATGTCCGAGCAGCAGGCGGAGGCCATCGACCGCGGCGACCCCGACGCCCTCGCCCTCGCGACCGGCGACATCACGCTCCGCGACTACCTCAGCGCCCAGGCCCCCACCGGCATCGTGAACCCGCGGATCGCCTTCGAGGCCAAGGGGATGGCCCGGGGGATCCTGAACCAGGCCCTGGAGACGACCAACCTCACCCTGAGCGCGCTCGACCGGGTGGTGCGCAGCCTGAGCTTCGTGCCGGGACGCAAGCTCCTCGTGCTCGTCTCGGACGGCTTCCTGATGGGCCAGGGGACCCAGGACGCGCGGACCTTCGACCTGCGGCGGGTCTTCGACGCGAGCGCCCGCGCCGGGGTGTCGATCTACGCCCTTCACGGCGCGGGCCTCTCCGCCGAGCCCTCGACGGGCGACGCGTCCCGGCAGGCCGACCCCGAGCAGTCCGCGCCCGCCATCCGCGACCGCTACCGGCGCCTGGGCGACATCGTCCAGCGGGACAGCCTGAGCGCGGTCGCGCAGGGGACCGGGGGCTTCCTCGTCCACGGCGGCAACGACCTGCTGGGCGGGCTCGCGCACATCCTCCGGGACAGCGACTCCGCCTACCTCCTCGCCTATTCCCCCACCAACCCGGCCCGGGACGGCCGCTTCCGCACGATCGCGGTCCGCCTGCCCGCCCACCCCCGGTACGAGGTGCGCACCCGCCGGGGCTACTACGCCCGGACCGACCGCACGCCGCCCGCCCCCGCGGTCGCGAGCGCGGCCGTCCGGCGCGACGAGGAGCTGCAGACCGCCCTCGCCTCGCTCGTCCCCCTCCGGGGGGTGCCGATCCGGCTGGCCGCCGACTACGTGGACGTGCCGGCCGAGGGTCCCCGGCTCGTGATCCGCGCCCACGTGGACCTGCACAACGTGCCGTTCCGCCGGACCCTGGACCGCCACCAGGCCGACCTCGAGATCGTGGGGGTCGTCTACGACGACTCCGGCGAGATCGTGGGGGACATGGAGGGCGAGCGGGCGGAGCTGAGCCTCACCACCGCGAGCTACCGGCAGCTGCTCCGGGAGGGTCTCGGCTACCGCCGATCGCTGGCCCTCCCCCCCGGCCTCTACCAGGTGCGCCTGGTCGCCCGGGAGTCCCTCTCCTCCCAGGTCGGCACCGCCGTCCAGTGGGTCCAGATCCCCGACCTCGGCCGCGGGACCCTCACCCTGAGCAGCGTGTTCCTCTTCAGCGAGCGGGGGGGCGGGCCTCCCCGGGACGTGCGGAGCGTGGACCAGCTCACGGACGTCCAGGCCCGGAAGACCTTCGAGCGGGGGGGGCGGCTCTTCTACAGCGTGTACGTCTACAACCCCTCCCGCGACGACGGCGGGACGACCGACGTGGTGCTCCAGGCCCAGGTCTGGGCCGGCGGCAAGCTGCAGGGCGCGTCGCCGGCCGAGCCGGTGGCCTTCGCCCGGGAGGCCGCGCCCATGACCGGCCAGGTGACGCTGGAAGGCCTGGCCGCCGGCGACTACGAGCTGCGGGTGCTCGTCGTCGACCGCAAGCAGAACGCCAAGGCCCTCCGCCGGGTGACGTTCACGGTCACCTGAGGGGGTGCCGAAAAACGAAGAGCGCGAGGGCGCGCGGAATCCGCGCGCTCCTCGCGCTCGATCGACGCGCAACTGCAAGCGTCGTTCTTCGGCACCCCCTGAGGCCGCGCCGCGATTGCGCGGGGCCCCGTCCGGGACCATGATCGGCCGCACCACGCGAGGAGGGGGCATGGGCCACGAGCCGGCCGGAAGCGACCGCCGCACGTTCCTCCGCCAGGGGATGGCCGGGTGCCTGTGCGCCCTCGCCGGCCCCCTTCCGGACGAGGCGCGTCCCTCCGCCCCCCCGCCGCCCTTCGACCTGGAGGAGGCCACGCTCGCCTCTCTCCAGGAGAGGATGCGCGTGGGGACCCTGACCGCCCGGGGACTGGCCGAGGCGTACCTGGGCCGGATCGAGGCCCTCGATCGCCGCGGCCCGACCCTCCGCTCGGTGATCGAGACGAACCCGGACGCGATCGCGATCGCGGTGGCCCTCGACGCCGAGCGCGCGGCCCGGGGGCCGCGGGGCCCCCTCCACGGCATCCCCGTCCTCGTGAAGGACAACGTGGACACCCACGACCGCCTGACGACGACCGCGGGCTCGCTCGCCCTCCTGGGGTCGGTCCCCGCGCGGGACGCCTTCCTCGTCGAGCGCCTGCGGGCGGCGGGAGCGGTGATCCTCGGCAAGGCGAACCTCAGCGAGTGGGCGAACTTCCGCTCCACGCGCTCCAGCTCGGGCTGGAGCGCCCGGGGCGGCCAGTGCCGGAACCCCTACGCGCTCGACCGCAACCCCTGCGGCTCCAGCTCGGGCTCGGGGGTCGCGGTCTCGGCCAGCCTCTGCGCGGTCGCGGTGGGCACGGAGACCGACGGCTCGATCGTCTGCCCCTCCACGGCCACCGGGATCGTGGGGATCAAGCCCACCCTCGGCCTGGTGAGCCGGGCCGGGGTCATCCCGATCGCCCACAGCCAGGACACCGCGGGGCCCATGGCGCGCACGGTGGCCGACGCGGCGGCGCTCCTCGCCGCCCTCGCCGGCGAGGACCCGCGCGACCCGGCCACCGCCGTCGGCCGCGGCCGGGCCGCCGACTACCGGCAGGCCCTCGACAAAGGCGGCCTGCGGGGAGCCCGGATCGGGGTGGCCCGGAACCTCTTCGGCTTCCACGACCGCGTGGACCGGCTCATGGAGGACGCCCTCGCCGAGATGAAGCGGCGGGGGGCCGAGGTGGTGGACCCGGCCGAGGTCCCCCACGTCAAGGACCTCGACGAGCCCGAGCTGGAGGTCCTGCTCTACGAGTTCAAGGCGGACCTCGACGCCTACCTGGCCGGCCTCGGCCCGGGGGCGCCGGTGAAGAGCCTCGAGGAGCTGATCGCCTTCAACGAGCGCCGCCGCGACGCCGAGATGCCGTTCTTCGGCCAGGAGCTGTTCGTGCGGGCCCAGGCCAAGGGGCCGCTCACCGACCCTCCGTACCTCGCCGCCCTCGAGACGTGCGGCAGGCTCTCGCGGAAGGAAGGGATCGACGCGGTGATGGACGCGCACCGCCTGGACGCGCTCGTCGCCCCCACCGGGGGCCCCGCGTGGACGACCGACCTCGTCAACGGCGACCATTACGCGGGCGGCAGCTCGAGCCCCGCCGCCGTCTCCGGCTACCCGAACGTGACCGTCCCCGCGGGCTTCGTCCACGGCCTGCCCGTGGGGATCTCGTTCTTCGGCCGGGCCTGGAGCGAGACCACGCTCCTGCGGATCGCCTACGCCTTCGAGCAGGCGACCCGCCACCGGCGGCCCCCGCGGTTCCTCCCCTCCCTCGGGCTCGAAGGCGCCTGAGGTAGGATCGCGGCCAATGGTCGCCCAGTCGGTGAAGCACTACGAGATCGAGGGCCCGCTCGGCCAGGGCGGCATGGGGGTCGTCTACCGGGCCCGCGACACGAGGCTCGGCCGGCCGGTGGCCCTCAAGCTGCTGCCCCCCGAGTTCACCCGCGACCCCGACCGCAAGAGCCGGTTCGTGCAGGAGGCCCGGGCGGCGGCCGCGGTCGTCCACCCCGCGATCGCCCAGATCTACGACGTGGACGAGGACCCCGGCGGGGTCTTCATCGCGATGGAGCTGGTGCCCGGCAAGACGGTGAAGGCCCTCGTCCAGGGCCGCGAGCTGGACCTCCTGGGCGCCCTCACCGTCGCGATCCAGGTGGCGGGGGGCCTCCAGAAGGCCCACGAGGCGGGGATCGTCCACCGGGACGTCAAGCCGGAGAACGTGATCGTCACCCCGGACGGCCACGCCAAGATCCTCGACTTCGGCCTGGCCAAGCTCATGGAGCCGCCCTCCGGGGGCGCCCCGGACGAGATCTCGCACATGGAGACCCTGGCCCGTACCCAGGCGGGGATGGTGCTGGGGACCCTCCGCTACATGAGCCCCGAGCAGGCCCGCGGCCAGGCGGTGGACCACCGCAGCGACATCTTCTCGTTCGGGGTCCTCCTCTACGAGATGGTGACCGGCCAGCTCCCCTTCTCGGGGAACACCCCGGTGGACACCCTGCACGCGATCGCCTTCGAGGAGACGCGGCCGGTGAGCCAGCTCCGGGCCAACCTGCCCCCGAGCCTCCAGCGGGTGGTCTCACGCTGCCTGCGCAAGCGCGCGGCCGACCGCTACCCCGACTGCCGCGAGCTGGTCACGGACCTCAAGGCCGTCCAGCGCGAGGCGGAGAGCGGCATCTCGAGCGAGGTCCCGCTGGCCCGGCGGTTCCAGGAGCAGATCCGCTCGTTTCGCGAGCTGACTCCCGGCGAGTGGCTGCTCCCGGCCGCGGTCGGGGGCGGGGTGGTCCTCGTGCTCGCCCTGCTCTTCTGGGGTCGCGACCTGTGGGGGACCTTCTTCTTCTTCGGGATCGTGGGCCTCTTCACCTGGCGGCGGCTCCGGAACCGGCGTCAGCGGCTGGCCCGGCGCATCGTCAACCAGACGAAGAAGCTGCCCGAGGTCCGGGTGGTGGCCCAGGACGGCCTGAAGCTCACGGTGGTCGCCGACAAGGCGGTGGCCCGGACCTACGTCCGGATCAACGCGATCGTGGACAAGGTGAACGGCTCCATGTTCTTCGGCGAGCCGTTCACGGTGGCCGTGCGCGAGGACCTCGCCCCGGAGGAGTCGCGGGCGCTCCTCACCGGCCCGGGGGTCCTCTACGTGCGCGAGGAGCCCGGTCAGGTCCGTTCGGCGTAGACCCCGGCCAGACGGGCCATGAGGGTGTCCCGGTCGAACCCCGGCGGCGCCGAGAGGACGGCCCGGGGCCGGCCGACCTCCGCCCGGAGCGCCGCCGCGAGGCCGTCCCGGTCGCCCCAGGGCACGAGCCCGTCCCCCCCGGGATGCCATTCCCCGACGCCGCCGCTCTCCCAGGCCACCACCGGGACCCCCATCGCGAGGGCCTCGAGCCCCACGATGCCGAAGGGCTCCTGCCAGCGAGACGGAAGGAGGACCGCCCGGGCCGCGCGGTAGAGGCGGGACAGCCGCTCGCGCCCGATCCAGCCGAGGACGGGGAGGCCCTCCCGCTCGAGGGCGTCGCGCAGGGGCCCCGTCCCCGCGATCACGAGGGGCAGGTCCACTCCCGATCGCCGCCAGGCCTCCACGGCGTCGCTCACTCCCTTCGTCTCCGCCAGGCGCCCCGCGAACAGCACGGAGGCCGGCCCCTCGGGAAGAGCGTCGGGAAGGAGGCCGTGGACGAAGGGCGGGACGACGTGGATCCTCCCGGCGGGGACGCCCGCCCCCGCCAGCTCGCCGGCCATGTAGCGGGACGGGACGACCACGCGGAGCCGCCGCACCGCCTCGAGCCGCTCGAGGGTGAGGGCGTAGACCTCCCGGAAGTAGCCGGGGTCCTCGAAGCAGGGGGCGCAGGTCTCCGCCGCCATCGGCTCGCGGCAGACCCGGCCGGCCGACGTCCACTTTCCCCGGGTCGGGCAGAAGGCGCGGTGGTCCTGGACGGTGAGCACGGCCCGGGGCCGGGCGGCCAGCCAGCGGAGGGCCACCGGGTTCACGAGGTTGTGGGCGTGGACGAGGTCCGGGCGCACGTCGGCGGCGAGCCCCTCGAGGTCCACCGGCGACGACGTGCGCGCCTCGAGGCCGGGGACGACCCGGGTCGGGCACGGGGCCGCGACGAGCCCGTCGTCCCTCCCCACCGCGAGGACGACCTCGTGGCCGGGGGCGAGCGCCTCGAGCACGCCCAGGAGGTGGCGATAGGCCCCGCCGCGGTCGGTCAGCCGGTCGGCGAGGTGGAGCAGCCGCACGGCCGGGAATGTTACCCGCGGTCGGGGCCGCGCTCTCCGCCGCGCCGGAGCCGCCGGCGATGCCCGGGCGGGCAGCGCCTCCCTGCCCTCCGCGAGGTCTGGTACCCTGAGCGGGATGCTGAGCGTCACATCGCCGGACCGCGTGACCGACGGCCAGGGTCGTCCCTACTTCCTCTGGGACTGCCCTACCGCTTGCGCCGGTACAGCCCGTCGAAGGTCACCGACCAGGTCTTCCCGTCGTCGCGCGACTGCTCGATGAGCTGGCGCACCTCGTCGGGTCCGAGGGGGAAGAACGTCATCCGGGTGCGCACCGGCTCCTTCGCTCCCGGCCGGATCCCCTCCCCGAGGAAGTACAGGTTGCCGTCGCGCGCCTCGCCGTGGTACTCCTGCAGCCCGCCCACGCTGTCCACCCAGGTCTGCTGCCAGCGCCCGCGGGCCGCGTCGTACAGGTTGAAGCTCTTCCCCGAGTAGCCGCTCGCCCCGGTCCAGTTCTCGTAGACGACGCACTCGCCGAGCATCCGCTCGACGTGGCTCGTCCCGGCGACCGCGCCGTTGAAGGTGACCTCCCAGTCCCCGAGCCAGAAGTCGAAGGCCCGGGCCTCCGCGCGGTGCGCGCACGGGCGGGCGGCCCGGTCGGCCGCCGCGACCACCTCCGCGAACCGCGGGTCCTCCCGCAGCGGGGAGAGGTCGGCCTCGCCCTCGAGGAGCGACACCTGCCCGAAGCCGGCCGCGGTGGCTTTCTGCAGCGCCTCGAAGGCCCGCTCCTTCTCGCCCAGCCGGGCCTGGGCCCGGGCCATGCCGAAGAGCACGAGGCCGCCGACGGGCGGCGGGGCCTGGCTGGCCGGCGCGAGGGCGACGAGGGCATCCCCGGGCTTGTTCGTGCCCAGGAGCGACACCCCGAGGCGGTAGCGGAAGGAGGGGTTGCCGGGGGCTTCCTTCAGGAGGGTCTCGTAGGCCCGCGCGGCCCCGGCCCAGTCCTTCGCCTGGTACAGCCGCTCGGCCTCGTGCTGGAGGACCGACGGGTCCGGGGCGGGAGGGGCCTGGGCGAGAAGCTCCCGGGAGGCCAGGGCGAGCACGAGCACGGCGAGGGCCGGACGATCCATGTTCTTCCTCCTCGGCGGAACACTACGCTCGCGCGGGGGCCGGGCTCCATGAGCCGTCGAGGAGATCCGGCTGAAGAAACAACCCCCGTCACGTCAGCGCCTTGAAGGGGTGGATGAGGAAGGGCCCGGCGGCATCGACCGCCCTCAGGGGCGCTTGCGCACGAGGGTCAGGCCGTCCGCCACCGGGGTCATGACCGAGTCCACCCGCTCGTCCCCCGCCACCAGGTCGTTGAACCGGCGGATGGCCACCGTGCGCTCGTCCTGGTCGTCGGAGCGGATCACGGCGCCGCTCCACAGCACGTTGTCCACGGCGATCAGGCCGCCGGGACGGAGGCGCCGCAGGACCTCCTCGTAGTAGACGGGGTAGCCCGGCTTGTCGGCATCGATGAAGCCGAAGTCGAAGGCGAAGGCCGGCCCGGCCGGGAGGGCCCGCAGCGTCTCCGCGGCCGGGCCGAGGCGCAGCTCGATGCGGCCGGCCACTCCCGCCTTCTCCCAGTACCGCCGGGCCACCGCCGTCCACTCCTCGCTCACGTCGCAGCAGAGGAGCCGCCCCTCGGGGCCGAGCCCCCGGGCGATGCAGATCGCGCTGTAGCCGGTGAAGGTCCCCACCTCGACCGCCCGGCGGGCCCCGATCGCGGCCACGAGGATCCGGAGGAGCGTCCCCTGCTCGGGGGCGACCTGCATCCGCGCCCGCTCGCCCAGGCGGACGGTCTCCTCCCGCAGCTCGCGGAGCACCGGGTCGTCCGGCGTGCGGTGGGCGGCGAGGTAGGCGTGGAGCGCCTCGTCGAGGGGCAGGACCTTCGGCTTCATCGACACCGCCTCCCCGGGCACGATACCCTCGGGACGCCATGAGTGAAAGCCCCAAGCCGCCTCGCGAGGTGCTGGACTACTACGCGCTCGGCGAGGAGAAGGACCGGCTCGACCAGGACGTCTTCCCCCTCGAGCGGGAGCGCACCCGCGAGCTGCTCGCGCGGCACCTGCCGCCGCCGCCCGCGACCGTCCTCGACGTGGGGGGGGGCGCGGGAGCCTACGCGTTCTGGCTGGCCGAGCGGGGGTACGAGGTGCACCTCGTGGACCCGGTGCCCCTCCACGTGCAGCAGGCCGCCGAGGACTCGGCGGCGCGGGCCTCCGGGCGCCTGGCCAGCGCACGGCTGGGCGACGCCCGGGCCCTCGACCGGCCGGACGCGAGCGCCGACGTGGTGCTGATGCTGGGCCCGCTCTACCACCTCCCCGCCCCCGCGGACCGCCGGGCGGCCCTCGGGGAGGCCCGGCGCGCGCTGCGCCCGGGAGGGTGGCTCTTCGCCGCGGCGATCTCCCGCTTCGCCTCGCTCCTCGACGGCCTCCGGGGACCGCTCTTCGACGAGCCGCTCTTCCCCCCGATCGTCGAGCGGGACCTCGCGACCGGCCTCCACGTGAACGACACCGGGCGGTCGAGGTTCTTCACCACCGCCTTCTTCCACCACCCGGAGGAGCTGGGCCGCGAGGTGCGCGAGGCCGGCCTCGTCCTCGAGGGCGTCTTCGCGGTCGAGGGGCCGGGGGCCTCCACCGCCGACTTCGCCCGCCGGTGGGCCGATCCCGCCCCGCGGGAGACCCTGCTGCGCTTCCTCCGCGCGGTCGAGCGCGAGCCCTCGCTCCTCGGCGCGAGCCCCCACCTGCTCGCGGTCGCGCGGCGTCCGTGAGCCTGAGCCGCCGGAGCGGCGTGCTATCCTCGAAGCTCGTCGAGGAGGACCGGTGGACGCAGAGGACATCCTGGGCGGCCTCATCCGCGGCGCCCTCGGCGGGCGCCGGAAGCGCTCGCGGGGGGCGATGCGGGCGATCACGGGGAGGGGCTCCCTCGTCAACGCGAAGACGCTCCTCGCCGCGGCCGGGGTGGCCTGGGGGCTCTACGAGGTCGTGACGTCGCAGCGGCCGGCGGCCCCCGCCGGCGGTCCCGCGCCCGCCCCTCCCCCTCCGCCCCTCCCCGCGGCCGGGGCGCCGCCCCTCCCCGGCGCCGCCGGGGGCCTGCCCGAGCACGTCCTTCGCATCGTGCGCCTCACGGTGTCGGCGGCCCGGGCGGACGGCGACCTCTCCCTCGAGGAGCGAGGGGCGATCCTCGAGCACGCCCGGGCGGTCGGGGCCGAGGCGGTGGTCGCCCGGGAGCTGCAGACACCGCACCCCCTCGCCGAGATCGTGGCCGGGGTGGCCGACCCGAAGCTCAAGGCCGACCTCTACACGCTCGCCTTCACCCTCGTCCGGGCCGACGAGAGCGTGACCGGGGGCGAGCGCATCTACCTCGCCCAGCTCGCCCACCAGCTCGGCCTGGACCAGGCAGCGGCCGCCCGGCTGGAGAGCGAGGCCGCCGCCCGCATCGACGCGGAAGCCGGCGCCTAGGCCGGCCCGCCACCCCAGGAACGGAGGAGAAGGATGTCCGGGAGCGCCGAGTGGTACATGGCGGTGGGCGGGCACCAGGTGGGCCCGGTGAGCGAGGCGGAGATCCTGGCCAACCTGCGGAACGGCTCGGTGGACGCCGAGACCCTCCTGTTCGCCACCGGGATGGCCAACTGGACGCCGGTCAAGGACGTCCCCCGGTTCCGCGACGAGCTCCGGCCGGCCGCTCCCGCCTCCGCGGTCCCCGCCGTCCCCGGCCGGCGCGCCCACGAGATCGACTTCAAGATCGTGGGCGAGGACGTGCAGTTCGTGGAGGTGGAGCTGGACCCCGGGGAGAGCGTGGTCGCCGAGGCGGGGGTCATGATGTACATGACCGCGGGGATCGAGATGGAGACGGTGTTCGGCGACGCGAGCGCCTCCCAGGGCTCGGGGATCGTGGGGGCGCTCCTCGGGGCGGGCAAGCGGCTGCTCACCGGGGAGAGCCTGTTCATGACCGTCTTCACCGCCCGGGGGGGGCGGAAGGAGCGGGTGGCGTTCGCCGCCCCCTACTCCGGCCGGATCGTCCCGGTGGACCTCGCCCGGGCGGGGGGGGAGCTGATCTGCCAGAAGGACTCGTTCCTCTGCGCGGCCAAGGGCGTCTCGATCGGGATCGCCTTCCAGAAGCGCATCGGGGTGGGCCTCTTCGGCGGCGAGGGCTTCATCATGCAGCGCCTCCAGGGGGACGGCCTCGTGTTCGTCCACGCGGGGGGGATGCTGACGAGCATGGACCTCGGTCCCGGGGAGACCCTCCGGGTGGACACGGGCTGCCTGGTCGCCCTCCAGCCCTCGGTCGGCTACGACATCCAGTTCGTGGGGAAGATCAAGACCGCCCTCTTCGGCGGCGAGGGGATCTTCTTCGCCAGCCTCACCGGGCCCGGCAAGGTGTGGCTCCAGTCCCTGCCGTTCAGCCGCCTCGCCGACCGGATCTACAAGGCCGCCCCCCAGGGCGGCGGTCAGAGCCGGGGCGAGGGCTCGATCCTCAACACGGCCTTCGGTCTGGGCCGGATGGTCGACGGGGAGTAGGACCGGACCCGGGTCGGGCCGACGCCGGCCCTACTCCCGTTCCTCCGTCCCCGCGGACGACGCGGCATCCGGGGTAGCGGCGGCCCGCAGGTCGGCCGCCAGCTCGCTCGCGAGCCGCTCGAGCAGCCCTCCGCAGGCGTCCTCGATTCCCCCGCCGTCCGTGACCGCCGCCGCCTCACGTGCCCAGGTCGTGGCGTCCCAGACCACGCCCGGCTCGCGCAGGAGGCGCGCGCGCTGCTTCAGCTCGAGCCCGACGCAGACCGCCCACCGTCCATTCGCTTCGACGCCGCGGACCGACGCGACGAGCGCTCCGAGGACGACCCCGTCCTGCGGGGGCGGGCGACTGACGTGGCCGCGGTCAAGGGCGTCCGCGAGCCGGATCCTCAGCCCGTGGCCGCTCACCCCTCGGTCGCGGAGCCCCGCGTCCATTAGCACGTCGGCCACCGCCACCCCGTCCAGCCCCCGCAGGAGGCGATCCTCCCCTGACCGCGACGCCTTCTCGGCGTCCATCCGCGCGTGGATCGCCTCGATGAGGAGCGTGGCCAGGGACTCGGGTCGCATCGGGTCAGGCCTCGGAGACGGCGTGGCAGTCCCGGCACTCCCCGGCCACCCGGTCGCGGACGAGCCTCCGGTAGAGCGCAACCGCCTCCGGATCGGGATCCGGCTCCGGCGTCCGACTCACGTCTCGACCCTCACGGGGGACCGGTACCGCAGGAACGTGAAGCGGTTTCGGCAGATGAAGCGGTCCACGGTGGAGGCCACGGAGTAGGCGAGCTGCCTCATTGCTGGAGATCCTCCCACGGAAAGTCTCCCGCGGCCGGGGGGTCGACCGGCCGGCGGCCCGGCTCCGAGAGGGCCGTCGCCTCCCCGGCGACGAGGGCCCGCACGTCTTCCCGCAGGGCGGTGAGGGCCTCGCCGCTGAAGCGGTCCGACTCCGCCTCCGCGCCCCGCCGGAAGTCGTTGACGGTCGTGGTGGTGAGGCCGCCCAGCCAGCGGACGATCCAGCTCTCGCGGACGGGCAGCCGGTACTCGTAGACGAGCAGGGTGGGGACGCCGGGCTGGTCGCGCACCGCGAGGCCGAGCGACGAGCCCTCGCCCTCGAAGGGGTAGAGGAGCGATCCCCGCATGAACGGCTCGATCAGGAACGGCAGCCGCCAGTCCGGGGGCCGGAGGAACCGCGCGACGAAGCCGATCTCGTTCTCCTCCCGGACGAGGTGGAGGTCGGCGTGGAGGTCCCGGACCCCGATGCGGAAGATCCCCGCCCTCGTCGAGTAGTCCGCCCGCAGGCGCAGCCGGCCGGGGATCCGTCCCGGCGTCGCCGCGGGCGGGGCGAGGTGTCCGCCCCGGACCCGGAAGCGCAGGGTCGCGCGGTTCTCCCGCATCTCGACCTCCCACCAGACGCGCTCCTCGTCGTCGCTCGCCGCCGCCTCGAGCTCCACCGGGGTCACGTAGCGCCGGAGGAACTCCGCGTAGCGGGGGGCGGTGTCCTCGATCCCCTCCGGCCGGAGACGCAGGCCGACCGTGACCTCGGTGGCCCCGTCCGCCGCGGGCTCCAACCGGAGCGCGTCGAGGGAGACGAGACGGCCGAAGGCGGCGCAGGCCCTCGGGAGGGACGAGCCGATCGCGCGCCGCGCCTCGCTCTCGCTCGCCTTCTCCGCGGCCCGGAAGAGCACGGTGGCCGCGGCCGCCAGCTCGCGGCCGCTCACCGCGCCCACCGCCAGCTCCTCCCGCATCCGCCATTCGAACCGTCCCTCGGCGATGCGCCGGAGGTCCAGGCGGGCCCGGTAGGCCCCGGGGGCTTCGGGAGGCGGCGGCCCGGGCGTCACTCCCATGAGGTAGCGGCCCGCCTCGGTCCGGCCGTGGAACTCGACCGTGCGCTC
>Ga0268386_10001000_pt1 | contig 18953 bp, 17 predicted proteins | sample RVTome_15_FD_200260 | JGI IMG/M metagenome (GOLD analysis project Ga0268386, IMG submission 200260) | Soil microbial communities from uranium-contaminated site in the Upper Colorado River Basin, Wyoming, United States - RVT150D86... ...
CCCCGGCCGTCCGCTCCGCGGCCTCCAGATCCTCGGGCATCACGCCGACGCCCGCCTCGAGCCAGCGCACGCCCTTCGTCGCCGCCACGTCGAGCAGGACCCCGCGGCTCACCACCCCGTCGCGCAACACCTCCACCGAGTTCACGGTGGCCCCCTCGCGCGAGGTGACCGCGTTGCAGGGGCGGCCGTTGTAGAGGCGGCCGTCCCAGAAGTAGTGCGACGGCGCGTCCACGTGGGTGATGGTGTAGCCGTGGAAGACCATGCCGATGAACTCGGACGCCCCGCGCCGCTGCAGCGCGCGCTCCGGGGAGACGGTGTCGCGCCCCTCGCCCGAATCTACCATGAACCGCATGGGCTGGAAGGTGGTGTCCGCCGTGATGTCGGTGGCGATGGGTCGCGCGCAGGTCAAGCTCTCGCCGCGGGTGACGAGCCGCGCGGCGGCCTGGCGCTTCGCGGGGGTGATGAGGTTGACGGTGCCCAGCTCGTCCTCGCTCCCCCAGCGGCCCCAGTTCGACAGCGTCTTGAGATACTCGCGAACCATCGCTTCCGAGGGCGCCGCCGAGGGAGCGGGCACGATGATCGGACCGCTACTTCTTCTCGCCCGAGTAGATCTTCATCACGGTGTCCAGGAACCGCAGCGCGTGGTCGCGCGGCCGCTGGAACGAGTTGCGCCCGATGATGGAGCCGAAGCCGCCGCCGTCGCGGATGCCGCGGCACTCGTCGAAGATCGCCTCGTCGTTCTCCTTGGTGGCCCCGCCCGAGAAGATCACGATGCGACGCCCGTCGAAGGCGGACTGCACCACGTGGCGCACCCGCTCGCTCAGCGTGGCCATCGGTACCTTGGCCTTCTCGTAGGCCTTCTTGGCCTCGGCCTGCTCGATGTGCTCGGTGGGCGGCTTCACCTTGATGACGTGGGCGCCGAGCTGGGCCGCGATCTGGGCCGCGTAGGCGACGACGTCCAACCCCGTTTCACCCGCCTTGCTCACGTCCGTCCCGCGCGGGTAGGACCACACCACTGCGGCCAGCCCGCTGGCCTTGGCCTCCTGGATCATCTCGCGGCACTGCTGGTACATGATCTGGGCCTGGGACGAACCCGGGTAGATCGTGAAGCCCACCGCGACGCAGCCGAGCCGGAGCGCGTCCTTCACCGAGCCGGTCACCGCGGACAGCGGGTCCTTCTCGTCGTGGAGCACGTCGTGGTTGTTCATCTTGAGGATGAGTGGGACCTGGCCCGCGAACTCGGCGGCGCCCGCCTCCAGGAAGCCGAGCGGCGCCGCGTAGGCGTTGCAGCCGGCGTCGATCGCGAGCCGGAAGTGGTACGACGGGTCGTAGGCGGGCGCGTTCACCGCGAAGCTGCGAGCGGGGCCGTGTTCGAAGCCCTGGTCCACCGGAAGGATGACCAGCTTCCCGGTGCCGGCCAGGCGTCCGTGATTCAGGAGCCGGGCGATGTTGGTGCGCGTGCCCGGATTGTCGCTGCCGTACCAGCTCAGGATCTCCTTCACTCGCGATTCCATGGGTGTGCCCGCTCCTTTCCCGGCTCGAAGGTCAGCGACGGTAGAACGCGTCGGCCGTCTCGACGTCCTCGGTGCTGCCGAGGATAACCGCCGCTCGCTGATGATATTCGGTGGCGACCAGATCGAGCACGCGCTCGAGCCCGGTGCTCGCGCGGCCGCCCGCCTGCTCGCAGATCAGGGCCATCGGCGCGACCTCGTAGAGCAGCCGCAGCTTGGCCTTTGGCTTCTTCGGGTCGCTCCAGTCCGCAGGGTACATGAAGAGCCCGCCGTCCAGCAGGGTGCGGTGGACGTCGGCCACCATCGCCCCCGAGTAGCGGAGCGAGTACGGTCGGCCGGCCGCCTTGTCCGGTGTCTTCAGATGCTCGACGAAGGCGCGCTGGCCGGGGTGCCACGAATGGACGTTGCCCTCGTTGATCCCGTAAGTCTTGCCGCGCCGGGGAATCCGCATGTCCGGATGCGTGAGCAGGAACTCGCCGGACTCCGGCGCGAGGGTGAAACCGTGCGTGCCCTGCCCCACCGTGTAGACGAGCATGGCGGCGGGGCCGTACATCACGTAGCCCGCCGCGATCTGATCGGTGCCGCGGCCGAGCGCGACCGGACCCGCGGGCGTCTTCCCCCTCGAGGGCCGCAGCGAGAAGATCGTGCCCACCGCCCCGTTGACGTCGAGATTCGAGGACCCGTCCACCGGATCCGCGCAGACCACGAGGGCGTGGGTGCCGCCCGCGTCCATCTCGACGGGCTCCGCGGCCTCCTCGGAGATCAGCGCGGCGCACGCGCCGGTCTCCCGGAGCGCGCTCACCATGGTGTCGTGGCCCCAGACGTCGAGCTTCTTGACCTGGTCGCCGCTGGCGTTGGCGCCGCCCACGTAGCCGAGCCGGTCGCGCAGCGCGGCATGGGCCAGCTCCTGCGCGATCACCGCGGCGACACGCCCGATCCGGCCGAGGACAGCCGCCACGTTCCGAGCATGCTCGGTCGAGAGAGAGGCCTGCTGGGTCGAGAGATGTTCCGATAGCGTCATCGGCGAATCGGCCATGGAATCCTCTCGTCGTGGAGTCGGATGGCGCGATGCAGGGCGCCTCGCGATGATGCTAGACGATCATCGGTACTCAGTCAACACGCACACCTCTTGCGGACCTGTGCTTAGATGCTCAGATCATGGACGGGGGATCGGCTCGCTGGAGGGTGCTCGGCCTGCTGTCGCTGGCCGAGCTGCTCGTGCTCTCGCTCTGGTTCAGCGCCTCCGCGGTGCTGCCCGCGCTCTCCCGCGAGTGGGCCCTGGGCGACGGCGGGCGCGCGGGCCTGACCATCGCGGTGCAGGCCGGCTTCATCGCCGGCACCCTCGCCGCGGCGCTCACCAACTTGCCGGACATCGTGCCCGCCCGCGCGCTCATGATGTGGGGAGCGCTGGCGGGCGCGGTCGCGAACGCGATACTGGCGCTCTGGGTCGAGCACCTGACCCCCGCGCTCGTCCTCCGCTTTCTCACCGGGATCTGCCTGGCCGGCACCTACCCGCCCGCGATGAAGATCGCGGCCACCTGGTTCCGCGAGGGCCGCGGGCTCGCCATCGGGCTCCTCGTGGCCGCGCTCACGGTGGGCTCGGCCGCCCCGCACCTCATCCGCGGCCTCACCGAGCTGCCCTGGCGCCACACCCTGCTCGCCGCCTCGCTGGCGGCGACGCTCGGCGCCCTCGCAGTCACGCTGATCACCGAGGGCCCGCATCGCTTTCCGCCGGCCCGCTTCGACCTGCGCATGGCCGCCGCGGTGCTGCGCGACCGCGGACCCCGGCTCGCCTGCTTCGGCTACTTCGGTCACATGTGGGAGCTCTACGCCATGTGGGCCTGGCTGGCGACGTTCCTGGCCGCGAGCCTCGAGGCCCGCGGCGGCGGCAGCTACGCGGGGCTCAATGCCAGCGCGGCCACCTTCGTCTGCGTGGGGCTGGCCGGGGGCGTCGGCGCCTGGGCGGGAGGCGCGCTCGCCGACCGCTGGGGCCGCACCACGCTGACCATCGCGGCCATGGCGCTCTCCGGCCTGTGCGCCATCCTGATCGGGCTCACGTTCGGCGGGCCACCCGTCCTGACCTTGCTGGTGGCGGTGGTCTGGGGCGTCACGGTGATCGCCGACTCGGCCCAGTTCTCCACCGCGGTCACCGAGCTGGCGCCCGCGGCCTATGTCGGCACCGCGCTCACCAGTCAGACCTGCCTCGGCTTCGCGCTGACCATGGTCTCAATCTGGCTGATTCCTCCGGTGGCGGCATGGGCCGGCTGGCGCTGGGCCTTCGCGGTGCTGGCGGTGGGGCCGGCGCTGGGGGTGCTCGCCATGGCGCGGCTGCGGGCCATGCCCGAGGCCCGGCTCCTGGCGGGCGGCCGGGGCTGAATCGTCCGCATCCCGGGCCCTCCCCCGCGCATCATAGGGGGCGGGAGGCACGCGACGATGACGACCATCAAGGCGCTCGTACTGGCGAGCGCGGCGATCCTGGCCCTGGGCCCGGTCGCGACGCCGACGCCGCCGGCGGCCGCGGTGAGCGCACCGGCGGGCATCGATCCGCGGATCCGGCTCGACTGGGAGGCGGGAACCAGGCGCGGGGGCAAGCCGGTGATCCGGGGCTACGTCTACAACGACTACGGCCGGCCGGCCGCCGACGTCCGTCTGCTGGTGGAGACGCTCGACGCCTCTGGCGCGGTGATCGCGAAGACGATCGGCTTCGTGCACGGCGTCGTCCAGTTCAACGCTCGCACCTACTTCGAGGTGCCGCTCAAGGCGGCCGGCGCGTCCTACCGGGTCACCGTGACCTCGTTCGACTGGAAAGGCGGAGGGGGCGGCGGCGGGTCGTAGGGATCGAGGGAGCTACGTGACCTTGCTGTAGACGCCGGGCGGGATCACCCGGTAGATCGGGAGCGGCTGCGAGACATTCTTGAAGCTGCGCTCGCCGAGGGATTCCAGCACGAAGAGCCCGGCGATGCGGTCGGCGGTCACCTGCCCCACCACGATGTCCCCACCCTCGGCGGCGCCCGCGAACCGCGCCGCGATGTTGGTGGTGGGCCCGGTGGCGGTGAAGGTCCAGCGCTGGGAGGCGGCCCCGCCGAGCTTGGTGGCGCCCACCAGCGCCTGCCCGGTATTGATCCCCATGTGTAGCGCGATGGCCGGGAAGACCCCCCCATACTCCTCGTTCAGCGCGGTCGTCTTCTGGCGGATCGCGAAGGCGGCCCGGGTCGCGTTCAGCGCGTGGTCCTCGTCACCGCCACCGGGTCCGCGCGGCTGCTTCTGGAAGATCACCATGAGCCCGTCGCCCGCCGTCTCGTTCACATCGCCGTGGTGCCGGCGGATGATCTCGAGGAAGCTCGAGAAGTAGGTCTGCACGAGCTGGTTGAGCCGCTTGGCCTCGAGCTGCTCGGAGAGTCGCGTGTAGCCCGCGATGTCGAGGAAGAGCACCGAGACCTCCTCGTTCCGCTTCTCGAGGCTGGTCGCGCTGGGATCCCGCTCGAGCAGCTCCTTCACCGCGTCGGGCACGAACTTGGAGAGCTCGCCCTTGAGCTGCTCGAGCACCTCGAGCCGCTGCCGCGATGCCTGCAGATTCTCGAGCGCGGTGGCCAGCTCGGTATTGCGGGCGGCCAGGTTCTGCTGGGCTCGTTCAAGATGGCCGGTCATATCGTTGAGCGCGCCGCCCAGCTCGGCCACCTCGTCACTGGAGCCGGCGCGGGCCCGCACCGCGAAGTCGCCCTCGCCGATGCGCCGAGCCACCGCGGCCAGCTCGTGGATCGGCCGGACCACGACGTAGCGCATGGCCACCGCGAGCACCGCGGCCGCCGCCACGATGGTCATGAGGCCGATCATGATCTGGCGGTTCCGCTGCTTGCGCACCTCGGCCAGCACCGGCTCCATCGAGGTCGCGGCCTGGACCACCGCACGCACTGTGTGGTCCGAGCCGTGGCAGCCCTGGCACCGCTCCCGGTTGGGGATCGGCTGGTACACCGTGAACACCGCGGCTCCGTCGCGCGCCTCGAGCGCTTCCTGGGTCTGGAGCGTCTCGAGCGCCCGCGTGAAGAGCGGCCCCGCCATCGTGCGCCCCGGCTCGCGGCGCATCTTCTCGATCGAGGCCGTCACGTCACTGGGGAGGTCGGCTTCCTTCGACACCTCCCGGAGCGTGGCCAGGTCGGTGAAGGCCTCCACGCCATTACGCCGGTAGACGACCAGGCCCTGGACCAATTTTGAACTGCGCAAATCGTCGATGAGGCCGCGGGTGATGTCGGGCCGCTCGGAGAGCATGGCGGTCTCGATGCTCGAGACCAGCGTGCCGATGAGCTGGCGTGCCGCCATCTTGTTCTGCTCGACGAGCAGCTCGCTCTCCCGCTTGATGGTGAGGACGGTCGCGACCCCGAACCCGATGATCAGGACCAGGATGATCAGGACCGTGATCTTGGCGGTGAGGCGGAAGCGCATGCGTGGAGGACTCAGACGCGCGCGGCGCGCCCGGCCCAGTAGGGCTCGCGGAGCTGGCGCTTGAGCAGCTTGCCCGCCGCGTCGCGCGGGAAGACGTCGTGGAAGGAGACCTCGCGGGGCACCTTGTAGCCGGCCATGTGCTCCCGGCAGAACGCGGTGATCTCTTCCGCGGTGAGGTGCTGCCCGGGCCGCACATGGACCGCGGCGTGCACGCGCTCGCCCCACTCGTCGTCGGGCACCCCGAAGACGGCGGCGTCGAGCACCTCGGGGTGGCGGTGCAGCACGTCCTCGATCTCGGCCGGGTAGATGTTGACACCCGCCGAGATGATCATGTCGCGCTTGCGGTCGCAGATGTAGTAGAAGCCGTCCGCGTCCACGTAGGCCACGTCACCCACCGTGTACCAGTCGCCCCGGCGCATCTTCTCGGTGGCCTCGGGATCGCGGTAGTACTCGTCGAGAATTCCGGGGAACCGGCGCACGTAGAGCTCGCCCGGCTCGCCGGTCGGCACCGGGCGCCCGTCGTCATCGAGCAGCGCGATCTCCCTGCCCGGCGCCGCGCGCCCGCACGAGCCGGGCTTGCGCAGCACGTCCTCCGGGCGCAACACCGTGTTCACCCCGAGCTCGCTCGAGCCGTAGAACTCGTAGAGCGTGGGCCCGAAGTGGGCCACCACGCTCTCTTTCACGCTCATCGGACACGGGGCCGCCGCCATGATGATGGCGCGCATCGAGGAGACGTCGTAGCGCCCGCGGACCGCCGCGGGCAGGTCCACGATGCGCTTGAGGAGGGTCGGGGCCATGAAGGTGCTGGTGCAGCGGTGCCGCTCGATCTGGGCCAGCGCCTGCTCCGGGTCGAACTTCGGCATGATGACCACGGTGCCGCCGACCAGGTGCGTGTAGAGTGCGAGCCCGCCCGGCGCCGAGTGGTACATGGGCCCGGCCACCAGGTGCACGTGGGCCGGGTCGAGTAGGTCCATGGCGCGCAGCGTGTCCATCAGGTCGAGCGGATCGATCCCCTGGCGCAGGGCCCCCTTGGGCTTCCCGGTGGTGCCGCCCGTATAGATGATGGACGCGCCGAAGCCCTCGCCCACGCGCGGCTCCACCGGATCGGGCCGCCCGGCGGCCAGCAGGTCGTCCACGTGCACGCCCCACGGTCGCCGCTGGGTTCCGAGCAGGATCCACTGCCGCACCTTCCCGGCCTGGGCGCGGATGGCCTCGACCACGGGCAGGAAGCGATCGCTCACCAGCACCCCGACCGCGTCGGAGTGGTCGAGGATGTAGACGACCTCCTCGGCCACCAGCCGGTGATTCATGGGCGCGGGGATGAGCCCGGCCGCCCGCGCGGCCGTGCTGGCCAGGTAGTGCTCCAGCGAGTTCTCCGCGTAGACGATGACGTGGCCGCCGGGCGGCAGCCCGAGTCCGACGAGGCCATGCCCCAGCCGGTTGCGCCGCGCGATGAGCTCGGCCCAGCTCCAGACGCGCTCGTCTTCGAGGAGAGCGGGCTTCTCGGGATGCCGGACGGCGTGCGCGGCGAGGACGTCCATCGCTCCCGCGTGTGTAGCATGAATCGGACGGAGGCGGCAACGTCCGCGCGTTTCACGTTCGCGCCCGGCCGGTGTCGAGGCAATATAGGCGCCATCACGGCAGGATCAGGAGGACCTCTATGGCAATCGACCGGTCGTACGTGTCCGAGAACCGAGCGCAGCTCGAGCGGCTCCGAGCCCTCGTCGACAAGCTGAGCGACCACGAGCTGACCGGGCCGATGGAGGCGGGCTGGACGGTGGCCGGCGTCCTCGCGCACCTGGCCTTCTGGGATCAGCGGATCGTCACGCTGGTCGACCGCTGGGCCGGCGGTCTGGGCACCCCCCCACCCGCCTACGACCAGGCGGCAGTGGACTGGATCAACGACGCCGGCAAGCCACTCTGCCTCGCCCTGCCCCCCCGCGTCGCGGCCCGGATCGCCGTCGACGCCGCTGTCGCGGCCGACGATCGGGTCGCCAGCCTGTCGGAAGCACAACTGGCCGCAATCGCGGCCGGCGGCCATCCCATCAACCCGCTACGCGCTGAGCACCGGCGGGAGCACCTCGACGAGGTCGAGCAGGCCCTCGCCCGCCGCTAGCCTCCATTCGTTGCTTTCGTTCGAACGCCGGCTTTTGCCGGCGCACCCCGGGGGGGAGGCCCGGAGAGGGGGCCGCCGAGGCCCCCTCCGATGATTACCAGCCGGCGTAGATGTCCTCGCGGGTCGTGGGCGCGGGGCCGCGCGCGCGGTCCCACTGCTTCTGCATCAGCACCTGATAGAGGCCGATGGAGCCGCTCGCGAAGGCCACCGACGAGCACGTGAGGTAGAGCAGCCAGGTCCGGTAGATCTGCTCGCCCACGATCGCGCGCGCCTCGTCCGCGCGGGCCTTGAGGCGCTCCGCCCACTCGCGGCACGTCCGCGCGTAGTGCGGCCGCAGGTTCTCCAGGTCCAGCAGCTCCCAGCCCGCCCGCTCCATCTCGGTGAGCGTCTCGGTCACTCCCGAGAGATCGCCGTTCGGGAACACGTGGCGATACAGGAAATCGGTCTGGCTCGTGCGCTTCCAGTGGAACTCGTGGTGGATGCCGTGGTTGAGGTAGAGCCCCCCGTCCACCAGCATCTCCTTCACGCGTCCGAAGAAAGACGGGTAGTTCGGGATGCCCACGTGCTCGATGACCCCGATCGCCGCGATCTTGTCGTAGCGGGCGTCCGCGGGCAGGTCCCGGACGTCGCGGTACTCGACCAGGCACTGCTCCTCGAGCCCCTCCCGCTTGATCCGCGCGGCCGCCCACTCCGCCTGCGCCTTCGAGAGCGTGACCCCGTGGGCGCGGACGCCGTAGTGCTGGGCGGCCCAGATGCTGAAGCCGCCCCAGCCGCAGCCGATGTCGAGCACCCGCTCGCCGGCCTGCAGCCGCAGCTTGCGGCAGACCAGATCGAGCTTGTCCTCCTGCGCCTGCTCGAGCTTGCCGTCCGCGTCGCGGTAGTAGGCGCAGGTGTAGACCATCAGGGGGTCGAGGAACAGCGCGTAGAAGTCGTTCGAGACGTCGTAGTGGTGCGCGATCGATCCGGCGTCGTGCTCCTTGGATCGAGCGTGTGTCATGGCGCCACCTCTCGCATGCCGAAGATGGAGTCGAACACGATCCGTCGCCGCGCCGCCGCCGAGCCCAGAACCATCCGGACCCCGAGCCGGGCCAGCACGTCCGGGAGATTCGAGAGCTTCCGCGGGAGCCAGCCGAGCTCGCCGGGGCCGTAGCGCGCCACGATCTGCCGCGCGTAGCCGTCGAGCGGCGCGCCCTCGCGGATCAGGGCGGTCACCGCTAGGGCGGCCAGCCGGCCGCTCCGGATGGCGGGCCCGATCCCCTCGCCCGACAGGTCGCGGGCGAGCCCCGCCGCATCGCCGACCAGGCAGAAGCGGGCTCCGGCCAGGCGCCGCGGCGCCTGGCGCCGCACCACGTACGCGTGGCCCTTGAACGGCTCGATCGCGAGCCCCTCGGGCAGCCGGCCGGAGGCGCGCAGGCTCGCCACCAGCGCGTCGCGGCGGCGGGGCAGGCTGCCGTCGCCGCCCTGGGTGCACCCGACGCCGATATTGACGAAGTCGCGCTTCGGGAAGTACCAGCCGTAGCCGCGCAGGTCGGGCTCGACGTAGAGCTCGGGCGCGCGCAGGAACGGCTCGAGGCGCGCGACCCACTCGGGTGGCAGCCACGTCTCGCTCTCCTGCGCCACCACGACCTCCTCGCGGCCGGAAACCTGCCCGAGGACCCGCGCCACCGGGCAGCGATGGCCACCCGCGCCGATCACCACCGGCGCCTCGAACACTCCGCGATCGGTCTCGACGCGCACCCGGTCGGCCTGCTCGGCCACCTCGGTGACCCGGATGCCCCAGCGCACGTCCGCGCCCGCGGCGGCCGCGCGCCCGAGCAGGTAGTGATCGAACTCGCGGCGGATGATGCCGTAGCTGGTGGGCCGCCGCCAGCCCGTCTCGTGGCGAGCGCCCGCGAACTCGAGCACGCACTGGTCGAACGGCTGGATGGTCAGCGGGTACTTGTCGGGATCCACCTCGAGGTCCGCGAGCACTTCCGGGGTCACCCAGCCCGCGCAGATCTTCACCCGCGGGAAGACCGCGGCGTCGAGCACGAGGGGGCGCAGGCCCGCCAGGGCCAGGCGCCAGGCCGCGGTGCTCCCGCCCGGCCCGCCCCCGACCACGATCGCGTCCCAGCCCATCACCGCCTCCACAGCGACAGGAGGATGGACAGCTTCTGCAGCGGCGTCACCTTCAGCTCCTCGACCACGTTGGCCACGTCCATCGCGCGGAACAGATCACCTTCCAGGTCGATCCGGCTCTGCACGTAGGCCTCGGCGAAATTGTACGGCGAAGGGTCGCGGATCAGCGAGAGGAACGTCTCCGGGCTCTTGATCACCGTGATGCACTCGGGCCGGTCCTGGCCGAAGTGCACTTCCTGGCCGTCCCAGAGCCGGAAGGCGAACGAGGCGGGCAAGCTGCCGAAGACCCGCCGGAGGATCGCGGCGGCCCGGGCGGGGGTCGGGGTGGGGGTCAAGAAGGCCAGCATCACCCGCCCCCACCTCCCGAGACCAGGGTGTCCATCACAGCGCGGAGCCTACACGGGGGCGGGGTGCCAGGGCAAGATCTAGCGGCCCTTGAAGTGGGGCTCGCGCTTCTCCACGAAGGCGCGCGCGGCCTCGCGGTGGTCCTCGGTCATGCCGGTGCGCGTGTGGTGCCACGCCTCGAGGTCGAGCATCTGCTCGAGCGAGGCGTGCTCTGCCGCGTTCATGTTGCGCTTCATGTAGCGATAGGCCACGCGCGGCCCGCGGGCCAGGCGGGCGGCCAGCCCCATCGTCTCCTCCTCGAGGCGCGCGTCGGCTACCACCCGGTTGACCAGGCCCAGCCCGAGCGCCTGCTGGGCGTCGAGCAGGTCCGCGGTGAAGTAGAGCTCGCGCGCCTTGGCGGTGCCTACGAGCTGGGTCAGGTAGTAGCTGCCGCCGAAGTCGCCAGAGTAGCCGACCCGGGCGAAGGCGGTGCCGAGCTTCACGGTGTCGCTCGCGATGCGCATGTCGCAGGCCATCGCCAGCGAGAGCCCGGCACCCGCGGCCGGCCCCCGCATCATCGCGATGGTGGGCTTGGGCATCTCGTGGAGCCACCGCGAGGTCTCCATGCGCGAGCGCAGCACCTGGGCCCGCTCTTCCATGGTCTGGCCGCCCAGCTCGGTGCCCTCGGCCATGGCCTTGACGTCGCCACCCGCGCAGAAGCCGCGACCGGCCCCGGTGAGGACGACCACCCCGACCTCCGGATCCTCGGCCAGCCGCGGCAGGGCTTCCAGCAGGGCGTCCAGCATCGGCCGCGACATCGCATTCAGCCGGTCGGGGCGGTTGAGGGTCAGCACAGCCACTCCGTCCTTCACCTGCTCGAGCAGATCCGTGCTCATCGTGGCTCTCCTCCGGCGGCGCCGCCGGATCGTCGTGAGGAATCCGAAGCGTGGACGGGTGATTGTACAATGAAGGCCGGACGGCGCGGCAGGCGATGGGGTGGCTCCGCGTCTGCCGCGACGCCGGCGCGACCGCGTTCGCCTGGCGATTCTTCCGCGCCGACCCGACGCCGGCGCGCGGTATGCTCGGCGGGCCGCGCGAATCCACATCCTGATCGGAGGATCGGTACCGGTGATCACCCCGGACGAGATCGAGCAGCGGGTGCGGCAGGTTCTGGACGGGCTCGGCCTGCCCCACGAGATGGTCGCGATCGACCCTCAGTACGCCGACACCGCCGCCTTCTGCGCGCAGTACGGCTACCCGGCGGAGCAGTCGGCCAACACCATCATCGTCGGCTCGAAGAAGGAGCCGAAGCGCTACTGCGCCTGCGTGGTCCGCGCCACGCGGCGGGTGGACGTCAACCACACGGTGCGAAGGCTGCTCGGCGTGTCCCGGCTCTCCTTCGCCGACCCGGAGGAGACCCGCGCACTCACGGGCATGATGCTGGGCGGCGTCACCGTCTTCGCCCTGCCCGCGGATCTGCCGATCTACGTGGACGAGGGGCTGATGTCCTTCCCCTGGATCATCCTGGGTGGCGGCAGCCGCTCGCTGAAGGTGAAGATCTCGCCGGAGGTGTTCCGCGGGCTGCCGGGGGCGACGGTCACGCCGGGGCTGGTGTCGGAGCCGTAGCGCCCCAAACGCCTCACCCCGCCCCTCACGCTGCCCTCTCCCCCGAGGGGAGAGGGTGTCATTCGCGCAGGGCGCCGGCCAGGAGACCGCGGACCAGGTAGCGCTGGAAGCCCACCACGATCAGGATCGGCGGCAGACTCGCCAGCAGCGAGGCGGCCGCGATGTCGCCCCAGGGCACCTCGAAGACGCCGGGGAAGAGGGCCAGCGCGACCGGGACCGTGCGGCTGGCCTCGGTGGCCGTGAAGCTGTAGGCGAAGAGGAACTCGTTCCACGAGAAGAGGAACGCGAGCAGCGCCGCCGAGGCCATGCCCGGCGCCACCAGCGGTAGAACAACCCATCTGAGAATCGCCAGCCGGTCGGCGCCGTCCACCGCCGCCGCCTCCTCGAGCGCGCGCGGGATCTCGCGGATGAAGCCGGTGAGCAGCCAGATCACCAGCGGCAGCGCGAACGAGCCGTTCGCGAGGATCAGCGCCAGCCACGTGTCGCGCAGGCCCAGCGCGCGCATCAGCAGGTAGAGCGGGCTCACGGTGGCGATCTGGGGGAACGCGGTGGCCGCGACCATGGCGAGCAGGATCACGCCGCGGCCCCGCACCGGCAGCCGCGCGAGCGCATAGGCGGCGAGCGCCCCGAGCCCGATCGCCAGCAGGGTGCTGAGGAGGGCGATGCCCAGGCTGTTGATCAGGGCGCGCGGCATCAGGCTCTGACGGAGCACCACGTCGTAGTGGACCCACGTGAGACGGCTCGGCAGGAGCCGGGTCAGGGGCAGCAGCTCGGCGTCGGGCCGCACCGAGGTGAGCGCCTGCCAGAAGAAGGGCGCGGCGTAGAGCGACAGCGCGAGGAGCACCACCGCGTCGCGCCGCCGGCCCGCCCTCACGCCGTTCGCTCCGGTCGGCCGATCAGCCGCAGATACACCGCGGCGACGACCATCACGAGCGCGAACACCACCACGCCGATCGCGGAGCCGAGGCCGATCTGGAGGGTCTGGAACAGGGCCCGGTAGGCGTATACCGTGAGCGACTCGGTGCTGCCCGCCGGCCCCCCGCCCGTCAGCACGAACATGATGTCGAAGGCGCGGATCGCGTCCAGCGTGCGGAAGAGCATCGTCACGAGGAGGATCGGCCGCACGAGCGGCCAGGTGATGCGGGCGAAGGCCTGGAGCCCCGCGGCGCCGTCCACCTCGGCGGCCTCGTAGAGATCCGGCGGAATCGTCAGGAGACGCGCGTAGCAGAGCAGGGCCACGAACGGGGTGGCGCGCCACACGTCGGCCAGGATCAGCGACGGCAGGGCGAGGGCGGGGTCGCCGAGCCAGTTGATGGCGCGGTCGCCCAGCAGGAAGTTCACGAGTCCGCCCGCGGGGTGATAGAGCCACTCGAACATCTTGGCCGTCACCACCGACGGCAGCGCCCAGGCCAGGAGCAGCAGGGCCAGGGCGGTGCGCCGGCCGCCGCGCTGCCCCCGCAGCGCCACCGCGATGGCCAGGCCCAGCGCGCTCTCCAGCGCGACCGAGGTCACCGTGAATACGCCGGTGACCCACGCCGCGTTCCAGAAGCGCGTGCCCTCCGCGAGGAACGCGAAGTGGTCGAGCCCGGCCCAGCGCGAGATGCCGAATACCGGGATGCGGTACTGGAACGCGAGCCACAGCACCCAGAGCGCGGGATACACGGTGAGGGTGGCGAGGACCAGCAAGGCCGGGGACAGGAGAAGCCAGGCCAGGCCGCGGTCGCTCACGGCGTCACCGAGCGCAGGAGGTGCTCGACCTGGGCGGTGGCGTCGCGCATCGCGCGCGCGGGGGACTTGCGGCCGACCAGGACCGCGGAGAACTCGGGCTGGAGCGTGGTGGAGAGCATCAGGTAGTAGGGCGTGATGGGACGCGGGTGGCCGCGGAGCATCAGCCCGTGGAGCGCGGGCAGGCTCGGGTCTCGCGCGATCAGCCCCGCGTCACGATAGAGCGCCGGGCGCGAGGGACGCAGCGCGGCGCCCTCCGTCATCGCCCGCTGGGCGGTCTCGCTGGTGAGAAAGCGCGCGAGCGCCACCGCCAGGTCCCGGTGGCGCGTGCGCGCGCTCACCGCCAGGTGCGCACCGCCGGTGGAGGCCGCGCCGACCGGGCCGTGGCGCAGGCGCGGAATCGGCGCGACCCCCACCTTGCCGCGCACGCGCGAGTCCGGCAGCTCGAACAGATCCAGCGCGTAGGGCCAGCTCCGGAGGAAGATCGCGCGCCCGTCGCCGAAGGGCCGGCGGGTCAGCTCCTCGTCCGCCGCGGTGACCCAGGCCGGGCTCACCCCGCTCTCGATGAGGCCGCGGAGGAAGGCGAGCGACTCGCGCGCGCGCTCGGCCTCGGGGAACGGCCGCCCCGCCTCGTCGAGGAGCCGCGCCCCGTTGGCCCAGAGCGCCTCCAGCACGTTGACCATGCCACCCTCGTACTGCTTGCCCTGCCAGAGGTAGCCGTCAAGACTCGGATCGCGCTCCCCCGCGCGGATCCGCCGCACCTGCGCGATCAGCTCCTCGTACGTCTCGGGCGGCGCGCCGAAGCCATACTTCGCCAGCAGATCGGCGCGGTAGTAGAGCAGGCCCACGTTCATGAACCACGGCAGGGCCCAGAGCCGACCGTCCTGCATGGCGGGCGCGATCGCGGTCGGGAAATGGGCGTCGCGCTCGGCCGGGGGCACGGACGAGGTGAGGTCCAGGATCCAGCCCGCGCGCGCGAACTCGGGCACCCAGATCACGTCGAGCATCATCACGTCGAAGGGCGGACCACCGCCTTCGAGGTTGATGACGTAGAACTGGTGCTGCTCGTCCGAGCTCCAGGTGAGCGCCTCGCTCTGCACGCGCACGCCCGGGTGATCCGCCTCGAAGCGCCGGAGGAGCCCGGGCATCGGATCGGCGGGTCCGAGGATCTTGGCGTGCTTGAAGACCAGCGTGATCGGCGCGCCCGCCCCGGGACGCTCGCCGCAGCCGCCTGCCGACAGGGCGAGGAGGAGCGGCAGGAAGAGGCCGGCGGCCGCGGCGCGCGCCGGACGGGGCGCCATGGGCGACAGCCCCGTGCGCTACCCCGCGCCCAGCATGTCGCGCAGGGTCCCGCCCTCGGTCTTGAAATAGTCGAACAGCACGCTCACATCCCAGCCCATGCAGAAGTGCCGGACGCCCAGGTCGAGGTAGACCTTGGCCTCGCTCGGGTGCGAGATCTCGGCTCGCGGGGCGATGCCCAGCCGCAGCGCGGTCTGGATCACGTGCCGCTCCGCCTCGATCACGCGAGGGTGATTCCATTGACCCGGCAGGCCGATGCTCATCGAGTAGTCGGCAGGGCCGAACTGCACCATGTCCACCCCTTTCACCGAGAGCATCGCGTCCACGTTCTCCACCGCGGAGGCCTTCTCGATCATCACCGCCACCACCGCGTCGTCGAGCGCCCGCACGAAGGCGGGTGAGCCCACGTCCATCACGTAGCCCACGTCGCGCCGCATGCCCACGCCGTGGAGTCCGCCCGCCTCGGGCGTCTCCGCCCGCACGCTCCGCACGCACTCGCGGACGTCGTCGGGGGTGCGTGGATCGGCGAAGAGCAGGTTCTGGATCCCCGACCCGATGGCCCGCACCGCGAGGTAGGTGCGCGGCTGCTGCTCGACCTTGAACATGGCCGACATGTGGTCGAAGGTGTTCACCGCCCGCCCGAGGTTTTCGAGCGCGAAGAGATCGTACGGGGCGTACTCGCCCGCGAACTCCACGTAGTCGAAGACCCCCGCGTGCCCGGCCAGCTCCACCACCGCTGGCCACGCCGAATGGATGTGCGTGCCCAGCGTGGGTCGTCCCGCCCGCAGCAGCTCCCGGAGTCGATTGGGTCGCATGCGCCGAGTCTAGCAGGATGCGCGGCGACTCGCAGGCTGCTCAAGAAGGTCCAGGTGCGAGGCGGCGCCCGATGATCGGGCGCGAGGCGTACTCTCTGTACGTTGAGCGCCCGACCGAGGGCGCCGCACTCCCGCAAATGGGGCCCTTTTCAGCAGCCGGCGGGGCAGGTGCGCCCCGTCGATCACCGCGCTATACTCGCCCGGTGCGCGCCCCCGGCCCGCTCTCCGATCCTCCCCTGTCCGATCTCGTAGTCCTCGATCTCACCCGCGTGCTCGCCGGCCCCTACTGCACCCGCCTGCTCGCCGATCTGGGCGCGCGGGTGGTCAAGATCGAGCGCCCCGGTGAGGGCGACGACATGCGGAAGAACCACCTCCAGATCGAGCCGGGCCGCGCCGACCAGTCCACGTACTTCATTCGCATCAACGCGGGCAAGGAGAGCGTCGCGGTGGACCTCGGCCACCCGCAGGGTCGCGGGGTCGTGGCCGATCTGTGCCGGGTCGCCGACGTCTTCGTCGAGAACTTCGCGCCCGGTGTCGTCGAGAAGCTCGGTCTGGGCTACCCCGCGATGGCCGCGATCAAGCCCGATCTCGTCTACTGCTCGATCTCGGGATTCGGCCAGACCGGCCCGTGGCGGGAGCGGCAGGCCTTCGCCCACATCATCAACGCGGCCTCCGGCATGATGCACCTCGACCAGGGCGATCAGCCGTCGCCCCGCGCATCGAATCTCCAGGCCGCCGACGTGCTGGCGGGCACCCACGCCTTCGGCGCCATCCTGGCCGCCCTGCGGCGGCGCGACCGCACCGGTCGGGGCGCCTACCTCGACGTCTCGATGCTGGAGGCCCTCATCGCGGCCGACGACGTCTCCTACGCGGCGGTGCTCAACGGCGGCGAGACGCAGGGCTCCCCGCGTCCGGCCATGGGCGTCTTCGCGGTGGGAGGCCGACATCTCGCGCTCCAGACCGGCGGCGCCGCCGCGCTGTGGCCCCGGCTGCAGGCGCTGCTCGGCCGGCCCGAGCTGGCCACCGATCCGCGGTTCGCGACGCCGGATCAGCGCCGGCGCAACTGGCCCGCGCTGCGCGACATCATCGGCGAGTGGATCGCGCGCTTCCCCACCGTGGACGCGGCGCTGGAAGCACTGCGCGGCGCCCGCATTCCCGCGGCCGCGGTGCTCATGCCCGAGGAGGTCGTCGCGCATCCGCATCTCGCGGCGCGCGGCGCCTTTCCGACGGTGCCGCATCCGGCCCGCGGCGAAGTACGGGTCACCGCCGCGCCGTTTCAGTTCGACGGCCGCGCGGTCACGCCGGCGGGGCCGGCGCCCTACCGGGTCGGGGAGCACACCCGCTCCGTTCTCACCGGATTACTCGGCTACAAGGAACGCGAGATCGATGATCTCGCCCAGGCCGGCGCTGTGCAGGCGCCCTGAGGCGGGGCCACAGGAGAGACGAGACCATGGCGGCGACACCCATGACCGGCGGCGAAGCGCTGGTGCGCTCCCTCTACACCGAAGGCGTCCGGGTGGTCTTCGGGCTGCCCGGCGTGCAGCTCTATGGCGTGATGGCGGCCCTGCGCGACGAGCCGCGCATCCGCTTCATCGCCACGCGCCACGAGCAGGCCACGACCTTCATGGCCGACGGCTACGCTCGCGCGGGCGGCCGCTTCGGCACCGCCCTGGTGGTGCCGGGGCCGGGCCTGCTCAACGCGATGTCCGGTCTCTCCACCGCCTACTCGGCCTCCTCACCGGTCCTGATCCTCTCCGGCCAGATCCCGCGGAACAGCATCGGGAAGGACATCGGCCTGCTCCACGAAGTCAACGATCAGCTCGCCTGCATCACGCCGGTCACCAAGTGGCGTAAGCGCGTGCTGCAGGTCGCCGACGTTCCCGCCGCGGTGCGCGAGGCGGTGGTCCAGCTCCGGTCGGGCCGGCCGCGTCCGGTCGAGCTCGAGATGCCACCCGAGACGATGGAGGACGAGGGCCTCGCCGAGCTGCTGCCGCCCGTCGAGGTGCCCCGACCCGCCGCGGCCGCGCGCGACGTGGATCGCGCCGCCGAGCTGCTGCTGGGCGCCCGCGCGCCGCTGATCTACGCGGGCGGCGGCGTCCATCTCTCGGGCGCCCACGACGCGCTGGCCGCGGTGGCCGAGCACCTGCAGGCCGGCGTGGCCCAGTCCGCCGAGGGCAAGGGCGCGGTGAGCGACCACAATGCGCTCTCGCTCGGCGCCGCGTACTGGCGCGACTCGCCGCTGCGCGATCACGTACAGGAAGCCGACGTGGTCCTCGCGGTGGGCACGCGCCTGGCCCTGGTGACCTTCAAGCCGGGGACGCGCATCGTCCAGATCGACGCGGACGAGCGGGAGGTCGGACGCAATCACAAGGACACCCTCGGCCTGGTCGGCGACGCGCGGGCCACGTTGGAGGTCCTGCTCGAGCGGCTGCGCGCGGCCGCCCCGCCGCGGCCCTCGCGCAAGGCGGAGCACGAGGCGCTCCGCGCGAGGATCGCGGCCGACAACACGATGGAGCCCAACGCCTCCATCATCAAGTCGCTTCGTGCCACCACTCCCGAGAACGCGATCCTGGTGGCGGGCATGACCCAGATCGGCTACTACTCGCGCCCGTTCTGGCCGGTCTACGAGCCGCGGACGTATCTCTCGTCGTCCTACTCCGGCAACCTGGGCTACGCCTATCCGGTGGCCCTCGGGGCCAAGGTGGCCCGGCCCGATCGGCCGGTGATCTCGGTCTCGGGCGACGGCGGCTTCCTCTTCAACGCGCAGGAGCTCTCCACCGCCGCCCGCTACGGCATCAGCGTGGTCGCGGTGGTCTTCAACGACGGCTCGTACGGCAACGTGGCGCGCGATCTCGACGAGTCCTGGGGCGGCCAGTACGGCGCCGAGCTCAAGAACCCGGACTTCATGAAGCTGGCCGACGCCTACGGCGTCCTCGGCCTGCGCGCCAAGGAGCCAACCGAGGTCGGCCGCCTCGTGCG
>Ga0268386_10001001_pt1 | contig 18945 bp, 18 predicted proteins | sample RVTome_15_FD_200260 | JGI IMG/M metagenome (GOLD analysis project Ga0268386, IMG submission 200260) | Soil microbial communities from uranium-contaminated site in the Upper Colorado River Basin, Wyoming, United States - RVT150D86... ...
CAAACGTGTCGGACTGTAAAGGAAGGAGTCGTCGAGGCAGGCTGGATCAGTCCCGCACGGCGAACGCCACCACGTAGTCGCCCCGCGTCGTGCCCGCGCCGCCGTGACCGCCGGCCGCAATGACGACGTACTGGCGGCCGTCGATAGAGTAGGTCATCGGCGTGGCCTGGCCCCCGGCCGGCAGTCGCCCTTTCCACAGTTCTTCGCCGGTCGCTACGTCAAAAGCGCGCAGGTAGTCATCGAAGGTCGCGGCCACGAAGACGAGGCCGGACGCAGTCACAATCGCGCCGCCGATCAGCGGTACCCCGAGCTCGACGTTCGGCACCGGCGCGGGAGCAATGTCCTGGATCGTGCCGATCGGCCTTTCCCAGGCGATCTCCCCACTGCCGAGATCCAGTGCGACAAGCTTGCCCCACGGCGGCTTCGTGCAGGGAACATCGAGTGCCGACAGCAGCGTGCCCCGGTTCAGGACGTAAGGAGTTCCATCCATCTCCGTGTAGCCCTGCCAGTCGTACGTGCCCGCGTCCATCTGCTTCTGCGCCTCCTCGCGGGGCGTGAGGCGTACCCACATCGGCAGCTCCAGTACCGTCGCGATGACGGTTTGCGACGACGGGTCCCACGCAAGGCCGCCCCAGTTCGAGCCGCCCGCGTATCCCGGATTCAACAGCGTCCCGCCGATCGTCGGCGGCGTGTAGATTCCCTCGGAGCGAAGTGACGCGATCTTCTTCCTGCAGCCGCGTTTGTCGAAATAAAGGAAACCGTACGCGTCGTCCTCCGTGATCGCCGCATGGCTTACGAGCGACGGCAACGTCGAGAACGGCTGCGTCGGTGAAAGCCTTTCGCCTGCGATTCCTCCCTGAGGAACCGGCCGCTCTTCGATCGGATATATCGGCTCGCCCGTCAACCGGTCGAAGACGAATACCATCCCCATCTTGGTCGCCTGCACGACCGCGGAATATCTTTGCCCGTCCTTTTCGAGTTCCACCAGCAGCGGCTGCGCGGGCAGGTCGTAATCCCAGACGTCGTGATGCACGAGTTGCCGATGCCATACGACTTCGCCGCTTTCGACCGACAGCGCAACGAGAGAATTTGCGTAGGCGTTATCGCCTTCCCGCTGCCCGCCGAAGAAATCCGGCGACGGCGCGCCGGTCGGCACGAACACCAGGCCGTTTGCCACGTCGACCGACAACGGCGGCCAGGCGTTTGCGCCGCCGGTCTCCTCGACGCCGGAGATCCATGTCGCGTAGGCAGGGTCGTCGGGGTCGGTCGGTATCGGGTCCCAGATCCATCGCACTTGGCCGCTCCGCGCGTCCAGAGCGCGCACGATGCCGCGTTCCAGGCCGACGGCGCTGTTGTCGCCGATCGCCGAGCCTACGATGATCCGGTCGTTCGCCACCGCAGGCGGCGAAGTGATGGCGTACTGTCCGAGCTCACGCGGACGTGCATCCGCATGCAGGTCCACGACTCCCTGCTCGCCGAAATCGGTGCAGAGTTTACCGGTAACCGCATCGAGCGCATAAAGGCCGCCGACGATGTTGCCTAGATACACCCGCGCCTTGCAGGCGTCGTTGTCGTCACGATCGGGATCCTCCCAGACCGTGACCCCGCGTGACGTAACCTCTGCGAAACCGATGTCGCGCGGTACCCTGGAATCGAAGTGCCACACCTCCCCGCCGCTCGCGGCATCGATGGCAATCGCGGTGCCGAACCCGGTGCTTATATAAAGAGTGCCGCGCCACAGGACCGGCGTGGCTTCAAACGTCAGGTTGTCGCCCTGCTCGGCATCCTGGCCCAGCTCCCCGGTGCGGAATCGCCAGGCAATGTCGAGTTCCGCGACATTGGACCTGTCGATCTGCTCGAGCGGCGAATAGCGGGTGCCGCCGGCATCGCGGCCGTAGTGCGGCCAGTCCTCAGCCGATGCGCTTTGCGAGACGCCGAGAAATGCCGCGCACAGGACCGCCACCTTACGGTGAAGGTCCGGCACCCGCCTTCTTCCGGCAATCATCAACCCCGGCGCCGTTTGCACTACCGCTCGTAGCGAATCTCACCACCCACTATGGTCATGTCTACCTGCGTGTCGGGGATCTCTTCCTCGGCCACGGTCAGTATGTCCTGCGACAGCACCACGATGTCCGCCAGTTTTCCGGGCGTCAACGTGCCCTTGATGTCTTCCTCGAAGGCGGCGATGGCGTTGTTCAGCGTATAGCTCGTGAGCGCTTCCTCGCGCGTCATCACGTGTTCGGGATGGAACCGCTCGTTCTCGACCGTCATGCGCGAGACCGACGCGTAGTAGGAAGCAATCGGATCGATCGGCTCCACCGGGACGTCCGTGCCGTTGCCGATGATCGCACCGGTTTCGATCAGGTCCCGCCATGGATACGACGTTATTTTCGCGCGTTCCTCGCCCAGCCGCGTCGGAATCCAAGGGCCGTCGGACGTGCAGTGAATGCCCTGCATGGCCGCGATCACGCCGAGTTCCGCGAAACGAGGAACGTCGGCAGGATCGATATGTTGCGCGTGCTCTATCCGCCAGCGCAGATCCTTGCCGCTGACGTTCGCGCGTTGCCACACACGCTCGTAGATATCGAGCACTTCGCGATTACCGCGATCGCCGATGGCATGAGTGTTCACCTGGAAACCGTGCTTCACCGCGATCTCCGCCGTGCGCTCGATCTCCTCCACCGGTTCCAGCATGAGGCCGGCGCTGTCCGGCAAATCCTCGTAAGGTTCGAGCAGCCACGCACCGTGCGCGCCCAGCGCGCCGTCGATCTGCCGCTTGATCGACCGCACCGTCAGGAAGTCGTTGCCTTCGGCAACCATCCGGTAATGCGGCAGCAATTCGTCCATCTCATCGTTCGACTGCCGACGCACCATCGCGTAAAGACGAATGGGAAGCGCGCCTTCCTCCTCGAGCTTCTTGAAGAAGTCGATCGTCTCGAACGAAGCGCCTGCGTCATGGAACGAGGTCACGCCGTTCCGCAGCGCTTCCTGGCCCGCAAGCTTCACGCGCTCGCGATCCGCCTGTTCCTGTTCCTCCAGCGTCAGCCGGCTGTCGTATTGCTCCACAGGTTCGTTCAGCAGGCGTTGCGCGGTTTCGCGCAAAAGGCCGGTCGCTTCGCCTTCGGGCGTGCGCACGATGGTTCCGCCGGGCGGGTCCGGCGTCTCGTCGTCGATGTACGCTTCGGCCAGCGCCGCGTCGTTGGCAAACGCCGCGTGTCCGCTGGCATGACCGAGCAGGACGGGGTTGTCGGGCGAGACTTCGCTCAAGCTGTCGTTCCGCGGCACGCCGTCGACCGCGTCCTCAGGCACGGAGTTCCACTTGTCCTGGTGCCATCCGCGGCCGAAGATCCACTCGCCCGGCTGCGCCTTGTCGACCGCCGCCGCAACCATGCTGACCACTTCGTTCCAGTTCTTTACCGTCGACAGGTCGAGAATCTGCTTGGCGCGACCGAGGCCCATGAAGTGACCATGACCCTCGATGAAACCGGGCATGACGAAACGGCCGTCGAGCTCCACCACTGTCGTTTCGGGGCCGACATAAACTTCGATTTCCTCGTTGCTGCCGACCGCCGCGATCTGGTAGCCAGACACCGCGATCGCCTGTTGTTTCCCAAGGGCGGAATCTACGGTCGCGATCGTGCCTCCCCGCAACACCAGATCCGCCGCAGCCTGAGTGCGCGCCTCGGGATTGTCCCCATCGCTCTCCGATTCGCCCCCGCAACCTGCCAGAGAAACAGCCAGGCAGAGCGCCGGCAAAATCTTTGCATACTTCATTATCTTAGCCCCCGGCAGCCGCTGTTTGTCGTTTGCGCAAGCTGCGCCTGATCGAATGAGTGGATGGAAAGGCCTCCATCCCGCTGCGTGAGCATATACGGCAGCATATCGCTGCGCAAAGCATTGTGGCTGTCGTTCCGCGTTAGCCTTGTTACATTTTGGTCGCGACCTCCGTCGCTGACCTGTAGAGTTTCACAATGCGGTTCGTTCCCCGGAAGGCGACCGATGCTGCCGTATGCAGCCGATCGCTCCGAGAGAGGCGGTCTGTTATATAATTTGCAGCTTCCGCGGGCGCCGGCAAGCCAGAACAACTAGTATCGAATCCTTCCGGAGCAATGACTTGAAACGGGACCAGAAATTTTTCGACGTCTACTCGATCGTAATCGGGGGGCTTGCCGCCGTGTGCCTCGTGTTTTTCGTGCTCGCGATGAGCGTTTCCGAACGCACGCAGGAACAGTACACCGCCAATGCGGAAGAATACCTGGCAGTCGTTTCAGAACGGCTGGCGCCCTTCGGCAAGGTCAACATGCCGGGTGACGACCTGAGTGCCGCCGGACCCCAGACGCCGGAAGCATCGATGCCCGAACCCGTTGCGGCAGCGCGCACCGGCCCGCAGGTCTATAACGAAGCCTGCATCGCCTGTCACGGCAGCGGAATAGGCGGCGCACCGATCCTCGGCAATAGCGAAGCATGGGAGGCGCGCATAGCGCAGGGTATCGACACGTTGCGACAGCATGCCATCGAGGGGTATACCGGTTCGTCCGGTTACATGCCGCCGAAAGGCGGCCGGCTGGATCTCGCGAACGAGGAGGTCCACGGAGCCGTCGACTACATGGTCTCCGAGGCCGAACAGTAGCCGCGGTGTGTCGATAGAAGCGCTGTAGGAGCCCGACCGCCATGGATGGCGGGAGTGCAGATCACGCAGGAGCACGTTATCGGCCGCCCTGGGGCGACCTTGTGCAAACGACAATGCGCAGTCGCACGGTCGCCCGCGGCGAAACTAGCCTGAAAGTTCCCGATCGAACTGGCGCAACCCCAGCGCTTCGGCGACGTGTTCCACGCGGATGTCGTGTTCGCCGGCCAGGTCTGCAATCGTTCGCGCCACGCGTCGCACCCTTTGATGCGCGCGCGCCGACATGCCGAAGAGTTCGGTGACCCCCTCCAGCAACTCCCAACCTTTTGGCGACAACGCGCATACTTCCTCGATCGCGTCGTTCTTCAGTCTCGCGTTGCAATCGCCGCTGCGGCGCTGCTGCCGTTCCCTTGCCGCGCACACGCGCGACCGCACCTCCGCGCTCGATTCGGAAGGCTCTTTTCTTGGCCGCAGGCTCTCGGCTGGCAGACGCTGCACCAGCACCTGCAAATCGATGCGGTCCAGCAGTGGGCCCGAAATTTTCGCACGGTAGTTGCGAACTCGATCCGCAGAGCAGCGGCAGCCTCCACGCGGATCTCCCAGGTAGCCGCATGGGCATGGATTCATCGCTGCGACGAGTTGGAATCGCGCCGGAAAATCGGCTTGCCGCCCCGCACGCGAAATGGTTGTCGTGCCGCTCTCCATCGGCTCGCGCAGCACTTCAAGTACGTGGCGGCTGAACTCCGGCAACTCGTCCAGGAACAGCACCCCGTTGTGCGCGCGAGAGATCTCGCCGGGCCGCGGATCAGAGCCGCCGCCGACCAGCGCCGCGGCCGAGGCCGTGTGATGTGGCGCGCGGAACGGCCTTTGCCGCCAGCGTGACAAGTCGAAGGCGCGCCCGAGCACCGAATCGACCGCTGCCGTTTCCAGCGCCTCACGATTGCTCATCGGCGGCAGGATGCCCGGCAGGCGACGCGCCAGCATGCTCTTGCCCGTGCCCGGCGGACCGCTGAAAAGGATGTTGTGGCCGCCGGCCGCGGCGATCTCCAGCGCGCGGCGCGCGACGCCCTGGCCCTTCACGTCGGCAAGGTCAGGCGCGCTGGATCCGGCGACCGTCGGGATGCAACGGCCGAGCGGCGGGCAGATCCCGCTGCCGCCGAGGTGCGCCGTTACCTGTAGCAATGATTCGGCTGCAAAAACGCGCGCCGTCGACAGCGTCGCTTCGATACCGTTCCGCATCGGCACAAAGATCGACTTGCCCGCCTCCCCCGCCTTGAGCGCCGCGGGCAGCGTGCCGGGCACCGGGTGGAGTTCGCCGTTCATACCGAGTTCTCCGTAGAACTCGAATTCGTCAAACGAATCCTGGGGAACGAGGCGCTGCGCCGCCAGTATGCCGAGCGCAATGGCGAGATCGAAGCGCCCTCCCGTCTTGCGCAGGTCGGCCGGGCCCAGGCTGACGGCAATCCGCTCCTGCGGAAACTTGAAACCGGAGTTGAGGATTGCGCCGCGGACGCGGTCCTTGCTCTCCCGGACCGCCGTCTCCGCGAGCCCGACGATGGAGACGGAGGGCAATCCTCCGGAAAGGAAGACTTCAATGGTGACGGAGGGTGCTTCCACGCCGACCTGGGCGCGGCTTTTCAGTACGGCGAGACTTGCCTGGTTCGTTTCGGAAGCGGCAGTGCCCGCTTCCCTGCCGCCGTTGGATTGAGCTGATCCGTCCATGACTCGTTTGAGGCCCCTCCATGGGCTCGTGGGGCGATCAGGACTCGCTCTTCTTTCCCTCTTCGAGAGACTTGAGGCGTAGCTCGAGCGCTTCGAGTTTCTCGCGCGTGCGCGCAAGCACGGCCTGCTGCACGTCGAATTCCTCGCGCGTTACCAGGTCGAGCCGGGACAGGCTCGATTGCAACACCGAACGGAAATTCTGCTCGAGATCGTCGCGCACGGAACGCAGCCCCTCCGGGACCGCTTCCGCGAGTTTTCGGGCGAGCCTGTCGATGGTTTCAGTTGGCATGATCTTTTGATACCGCAACGGGGAGTAAAACGCCAGACCTCCCTTTCATCGTAGCCGAACTTCCGCTCCCTGCTGGAGCAACGAGCATCACTGTTGCACAACGACGGTGCCGAATCGAGAGGCGAATCTCGCCGAATGCTCCAAATCAAACGTTTTGCGGACTGGCACGCTAGTTGCAAATGCCACGCCAGCCGCGAGGGATACCGCGCGGTTTCATTCAATCAACGCGCGTATCGATGGGGAGCAGGATGAAAACCAGAAACACACTCTTATTGTCCGCGGCCCTGATGCTTACGTCAGGCCTGGCGCACGCAGACCTGTCGGCAAATATCGGCTGGGCGAGCGACTACTTCTATCGCGGGATCCTGCAGGCGCCGACATCCGCGTCCGCCGGCCTCGATTTCGAAAAGAACGGCTTCTACGTCGGTACGTGGGCGGCCGACGTCAAGGACGGTCTCGAGATCGACGGTTACTTCGGCTATGCAACCGAGATCCAGGACATAAGTTACAGCGTCGGCTTTACGGGCTACTACTACACCGGCGATTTCGACGATACCTACCAGGAAATAAACCTGGGGCTGGGTTACGGATGGGCGACGCTCGATGTTGCAGTCGGAGAATATGACAACTTCGGCGCGGGCACGCAGGACTACACCTATTACGCCCTGACGATCGCCAACAAGGGCTTCTACGGCAAGCTCGCCGGCTTCGCGCAGGACTTCGAAGGCGAATACCTGGAACTCGGCTACGGAACCTCGCTGGCCGAACTCGACATCGGCATTGCGGCCATCTTCGCCAACAGCGATCTCGTCGGCGATTCCAGCGAATCCCTCGTGTTCACGATCGGAAAGACCTTCGACATTCAATAAGACCGCGAATGCGGCGCCAGTGGGCAGGAGTACAACAATGAAATTGATCATAGCGATCATAAAACCTTTCAAGCTGGACGATGTGCGGCAAGCCGTGGCCGACATCGGGATACAGGGAATTACGGTAACCGAAGTTAAAGGCTTCGGCCGGCAGCGCGGCCACACGGAGCTTTATCGGGGAGCGGAGTATGTCGTGGACTTCCTGCCGAAAGCGAAGATCGAACTGGCCGTCGCCGACGACATTGCCGAGCAGGTCATCGAAGCGATCACGAACACGGCACGCACAGGCGCGATCGGAGACGGGAAAATCTTCGTCGTGGATCTGGAACAGGCCATTCGCATACGCACCGGTGAAACCGGCGCGGACGCGGTTTAGCTACTAACAATAACAGGGGAGTTGCCGTGGAAGATGTAACGGAACTGGCGGGGCAGGTAACTGAACTCAGTTATGCCCTGGATACTTTCTACTTTCTAGTCATGGGCGTCCTGGTCATGTGGATGGCCGCGGGCTTCACGATGCTCGAGTCGGGCCTCATCCGCGCCAAGAACACCGCCGAAATCCTGACCAAGAACGTCGGCCTGTATTCCATTGCCGCGATCATGTACATGCTGTGCGGCTACTCGATCATGTACCCGGGCGGTTTTGAAGGCGGCATCTTCCAGAGCCTGTCCACCTTCGGCAGCGGGCTCCTGGGATCAACCGACAACGCCGCCGCCGACGTTATCGCAAGCGGTGGGGAAACCTACTACTCCAGTCTTGCGGATTTCTTCTTCCAGGTGGTGTTCGTTGCGACGGCAATGTCTATCGTATCGGGCGCGGTGGCCGAAAGAATGAAGCTCTGGTCGTTCTTCCTGTTCGCGATCGTGATGACCGGTGTCATCTACCCGGTGCAGGGCTTCTGGAAATGGGGCGGCGGCTTTCTCGACGCGGCCGGATTCCTGGACTTTGCGGGCTCAGGCGTCGTTCACCTCGCCGGCGCAACTGCCGCGCTGGCCGGCGTGCTGCTGCTCGGAGCCCGCAAGGGAAAATACGGTCCCGACGGCCAGGTGAACGCCATCCCGGGTTGCAATCTGCCGCTGGCCACGCTCGGCACGCTGATCCTCTGGTTCGGCTGGTTCGGTTTCAACGGCGGTTCCGAGCTGAAAGTTTCAAACGTCGGCGAGGCGAACGCGGTTGCGCTCGTATTCGTCAATACCAACATGGCTGCCGCCGGCGGCCTGGTGTTCGCGCTCATCCTGGCCAGACTGAGATTCGGCAAGGCCGATCTCACCATGGTCTTAAACGGTGCGCTTGCCGGCCTGGTCGCCATCACCGCGGAGCCGCTGACGCCGTCGCCGATAGTAGCGACGCTCATTGGGGGCGTAGGCGGCCTCATCGTCGTTCTCTCGATCATCGCCCTGGACAAGCTGAAAATCGACGACCCTGTCGGCGCCATTTCCGTGCACGGTGCCGCCGGGATCTGGGGCCTGCTGGCCGTGCCCATTACCAACGACGAAGCGTCGCTGCTGGCCCAGCTTCTCGGACTGGCCTCGATTTTCGTCTGGGTGTTCCTGACGAGCCTGCTGGTCTGGTTCGTGATCAGGAAGACCGTCGGCATTCGAGTCGACGAGCAGCAGGAATACGAAGGCGTCGACTTGAGCGAATGCGGACTCGAAGCCTACCCCGAGTTTACGAGAAGCGAATGAGTTAGAACTTCTCTCTTTACGCAGGGTTTGTCGCCCCCTCGGCAACCCGGGACCGGGCGGGCCATGATCTTCATGGCCCGCCTTTTTCTCGCAAAACCGGAGAGAAAAGCGCCTGTGATCGGAGTCACATTCCGCGCACCATGAACGTGGTGTAATGTATCTGGTACAAACCTCCTGATTGTGTGCAGCGCGCGAATAAGGATTGCGATGAAGCGTAACAAATCAATGACGTGCGCACTGCTGTTGGCCGGTATGGCCATTGCAGGGTCCGGCGCCGTTTCTGCCAGTGACATATACAAATGGACGGACGCCGAGGGCAACGTGCACTTCGGCGATCGGCCCTCGGGCGCAGCCACGGAAGAGCGCCTGGCCATCAGCTCGAACCCGACCGACCCTGACAGGGTGAGCGCCATCGTTCAGGCCAGGAACGACGCTCGAACGGCGCGCAACGAAGCCGAGGCGGAAGCTGCGCAGGCGGAGCCTACGGCGGAAGAACTGCGCGCCGCGGAAGCGGAACGCAAGCAAAAATGCAGTACATATAAAGAGAGATTGCAGAAGTTCGTCACCTCGCGCCGGCTGTATCGGGAGGACGAGAACGGCGAACGCGTTTACCTGGATGAGGAAGAAACGCTGGCCGCGCGTGCGCGGGTGCAGGAACAGGTACTGGAGTACTGCGGCTCCTGAGGTTGGCGCATGCGGTCGCCCGCAGGGCGGCAGATAATCGCTCCATGCATGATCTGCACTCCCTGCGGCGCCTTCGCCAAGTCGCGTTACAATGCCGGCTTCGCCCCGATCAGGACGAGCTTTGGCCAAAGCCACAACCGCTGTCGACAGGGAAACCCAGGCATACCTTCCCGACTTTTGCGCGGCCGGCACCGTTTTCGTCGTCGTACTGGTCGCAGCCCTCGTAGCGATCGTCCTGACACTGGCCGGTGGCCCGGCATCCGGCACGTTCCTGGTGGAACTGGCCGAGACCTCGCTGTTCGTGCTCTGGGTCGCCCTTCTTTCCGTTGCCGTGCTTTGCCGCACCCGACACTGGGTCGAGGGCTTTGGTAAGACGCAGGCGTTTGTCGTCAGCTTCCTGCTGCTCGTCGCGCTCTGCCTGTTGCTGGCCGAGGCCGCATACCAGCTCACCGGCCGCTTCAGTGGCGCCATCATTGCCGATACACACGGCGGTTTCCTTCTTCGTACCTTTGCAATCAGCTCGATCGTAATCGCGCTCGCAATGCGATACCTCTACGTTGCGAGCGAGTGGCGTCGCAGCATCGTTCTCGAAGCGCAGTCCCGCGTCAGCGCGCTGCAGGCATTGATTCGTCCGCATTTCCTGTTCAACAGCATGAATACCATCGCCTCGCTCACGCGCAGCAATCCGCGCCAGGCAGAGCAGGCAGTCGAAGACCTTGCGGATCTGCTGCGCGCGAACCTGGGCGGCCCAAAGGATCGCTCGACGCTGAAGGACGAGCTCGAAATCGCCGCCATTTACGAACGCATCGAAAAGCTGCGCCTCGGCGACCGCCTCAACGTCCGGTGGCAGATCGATGAGCTGCCGATGCATGCGTTGTTGCCGAACCTTACGCTTCAACCGCTCATTGAGAACGCGATTTATCACGGCGTCGAGCTGATGCCGGAGGGCGGCGAAGTGCTGGTAACCGGCCGGCAGCAGGACGACCGGCTCACCATTGAAATTTCGAACCCGGTTGCAAACGGTGCAAAGGCGCTGCGCGAAGGGAACCAGATGGCCCTTTCGAACATCCGGCAGAGGTTCGAGCTGGCCTACGGCACTCGTGGGCAGGTCTCCGTGGGTAATACGGAGACGCGCTTCACAGTGCGGCTCGAGTTTCCGCTGGAAGAGGAGCCCCATTGAACGTCCTGATCGTCGACGATGAGCCGCCCGCGCGGACACGGTTGCGCCAGCTGCTCGACGAGACCGGGGAGCACGCTGTGGTCGGCGAGGCCCGGAACGGACAGGAGGCGCTCGAGCTGAGCGCAAGGCTGGAACCCGACGTCATCCTGCTGGATATCAGCATGCCTGGCCTTAGCGGCATCGAGACGGCACATCATCTGAACGCCTTGGAGAAACCGCCCTGCGTCATCTTCACCACCGCCTACGACCGCTACGCCATCGAGGCATTCGACGCGAGGGCCGTCGGCTACGTATTGAAGCCGGTCCGCCGCGAACGTCTGGAGCGGGCGCTTCAACAGGCGGCGCGACTGAGCCACGGCACCCTCGGTGAAATCGGGAAGGGCTTCGGGCTGACCGAGCAGCGCAATCACGTCTGTGCCCGCGTGCGCGGCGAACTCAAGCTTATTCCACTGTCGGACATCGCCTATTTCCACGCTGACCAGAAGTACGTCACGGTGTATCACCGCCACGGCGAGGACCTGATCGACGAATCGCTAAAGGCGCTCGAGGATGAGTTCGCCGACCGTTTCGTGCGCATTCATCGCAAGGCGCTGGTCGCCGTGGACAAGATCGAGTCGCTGCGAAAAACGCCGGACGGCCGAATGGAAGTCGAGCTTCGCGCAAAGTATTTCGGCACGACACCGAACCTCAACGCCGACCAGCAGGAAGAGGGCCAACTCATCGTCAGTCGACGGCACCTCACCGACGTCAGGCGTCGCGTCCGGGGCATCTGACGTGCGTGTACGCATCGCAACGCGCAAGAGCGAACTTGCGCTGTGGCAGGCCGGGCATGCCGCCGATGCGCTGCGGCGGCTGCCGGAAATCAGCAGCGTGGAACTGGTGCCACTCACCACTCGCGGCGACCGCATCCTGGACCTCGACCTGAGCAAAGTCGGAGGCAAGGGACTCTTCATCAAGGAACTCGAAGTCGCGATGGAAGACGGCGACGCCGACATTGCCGTGCACTCCATGAAGGATGTGCCGGCCGAGATGCCGGCCGGATTTTGTATCGCAGCGCTGCTGGAACGAGCCGATCCTTTCGATGCGCTCGTCAGTACCAGAGCGCGAGGAATAGCGCACCTCGCGGCCGGCGCGGTCGTGGGCAGTTCCAGTTTGCGACGCCATGCACAACTCAAGGCACTGCGGCCGGACGTCGAGGTCCGGCCATTGCGCGGCAATGTGAATACACGGCTCGGAAAGCTGGATGACGGCGAATTCGATGCGATTCTGCTGGCCTGCGCAGGCCTTGAAAGGCTGGGTCTCTCGGATCGCATCCGCGAGCGGATATCTCCCGATCACATGCTGCCGGCATCGGCCCAGGGGGTCATCGGAATCGAATGCCTGGAGAAACGGCGTGACCTCCGGGCGCTCCTCGTGCGGCTGAATCACGCGCCCACGGAGCTGACGACGACGGCGGAACGGTCCGTCGCCCGCTTCCTTGGGGCCAGCTGTCATTCGCCGCTGGCAAGTTACGCGGTCGCCGAAGGCGACAGGCTGACGCTCACGGCCCTCGTGGCCTCGGTCGATGGCAAGACCGTTCTTCGCGAACGGGTGACGGGAGGTACCCGGGACGCCGAAGTCCTCGGTGCGCGCGCCGGGCAAAGGCTGCTCGAACGCGGGGCGGCAGGATTGCTCCACGAGGGCCAGGAATGAGCCGCGGATCGCTAAGCGGCATCGGCGTCCTGGTGACTCGTCCCGAGGAGAGGGCTCGCGAGCTCACGCAGGCAATCGAGAAGGCCGGTGGCCGCGTCGTCTCCTTTCCCGTGCTGGACATCGAAACCCGCGACAAGACAATACTGGACGAGGAGCAGGCAGCGTTGCCGGCGCCGGATATTGCGATTTTCGTCAGCAGCAATGCAGTGCGTTTCGGTCTCGAATACATTCCCGCGAGCGGCGCGAAGATTGCGGCGATCGGTCCGACGACGCGCTCCGCCATCGAGGCCGCTGGTCGAACGGTGGACATTTACCCGGTCCATGGTTTCGACAGCGAACACCTGTTGCAGGAACCTGACCTTCTCGAGGTCAACGGCAAAGTCATTCGCATCATTCGCGCCGACAGTGGACGCGAGCTGCTCGCCACCACGCTTCGCGACCGCGGCGCCCGGGTCGATTACCTGTCGGCTTACCGGCGCCTGCCGAAACGCCATTCCGACGACGAGCTCGACGAGCTGGAACGGGCGTGGCGGGCGGAAGAAATCCACTACGTCACGATCATGAGCGTTGCTTCGTTCGACAGTCTGTGGTCCGTCCTTCCCGACTACTGTCGCGCCGCGTTGCCGGCCACGCCACTGGTTACCCCCAGCGAACGTGTGATACAAACTGCGAGCGAGAGAATTCCGGGTATCCAGGCAATTCTTGCCCCGGGGCCGCAGGCCGGCGACATGGTCCGCGCGTTGATTACGGCACTGGAAAACACCACATGAACAAGACGACTGACGACAGCAACGATGCGGCTGAGCCGCCCGCGCCTGAGGAAAAGGTGTCGCGAGACACCGCTGTCGAACGCGCGGACGCCGCGTTCGATTCCGCGGAGGGAACAGCGGAAGAGCCCGCATTCGCAGCGCCGGAGGACGAGGTCGTCGCGGCGCGGCCGCCGCGGCGCGGCTTTTCGGTGCTGGTCGCGTGGTTTGCTCTGCTCGTCGCGCTCCTTGCGCTGGCAACCAGCGCTTACCTGGCCTGGCAGAATCGAGCGAGCAACCTGGATGACGCAGGAAACGTTGCGGCGACGGAAGCAAGAATCACGGAGTTGTCACGTGAACTCGATGAGGCTCTCGACTCGGTGCAGAGCCGGCAGGAGGGCGCGGAGTCCCGGCTAGCCGAAGCCGAGCAACAGTACCTCGAGAGGATCGAGGCCCTCGAGCGCGAACTGGACGACCTGGCCGACCGGAACGAGTCTCTTGCGCCGCGCCTCGGCAATCTCGAGAACGCGCTCTCGTCGTTGCAGGGCGTATCAGCCGGCGTGCGCGATACCTGGATGCTGGCGGAGGCCGAGTACTACATGCAGATCGCCAACGCGCAGCTGCAACTTGCCGGCAATCCGCGCATCGCCGAGTTGGCGCTGAACTTCGCGGACGAACGAATTCGTCAGATGGAGGATCCGGCCCTGGGTGGAGTGCGGCGCGCCTTGACCGAGGAACTGCAGGCGCTGCAGTCCATGGAAGAATTCGACCTGGAAGGTACGACGCACGCGCTCTCCAGCCTCGCCGAACGGGTCGAGGGGCTGCCGCTCAACGAAACGGTCGAAGTACCGGAGCAGGACGTTGCGGCGGTCGATCCTGAACTTTCCGGGTTCTCGCGCGCAGTCGCCTCCATGAAACGGGCCTTCGGCGACATCGTCTCGGTACGCAGAACCGACGAGGAAGTTACGCCGATGCTGTCGCCGGATGCGGCTTACTTCCTGAGGGCGAACCTGGCGCTGCAGTTCCAGGCGGCGCGGCTCGCGCTGCTCAAGGGACAGCAAGGCGTGTTCGAACAATCGTTGAACGACGCGGCCGAGTGGCTCAGGGAATATTACGACACCGACAGCAGGGCCGTTGCTAACGCGCTCGAAACAATTGCCGATCTCGCAGACAGCGCAGTCGACGTGGCGCCGCCCGACATATCCGGATCGCTGCGATTGCTGCGCCAGTACCGTACGCTGAAGGAGGCAGAGTCGCCAAACAGCAGCATGGACAACGGCAGCGCCCAAGAGCCCAATTCATGAAATTCGGCTTTATCGTCGTCCTGGCCCTTGTGCTCAGCGCGTTTGCAGCGCATTTCCTGCTGCAGGACCCGGGCTACGTCGTCATCAGTTTCCGCAATTACCTGATCGAAATGTCGGTACCGGTACTGGTCTCCGGCATTTTGTTGATCCTTTTCCTCTCCTGGCTTGTTGTGAAGCTCTTCAAGGCGCCGCGAAAACTCGGCGAAGCGGCTGGACGATACCGGAGCGGCCGCGCCGGCGACCGCCTGACAAGGGGCATGATCGAGGTTGCCGAAGGCAATTTTGCGAAGGGCGAAAAGCTCCTCGCAAGGGCGGCCAGCGCGAGTGACGCGCCGCTTCTCAATTATCTGCAGGCGGCGCGCGCGGCGCACCTGCTGGGCGAGGACGAGCGCCGCGACAACTGGCTCAAGCAGGCGTACGAGAATACGCCGGAAGCGGCAAGCGCCGTCCTCCTGACACAGGCCGAATTGCAGCTCGACCAGGGCCAGTACGAACAGGCGCTCGCTACCTTGAGGAGGCTCGAGGAAAAAGCACCCAACCAGAGTTACGCACTCAACCTGCTGGGCCGCCTTTACCACCGACTCGAAGACTGGACCCAGCTCGAGGCATTATTGCCGCGCCTGAAAAAGCACGGCAGGGTCGACGACGATCTTCTCGGCAAGTGGGCGACCCGCGTGTACCGGGAAAACCTGGTACGCGCAGCGGACGCGGACGCCATCCTTGCCGCCTGGAACAGTGTGCCGAAGAATCTGAAGAACGACACCACGCTGCTGGAAGCCTGGTACGGCGCCCTGATTCGCACCGGGCAGCACGACAAGGCGGAAAAGGCGATCGCGGTCGAATTGAAGCGCGAATGGCGCACACCGCTGGTGCGGCTGTTTGGCATGATCGAAAGCAGCGACCCGGCAAAACAGCTGAACCGCGCGGAAGGCTGGCTCAAAGCTCATCCCGACGACCCCGATCTGCTGCTCGCGGCAGCCCGCCTGTGCCTGAAGAACGAGCTTTGGGGGAAGGCGCGTAGCTATCTGGAAACGGCGATTTCGCTTGAGCCGACGCCGGAAGCCTACGAGGAATACGGGCGGCTGCTCAACCAGCTCGGCGAAAGCGACGCGGCCGCGGAGGCCTATCGCTCCGGCCTCAGTCTGGTCGCCCCACCGCCCATGCGCTCCATCCCGGACCTGCGAATAAAACGATAGGAGAATGGCACTTACTTAACGCTAACAGCGCGAGCAAGGTCTCGCCGGCGGGTGGGCCTTTGGCGGAAATAAAGCGGACCGCAGGGAGCCATTCCGCCAAAGGTCCACCCTGAGGCAGAGACCGGAACGCTTAACTAAGCGCCATTGCCCTTAAGGCTGGCTGCGAACGCTCCGCAGCCACTTGGTCACCGGCTCCCACTGCTCCCAGTCCGGCCAGGCGAGGTATTCGGGCAATTCGTAAATACCGAGGCCGCGGGTGTAGGCCCTGATATAGTTCTGCGCCTCGCGCAGCGCGCCCAGGTAGGGAATGCGCGCGGAAGTGAGGTATTCGTCCAGTTCCTCGAAGATCAGCGTATTTTCGCGCACCCGGTTGCCAACAACGCCGATTTTCGCCTCTTTGCGCTCCACCTTGCCGACCGACTTCAATTCCTTGATAAAGCGATCCGAGGCCTGCATGTCAATGGTCGAGGGCAGCACCGGCACCACGACGGTCTCCGCATGTCGCACGAGTTCGGTCAGCTCCGGGCCGTGTGAGCGCGCCGGCGCATCAATGATCACGTAGTCCGCAGTTCGCGGCGCCCTCCTCAGGCCGTCCTCGAAGCCGGGCACGCCCGCGATGCGAGGCCGGCTTTCGGGCCGTCTTTCAAGCCAGTCGAGCGATGAGCGCTGCGGGTCATAATCCGCGAGTGCGACCGAATACCCCTCGTGCGCGAAATATGAAGCGATGTTGGTCGCAAGAGTGCTCTTGCCGCAGCCTCCCTTGGCGTTCATAACCATGATGTGCCGCATTGATTGCCCCCGGAAAGCGTTTATTGGTGTCGTCGTTTGTATCGTTATTCGTAGCGTTATCCGTTTATGTAAACTACCGTCGCAGGCGCAAAAAGTCCATCAGGTCTAATCATCGATTGAACAATCGATCCGGTCATCGATCGGCCGCAGACGGAGGCGCGACTCATGGTAAGCTCAGCGCGGCTGCAGACGACGAAACGAATAAAGCCGGCGGGCCGGCAATATAACGATTGTGATTCAGAATATCGCGTATAAGGGGAGCCACGATCCATGAGCACGCAGCGAAAGCCGGAATTCATCGAAGAAGTGCTGTCGGAAGCCGACGTACATTCGTATCTCAAGCGACATCCCGATTTTTTCGAACGGCACGCGACGCTGCTAAGCTCCCTGCGCCTCCCGCACGTCACTGGCGCTGCGGTATCACTGGTCGAGCGACAGGTGTCCGTGTTGCGACAAAAGGATGTGAAGCTCGAACGCAAGCTGAAAGAGCTGCTGGAGGTAGCGCGGGTAAACGACCAACTCGCGGCCAAGATCCACCAGCTCGCGCTGCGCCTGCTGGACGCGCGCAACATGGCCCAGACCCTGGAAGCAATCGAAGGAGCCTTGCGTACTGCTTTCAACGCCGATCACTCCGTGCTCGTGATGTTCGGCGACCCCGCGCTGTCCAGGCACCTGAACGGCGGCCGGTTCTTCAGGGCAATAGTCCGGGATGACCCGGCTCTGCAGCCTTTCGGGACTTTTCTCGCGGGCAGCAATCCCCGTTGCGGGCAGGTTCGGGACGCGCAGCGTGACTTCCTGTTCGGACAGGCCACGAACGAAGTCGGCTCCGCGGCCCTGGTACCGCTTGGCCCGAAATGCGAGGTCGGCTTTCTCGCGATCGGCAGCGTGGACGCCCGGCACTTTCACCCGGGCATGAGCTTCGATTTTCTTGCACGGCTGGGTGAGCTGATAGCGGTGGCTCTGAAGCGGCACTGAGACGATTGGCCGGGGGGGGTCGGGCCGCCCGCGGGCGACCGCACCACGAAGCAACCCAACTCGCCCCAGGGTGAATTTATGCCGGACCACGAAAACGAATGGATCGCGAAATTCATCCGGCACCTGGAGTTCGAGCGCCGACTGTCCCCCCTGACCTGCAAGCACTATGCACGCGACCTGGACAGCTTTCATACCTGGTGCGCGTCGCAGCATGTGCCCGGCTGGGGCAGCGTGGACAGCGAACACATTCGCGCGTTTTCCGCCGCCTGTTTCCGCTGCGGTCTCGGACCCCGCAGCATTCAGCGACAGCTGTCCGCCATCAGGACGTTCTTTCGCTTCCTGCGCCGGGAAAAACATATGAAGTCGAATCCCGCCGAAGGCGTCCGCGCCCCGAAAGCCGGGAAGCGCCTTCCCGAGAATCTCGACGCGGACCGCATGGCAAGGCTGCTCGATATCAAGGGAGAGGGCCCGGTCATCGCGAGGGACAGGGCAATCCTCGAGTTGCTTTATTCATCGGGCCTGCGTCTCGCCGAACTGACCAACCTCGATATCGACAGTGTGGACATCCCCGACGCCACGGTGCGGGTAACCGGCAAAGGCAGCAAGGAGCGCGTACTCCCGGTCGGCAGGCACGCACTGAGCGCTCTCGCGGCCTGGCGCGAGGAACGCGCGCGGCTGGCCGACCCTGACGAGCGCGCGCTTTTCGTCAGCAAACGCGGTTCGCGCCTCAAGCCTCGCTCCGTTCAGGCGAGAGTCGATTACTGGGCAAAAAGACAGGGCATCGACACAAAGGTCTACCCCCACCTGTTCCGCCACTCGTTCGCCACGCATCTCCTCGAGTCCAGCCACGACCTTCGGGGCGTACAGGAACTGCTCGGCCATGCGAACATCAGCACGACCCAGGTCTATACCCACCTTGACTTCCAGCACCTGGCCCAGATATACGACAGGACGCATCCGCGGGCGCGCCGCAAGGCCGACGACTGATCGCGGTAGCCCCAGCGGCACCGCAGCGAGCCCGCATTATTCATGAACGCCACAAGGTGAGGCGGCGGAGGCTCGGGCGGGGCTTAGTGGCGGATTCCGGCCTTAAGCCGGGGGTGCTCCGTCGGCCACAAGTTAAGTGCCGTTGGTTCATGAATGGGGGCGGCCGGGAGCGTCCTGTCGCGGCGGTCCTCAAACTGTT
>Ga0268386_10001002_pt1 | contig 18944 bp, 19 predicted proteins | sample RVTome_15_FD_200260 | JGI IMG/M metagenome (GOLD analysis project Ga0268386, IMG submission 200260) | Soil microbial communities from uranium-contaminated site in the Upper Colorado River Basin, Wyoming, United States - RVT150D86... ...
TGCCGCGCTCCCGGACGGCGCCGAGGCGGCGTTCCTGTGGACCGGACGGACGGACCGCCTCACGGTGAACCAGAGCGAGTTCTTCAACCGTGGAGTGGGGCCGGTTTACTACGTGGGCGATCCCACGCCGGGGCACCTTCCCGAGACGAGAGTCGAGATCGATCGCGACACCGGGGACGTGACGCTCGGCGACGGCAGCGCCGTCACGGACGAGTACGTGCTCGCGGACACCTCGTTCCAGCCCGACGGCACGCCGCTCGCACGCGATCCCGGGTGGGGCGTCGTCCTCTGGCGCGTCGATCCGCCGCTCGTCTCGGCGACGCGCGTGGACGGGCTCTACCCCAACGACACCTGGTCGGGGCCGACGGTCTCGTACCTCAGGCGGCGGTGCGAGGGCGGCCGGCTGCTCGTCGCCGTCTCGAGCGACCCGAGCCTCTTCTTCGCGCCCGTCACGGTCGCCGCGCGCTTCGGCGGAGAGGTCGTCTCGCAGGTGACGTTCGAGCCCGACGGGCGCGACGTCCTGACGGTGCCGCTCACGCCGACCCCTGGGACGGACGAGTGCCGCGTCCGCTTCACGGTTACCCCGACGGCCGTGCCGGCGGACGTCACGGCCGGCGAGAACCCGGACGACCGCGAGCTCGGCGCGCACTTCACCCGATTCACGTTCATCCGGCGGTCCTGACGTGCGCATCGCCTTCGACGTGAGCCCGCTCTCGCACCCTCCGCTCGGGATCGGGAACTACATCCGCGGCTCGCTCGGCGGAGTCGTCGAGGCGTCTCGAGGGAGGCACGAGATCGTTGCGTTCGCTCCCACGAGCATCCACGGGCCGGGACGGATCCGGGAGGCCCTCGCGGGCGTCGACGTCGAGCTCCGGACCTGGCGGCTTCCCTTCTCGCACGCGCTTCGCACGGCGTGGTCGAGCGCGGGCCACCCGGTAGCCGAACGGCTCCTCGGCCCCTTCGACGTCCTCCACTTCAGCGACTGGATGTTCCCGCCCCAGCGCGCCGGAGTGCGCGCGACGACGATCCACGATCTCGTTCCCCTCCACCACCCGGAGTGGACGACGGCCCGCACCCGCTCGATGCACACGCGTAAGTACCGGAACGCCGCGCAGACGTGCGACGTGGTCTTCGTCAACTCGGCGTACACCGGGCGCGACGTCGTGGAGACCCTCGGCGTCGACGCGGAGCGCGTGCACGTCGCCCGGCCGGCGGTGAAGGACGCGTTCCGCCGCGACGGGCCGATCGGCGACCTCGGCGCCCCCTACGTCCTGACCGTGGCGACCCTCGAGCCCCGCAAGAACCTGCAGACGCTCGTCGAGGCCCACCGCCTGCTCCCGGACGAGCTGCTCCTCGCGGTCGTCGGGGCGGAGGGCTGGGGCGAGCAGCCGTTCCTCGAGAGCACGCGCGTCCGCCGCCTGGGGTTCGTCCCCGACGAGGAGCTCGCCAGCCTCTATCGCGGTGCTGCCGTCGCCGTCTATCCCTCACGCTTCGAAGGGTTCGGGATCCCCGTCATCGAGGCGATGGCGTGCGGATGCCCGGTCGTGTCCTCTTCGCACCCGTCGCTCGACGAGGCGAGCGGGGACGCGGCCGTCCGCACGCAGCCCGACGACGTGCCGGCGATGGCCGCGGCAATCGAGCGAGCGCTGACCGACCGGGAGCGACGCTCAGCGGCCGGCCTCGAGCACGTGCGGCGATTCAGCTGGCGCGCCGTCGGCGAGATCTTCCTCCGCGGCTACGAGCAGGCCACGGTGCGATGAGACGGCCGGAAGAGGTGTTCGTCGTCGTCCACCGCCCGGGACCGGACGGGCGCGAGTTCCTCGTCCTCGAGCGCTCGCCCGAGCGGCAGGGCTACTGGCACCTCGTGGCCGGGGCGCTCGAGATGGGCGAGGACCCGGCGGCGGCCGCGCGCAGGGAGCTCGCCGAGGAAGTCGGGCTCGCCGCCCAGGTGACCGACCTCGGCCGCGGCTACGTGTACGCGCTCGCCGACGAGCCCCTCGAGGTGCGGGCGCGGTTCGCGCCCGGGACGGCCGAGATCTCGGTGACCGCCTTCGTCGCGGAGGCCGGGGCCGGTTGGGAGCCCGTGCTGGACGACGAGCACGTGAGCCACCGCTGGTGCTCCGCCTCCGAGGCGCTCACGCTGCTCCGCTACCCGGAGCCCCGGGACGCGCTCGCACGAGCGGACGAACGGCTGCGAGCTCGGTGATGAAGGTCGTCGTCGACACCTCGCCGCTCGTGCAGACGCGCGCCGGCACGGCGCGTCACGTCCGCGGCCTCCTCGGGGCCCTCCACGACCGGCCGGGGCTCGAGCTCGAGCTCGTGTCCTTCGGGGGGCCGGGGCGGATGTCGAGCGTGCTCCGCGACGCCCTCTGGTATCCGCTCGGGCTGCGCAGGCGCTCCCGCGGCGCCGGCGTCCTCCACTGCACGACCTTCCGAGGCCCGACGCATGCGCGCGCACCTGTCGTCCTCACCGTCCACGATCTCGCGATCCTGCGCGCCCCGCAGGCCTTCCCCGCGTGGCACCGGCTGTACGGGAAGGCCGGTCTGCGCCGCGTCCTCCGGAGCGCGGACGCGATCGTCTCGGTCTCGGACTTCACGCGGCGCGAGCTCGAGGACCTCGTGGAGGTGCCGCCGGACCGCGTCAGCGTGATCCCGAACGGCGTCGACGCGGTCTTCACCCGCTGCGGCCCGGCGTCGGACGGCGACTACGTGCTCGCGGTCGCGACGCTCGAGCCGCGCAAGAACCTCGCGCGGGTGGTGGAGGCTGCCGCGCTCGCGGAGGTGGAGCTGCGCGTCGTCGGCGCCCGGGGCTGGGGCGGCGTCGAGGTGCCCGGGTGGGTCGGCGAAGTACCGGACGCCGAGCTCGCACGTCTCTACCGCGGCGCTCGCTGCGTGCTCTACCCGTCGCTCTACGAGGGGTTCGGCCTCCCGGTGCTCGAGGCGATGGCCTGCGGAACGCCGGCGGTCACCTCACGCGGCACGGCGATGGAGGAGGTCGCGGGCGGAGCGGCGGTGCTCGTCGACTCGCTCGACGTCGCCTCGATCGCGGACGGGATCCGCCAGGCGGAGCGCCGGCGCGACGAGCTGGTCCCACTCGGAGTCGCGCGTGCCGGGGAGTTCACCTGGACGAGAGCCGCCGACGCGGTCGAGGCGCTCTGGAGGGAGCTCGCGTGACGCCCCTCGTCGTCATCGACGCGGACGTCCTCGGCCGCCGGCGCACCGGCGACGAGACGTATGTGCGCAACCTGCTGGGCGAGCTCGCGCCGCTCGCCGCGGAGGCGGGGATCCGGCTGGCCGCGGTGACGCGTGACGGCAGCCGCGTCCCCTCCGGCATCGAGGCGCTCGAGCTGACCGCGCGCTCGCAGGAGCTGCGGATGGCGTTCGCGCTCCCGCGTCTCCTGCGGCACCACTCGGCTGCGCTCTGCCACACGCAGTACGCGTTGCCGCTCGCGCCTCCGTGCCCCTGCGTCGTGACCGTGCACGACCTGTCGTTCGCGCGGGAGCCCGAGCTGATGGGCTTCAAGGACCGCATTCTCTTCCGGCGCGTCGTGCCGCGCGCCGTGCGTCGGGCACGACGCGTGCTGACGGTCTCGGACCGGACGAAGCGGGACCTCGTCGAGCTCTACGGCATCCCCGAGGCGAAGGTCGTCGTGACGCCGAACGGCGTCGACCCGGCATTCTTCCCCGACGCGCGCGGTGGAAGCTCCGCCGTACGCGAGCCGTACGCCCTCGCCGTCGGGGCCATCCAGCGCCGGAAGAACCAGGTCGTGGCGCTCGAGGCCGCCCGCGCGGCCGGACTGCCGCTCGTCGTCGTGGGGCCTGCGAAGGACAAGGCGCTCGCGGCCGAGCTCCGCAGCCTCGGCGCGCACCTCGAGGGCTACGTCGAGACGGAGGCGCTCGCGGAGCTCTACCGCGGGGCCGCCTGTCTCATCCAGGCGTCGCGCTTCGAGGGCTTCGGGCTGCCCGTGCTCGAGGCGATGGCCTCCGGGACGCCGGTCGTTGCGCTCCGCGAGCCCGCGCTCGAGGAGGTGGCCCGCAACGCGGCGGTCTTCGTGGACGAGCGAGACCTCGCCGAGGGCGTGCGCCGCGCGCTCACCGACCGCGAGCGGCTGGTGGCCGCGGGGCTGGAGCGGGCGCGAGCGTTCAGCTGGCGCGCCACGGCGGAGAAAACGATCCAGATCTACCGCGAGATACTCGAGACGTGAAGGTCTCGGCGGTCGTCGTCTCGCACGGACACGCAGCCGACCTCGGACGCTCGCTCGCGGCGCTCGTTCCGCAGGTCGACGAGCTCGTCGTGGTCGCCAACACGCCCGGCTCGGTGACGGAGGTCCCGAGCGGAGTCCGTGTCCTCGAGAACCGGCGGCCCCGGTCGCTCTCCGCGAACGTGAACCGCGGGACGCAGGAGACGTCCGGGGAGTACGTCCTCAACGTGAACCCGGACGCCGTGGCCGAGCCGGGCGCGGTCCAGGCGCTCGTCGCGTTCGCGGAGGAGCACGCGCGCTGCGGGATCGCGGGCCCTGAGATCCGCTGGCCGGACGGACGCTGGCAGCCGACCCGCCGGCGCTTCCCCACGGTCGGCGGGACGATCGTCCGGCGTACGCCGTTACGCCTCCTCCGCGCGCCGTACGAGACGCAGCGCGAGCACTACGGGCTCGAGGAGCGGCCGACCGGGCCCGCGCCGGCCGACTGGCTCCTCGGCGCGTTCCTGCTCATGCGCCGCTCCATGCTCGAGGAGATCGGGGGGTGGGACGCCGGCTTCCGCCACTACGTCGAGGACATCGACGTCTGCTACCGGGCGATGAAGGCCGGCTGGGAGCGCTGGTACGTGCCCCAGGCGGTCGTCGTGCACGACTACGCGGCCGTGATCGACAAGCGCTTCCTGTCCCGGCATACGCTCTGGCACCTGCGCGGGATGGCGCGCTTCGTGCGCAAGCACCCCGAGCGCCTCCTCGCCCTGTGAGCGCGCCCGAGGACCAGTACACGCGCCAGGCCGAGGACTGGACGGACCGCGCATACGCGGACGCGCGGTCGTACCTCGCGCACCGGGCGGAGCTCGTCGTCGCACTCGGACCGCGCCTCGAGCCGGGGGACGACGTCCTGGATCTCGCCTGCGGCGACGGCGGCCTCGGGGAGCTGCTCGTCGAGCGAGGCCTCCACTACCGCGGCGTCGACTCGACGCCCGCGATGGTCGAGGAAGCGAGCCGGCGGCTCGGAGGGCGCGCGGTCGTGGTCGTGGGGGACCTCAACGACTACGAACCCCCTGCCCCGGTCGCCGCGACGACGCTGTTCCGAGCCCTCTACTACGCGCGCGATCGGAGGGCGTTCTTCCGGCACGTCGCCAGGTATACGGAGCGCAAGCTCGTCTTCGACCTCAACCCGCGCCAGTACCGCCTCGACGACGTCCTGGCCGATCTCCGCGCCGCAGGTCTCCTGCGTGTCGCTCTGCGTCCGTTCTTCGTCCCGCAGACCGTGGCCCTCCCTCGACCCGTCCTCACCGCCGCGAGGGCGTTCGAGCGCTCCGGCCCGCTCGCCCGGCTGGCGCTCCGCGTGCGCTTCACGTACCTCGTCGCTGCGTCCCGCAGCTAGGAGTCGAACAGCGCCTGGAAGTCGACGCCGACGACGGCGCCGAGCTGCCGGCGGTCGCTCGACGAGGGATCGATCTCGTGCGGCACGAAGGTCGGCTCGATCGTGATCTCGATCCGCCAGGGGACGCTCGGTGTCGGGAGCACGAACGGCGTGATCTCGCAGTTCTTGACGACCGCTTCGCGGGTCGTGAGGACGTCGGCGATCGCGGGCTGCTTGTCCTCGCCGATCGCGACCGGGCCGATGCGAATCGTCGCCATGCCCTCGCCGAGGGTCTTCGGCTGGGGGCACCACTCGACACGCGAGAGCTTCACGACTGCGAACCCGGGACCGTCGCGGGAGACGTCGTAGCGCGTGTACGACGCCCGCGCGACCGGATCGTCGTTCGACCCGATCATCCAGCCGTCCGTCTCGACGCCCACGACCGCGTGCCGGAGCTTCAGCACCTCGTCGTCGAGCCGGTAGAGCGTGTCGTTCCCGCGTGAGGCGGCCACGGGCGCCTGCAGCTCCACGCCGTTCAGCGCCAGCGCGTACCGGACGCCCGGAGGAGGCGTGAGCGAGCCGTCGGGCGCCGCCAGGTCCGGCGTCAGGATCGGCCCTGGGCCCGGCGCCGTCCCGTCGAGGCTCCAGACCTTGCGGATGGAGCGGTTGAAGAACTCGGTGAGGTGGACGCCCGTGGGGTCCGAGAAGCGCTGCCCGATCACGACGACCGCGTTGCCGCCCGTCGCCTGGTCGACCCAGTCGTAGGGCTTCGGATGGTTGCGCTCGACCTGGTCGGAGAGGGTCCGCTCGCCCCGCGCCGCGTACACCTCGGTCGTGAGGCTCCAGGCGAGGACGGCGACCGCCGAGCACGCGGCGATCGCGTGGAACGCCCGGGATCCGTGTCGCACGAGGTGCAGGGCGATCGCGAGCGCCGCGGCGACGAAGCACAGGAGGACGAGGGTGTCGGCGATCAGCCCGCCGTGCCAGCCGAGCTCGCGATTTGCGAACGCGAGGATCGCGAGCCCGTGCGCCTCGTAGTAGGGGAAGTTCAGCTCGACCGGAGTCGCCGTCACGACGTACAGCACGAGGAGCGCCGACACCGCGATCGCCCACCCGCGCCCGATGCCGCGCGCGAACGCGAGCGCTGTCGCGGCGAACAGGATCGGGTACAGGTAGATGAGGTTCCGCTCCGCGATCAGCGTTCCGTGGACCGTGGAGATGAACGCCCCCTTGATGCCTGCGTACCACACGAAGACCGCGAGCGCGGCGACGCTCGTCGTCACGAAGGCACGCGTTCGCGGGTCGGAGGGCTCGCTGCGCGGACGGGCGAGCGCCGCGATGCCGATCAGCACCGGCAGGATCCCGATCCCGATCGCGAGCGCTCCAGAGGCCCAGCTCGCGTGCTCGAGGATGCGGTCCTTGTAGTACCCGGTGGTGTTGCGCCAGCTCTCGGAGAGGTGCCCGATCGTCGCCGACAATGCGACGACCGCGCCCACGAGGAGCGTCACGGCGCCCACCCAGTCCCAGCGCGACCAGCCGCTCCTCCAGCCGCGCACGGGCTCCGACTGCCACGCGAGCCAGAGGAGCCCGAGGCCGAGAACGACCAGCAGGATCGAGAGCTGCGTCCGGGCCAGCGCCGCCACCGCCGAGGCGAGCACCGCCGCGCCGACCCACTTCCAGCCCGGGCGTACGAGCGCCCGCGCGATCAGCCAGAGCGCCAGCGTCGCGAGCGGGTAGGCGACCGGCTCCTCGACGAGGACGGGGGAGTACGCGAACGCCGGGACGGCGACCGCTGCTCCAGCCGCACCGACCGCATACCAGTACGGGACGACGAGCCGCGCGAGCGCGAAGGCCGGGAACACGGCCGCGGTCATCGCGAGGACGAGGACGAGCTTCGCGGTCGCGTACGCGGTGGCTGTCGACCCGAGCCACCACACGGGCGCGAGCAGGTAGGCGACGAGCGTCGCCCTCCCATAGGGCTCGCCGCGCCGGGCCGCCTCGCCCGTCTCCGAGATCGCGCGGGAGAGCTGGCCGAGCTCGACCTCGTCCGTGAAGATCGTCGGGGCGAGTCGCTGCGAGGCCTGCCACGCGTAGAGGGCCGCGAGCGCGAAGTAGACGACCAGCAGCGGGATGGCCGGCTGCAGGCGTGTCCAGAGATCGGGGCGCCGGCGCCCACGCGCGAGAGCCGCCTGCGTCACGGGACGATCGCCTCGACGGGCTCCGGCGCCGAAAACTCGGTCGTTCGTCGCACGATGCGGCACGGGATCCCGGCCGCGTGCGCTGCGCGGACGACGGCGTCGAGGCGCTCGCGCGCCGCGTCGGGGATGGTCACGAGCACCTCGTCCACGCGGGCTCCCGCGATCGCGCGCCCGGCCTCGTCGAGGCCGCCGAGCACGGTGATGCCGAGGATCCGGCGCCGGCGCACACGCGGGTTGTCGTCGAGGAAGCCGACGACGCGAGCGTCGTGGCTCTCGCGTAGCTCCCGTGCGAGCCCGCGCCCCGCGCGGCCGGCCCCGACGACGAGCGTGCGTCGTCGCTCAGCCCGCGACCGGACCTCGGGGAGCAGGCGCAACGTCAGCCGCGAGCCCCCGACCAGCAGGGTGCAGAGCACCGCGTCGACCACGAAGATCTCGAGCGCCGGGAACGAGCCGATCGGCCGGAGCGCGACGAGCACGAGGTAGGCGGCGACCGCGGACACCACGCAGGCGACCGCGATCGGCAGCGCGTCCCGGGCCGTCGCGTACCGCCACACGCGCCGGTAGACGCCGAGCGCGACGAAGAGGGCGTACCGCGTTCCCAGGAGGATCGGGAGCGCCGAGAGGAAGACGGAGCGCTCGAACTCGTCCCCGCGGCCCTCGAGCACGAGCACGTAGGCCGCGAGGAACGACGCGCAGATCACGACGAAGTCGACGACGACCTCGACGAGGCGCCGCGGCTCGTGGACGAGCGCGCGCCAGAGCGACGGCTCCGCCGGCTCGCCGCCTCGCCGCGACCGCTCCTCGAGGTCGCTGAGGAAGCTCCCGAACTGCACGAGCAGGACGAACGTCACGAGCACGCCGACGGCCGTCAGGCGCCCGTTGTCGAGGACGTTGTAGGCGAGGGCGGAGGCCCCGATGCCGGTCGCCACGAGCGCGAGCAGCAGGACCGCCTTCGCCTCGGACAGCCCGTAGTAGACGAGCCTGTGCGAGCTGTGGTCCCGACCTCCCCGTGTGACCGGCCTCCGCTGCGCGAGCCGCGCCAGCGTTACGAGCGTCGTGTCGAGGATCGGGACGGCGAGGATGAGGAGCGGGAGGACGATCGTGGCGGCCGTCGCCCCAGCAACCGTCCAGCTCGAGGCGAGCGCGAGCGACGCGAGCCCGAAGCCGAGCACCTGGGCGCCGGAGTCGCCCATGAACAGGGCAGCGCGACGCCGCGGCCGGAGGTTGAAGGGGAGGAAGCCGGCGCACGCGAGCCCGAGCGCGGCCGCGAGTACGAGCACCGTGTCGTTCGGGTGCTCGGTCAGGGCGTCGACCGCGAAGTACGCGCAGGCGATTCCCGCGAGCGTCGCGGCGAGGCCGTCCATGTTGTCGAGGAGGTTGAACGCGTTCGTGATCCCGACGAGCCAGAGGAGCCCGATCGCCCACGCGAGGACGTCGTTCCCGACGATCTCCACGTGCAGCCCGCTGGCGAGGGCGACGACGGCGGCGGCGATCTGCGCCCCGAGCTTCGCGACGGGGCTCAGGTGGTGGAGGTCGTCGACGAGGCCGGCGGCGAACAGGATCGCGACGCCGGCGAGGATCCCGCCGAGCTCGCCGCTCCAGTCCACCGCGCCCGTGGCGAGCGCGAGCAGCACGCCCGCAGCGAACCCCGCGAAGATGCCGACGCCGCCGAACGTCGGCGTCGCCTCGCCGTGCCAGCGCTCGTCTGTCGGGACGGCGACGAGGCGACCCCGAAGCGGGGAGCGGAGGAGGCCCCAGAGAACCGCGATCGTGACGGGGAACGCGGCGATCGCGACGATCGGATCCACAGCCAGGAAAGGGTAGTCGAGCCTCCTGCCGCACTCGCGTCTCGCGGATCTCGAACCACCGAACTGCAACGCCCCCTCGCCCACGGCCGTCCAGGGCGGCGCATGCAGACCTGTCACCGCTTCGGCTGGCGACGATCGAGTCGGAGAGCACAGTGCCGTTCTCGATGAGGCATGCACGGTCGCACTGCTCCAGGCGGGCGACGAGGTTGGACTCCACGCGTGCGGTCGGATAACGTCCGACTCCTCGAAGCTGGGAGGGGGCGACATGGTGAGCGCGACGTGGGTCAAGGGCCTGGTCGGCGTCGTGATGGTCGCGTTCGTCCTGGCGGGTTGCGGGGGAACGGACGAGGAGTCGTTCGTCATCGGCCTCAATCTGGAGTCGACGGGAGCGATCCCCAATGTCGGGGCGCACTCGCAGGCGGCCGCCGAGATGTTCGTCGAGGAGATCAACGCCGACGGAGGCGTGACGGTCGGCGGGGAGCAGTGGACGCTGGAGCTCCTCGTCGCCGACAACGCGGGGACGGCTACCGGAGCCACCGCCGCGGCGGAGAGCCTCATCGACGACGGCGTGCTCGTGCTGGTGGGACCGAACGCGAGCGTCGCGGCGGTACCGGCGGGCGGCGTGGCCGACGAGCAGCAGACGCCGATGATCAGCCCGTGGTCGACGAACCCGGCGACGACGCTCGGCCGGCCGTGGGTCTTTCGTGCGCCGTTCATCGACTCGTTCCAGGGACCGATTCTGGCTGCGTTCGCCACCGAGGAGTTCGGCGCGGAGCGGGCGTGCGTGCTGTTCGCGCCCGACAGCGATGCCCCGCGCGGCGTGGCCGAGAGCTTCCGCGTCGCCTGGGAGGTGACCCATGGCGGCGGCTCGGTCGCCGCCTACGAAACGTTCGCGACCGGCGACGAGGTGTTCGCCGACCAGTTGGAAGCGATTGCCGCTGCCGACTGTGACGTGCTCTTCACGCCGCAGTACTACAACGAGGTGCCCCTCATCGTGCGCCAGGCGCGAGCACGCGGACTGACCGCTCCGATCATCGGTAACGACGGTTGGAGCGACCCACAGCTGACGGCGGGCTGCGGCACGGACTGTGACGGCACGTTCTACGGGGCGCACTACGTCGCCGCCGGCGCCACGGGCGCGACGAAGGAGTTCATCGACGCGTTCGAGGAGCGGCAGGGGGAGACGCCGAGCGACGTCGCGGCGTTGACGTGGGACGCCATGCAGCTCGTCGTACAGGCGATCGAGAACTGCGGAGAGCCGAGCGGCGATCTGGCCGCCGATCGCACCTGTGTCCGTGACGGCATGGCGGAGATCGCCGAGCTCGAAGGGATCACCGGCACGATGTCCTTCGACGAGGAGGGGGACCCGATCAAGTGCATGGTGATCGCCACGATCGAGGACGGCGCGGCGACGTTCTACAAGTCGGTCTGCTCGTAGGACGGAGAACGCTAGCACGGCGGCACACGGCGGATTCCCGTACAGCGCATGAGCTCCGGCCCGCGCATGGCCAGCGCGACCTGCTCGTAGACTGACCAGCGAGTGGCCGTCTACGCCGACGTCATCCGCTACCGCGAGCTCTTCGGGAGCCTCTTCCGGCGGGACCTGCGGGCGAAGTACAAGGGCTCGTTCCTCGGCCTCGCCTGGTCGCTCCTGCACCCGCTCGTGCTCATGGCGGTGTACCTGCTCGTGTTCTCCGTGCTCTGGCGCGTGGCGGCCGTGGGGAGCGGCGACTACTGGCTGTTCCTGCTCTGCGGACTGCCCGCGTGGGTCTTCTTCGGCACCGCGCTGCAGGCGTCGTCGCGGAGCCTCATCGAGAACGCGAACCTCATCCGCAAGGTGCGCTTCCCCCGGCAGCTCGTGCCGCTCTCGGTCGTGGGGACGAACCTCGTGAGCTTCGGGATCATGCTGGCCGTCGTGCTCGCGCTGAGCCTCGCCACGCAGCCGGAGGCGCGCTCGACGGCGTGGCTCGTCCTGCCGCTCGGAGCGCTCTTCGCGTGCGTCGTCGCGGGGGTCTCCCTCGCCGCCGCGTCCCTGAACGCGCTCTACCGCGACGTCGAGCACCTCGTGCAGGCGCTCCTGCTGCCCTGGTTCTTCCTCACGCCGATCCTGTACTCCCTCGACCAGCTGCCCGGCGTGGACGACTACCCCGCCCTCGCGTTCGTCCTCCACTGGGTGAACTTCCTGACGCCGCCGATCGAGGCGATGCGCGACGTCCTGTTCTACGGCGAGCTCCCCGCTGCGGGCGACGCCCTGTACACCGCCGTCGCGGCGGCCGTCGCGCTCGCCGTCGGCGCGTTCGTCTTCAGCCGGGCCGACGACCGGATCGCGGTCGAAGTCTGACGACCGCGCGGCCCTCGAAGAGCGCGTCGCCGCCCGTGAACGACGGCAACCCCTCGTGCTCCTCGGGCTCGAGACCGAGGAGGAGCGAGGGAAAGAGGAGCGCGGGCTCGAAGCGCGGGTTCCGCCCACCGCCCGGAGCCCACTCCGCGAGCCGCCGCCGGTCCGCGCGAGCGTCCGGCAGGATCGAGCCGCCGACCGCGGCGTAGCCCTCCTCGTGCGCGTCGAGGAGGAGGCGCGACCAGTCGGGCGCGGGCAGTGCTCCCGCGACGAGGTGGGCGATGGCGACGGGCTCCGCGTCCACGAGCCGCTCCTCCTGGGCGGCCAGCGCACGCTCGGTCTCCGCGTCCGGTCCGCCGTGCACGACGACCTCCAGCCGCCGCTCGCCGATCCGCGGCCGGACCTCCACAGGTACCTCGAGGACGTGTGAGCCCACCTCGGCGAACCAGAAGCGGAACTCCTCGACGAGGTCGAACGCGAGGCGGTAGCGGCCCGGAGGGCGCGGAGCCTCGACCGGCACCTCGAGCTCGATCGTCCCTGCGGGCTCGACCTCCCGTGGGAACGCCGCCCGGATGCCGTCCCAGACGATCGGGTTCCCGAGCGGATCGAGCCAGTGGTAGGCGAGCTGGACTCCTTCCTTCCCGTGCGAGCGCCACGGAGCCGTGCCGGCGTTCTCGAGCCGGATGCGCACCAGGTCCGTCACGCCAGCGCGCGGCTCCTCGAGCTCGTAGGCGAGCCAGCGCACGGCGAGCGGCCCCACCGGCACCGGATGCTCGCCGACGCGCGCCATTCGGCGCACTACTCTAGACCGCATGCAGCCGGGCGAGATCAGCGTCGAGGACGTCTCGCGCCGATTTCGCGTCCACGGCCGCGAGGCGCGCACGCTGAAGGACCTCTTCGTCCACCGGGGGCGGACCGAGCCGGAGGACGTCTGGGCGCTCCATGACGTGTCGCTTCGCGTCGAGCGCGGGGATGCGGTCGGCCTCATCGGCCGGAACGGCTCGGGGAAGACGACGCTCTTGCGTCTCGTCGCCGGGATCATCAGGCCGACGACCGGGCGGGTGGAGGCCGGCGGCCGGATCGGGTCGCTGCTCGAGCTCGGCGCGGGCTTCCACCTCGACTTCACCGGCCGCGAGAACGTGTTCCTGAACGGCGCGATCCAGGGGCTCCGACGTGCCGACATCCGCGAGCGGTTCGACGAGATCGTCGCGTTCGCCGAGCTCGAGCACGCGATCGACAGGCCGGTCCGCACGTACTCGTCGGGGATGACGATGCGGCTCGGTTTCGCGATCGCCGCCTTCCTCGACGCGGACCTCCTCCTCCTCGACGAGGTCTTCGCAGTCGGCGACGAGGCCTTCCAGCGCAAGTGCTTCGGCCGGATCTTCCGCTTCAAGCAGGAGGGGGGCACGATCGTCTTCGTCTCGCACGACGCCTCTGCGGTCGAGCGGCTGTGCGAGCGATCGGTCTTCCTCGACTCTGGCCGCGTCGCCTTCGACGGGCCGACGCGCGAGGCGGTCACGCGCTACCGGCGGGTGCTGGCCGACGACGTCGACCCGGCCGAGCGCGGCGCCGGCCTGCGCGAATGGGGCTCCGGGGAGGCGACGATCGCGTCGGCCGCGCTCCTGGGCCAGGAGGGCGCCGAGCGGCTGCAGTACCTGGCCGGCGAGCCGTTCGGGCTCCGGGTCGCGATCGAGACGCCCGACGGCGTCCCTCCGCCGCGTCTCCAGCTCGAGGTTCGCGACGACGCGGGAACGCTCGTCGCGAGCGAGGCGGTCGACCTGCGGGCGCTCGGCTGGACGGCAGGCGTGCCGGAGCAGGCCGTGCGGTTCGAGATCGACACGCTCCCGCTCGCGAACGGCCGTTTCCACCTCAAGCTCGGCCTCACGGACGAGAGCGGCGAGCGCCTCTACCACTGGCTCGACGACGCGCTCGTGTTCGTCGTGTATCCGGGCGGCGAGGAGCGAGGCGTCGTGCGCTTTGCAGGGAGCTGGGCTCTGGAGGAGAAGAACGCGACGCGATGACCGCGCGGACGTGTCCCGACTGGCCCAAACTGATGGAGCTCGACCCCGACCTCCAGTTCAAGCACTACACGGTCGCGGAGGCACAGCTCCCCGGCGAGGTGCTGACGCAGGTGTCCCACGCCTCGCTCACGGAGGTCGAGATCTGCTGCGACCTGGAGAAGCACGTGTTCAACCGCGAGCACACGGATCCCGAGGTGTCCCGGGCCTTGCTCGACACGCACTGGTTCGAGGTGGACGAGTGGGCGACCTCTGGTCCAGGGGGCTCCGACACGGGGCCGTCGGCCTCGAGCCTCGACGCCGAGGTCGAGCGCGAGCTCGACCCCGACGCGGAAGCCTCGAACGCGGCCTAGCGATACGGTCCTCCGTCTAGGCTTCGGTCGTGCCGACGGTCGTCGTCCCGTATCGCGGTGACGCGAAGCGGCGCCTTCCGGCGCCGGTCCGGGCAGGTGCGGCGGTCGCGATGCTCGGAGACGTGGTCGCCGCGGCACTCGACGTGGGGCGCGTCGTCGTCGTCACGGACGACGTCGGGATCGTGCCGCCGGGCGCCGAGTGGGTCCCGGACCCGGGCGACGGGCTGGGCTCCGCGGTCGCGGAGGGGCTCCGACACGTCGTCGGCCACGCGCTCGTCGTGAACGCCGACCTTCCGTGCGCGACCCCGGCGGCGCTCCACCGTCTCGCCTCGGCGGGCCTCGCCCTCGTTGAAGCCGCCGACGGCACGACGAACGCGCTCTCGCTGCCGGATCCCTCCGTGTTCGCGCCGCTGTACGGCCCCGGCAGCGCGGAACGGTTCCGCGCGCACGCCCCCTTCGCGACCGTCGCGATTCCCGAGCTCGAGGCGGACGTCGACTCGCGCGCCGACCTCGAGCGGCTCGGACTGTGCCTCGGCCCGCGGACTCGGGGACTGCTCGCGGTCCACGTGTGAAGGTCGTCGTCCTCTCAGGAGGGGGCGGCGGCGCGCGCTTCGCTCGCGGCCTGCAGGACGCGCTCGCGCCCGGCGAGCTCACCGTCGTGGGCAACGTCGGGGACGACGTCGAGATCCTCGGCCTGCACGTGTCTCCCGATCTCGACAGCCTGCTCTACTCGCTCGCCGGGCTTCTCGACGAGGAGCGCGGCTGGGGACGCGCGGGAGAGACCTGGAACGCGCTCGCCGCCGCAGGGGAGTGGGGCGGCGAGGACTGGTTCCGCCTCGGCGACCGCGACCTCGGGCTCCACCTGGTGCGGACGCGCGCACTCCGGGAAGGGATCCCGCTCTCCGCGATCACGGCGACGCTCACGTCCCGCGCCGGGGTCCCCACCACGATCCTGCCCGCGACCGACGACCGTCTGCGCACGCACGTCGTGACTCCGGCCGGGACGTTTCCCTTCCAGGAGTGGTTCGTGGGCCGCGCCCACGCGGACGAGGTGGAGGCGGTCGAGCTCGAAGGCGCGGGCGAGGCGCGGCCCGCACCCGGTGTCCGCGAGGCGCTCGAGGGGGCGGACGCGGTCGTCCTCGCTCCCAGCAACCCCTACCTGTCACTCGGCCCGATCCTCGGTGTGGCGGGGATTCGAGCCAAGATCGCGTCGCGGGCGGTGCGCTGTGTCGCCGTCAGCCCCCTGGTCGGAGGCAAGGCGGTCACCGGGCCGCTCGACCGTATGCTCTCGCGCATGGCCGGAGCGACCACGCCGCGCGCCGTCGCCGATCGCTACGACGGCCTCCTCGACGCGCTCGTCGTCGACGAGTCGGACGCTCCGGCCGAGGCACCGGTCCCGCTCGTCGTGACGGACACCGTGATGCGCGACCGCGCCGCGGCCCGCCGCCTCGCCGAGGTGGTGCTGGAGGCCGCGTGCGCGTAGGGATCGTCGGCGGGACCGGCCCGTTCGGCCGGGCGCTGGCGGTGCGCCTGCGCGCTGCGGGGCACGACGTGGTCGTCGGCTCGCGGGACGCGGATCGTGCAGCAGGCGTCGCCGCGGAGCTCGGGGTCGAGGGAGCGACGAACGCTCGCGCGGTCGAAGGCGTCGACGTCGTGATCCTGGCGACCAACGCCGACGCCGTCCTCGACACGGCTCGGTCGCTTCGCGCCGAGATCGGTGGGACGCCGGTGCTCTGCGTCGCATCGGAGCTCCGGTTCACGCCGCGAGGCGTGCTTCCCTCGCCGGAAGCCACCTCGCTCGCGGAGCGGCTCCAGTCCGAGCTCGACGCGCCCGTCGTCGCAGGGCTCCACTCGCTCGCCGCGGCGAGCCTCGGGGAGGACGAGGCACCCGACGAGGACGCCTTCGTCTGCGGTGACGACGCGGACGCGAAGGAGCTCGCGCTCGATCTCGCCCACCGCCTCGTCGGGGGGCGGGCGCTCGACGCGGGGCCGCTCGCGAGCGCACGCGCGCTCGAGGGCCTGACGGCCGTGATCGTGAACCTGAACAAGCGGTATCGCGGTCACGCGGGCATCCGGGTCACCGGCCTCCCGTGACGGGAGAGCTGCGCGTGATCCCGCTCCGCGGGATCCCCGAGCTCGAGGACGGCGACGACCTCGGCGCGCTGGTGGCCGAGGCGGCCACGCGCGCGGGCGGCCTCGAGCCCGGCGACGTGGTCGTGGTCGCGCAGAAGGCCGTGTCGAAGGTGGAAGGGCGCGTCGTCGACCTCGCCGGCATCGAGCCGTCGCCTCGAGCCGTCGAGCTCGCGGGACCGGCAGACCCCCGCCGCGCCGAGGTGGTTCTGCGCGAGAGCCGCGAGATCCTCCGCAGCCGTCCGCCGCTCGTCATCTCCGAGACGAGGCACGGGTTCGTGTGCGCGTCCGCAGGCGTCGACGCGTCGAATGCGCAGGGACCGGACACGCTCGTCCTCCTGCCACTCGACCCGGACGCGTCGGCCGACGGGCTGCGGCGGCGCCTCCGCGAGCTCCTCGGCGTCGACGTGGGCGTGATCGTCTCGGACTCGTTCGGCCGCGCCTGGCGCCGCGGGACGACGGACGTCGCCCTCGGCGTCTCGGGCATCGAGGCCGTGCTCGACCTCGCGGGGGAGCGAGACGCTTCCGGCTACGAGCTGCAGGCGACCCAGATCGCCGTCGCGGACGAGATCGCGGGCGCGGCCGAGCTGGTGATGGGGAAGACGGCCGGGATTCCGGCGGCCGTCGTTCGAGGCCTCGACCTACCGGGGGCGGGCCGTGGGAGCGACCTCCTGATGCCGCGCGAGCGCGACCTGTTCCGTTAGCAGAGGCGCGTTCGGCAGCGGGCCGCGGTCGTTCCGTTCCCGCGGCGACGATAGACTCGGAGCGTGAGGAAGTACGCGATCTGGGGGACGGCGACGTCTCCGGAGCACGAGGAGTGGGTTCGCTCGGTCGGGAGGGAGTTCGAGCGCGAGGACTTCCTCCAGGTGGACGACGTCGGCGAGGCGGACTTCGTCCTCAACATGTTCGACCCGGACGATCCGAAGGCGTTCCGCAGAGGTTCCCGCGGCACCTACTCGGCCGCTTTCTACGAGCTGCCCGACGCCCCCGACGACGTGCTCAAGGAGAGCTATCCGATGCTCGTCCGCACGCTCTCGAACGTCGTCCTGCTGCGCGTGCGAGGAGACGGCGCGTGGTTCACGACGATGGAGCGGGGCACGTACCACGTCGCGGACGACCCGAAGGAGATCTACGAGCGGCTCGCGCCGCTCGCAACCTCGCGCCTCGTCATCGACAACGAATGGATCCCCGATCTCGAGCCGGAGCTCTGGGGCGGAGACGACGTGACGAGCGACATCGCGGACGCCGGGCGCCGTCTGGACGAGCTCGACCTGCTCCCGTCGCCCTTCCCCGTCGAGGAGTACCTCTCGGGGAGGGACCTGCGCCACGTGATGCGGCTCTACAGCGTCGGCGGCCTCTCGTACGGCAACCTTTCCGCCCGCAAGGACGCGACGCGCTTCTGGATGAGCGCCTCGGGCGTCGACAAGTCGAAGCTCGAGGACGTCGGCCGCGACATCCTCATGGTCAAGGACTTCGACGACGATCGCGGTGTGATCGTCCTGAGCGTCCCGCCCGGCATCGAGCCCCGCCGTGTCTCGGTCGACGCGATCGAGCACTGGATGATCTACCAGGCGCATCCCGACGCGGGCGCGATCCTCCACGTCCACGCGTGGATGGAGGGCATCGCCGCCACTGATGTGAACTACCCCTGCGGCACCCAGCAGCTCGCGGTCGCGGTCGCCGACCTCGTGGCCGCGGAGCCGGATCCCGCGCACGCGGTGATCGGCCTGCGCAACCACGGGATCACCTGCACGGGCGAGAGCCTTACCGAGATCCTGGACCGGGTGGCGCCGAAAGTGCTCCGCCAGGTCCCGATGACCTAGAGCGATCGCAGCCGGAGCCCCGTCAGCACGGCGAGCGCCGGAGCGATCACGACGTCGTTCGCGAGGCACCAGATGCAGACGGCGTCGATCACGAACAGCTGCACGACGAGCAGGTAGACGCTGAACAGCGCCCCGACGAGCGCGAGGGCGGCGGCGGCGAGCCTCGGCCACGGCGCGTCCCACGCGATCAGCGCCAGGACAGCGGCGTAGGCGGCGAGCCCGAGGACGGACACCGGCACTCCGGCGACCTCCGCGTACTCGGAGCTCTGCACCCTCTCGCACCCGCCTCCGGCGACGCAGAGGACAGACGCCTCCGCGTAGTGGGCCCAGGTCAGGTAGCTGGCCACCACGAGGCCGGCGATCGCGGCGAGCGATGCCGCGGCGCGCAGGGCGCGGTCGCTCAAGTCGAGAGCGCGTCGTCGAGCGCTTCTCGAAACGCCGCCGGCTCGAGCGGAACCTCGATGAGGTACGGATCGTCGTCGCCGATCTGAACGAAGAACGTCGGTGTCCCGGGCACCTCGTCCACTCCCGCCTGCGCGTTGGCCTCGTCCATGAGCTCGGTGACCTCGGCGCTCTCCGCGTCCGCGAGCATGCGCTCTACGTCGAGCCCCTCGATGTCGCGCGCCAGCTCGCTGACGAGGCCCTCGGTCACCCAGCCCGCATTCTCGGTCCCCTGGTTCGCGAACAGCGCGTCCTGCAGCTGCCAGAGCC
>Ga0268386_10001004_pt1 | contig 18928 bp, 15 predicted proteins | sample RVTome_15_FD_200260 | JGI IMG/M metagenome (GOLD analysis project Ga0268386, IMG submission 200260) | Soil microbial communities from uranium-contaminated site in the Upper Colorado River Basin, Wyoming, United States - RVT150D86... ...
GGCTCGCGCGAGATGGAAGGCTGCCCGCGAAGCCTTGGCCCAGGAGTAGCGGTTCTGCTCGTGCAACATCGTGACGAGGAGGCCGAAGAGGCGGACCTTCTCCTTCCGGTAGTACGCCCGCCACATATCGACCTCGAGCTCAGCCATCCGGTCGGGCTCGAACGACCGAAGGGAACGCGGGCCGCCGGGTGGCACGAACGCGACGGCTCCGGCCGCGGCTCCCAGCACGACGACCCCGGCGGCTAGCGCCGAGCGCCTCCGGACCGCCGCTCGCCTGAACAGATGCACCATGCGCGTAGTTATACGTGAACTGCCAGGACGCCGGATTGGCCGGTGAGGGAGCTGGATGGCGCGGCGGCGAACCGATGCGATCGGGCGCAGCACTCCGCAGAAAGGGGAGTCGATTGCGTGACCAATGGGTCATCGGCACGGCCAGGCGTCGCGTGGTTCGAAACCGGTAGCCCAGGTCGGCGTGGCCCTGGCCGGCCTCCTGGCAAGGAAGCTCGAATCGTTTCCCGAGCAGGAGTGGATGGACCGTGGTCGCCGACCCGGATGCGAGCCACGCGTTGAGTGGCCGAACCTCGACGCCGCGCCGGCGTCCCGTCCGAGGCTGGCGGCGGTGGTCGGCCCTCGTCTCGCTCTGAACCAGGCCGGATCGCAGGTCGAGCGATTGGACCCTTCCTGACGGCGGCGAACTTCTCCGCGGTGAGGATGTCGTACTGGTCGCAGCGTGAGGGCGCGGGGCGGAGCCACGCCACGCCCGACACCGGCCTCAACAACCTCGGCTTCCGCGCTCCTCCGCGCGCGCCCTTACCGGCCCGTCTCCAAACGCCTGGATGCGGCCGGGGCCGGCCGAGGACGTCTCCCCGATCACGGCGCCATCCTGGCATAAACTCGCCGGATCGGGCGGGCGGTCCGCGCCGATTCCGCCAAGGAGCGTTCGACGATGAGGGCCTTCAGCTACCTGTCATGCCTCGCGGTATTGACCGCGATGGGCGCGAGGACCGCCCCGGCACAGCCGGCCGCGGCCACCCCGGCCGGTCCGGCGAAGACACCGCCCGCGTGGGTCGCGAAGAGCGACGGCAACGCACGGCTGGTGTTGGAGGCCCTCGCCAGGTTCAACCCGGAAGGGGCCGGGCGCCTCGGCCTCGAGGGCTACGACGAGCAGGTCGTCGACCTGAAGCCGGGCGTCTACGAGCGCGGGCAGAAGGCGCGGCAGGAGGTCCTGGCGGAGCTCGAGGCCCGCCTCGAGACCGAGGTGGACGCCGCGGTCAAGCAGGACCTCGACATCCTCGTCCAATCGGTGAAGGACTTCGGCGAGGGCGCGGCGCTGAACCGCAAGCACGAGGTCTTCTACCTGGACGTTCCGCTCACCGTCTTCCAGGGCCTGCGCACGCTCCTCGACGACCAGATGCCCCCGGAACGCCGGCAGAAGGCGCTCGTACGGCTGCGTCGTTACGCCGGTCAGGAGCCCGGCGACACCCCGATCGCGACCCTGGCCCAGGAGCGGATCCGCGAGCGCCTCGCGGTGGCCGAGCTGGCCGGCCCCTTCCGGGGCGAGGTCGAGAAGAACCTGTCCAACAGCGCCTCCTACGTCGACGGCATCCAGAAGCTGTTCGAGAAGTACGGGCTCGCCGGCTACGAGCCGGCGTTCGGGAAGCTCAAGGAGCAGTTCGCCGCGTACGAGGCCTTCGTCCGGGCCGAGTTGCTGCCGCGCTGCCGTGGCGACTACCGCCTCCATCCCGAGCTCTACGCCTTCTCGCTGCGCCAGTTCGGCGTCGACGTCCCGCCGGACCAGCTCGCCGACCGGGCGCGCACGTCGTTCATGGAGATCCGCAACGAGATGCGGGCGCTCGCCCCTCTCGTCGCCAAGGAGAAGGGCCTCGGCATCTCCGACTACCGGGAGGTCCTGCGCGAGCTGAAGAAGCAGCAGATCGTGGGAGAGGCGATCCTGCCCCACTACCAGAAGCGCATGCGCCAGCTCGAGGAGATCATCCGCCGCGAGCGCGTCGTGACCCTCCCCGACCGGGAGGCACGGATAAGGTTGGCCAGCGAGGCGGAGAGCGCCGCGGTGCCCGCGCCGAACATGCGCCCGCCCCGCCTGATCGGCAACACCGGCGAGATGGGGGAGTTCGTCCTGCCGCTGCGCGTGCCCACGACGGGACCGGACGGGAAGCAGACCGTCAAGGGCTTCGACGACTTCACGTTCGAGGCGGCTTCGTGGACCTTGACCGTCCACGAGGGCCGACCGGGGCACGAGCTGCAGTTCGCCTCCACGGTCGAGAAGGGCGTGTCCACCGCGCGTGGGATCTTCGCCGCCAACAGCGTCAACATCGAAGGGTGGGCGCTCTACGCGGAGGCGGAGATGAAGCCCTACGAGCCTCTCGACGGGCAGCTCGTGGCTCTCCAGCACCGGCTGCTCCGGGCGGCCCGGGCCTTCCTCGATCCGGACCTCCAGGCCGGCCGCACCACCCCTGAGGACGCCACACGCTTCCTGATGGACGAGGTCGTCCTGTCGGAGCCGATGGCCGGCCAGGAGGTCGAGCGCTACACGTTCCGCGCCCCCGGCCAGGCCACCAGCTACTTCTACGGCTACCTGCGCTGGATGCAGATGAAGGCCGAGACCGAGATGGCGCTAGGTTCGAAGTTCGACCGGCAGCGCTACCACGACTTCATCCTCGCCCAGGGCCTCCTCCCGCCGGACGTGGTGAGCCGTGCGGTCCGGGAGGAGTTCGTCCCCGCGGAGAAGCGGCGCAGCGGAACCGACTGAGGCGCGGACGCCAGGACTCGATAGGGCCGCGCGCGGATGGTGTCGACGTCCGCGGTCATGAGAGCGGTACGGTCCCGACACGACGAGCCTGCCCGTGGTCGCGACTGGTGCACGTGTGCCGTCACCCTCGAGCGCGAAGCGCCCAAAGGAGTGCGACCGCTCACGGCAGCATTGCCCATCGGCGCACCGTATCGTGATGTCGTGACCAGGCATTCCAAACTGATTCTGCCCACAGCCGAACTCGCCGTTCATGCTCTGCCAGATCGCGGGCGTCGCGCACGTCGAGGACGGTCAGCCGTCCAGGAGACGCTGGGGGGTCGAGCCAAACGAAGGCTGCGCTTCGTTCCACAACCCTCGCGAGCGCCCGCGTCGCCTTCTTCGAAGTCAACCCGCGTTCAAGCACGAGATGCAGGCTGACGAGGTGCCCGCCGACGGACTGGATCGACTGACGCGACGGCGTTCCCGGATGCTGCACCGCATAGGTATCGACGCTGAGCCGGTGACATTCAGGATAGCTGAACTCGCCGAACTCCTTCGCCAGGATGTCCATGTAGGCTGCCCAGCATCCCGCCGGCGCTCCGATGTAGCGATGCGTCGGACCATCGATGTCAGGAACGAGGGCGCCGCAGCCGACGCAGGACACGGAACCGGCGGCAGGCATGGCATGCTTCTCTTTCGCATCCTGTGACGGACTCAAGGCGGGCTCCCTGCGTTCATACCGTCTATCAATGCTATAGCACTGGGGATACGCTGCGAAGCTCCGTATGGCGCGCCGTGGTTCCCGCCAAAGTCCTCCACCAGGATGTCGGCTCCTGCCGCCTCCAATTCGGCCCGGCGCTCGCGCGCAAGGTGCGAAGGCGTCGGTTCCGCCGCCCTGCTTCCGCCGACAATGACACGATTGTCGCCTGTCCGACGCTGAAAGAAGGCTCTACTCGCCGACGATCTCCTGTTTGATCCGCAGCGTGTCGCCGAGGTCCTCGAGCTCGTGGTCGACGCGGTTGCCAGGGATCGTGTTGTTGGGGAACGGCGTGCGCAGCCTGGGATCCGGGTTCGACAGCGGATCGTGGGACGGGGGTGTGCGCGGGCAGTGGCTTCGGCCCGGGCGGAGCGGGGCGTCAGCGCGACAGGCCCAGGCCCCTCAGCGCCTCGACGGGGCGGATCAGGCCGTGGCCGAACTGTGAGTCGAACCCTGCCGATCCGAGGTCCTCGGTGGTGCTCTCGATGGCCGCCCGGACCAGCAGGGGGTCGTCGATACCCTGAGAGATCAGCAGCGCGGCCGTGGCCGCCACGTGCGGAGCGGCCATGCTGGTGCCCTGCGAAGGAGTCAGCGCGAACTGCTGGAAGCTGGGCGGTCCGAAGGGAAAGCCTGCGTAGCTCTGCTGCCAGATGCCGTCCGCGAGGGAGGAAGTGATGTTGTCGCCGCCCGGCGCGACGACGTCGACCTCGGGCCCGAAGTTGGAGTAGGAAGCGCGCCTCTTGTTGCGGTCGACCGCCCCGACGGCGATGACGTTCGGCAGCAGCGCCGGGAACCCCACGGCGCGGTTCTCATTGCCGGTAGCGGCCACGACGACGATTCCGGCTGCGACCGCCCGATCAATGGCGCGGCGGACCGGATCGCCGACGTCTTGAGTCTCGGCCGGGCCGCCCAGGCTCAGGTTGATGACCCGGACCGGTCGGCGCCCGTCCTGGGTGAGGGTGGTCGCGTAGTCGATGCCTTCGGCGATGTCGAAGAAGGTGCCGGTGCCCAGCTCGTTGAGGACACGGATCGGCACCAGGCCGCAACCGAAGGCCAGGCCCGCCACGCCGAGCCCGTTGTCCGTCGCTTCGGCCACCGTGGAGGCGACGTGGGTCCCGTGGCCGGTGAGGTCGTTCGCGTGCGTTCCGCGACCGTAGACCGCGTCGAAGCCGGTGAGAAAGGTCGCGCTGGCCCAGTCGGGAGCCCTTCGGAACAGGATGCCGGAGGGGTCGAGGAAGTCCTCGAACGCCACGCCGCTGTCGACGATCGCCACCGCGACCGCGGAGCTGCCCCGCTGGATGTCCCATCCGCGCTCCATGTCCAGCAGGCGCATGTTCCACTGGAGGAGGCCGAAGTCGGGATCGTTGGGGGTGAAGAAGGACCTGGCGATCCCGTTGGGTACGGCGTACTCCACGTCGACCATGGCTCGGAATCGCCGCAGCGCGGCTTCCACGGAGTCCTTCGCGTCCAGCTCCACCAGGTAGAACCCGCCGGTGAACGCGCTTCGGCGGGCGGGGACGCCGCCGCCCGACCGGATCAACTGCTCGGCCCGCGCGTCGCCCCCGCTCTGCGCCGCCGCGGTGAGCTGGATCAGGACCTCACCGGGCGCGTACAGGGACCCGGCTGCCCGCGAGGACGCGGCCGGGTCGTCGGCCCGCAGCTCCACCATGGCCGTTCCCGCCGCCGCGAGAGCGAGCGCCAGCGCCGTCGTCTTCATGAGCACCGCCGAGCCTCCTTCTCCCCAGCGGCTAGCGGGCGTAGCCGATCTTCATCACCACCGCGAACCCCCCGAGGTCGTCCTCGTCGTAGATCGCAGAGACCCCACCCATCCCCAGCGAGTCGGGCACCGTGGACCAGGTCGCCTCGAGACCGAGGGTCAGCCGTCCGGCCACGAAGTCGATCCCACCAGCGGCGAGGCCGGTCGTCTCGGTGGAGGTGATGGTCTCCGTTTCCACGCCGATCGTGCTCCTTTCGCGGAACAGCGTCACGCCTGCGCCGACCGCCAGGTAGGGGAAGAACCTGGCGCCGGTCGCGAAGCGATAGCCCACCAGCCCGTAGACCGGGATCAACCGCACCTCCAGGGGGTGGCCGAGGAAGGCGATCGGCCCATCGACGCTCGTGAGGAAAACGCGCTGGCCCTCCTTCCGGAAGTAGCGGACCCCCGCGCCGGCGAACGCTCCTCCGAAGATCGTGAACCGCACCGAGCCGCCGAGGGCGGCGCCGCCACGTGACCCGTCGAAGACCGCGCTCGCCGACCGATGGGCCAGCGTCAGATCCTGGTAGCCGCCTTCGAGCGTGATCGTGAACCTCGGGCCTTCTGCGTCGCCGTCCGGCGTGGCCGCCAGCCGTGCCGGGGGCTCGGCGGGCGGGCGGCTGGTCTGTTCGGGCATGGGCAGGGGCCTCGCTGCCGGAGGTCGAGCGGCGGGCCGCGAGTCGGGCTCAGGGGTCGGCGGCCCGTCTGCCGGCGAAGCGGGCTGGGTGGGCTGCGCCTCCGCCCGGAGCTTCCGGATCAGGGACCCGTGCACGTAAGCCCGCTCCCTCGCGGAGAGGCACGGTCGGCGCCGATGAAAGGCGTCGATACCAACGTCCTCGTTCGCTACATCACGAAGGACGAACCCAAACAGGAGCGAGCCGCCTACCGCTTCCTGGATTCGGCAAGGACCCGCTCCGAGCCGATCCTCGTCAACGTGATCGTCCTGTGCGAGCTGGTGTGGGAGTTGGGGCGCACCTACGAGTACTCGAGGGACGAGGTGGCAGCCGTGATCGAGCGTGTCCTCACGACGGAGCAGATCGTCGTCGAGGACGCCGGCCTGGCATGGCTTGCCCTCTCCGACTTCAAGGCCAGCCGCGCGGACTACGCGGACTGCCTGATCGGCCGGAAGAACCTGGGGCTCGGTTGCGACGCGACCGTGACCTTCGACGGCCGCTTGAAGAGCCTGGCTGGATTCACTCCCTTGCCGGGAACCCGGCCGTAACCGCCGACACCGCGGGCGCGGTAGACCTCCCCCATCCCACCCCGCCCCAACTGGCCCTCGATCTGGTAGCGCTCGGCGGGCACGGCCCGGGGGCGAGCGTCGCACGGCCCGCCCGCGCATGAAATGGTCCGCTTGACAATGACGGCGTCCTTGCTAGGGTAAGGATATGGCTCGGGTCACCAGCAAGCTGCAGGTCACGATTCCGAAGGCCGTCGCCGCTCGTTACGGCATCGTTCCGGGAGCGGAGATCGCCTTCGAGCCGGCTGGAGACGTCATTCGCGTCGTCCCCCGGCGTCAGCCGGTCAGGCCGACGCGGGATCGTGTCAAGCTCTTCCAGCAGATGCTGTCGCGCCAGGCGGAGAGGCAAGCGGGGCAGGACTGGATCGAGACCACGGAACGGGGTTGGCGGCGGGAGGACCTCCACGATCGTGGCCGCACTCGTTGACACGAACGTCCTCGTCTACGTCCACGATCCGCGGGCTCCCGCCAAGCAGCAACGTGCGTCCGCGATCCTGCTGGAGGGCCTCGGCCAGGACACGATCCGGCTTCCTCACCAGGCCGTGGTCGAGTTCGTCGCCGCGGTGACGCGGCCAACCGACCAGGGACCGCCCCTGCTGCCCCTCGCCGAGGCGCGCCGTGAGGCCGAAGAGCTGCTCACGGTCTTCACCGTCCTCTATCCGAACGACGCGGTCGTACGCACGGCCCTGCGTGGTGCGGCCATGTACGGGCTCTCGTGGTTCGATGCCCACTTGTGGGCCTATGCGGAGGTCTACGCCCTCTCGGAGCTGTGGTCGGAAGACTTCCAGCACGAGCGGCTCTACGGTACGGTCCGGGCCGTCAACCCCTTCCTTTGAACCGTCGTCGACACGTCGTCGTCACCATGCCGCGCCTCCTCCGCGGGATCTTCCGAAAACGGCGAGAGCTGCTGCTCGACCTCTCGCAATGCGCCGCCGAGGCCCCCGCCGAGTACATGAGGAGACAGGTCGGGGCGGACACTCGGCCCGGCACCGTCGTCTCCATCGCGACCAGCGGCGAGCTGCTCCAATGGCATCCAGATGGTCACCTTCTCGTGACGGACGGAGCGTTCTCGGACGACGGGGCGGTGGATCGTCTACACCTCGGCGCGCGGGCAGGGACGGCGCAGCTTGATTAGCTAATCGCCGTTAGCTAACATAGGACTGCATGGCTCAGCGAGCACGAACGACGACGTCCATTCACGCGGCAAAGACGAACCTTTCCAGGCTGATCGAGCGGGCGACTGCCGGAGAAGACGTGATCATCGCCAAGGGACAGACGCCAGTGGTGCGGCTGGTGCCGATCAAACCGCGCAAGGCGAGCCGCCGCTTCGGTGCCATGCGAGGACGGGCGAAGACCACCAGGGCCTTCTTCGAGCCGCTGGCGCCGGACGAGATCGCCGCGTGGGAGAAGTGACGTGCGCTTGCTCCTGGACACGCACGCGCTGCTCTGGTGGCTCGACGGCGACAGGCGCCTGCCACCGAAGGTTCGACGGATGATTTCGGACGAGACGAACGCCGTGTTCGTCAGCGCCGCCTCGGCCTGGGAGATCTCCACGAAGTACCGCCTCGGGCGCCTTCCTGGAGCCGCGGATGTCGCATCCGACATGGCCGGCAGCCTCGCGAGTCAGGGGTTCTCACCGCTGGAGATCTCGGTCCCGCACGCGCAGAAGGCCGGCAGCCTCAGGGGCGCACATCAGGATCCGTTCGACCGCATGCTGATCGCGCAGGCCCAGATGGAGGATCTGCCAATCGTGAGCAACGAGGAGATCTTCGATTCGTACGGGGTCGCCCGCCTCTGGTAGCCCTCGAGTCCCCGCGGAGCGTGGCGGATCACATCCGCTGGCTCGAGCGACGGGTCGCTGATGTCGATCGCGATCTCGACCACACGATTGAGAGCAGCCCCGGTTGGCGGGCCACCATTTATCTCTCAGCAGGCACGACCGTTCGATCGCCCTCCTTCTGGTTGGGGGCCCAGACCGCTCTCATCAGCCGTCCGCCGCGCCGAAGGTTCGGGAGGACCTCCGTGGCAGGCCCTTCGAGTACGTCTGGATAGTCGAACTCGAAGGCGAGGAAGCAACGGAGAGGGGCCGCGGCCAGTGGGGCCGGCGTCGTCTGATTGTTGGCGTCGTCCGATTTGACCCCGCCGAGCCCCCGACGTACCCTCCGCTGACCCCAGCACCACCCGCCGCCATGATCGGCCAGACCCTGTCCCACTACCGCATCCTGGAAAAGCTCGGCGAAGGGGGGATGGGCGTGTTGTACCGCGCCCTCGACACCCGGCTCGACCGCACCGTCGCCATCAAGCTGCTGCGGCCCGAGGCGGTCGGCGACGCGGACCGGCGCCGGCGGTTCGTCCAGGAGGCCAGGGCCGCCTCCGCCCTCAACCACCCCAACATCGTCGTCGTCCACGACATCGACCAGGTACCGCTCGACGGGCGCGAGGTCGATTTCATCGCGATGGAGTACGTGGAGGGGCGGGCCCTGGACGGAGTGGTGGCCCAGGGGCCGTTGCCGGTGAGCGAAGCGATCGACTACGCGATCGACGTGGCCAGGGCGCTGGCGGCCGCCCACGGCGCCGGGATCGTCCACCGCGACGTCAAGCCGGCGAACGTGATGGTCAGCCGTTCCGGCCACGTGAAGGTCCTCGACTTCGGGCTGGCGAAGCTGACCGAGGCGCGCTCCTCGAGCGGAGCGCTGCCGACGGTCGACGCCGGCCTCGACTCGCCCACGGCGACGGAGGTGCCGCTCACCCGGCAGGGCGCGCTGGTGGGGACGCCGGCCTACATGTCGCCGGAGCAGGCCGAGGGCAGGCCGGTGGACGCGCGCTCCGACGTGTTCTCGTTCGGAGCGATGCTCTACGAGATGCTGGCCGGCCGCCGGCCGTTCCAGGGCGGCTCCTACGTGTCGACCCTCACCGCCATCCTCCGCGACTCGCCGGCACCTCTGAAGTCGCTGCGGGGAGACGTGCCCCGGGACCTGGAACGGATCGTCCTGCGCTGCCTGGCCAAGGAGCGGGACGCACGTTATGCGTCGACGGCCGACCTCGTGCGCGATCTGGTCGCGTGCCGGGACCGGCTGGCTGCTCCGGTCTCGCGCTTCCGGGGCGCGATGCGCCGGCCCCGCTACGTCGCGGCAGTTGTGCTGGCGATTCTCGCCGTCACCGGCGTCTCGGTCTGGCTCTGGATGCGCGAGGCCGGTCCCCGTTGGGCTCGCGACGTCGCGCTGCCCGAGATCGCCCGTCTGGTCGAGAGCCGCGACTACTACGCCGCCTACCCACTGGTGCGGCAGGCCGAGCGCCATCTTCCCGGGCACCCCGTTCTCCGGCGGTACTGGGTGGACAACACGTTTCCGTTGCCGCTCGACACCGACCCTACGGGGGCCGAGGTCCTGATGAAGCCGTACCGCACGCCGGAAGCGCAGTGGGTCGCTCTCGGCCTGACGCCGCTGCAGGGCGTGCGGATCCCGTTCGGCAACCTCCGCTTCCGGATCGAGAAGGACGGGTTCGAGCCGATCGAGGTCGCGTCGGACCAGATCGGGCCGATCAGGGTGGGGCGATTCAGGCTCGACTCGCGGAAGGACGCCGTTCCAGGCATGGTGCGGGTTCCCGGAGGAAACCACCAGTATCGGAGCCTCCCTCCGGTCGAGTTGGCCGACTTCTGGCTCGACCGCCACGAGGTGACGAACGCCCTCTACAAGGAGTTCGTCGACGGGGGGGGCTACCGCAGCCGTGAGTACTGGAAGGCCCCCCTGGTCAAGGACGGCCGGGTCCTCCCGTGGGAGGAGGCCATCGCCCTGTTCCGGGACTCGACCGGCCGACCCGGCCCGGCCTCCTGGGAACTGGGCGCGTTTCCGGAGGGTCAGGGCGACCATCCCGTGAGCGGCGTGAGCTGGTTCGAGGCCGCGGCGTACGCGCGCTTCGCCGGCAAGGCGCTGCCGACCCTCTACCACTGGACGTGGGCGGCCGGCACGAGCTACTTCCACGACATCCTCCTGCTCAGCAACTTCGGCGGCCGCGGCCCTGAGCCGGTCGGCGAGCAAGGCGGGCTGTCGCCCTTCGGGGCCTACGACATGGCCGGCAACGTCAAGGAGTGGTGCTGGAACGGGTCCGGCGCCAGGCGTTACATCCTCGGCGGTGGCTGGAACGAGCCGAGCTACATGTTCAACGACGCCGACGCGCAGTCGCCGTGGGACCGGTCCGCCACCCACGGGTTCCGCTGCGCGAAGTACGCGGAGCCCCTTCCACAGGAGCAGCTCGCGAGCGTCGACGTCGTGAAGGTGACCCGCGACTACGCGGCCGAGACGCCGGTCTCCGACGAGGTCTTCCGCGTCTACCGGAGCATCTACTCCTACGACAGGACGGACCTGAACGCGGTCGTCGAGTCGGTCGACGAGGCGGAGCACTGGCGGCACGAGACGGTGTCCTTCGACGCCGCGTACGGCAAGGAGAGGGTCCTCGCCCACCTGTTCCTGCCCAGGAACGCGCGACCGCCGTATCAGACGGTGATCTATGTGCCCCCCGGGGAGGCCCTGTTCGTCCGGTCCAGCGCCGACCTGCGGATGAGGTTCCAGGAGATCGTCCTGCGCAGCGGGCGGGCGCTCCTGCACCCCGTCTACAAGGGCACCTACGAGCGCCGCCTGGCGCAGCGCACTCGCGGTCCGGGCGAGCTGAGGGACCTCCTGATCCAGATCGCGAAGGACCTCGGCCGATCCCTCGACTACCTCGAGACCCGGCCCGACGTGGACCGCCGCAAGGTGGCGTACTACGGGATCAGCATGGGTGCGATCTGGGGGCCGTGGCTCCTGGGCGTCGAGGATCGCTTCCAGGCCGCGGTGCTGCAGGGCGGTGGGTTCAGGTTCACGAACCCGCCGCCCGAGGTGGATCCGATCAACTTCGCCCCGCGGGTCAGGACGCCGGTCTTGATGCTGAACGGCCGGCACGACTTCGAGCTGCCGCTCGAAGCATCCCAGAAGCCGCTCTTCAACCTGCTGGGAACGCCCGAAAAGGACAAGCGCCACGTGATCTTCGAGGCCGGGCACGCGGACTACCCGGCGAACGAGCTGATCAAGGAGATGCTGGACTGGTTCGACCGCTACCTGGGTCCGGTGGCGGTCCACGCAGACGGCTGACCGAGCGCGCCCGGAGCGCTGGCACCCGCGGATTCGGGTGCCTGACGCCCCGTCTGCCGTCCGAACCGGGCGATCGCCGTGAGCGTCAGGCCTTCCCGCCGGGCGAGCACGAGGCCGAGCAGTGCGGGCGGAACGCTCAGCATGACGCGGTACAGCACCACCAGAGCCAGCATCTCGTCGCGGGCGATGCCGCCCCAGCCGGCGATGAGCACGCGGTCGAGGGACTCCATCAGGCCGATGCCGCCCGGGAGCAAGCCGACCGCGAAGCTCACCGCGTGGGCGGCGTGGAGGGCGAAGGCCAGGCGGACCGGGATCTCGACCTGGAGCGCCAGGCCGACGCACACCAGGAAGGCGGCGCTCGCCACCCACTCGGCGCCGCAGATCATTGGCGGCGCGAGCCACGCCCGTGCCCCGCGCGCGACCGCGAGTCCTCTCGAAAACGAGCGCACCACCTCCGGCACCCGGACCACAGCGCGATCGAGGAGGAGGGCCGTGCCGGCCACGGCGAGGAGCAGGGCCAGCATGGCGAGGGCCAAGGCCGCCGCCGTGGTCAAGGTCGCGGGGAGCGGAACCAGCGTCCCCAGGACCACCACGGCGGCCGCGAGCGCCAGCCCGTCCCAGATCCTCTCCAGCACGATCGTGCCGAGGACGGTCGCTGCCGGCAGCCCCGTCCGGCGCGAGAGGAAGAGGGCTCGGAACGCCTCGTCGAGGCGGACCGGCGAGATGCCGTTGAGCATGATCCCGATGGCCGTCGCGCTGAACACGCTCGACTGACGCAGCCCGCTCCCGGCGGGTAGCAGGCAGCGCCACTTCAGGCTGCGGCTGAAGATGACGAGCAGGTCCAGCGCCAGCGCGGCGGCCAGCCAGCCCGGCCGTGCGCGTCCCAGGACCACGGCCGTCGACGCGGGATCGACGTCGCGGAAGGCCCAGGCCAGGAGCGCGACGGCGGCCATGGCGGCGAGGATCCAGCGGGCGTTCCCGGACGGCCGCCATCGGGGCCCGAGCATGGCGCTCATCGTAACCCCGTCCGCTCGCCGGTGTGCCGTGCCCGCCTGGCGTTTGTGACGGCCGTCGCACGTCGCGGCGTGGGCCTCGCGCCACGGCCCCCGCCCGACCCGGTTTCGCTATCATGACGGCGATGACGGACCAGTTCTCGGGTCGCCCGCGATACCGCATCCCGTTCATCGACCTGAAGGAGATCCACCGCAGGAATTCGACCGCGCTCGCGGAGGCGGTGAGGAGGGTCGTCGGCCGGCAGTGGTACGTCCTGGGCCCCGAGCTGGAGGCGTTCGAGCGCGAGTTCGCGCGGTCGTTGCGCGCGCGCTATTGCGTGGGGGTCGCCTCCGGGTTCGACGCCCTCACGCTTTCGCTGCTGGCCCTCGGGCTCGATGCCGCGGACGAGGTCGTCCTGCCCGCGAACACGTTCATCGCCACGTACCTCGCGGTGTTCGCTGCCGGCGCCAGGCCGGTCCTGTGCGACGTGGACCCCGAGACCCACAACGTCTCCGTGGAGACGCTGCGCCGCGCGGTCACGCGCCGCACCCGCGTCGTGCTGCCGGTACACCTGTTCGGCAGCCCGTGTCCGATGGGCGAGATCCGGTCGTTCGCCCGGAAGCGGGGCCTCCACGTCGTCGAGGACGCGGCCCAGGCCCACGGCGCGCAGCTCGACGGCCGGGCCGTGGGCACGTTCGGCGACTTCGGGGCGTTCAGCTTCTATCCCGGCAAGAACCTGGGAGCCTTCGGGGACGGCGGGGCCGTGGTCTGCCGGACGCGGACCCACTGGCAGCGCCTGCTGCGCCTGCGCAACTACGGCTTCCGGGTCAAGAACTACGCGGTCTCCTACGGAGTGAACAGCCGCCTCGACGAGATCCACAGCGCCGTGCTGCGAGCGAAGCTCCCGGGGCTGGCGGCAGGCAACGCGGTGAGGAACCGCCATGCCGCCCAGTACAAGGAGTGCCTCGGTCCGGTGGTGGCCTGCCAGCAGGTCCTCCCCGGCGCTCGCTCCTGCTACCACGCCTTCGTGGTCCGGGTTCCTCGCAGGGACCGCGTCTTGCGGGAGCTGCGGAGGCGCGGCATCGAGGCGATGGTGCACTATCCGTGGCCGGTGCACCGGCAGCCCGTCTACCGGAAGCTCTCGGGGCCCGCCCCTGAGCTGCCGGTCGCCGAACGGCTGGCCCGGGAGGTCCTGAGCCTGCCCGTGGACCTGCACATGGACCGCGCCCGCATCGAGGAGGTGGCCGGGCGTGTCCGGCGGCTCGCCGCGGGCTGACGCACCCGAGGCTCCGGCTGTCTCGCTGCTCATGCCCGTCTACTCTTCCGGCCACCGGGCGGCCGCGGCCGTCGCCAGGCTGACCGCCGCGCTGGCGCCTTCGGGGCCGATCGAGCTGCTGTTCTGCGACGACGGCAGCCCGGACGACTCCCTGACCCGGCTCGAGGCGTTGAAGGCCGGGAGCAGCGGCGCGCTCGTCCGCGTCCTCTCCCAGCCCAACCGCGGGCTCGGCCACACCCTGAGGAGGCTGATCGCCGAGGCGTGCGCGGACGCCTGCGTCTACCTCGACGTCGACCTCTCGTTCGACCCCACCCACCTGCCTCGCCTGATCCACCTGCTGGGCGAGTACGATCTCGTGGTCGCTTCCAAGTACCGGGGGGCGCCTTGCCGCGTGCCGTGGCAGCGGCGCCTGTGCTCCCGGGCGTTCTGCTGGCTCGTCCACCGGCTGAGCGGCACCCGGGTCAGGGACATCGGCAGCGGCATGGTCGCGTTCCGTCGCCGCGCGGTGGCGGCCCTCGGGCTCGAGAGCGAGGGCTTCAACATCCATGCGGAGCTGTTCGACAAGGTGCATCGGGCCGGCTGGCGCGTGCGCGAAGAGCCTGTGCCCTACGTGCATTCGCCGGGGAGCTTCCACCCGCTCCGGCACGGCCTGCTCGCGGTGCGGGACCTGATCGCGTACCGGCTGCGCAGCGCCCGTCAACGATGCTGACCCTCGGGATCAACCAGGACCTCTACGACTGCGGCGTGGCCCTCGCCGACGGCCGGACGGTGCTCTACGCGGCCAACGAGGAGCGCTTCACCCGCGAGAAGAACGCGGGGGGATGGCCCCGGCACGCGCTCGCCGCCCTCTTCGACCACACCGGCATCGCCCCCGCCGAGATCGGCCGCGTCGCGGTGGCGGGCGAGATGACCCCGCCGCTGCCGGCGCGGCTGTTCCCGGCCCTGCAATCCTGGGCCTCGCGCTCGCGCCGGGAGCGGGGCGACACGTTCGCGAAGCGCCTCGTCGACCTGCTGGCCTTCGACACCCCGTTGATGCGCACCTCGCCCGACTCCCTGGCCCGCCGGGCGTTCCGGCCGCTGCTGGCGCCGCTGGTGCGCCGGCGCCTGCCCGCCTCGCTCGATCGCGGGCCGATCTGCATCGTCGAGCACCACCGGGCGCACGCCGCCAGCGCGTGGTCGCTCTCGGGCTTCGAGGAGGCCCTGGTCGTGACCGCGGACGGGATGGGAGACGGCCTCTCCGCCACCGTGAGCCGCGCCACGCCGGCGGGGATCGAGAGGCTGTGGTCGGCCTCGGCCCGGGATTCGTTCGGGCTGTTCTTCGAGATGTTCACCGAGGCGCTGGGGTTCATCCCCTCGCGTGACGAGGGCAAGCTGATGGCCCTGGCCGCCCACGGCGACCGGGCGCGCGTGCCCGTGAACGATCCTTTCGCCCTCGTCGGCGGGCGACTCGGCTACTCCGGCCCGCGCGGGCGCGCCGGCGTGCGCTGGGCCCGGGACCTGCTCGACCGCCACGGCCGGGCCGACGTGTGCGCGTGGGCGCAGGCGCAGCTCGAGCACCACCTCGTGGAGATCTGCCGCGGCTGGCTGCGCCGGAGCGGCCTGCGCCGGCTCGCCGCCGCCGGCGGCGTCTTCGCGAACGTCCGGCTCAACCAGCGCCTGCACGAGCTGGAGGAGGTCGAGGCCTTCTTCGTGTGCCCCAACATGGGCGACGGCGGCCTGTCCCTGGGCGCCCTGTGCGCCGCCGGCGGCCTCGCGGCGCAGCGGCTCCACGACGTGTTCTGGGGCGACGCCTTCACGGACGCGGCGATCGAGGCGGCGCTGCGTGAGGCGGGCGTCCGCTACCGGCGGTGCCGGCCGATCGAGACCGAGGTCGCCCGGCTCCTGGCCTCGGGCCGCAACGTGGCCCGCTTCTCGGGCCGCATGGAGTGGGGCCCGCGGGCCCTCGGCAACCGCTCGATCCTGGCTCCCGCCTGCGACGCCGGGGTCAGCGAGCGGCTCAACCGCTGCCTCGCGCGCAACGACTTCATGCCGTTCGCTCCCGCCTGCGCGGAGGAGGACGCGGACCGCTACGTCGTGGGGGCGCAGAGCGCGCGCCATGCGGCGGAGTTCATGACCGCCTGCTTCCGCGGCACGGCGGCGCTGCGGAAGGAGGGTCCCGCCGCCGTCCACGTGGACGGCACCGCCCGGCTGCAGGTCGTGCGCAGTGCAGCCAACCCGCGCCTCCACGCCATCCTGGGCGAGTACAAGAGGCTCACCGGCGTCGGGGTCCTTCTCAACACCAGCTTCAACGTCCACCAGGAGCCGATCGTGCGGACCCCCGGCGAGGCCGTGCGCACGTTCCTGGCCGGGGGGCTCGACCACCTCGCGGCGGGGGACTTCCTGGCCGACGGACCACACCTGGCCGCGGCAGGGGTCGAGGGTCAGGTCTCGAAGTACTTCTCGTAGACGTAGGAGGGGAGCACGTCGAGCCGTCCCAGCCACTTCACCGGCTGCTTCAGGAGCTTGAGCCAGGCGAAGTAGTTGGGATAGTCCCAGAAGTAGCGGCGCGGTGCGTCCAGGATCCGCTGCCACTCCTCCGGCGAGATCCCCTGCTTCCGCAGGCAGTACGCGACGTTCTCCTCGGTCTCGAACACGGGCGGCCGCTCTAGGGCGGCCAGCGCCTGCTCGCGTGTCATCACGCCGCTGCGGACCTTCGCCGAAAGCTCCACTACCCGCCAGTCGAAGCCGAATCGGTGCCTCGAGTAGTACGAGACGAGCGCGAACAGCTCGTTGTCGAAGTGGTGCTGGTGCGTGTCCACCCAGCCGTAGCGTCGTTCGAGGAGGTCCTCCACGTGCCGGCCGGCGTCCTGGTAGTAGTTCGTGAGGTTGACGACGCGGATGCCCCGGACGAGCTGCCAGTAGGCGAGGTGGTGAAGGTCGACGTTCCGGAGCTTGCGGATCGGGATGGTGGCGAAGCGCCGGACCAGCGCACGGAAGTAGCGCCCGTCGAAGTAGTTCCACGCCAGGGGGTTGATGCCTTCCTCGCGGAACGAGTGGCTCAGGAGGATGTAGCGCGCGCCTTCCCCGGCCGCCGCCTCGAACAGGCAGCGGGCGATCCCCACGTCGTCGGTCATGTCGATGTAGGGCACGCCGGCCCTCAGCGTGCAGTTGGTCAGCTCACGGGACTCGACCCAGTCCGCCACCTTCACGTGGAGGTCGACGTCCAGGGCCGAGCAGAGCCTGCGGATGTTCTGCTTGGCGATCGCCGCGTCCCAGCCGTTGTCGAAGTGCACCGCCAGCGGGCGCAGGCCCAGCTCCCGCGCCTGGTGGAGGCAATAGGACGTGTCCCGGCCCCCGCTCAGCCCGACCATACAGTCGTAGCGCCGGCCACGGCCGGACCGCCGTATCCGGCCGGCGAGCTGCACGAGGCGGCGGCGGCCCTGCTCGCCTGCGGGGTAGAGCCGGTCCAGCCGGTCGTGGAGACGGCAGTGGCTGCATTCGCCGTCGCCGTCCAGCGCCACGCCGGGGACGCTCGTGTCGAGCACGCAACGGCGGCAGGCGTGCGCGCCCGGTGGTGGGTGGCTCGGGCGTGACGCGGCGCCTGCGGCCGGACCCTCAGGCTCGGCGGGCAGGACCGGAGGGTTTGGGCCGCGGCGCCGGACCGCGGCGTCTCCGAGGGAGGCCACCAGCTCCTCGTCCGTCGGGTATTGGACCAGCACCGCCCGCCGCCGGCCGTAGAAGAGGAACGCCGCCCCCGCCGCGACCGCCGAGGCGTGTCCCTGGCACACGGCGTCGGCGAAGTGACGGGTTTCGCCCGCCCCCCCGCACGCGATCACCGGGATCGACAGCGCGTCGCTGACGCGCCGGGTCAGCTCGAGGTCGTAACCCTGCAGGGTCCCGTCCCGCTCGATGGACGTGAGGAGCACCTCCCCCGCTCCCGCCTCTTGCATCCGGCGCGCCTGCTCGACGGGATCGAGCCCGGTGGGCCGCCGTCCGCGCCGGGTGAAGACCTCGTAGCGTCCGTCCGGGTGGCGGCGGACGTCCAGGGACACCACGATGCACTGGCTCCCGAAGCGCGCGGCCGCCGCGCTCACCAGCCCGGGATCCTCCACGGCCGCGGCATTGATCGTCACCCGGTCCGCGCCGGCGTCGAGGGCCTGGCGTATCGCCTCCAGGCTCCGGATGCCACCGCCGACCGCCACCGGCATGAACGCGCCCTCGGTCATCGCCGCGACGACGTCCAGGCTGGGTCCCCGGCCCTCCTCGCCGGCCGCGATGTCGAGGACGATCAGCTCGTCGGCGTTGAGGCCGTTGAAGACCCGCACCGCGTTGATCGGCGACCCGATGTAGACGGGGGACTGGAACCGGACCGTCTTCTCCAGGCCCCAGTGCCGCAGCAGCAGTACCGGGATGACACGGATCCGTCCGCGCGCCGGTCGTGTCGGGGCGGCTCCGTGAGCGTCTAGCACCAGGCGAGGAAGTTCCGGAGCACCCTCAGGCCGTTGGAGTGGCTCTTCTCGGGATGGAACTGGGTCCCGAAGACGTTGCCGCGCTGTAGGACGGAGACGAACGGCACGCCGTACTCGGTCCGGCCGACGGCGTCGGTGGCGTCGTCGCACGAGACGCCGTAGGAGTGGGCGAAGAAGAAGCAAGCCCCGGCCGGCACGCCCTGGAAGAGGGCGCTCTCCCGCTCCAGGGCAACCGTGTTCCATCCCAGGTGGGGGACCGGAAGGGGCGGGTCCGCCGGGCGGAGGCGCGCCGTCCGGCCCCGAACCCAGCCTAGACCGGCACAACCGCCCTCGTCACTCCAGTCGCCGAGTAGCTGCATCCCCAGACAGATGCCGAGCGTGGGCACCCGCTCCCCGAGCGCCTTCCGCTCCAGCACATCGTCTAGGCCGTCGCTCGTGAGCTTCGCCATCGCGTCGCCGAACGAGCCCACGCCCGGGATCACGATCCTCTCGGCCTTCTCCACGTCGCGCGGGTCCGCGGACGCCACCGCCCGCCCCCCGGCCCGCTGCAGCCCGCGCAGGATGGAGCGCAGGTTTCCCAGGCCGG
>Ga0268386_10001005_pt1 | contig 18926 bp, 18 predicted proteins | sample RVTome_15_FD_200260 | JGI IMG/M metagenome (GOLD analysis project Ga0268386, IMG submission 200260) | Soil microbial communities from uranium-contaminated site in the Upper Colorado River Basin, Wyoming, United States - RVT150D86... ...
CCGACGCGGTGATCTCACCACCGGTCGTGATGGACATTGTCATCGTGTAGCCCGATGAGACACTGCGCGTGTACACGCCCGCCAGGTGCTCGAGGGAAGCGGGGCGGTCCCAAGCGGGGTGCAGGTCCGCCCGGAAGGTTTCGTTATGCAGACCGAGCTCCAACTGTCCCTGCAGCCGGGTGCGCGAGTGAGTTTCGATGTGCATCGTACCGTCACGAATCTGCGGATCCATTCCGTCGGCATAGTAAGCGTGCGTTCTCACGTGAAACTCGATCCGCTCACCAGCCGGCGGCATTGTGCCCTCGAATGCCCGCCCGTCAGGCGTCATCCAGATGCTGAGTCCATCCGGTGCTACGAATCCGATGAGCTCACTCGAAACATCCGTCGATGCACTGAGCGTGCCTTTCCAGAGGCCAATCGGCGCCGTCACTTCGTTGGAAGGCGGTTCGTTGCCGCCTGTCATGGGCGGCGGGTTACCGCCATTGCCAGGCGCGATCGTCGAGCTGCCCGAACTCCCTCCTCCACAGGCTGCGACACTCATCGCCGCGGCGACGAGCAGGATCCGCATGGGTCGTGCGATGCTCGTCCGCGACATGACAACCGCCCGAGCACAAGGTGCTCTGATGCCGACTTCACTTCGTAGCGGACAGAGATCTCGATTGCCTGCCCGCGATCGCTCGAGCGCGCCTGCCAGGAAGTGCAGAGCTGTGCGCCCAGCGCGCCGCAGATTAGAGCGGCCACGTGCCCGGAACCATAAGGGTTCGCTGCAGCGCAGTGCGCGCGTCGCGCATGTCGCTGAGCCCGCTGACGCCGCTTTCCTACCCCGCACACGGTACTGATAAGCAGCAATCCGCATTGCCGTAGTCACCTAGCTTTGCGATCCTGTGCAGCGTCGGCCACGGTCTTTCACAGGTGGCTACTCACCGCAGAATTCCGTTCGATCGTGCCTCCGGCGCGGACGCTGGAGGCGTCCGGGGCGCATGCCCCATCACATCCGCTGTGTCAGCAGGAGGAAACCATGACACTCAAGGAACTCGTACCGTGGCGCTGGGGTGGACTCAGGCGCTGGGATGAAGACGAAAGGACCTTCCCGTCGTTTCGTCGCGACTTCGAAAGCCTGCATCGCGAGATGGATCGTATGTTCGACGATTTCTTCCGCGGCGCACCCTCCCGCGCGTTGCAGATGCCCGAGACCTTCGCATTCGGCGACGTAATGCCGAGTATCGACATCGCCGAGGATGAGAAGGCCTTTCGCATCGCCGTAGAACTGCCGGGAATGGACGAGAAGGACATCGACGTGACGCTGACCGAAGGGCTGCTCACGATCCGCGGCGAGAAGAAGCAGGAACACGAAGACAAGGGCAAGGACTTCTATCGCAAGGAGCGTTCGTTCGGATCATTCCGTCGGGCACTGCCGATACCCGGCGATGTCGATGAGTCGAAGATCGACGCTGCCTTCAAGAAGGGCGTATTGACGATCACCCTCCCGAAGACGGAGGAGGCGAAGAAGAAAGTGCGTCATATCGACGTCAAGGCCGCGTAAGCGCCCTGGTTCCTTCGCGGAGGCCCCCGCCCCGCGGGCGCCTCCGCCGCTTTTTTCCAGCCCTGCACACTCGTTCGCCAGCGACGCCCGCGGTCCCGCAAACCCCGCAACCCCTGGTGGTTGCGCCCGCAGTCCATTGCGGCTCGACGAGCCCGGCCCCCGCAACCCGCAGTGAAGCCGCAACTTCTCCTCCTGGCACGCTGCTTGCTTGGTGTCTCGTGGCGAAACAGCACATCACGTTGCTGCGAATCCCGAAGACATCAACTGCAACGAAGGAGAGAAATTGATGAAGACGAAGACGACTCTGATCTCGACGGCCGTCACCGGCCTTCTTGCGCTCGGCATGCTCGCCTCGCCGGCGCAGGCTGCAGACGACGCCGGCAAGGAGAAGTGCTTCGGCGTTGCCAAGGCCGGCAAGAACGACTGTGCGGCGAACGGTCACGCATGCGCCGGTCAGGCGAAGCGCGACGCCGATGGCAAGGAATGGATCTACGTGCCGTCCGGCACGTGCGATCGTATCGTCGGCGCCTCCAAGTCGGCGAAGTAAGACGTAATGTTTCGCGCAAGCGGAACCAGGGTCTGCGGGCCTGCAGCGATACCGGCGCGAGCCGGTATCGGTCTGCGGGCTCGCCATCACGATGCGATCCTCGCGACGCCACCGCCGGTCGGCTTTCTCGAGGCGCACAGCGAGAATTACTTCGCCGAGGGTGGTGCGCAGATCGAGTACCTCGAGCGGCTGCGATCGTTGTATCCGCTGAGCTTGCACGGCGTCGGCCTGTCGCTGGGCTCCGCGGATCCACTCGACCGGGAACACCTGCATCGACTGCAGCGGCTGGTCGATCGCTTCGAGCCGGCATTCGTCTCCGAGCATCTCTCCTGGGGTGCCCTGGGCGGTCGCCACGCAAACGATCTGCTGCCGCTGCCGTACACCGAAGAATCATTGCAGTTGATGATCGACCGCGTGACGCAGGTGCAGGACTTGCTCGGCCGGCGGATCCTGATCGAGAACGTCTCGAGCTATCTCACGTACACGTGCTCGACCCTCACCGAGCCGCAATTCCTGACGGCGCTCGCAGTCGAGTCTGATTGCGGGCTGCTGCTCGACGTCAACAATGTCTACGTCAATGCTCGCAATCATGGCTTCGACGCCCGTGACTACCTCGTTGGCATTCCACGCCGCGTCGTCATGGAGATCCATCTCGCCGGCCATTCCACGAACCGTCACGGTGATCGCGAGATCCTGATCGACACGCACTCGACCCACGTCTGTGAGGCCGTGTGGTCGTTGTACGAACTCGCACTCGATCGGTTCGGAGACGTGCCGACGTTGATCGAGTGGGATACCGACCTGCCGGACCTCGACGTACTCGTCGCGGAGGCGGCGACGGCCGATCAGCGACGGGAGCGCCTTCATGGCCTCGCTGCGTGAAATCGAGAGAGCGTTTCTGAACGCCGTGCTCTTTGGCGAGACCGACGAGATCACGCGTCACATCGTGGGCGCGGGACTCGACCCGCGGCGTCGCGCTGCGATCTATCACCACAATGCGCTCGCGACCTTCACCGGCATGATCGCTGCGACCTTCCCGGTGCTCGAGCGCCTCGCCGGCGCCGACTGGCTGAGACAGGTCGCGACCGAATACATGCAACGCTATCCCTCCCGGTCGGGCAACCTGCACCACGTCGGTGCGCATCTCGGTGATTATCTCGAGCGCCGTCTGTGGGGTACGCAGTACGAGTACTTCGCCGACGTTGCACGTCTTGAATGGAACTATCAGGAAGTGCTCGTGGCGATGGAACGAGCGACGCTCGACCTCGAGCGACTTGCGGCGGTCGCCGCGGAGCGGCACGACCGGATCGTATTCGAGCTCGCGCCGGCCGCGCGGCTCGTCGCTTCCCGATTTCCCTTGCTTGCGATCTGGCGCGCGAACCGATCGGAAAGCTGTGCTGACATGCAGGAAGGCACCGTGGATCTCGCGGCCGGGCCGAGCCGTGTGCTGCTGATCCGCCGTCCTGACCACGTCGAGTTGCGCGAATTGCCGCAATCGGACTTCGAGTTTCTCGAAGCCTGCGGACGTGGGCAGCCGCTCGGACATATAGCTGAGACCCTCGACTCCCCCGAGAGTCTGCCCGCAATCCTGGCACGCGCAGTGAGCGCAGGCGTCCTCGTCGACTTTCATCTGGAGAACTGAAATGAACACCCAAGCTCTGGTACGCCCGTTGCTGCTGCCCGCCCGGTTTCTCGACTTGCTGCAGCCGTTCGTGGCACTCGCGACGCGCGTCTATGTGAGCTGGCAATTCCTCATTTCCGGCTGGCTCAAGATCACTTCATGGGAGAACACGCTGTTCCTGTTCCACGAGGAGTACCGAACGCCGCTGCTGCCGCCGGGGGTCGCAGCCGTATTCGGGACGGCCGGCGAGCTCGTGTTGCCGATTTTCCTGATCCTCGGACTCGGCGGGCGACTCGCCGCACTGGGTCTCTTCGCGGTGAACGCGATGGCGGTCGTGTCCTACGCTCACGTGCTCCTGTCCGAAGGCTTCGAGGCGGCGCTCGCCCAGCACTATCTGTGGGGATTCATGCTGCTCGTGCTGGCCGTCTACGGGCCGGGCAAGCTCTCCCTGGATGCCTTGCTGGGACGCGGCGCTTCGCGGGCCGGCAACTGATCGGGAGCCGGCGGCGGCCCTGCGCCGTCGGCCCAGCGGACTCGATTCGGAGTACCATCGTGTTCCGCCTGCCACCCCATCGATCCAAAGCAAAACGCCGCGGCAGGCCCCGGCGAGGCGCTCGCGACGACGTGGAGCATCAGGATCTCAACATCCTGCGCCTGATCGACGAAGGCACGGCCGCCAAGACCGGGCACGAGTTCTTTCGTGCGCTCGTCCAGCGTCTCGCCGATGCGCTGGATTCCCGGATTGCGTTCGTCTCCCGCTTCTGCGAGGACAACACCCGCGTGCACGTGCTCGCATTCTGGACTGGCGAGCGTATCGAGGAGAATTTCGATTACCCGTTACAGGGATCGCCCTGCGAGAAGGTGCTCGGTGGCGAGATCGTCGCCTACAACCGCGGCGTCATCGATCTGTTTCCCGCGGAGCGTGAGTCCCTGCGGGAGATCGGCGCGGAGGCGTATCTCGCGATACCGTTACGCAATCCGGCCGACCAAGTTTTAGGTCACCTCGCCGTAATCGCGACGACTGAGAAGAACTGGCAGGAACGCGACTTCGGAATTCTCCGCATCTTCGCGGCGCGTGCCACCGCCGAGCTCGAACGCGAGCTCGCCGCGAGCGAACTGCAGAGCGCGAATGCCGAACTCGCGCGGCGCGCCGAGCTCGAAAGCCTGATCACCGGTATATCGACCCGCTTCGTCACACTGGGACTGAGCGAGATCGATGAGGTGATCGAAACCTCACTCGGCGACGTCGCCGCCTTCGCGCGCAGCCAGCGCGCGCGCGTGTTCACGATGGCGGCCGACGGCACATCCGCCGCAGTGACGCACGAATGGATCGCCGGCGGCGTGCCGCGGGACCGAGGCGTTGGTCTCAAAGTACTGCGCGAGGAGGCGCCGGAGATCTTCGATCACTTCCTGCGCAACGAAGTCCTGCTCGTACCGCGACGCAGTATGCTATCCGCGGAGTTCGCGCGGCTGCGCGAGCTGATGGAGCAGCAGAAAATCCTCTCGACCGCGATCGTGCCGATGGTGTTCGGATCCCGGCCCGTAGGCGCGCTCGCTTTTCACTCGCTCAATCACGAACAGGAGTGGACAGCCCAGGACGTGCGGCTGCTGCGTTTACTGGGCGAGATCGTCGCGAGCGCCATCGCCCGCAAGCAGCAGGAGCAGGCGCTCGCGCATCGTGTGGAGCTCGAGCGTCTGGTCGCGACGATCTCGACGCGATTCGTGAGTGCACGTGCCGGGGAGATCGAGGCGGACATCGACCGATCCCTGGGGGAGATCGCTGCATTCACTCGCAGCGACCGCGGCTGGCTGCAACGACTGTCGGCGGACAGAACCGAAGCGGTCATGATCGGCGAGTGGATCGCTGCGGGTGTACCGCCGCTGCGCGACGCAGTGCCAGTCGTACGTCGTGAGGAGGTTCCCGGCGTCTTCGATCGATTACTCGACAACGAAGTGGTCGTCGTCGAGCATCCGTCGCAGCTCCCCGAGGAGCTCGAGACGCTGATCAATCGACTCGATCGTGATCGCTCGTTGTCGCGGATCTGCGTGCCGATGCGTTACGGCGGCGAGACCGTCGGCATCATCGGTTTTGCGGTGGTCAACGAAGCTCGGCCGTGGCCCCCCGAGGACGTGCGCCTCGTACGTCTGATCGGGGAGATCATCGCGACGGCGCTCGCTCGTGAAGACCACCGGCGTGCGCTCGATCATCGCGTCGAGCTCGAGAGTGTCGTCGCGTCGATCTCGACGAGATTCGTCAGTGCCGCGGCGGAACAGATCGAGGCCGAGATCGACTGTGCGCTCGAAAGGATCGGCCGCCTGATCCGCAGCGACCGCGGACTCCTGCTGCGGTTCAGCCCCGATCGCCGCAGCGCCTGGCTGACCAACCAGTGGAGCAGCGCAAGTCTCGGCGATTGCGTCCTCGTCGATTTCGTTTTGCGCGAGGAGGAAGTCCCGGAGACGCTGCACTTCTTTCTCGAGAAGCGCACGTTGAACTCACCCCTACCGCAGGCCATGCCGCCAGGCTTCGAGAAGCTGAATGCCGTCCTCGGGGGTGAGCCAGTGATCTCGCGGATCGCCGTTCCGATGGTCTACGACAACGAGAGCATCGGCATTCTGTGCTTTCACTCCCTTGGCGAGCCGCGCTACTGGCCGGACGAGGACGTGCGGCTGATCGGTCTGCTCGGCGAGATCTTCGCGAGCGCGCTCGCACGCCGCGACACCGCCGCCGCGCTCGAGCAAGCAAAGGATCTCGCCGAAATGGCGAATCGCGCGAAGAGTGAATTTCTCGCGAGCATGAGCCATGAGCTGCGGACTCCACTCAATGGCATTCTCGGGTATGCGCAACTCCTGAAGCGCGACGACACGCTCGGCGGTCCTCAGCTCGCGAACATTGAAGCCATTGATCGGTGCGGGCAGCATCTCCTGACGCTGATCGGCGACGTGCTCGATCTCGCGAAGATCGAGGCCGGACGCGAGGAGCTCGAGCTGGCGCCATTTCATCTCAACAGCGTATTGCGCGAGGTTGCCGACATCGCTCGCGTCCGCGCCACGGAGGCGGGACTCGACTTCGTCTTCGAGACTCGCGGCGCACTCCCCGATGCAGTGCGCGGCGACGAGCGCAAGCTTCGACAGGTGCTTCTCAATCTGCTCGGCAACGCAGTCAAGTTCACTTCGTCCGGCACGATCAGGTTCCAGACAGGCGCCAGCCGCGGGCCGAATGGCCGCGTGGCGCTGCGCCTCGTGGTCGAGGACACGGGCGCGGGCATCCCCGAGGCCGATCTCGCGAGCATCTTCGAGCCGTTTCATCAGGTGAAGCGTGCAGACTGGCAGGCTGAAGGCACCGGTCTCGGCTTGGCGATCTGTCGCAAGCTCGTGGCCGTGATGGGCGGCTCGCTGACGGTCGAGAGCGAGGTTGGGCGCGGCAGCACATTCATCGTGGCGATCGAGGTGGAGCCAACGGCTGCGCCCACGCGCGCTTCGCATCGGGCAGCTCGAAGAATCCTGGGATATCGCGGTGCCCGCCGATGCGTACTGCTTGCCGACGACAAGCCGGACAATCGCACCATCGTCGGCACGTTCCTGCGCTCCCTCGGCTTCGAGATCGTCGAGGCGGCTAACGGCGCGCAGGCGGTCGATCGTGCAAGCGAGCATCGACCTGATCTGATCCTGATGGATCTCGTGATGCCGATCATGGACGGCTTCGAGGCAGTGCGCCAGATCCGGGCAAAGCCGGAGCTCGCAACCATCGAAATCATCGCGCTGTCAGCGAGCGCATTCGAAACGACGCGGGCTCAAAGTGTGGCGGCCGGGTGCGATGCTTTCTTGACGAAGCCGGTCGACCTCGATGAGCTCCTGGAGCTCGTCGCACGGCGTCTGGGCCTCGAATGGGACACCGCTGAGGCGGGTAAGATGCCGTCGAGCCCGGTACGCCCGGCAGCCCGAAGGAGTGGCAGTGGGCGCGTGCTGCCGCGGGCTCTTGCACGAGAGCTGTACGATCTCGCGATGATGGGCGACGTGGAGACGCTCAATCAGCGTCTCGAGGAGGTGCGACGTGCGGGCAACGGTCTCGAGCACGCCGTCGAGGAGATAGCCGGTCTCGCGCGCAACTTCGACATGAAGGGCGTGCGTGACATGCTGAGACCGATGACGGAGATTGCACAGTGACAGGCCGGACGTCTGCGAGCTCGAGCATCCTCGTCGTTGACGATACGCCCACGAACGTGAGCGTGCTCTTACAGGTTCTCGGCCGCGAGGGCTTCAAAGTCCTCGTTGCCCGCGACGGTGAGAGCGCTCTCGAGCAGGCTCGGTACGCCCATCCCGATCTCGTGCTGCTCGACGTGATGATGCCGGGCCTCGATGGCTTCGAGACCTGCCGGCGCATGCAAGCCGACGCAACGCTCGCCGACGTACCGGTGATCTTCATGACGGCGCTCGGCGATCTCGAAGACAAGGTCAAGGGCTTTGCCGCCGGTGGAGCCGATTATGTGGTCAAGCCCTTCCAGCACGAGGAAGTCGTGGCGCGCGTGCGCACCCATCTCGCGATCCGGGGGCTGCAGCGACGACTGGCGAGTCTGAACTCGGAGCTCGAATGTCGCGTCGAAGAGCGCACGCGCGAGCTCAAGGACGCACTCGCCGAAGTCGAGCGGCTGAAGATCCGACTGCAGCAGGAGAATCGCTATCTGAAGCAGGAGATCAGGGAAAGCGGCGGCCACGGTGAGATCGTGGGGTCGAGCGCTGTTCTGAAGGACGTGCTGCGCAAGGTCGACATGGTCGCAATGGCGACCACGACCGTGCTGATCCGGGGTGAGACGGGGACGGGCAAGGAGCTCATCGCACGCGCGATTCATCAGCGCAGCGCCCGCAGCGAACGCCCGCTCGTCAAGCTCAATTGCAGCGCGATCTCGGCCGGCCTCGTCGAGAGCGAGCTGTTCGGTCATGTCAAGGGCGCCTTTACCGGCGCTTCCGACCGACGCATAGGGCGTTTCGAGCTCGCCGACGGCGGGACCTTGTTTCTCGATGAAGTCAGCGAATTGCCGCTCGAGACACAAACGAAACTGCTGCGCGTCCTGCAGGAGGGCGAGTTCGAGCCGGTAGGCAGCTCGAAAACCCAGTCGGTGGACGTGCGTATCGTGGCTGCCTGCAACCGCGACCTCGCATCCGACGTCGAGCAGGGGAGGTTTCGCGCCGATCTGTACTACCGGCTGAACGTCTTTCCGATCGACGTGCCGCCACTGCGTTCACGCCCGGAAGATATCCCGGTGCTCGCGCAGCACTTCACGGATCGCTTCGCGCGCAAGCTGGGACGAACATTCCGCGAAATCGAGCCGGCGAGCCTCGAACGCCTCAGAGTGCACAGTTGGCCAGGCAACATCCGCGACCTCCAGAACGCAATCGAGCGCGCAGCGATTCTGTCGACCGGCAACGTGCTGCGGATCGACTGGCCGCTCGAGCCGGCAGCAAGCAGTTGCTTCGAGCGCGCAGGCCAGGGTCATGCCCTGCCGGTGGCGACCGTACCGGCGCACGGCGGCGGTCTCGGTACGCTCGAGGAGATCGAGCGTCAGCACTTCATCACGGTGCTGCGCCAGACGCATGGCGTGATCGAGGGGCCGAATGGCGCAGCGCGCCTGCTCGATCTGAAACCCTCCACGGCCCGGTTCCGGATGCGCAAGCTCGGGATCAACAGGCAGGACTACAGAGGATAGACGCGTCCGCTGAGGATAGACGCGGACGCGTCGGGAAGGCCCGACGGCGGGAGGGACTCTGCGAGTCGAGAGAGCCTGACGGCGAGATCGAGCGACCCGCTGACTCGACGAACGTCCCGCTCGACGCGCGAGCGCCCTTTCCGCCGGAGGCTTTCCCGCCGCAGGCTTTCGCGACGCGCGAGCGTCTTCCCGCACCACGCAGTGCCACCCGCCTGCTCGACGCGGGAGCGTCCTGCCACAGCTTATACTTGGCCCATGAAATCCCGACTCGCCGAAGAAGCGCGTTCGCAGCTGGCTGAAGATTTGCGCCGTTTGAACGCGCCACAGCGCCTGCAGGCTTTTCTGATGCATTGCCAGCTCATTACAAGACTGCAGCGGGCAGGGGCAGTCGCACGCCGACCCAGCTCGGGCATCGAGTCGGTCGATGCGCACTGACGAGGATTTCATTGCAATGAAGGTCTATGCCGGATCGCCACAGGATCTGGCAGATGCCCAGGCGGCGATCGCGCTCGATCGCGAAGCGCTGGACCTCGATCTGGTGAGAGCCCTGGCGCGCGGCTATGGCAAGGACGCTGCTGCAACGCTGGACCGGCTATTCGAAGATCCCGATGCGCCGTAGCGCAGACGCTCTGTGTGTTGGGCGCTGCGCGTCCTTCCCGCCACAGGCCTTCCCGACGCGGCAGCGTCTTTCCCGCCATGAGCGTTCTCGACGCGAAGCGTCCTTCTGCGTCAGCGTCCAGGCGGCTCGCGCGTTCCCCCGACGATGCGCTCGCACGTGCCCTTTGGCGTGTAGATCCACGCCGCCGGGTCGCGATCGGCCGTGGAGGTACCCGCACAGGAGTTGCCGGCGAAGAAGCAGTCGTTCTGGCCCGCCTTCGCCACGCCGTAACACTTCTCGTACTTGTAGGTCGGCTTCTCCGGATGAACCTGTGCGTGCGCAAGGGCGCCGGTGAGCAGCGTTGCGACGGCACTCGTGATCAAAGCGGCTTTCATGTCGGTAACTCCCGTTACAATGTGACCCTGACACCAATGAGCAGGACGTCGGCATCCGGCTCGCGTAGTCCCTCGTCCTCGATCGAGGCGTGATACCAGGCGCCATAGACGCGTGCGCGCGTCGACCATCGCCACGACACGCCGAGCTCCAGCGCTTCGAGCCGGTCGCGCCCCGCTCGGGTCGCATCGCCTTCGCTGCGCGCAACCTGGTAGTAACCGCCGAAGGTCCACGGTCCGTCGTTGTAGTTCACGCTTGCGACGACACCATGAGCCGACGAGCGGTAGGCGCCCGTGGCGTCGAGGCCCGTGCTGCCATTCGACGTGCCGCTCAGCCCGATCGTGAGGCTGTCCTCGAGAATCAGCGTGATCCCGAGATTCACCGAATCGAGATCGCTGTATGTCGCAGCACCGCGTGCGTGGCTCCAAGAGCCTCCCGTCCTCAGCACGTGCTGGCCGAAGTACGCCTCGTAAACGAGGCCGGTCTGCAGGAGCTCCGCGAAGCGCGGGTCATCGGCTTCGGCCGCGTACGACACGCCTGCCAGCCATCCGCGGGTTTTCGGTGCGACGTACAGAGCTTTCGTCGAACGATCGTCGAACAACGTGGTCGCAAAGCCGAGCGCGCCGAGCTCGCGGACGACGGCGTTCGCCGCGGTCGACAGGAACCCAGGCTGCAAGCCACCGCCGGGATCCAGGCTCGCCCCTGACGCCGGGCCAAAGTCGGCCGACGTAAACGTGAAGCTGTTCGGCGCATAGCCGGTCAACACGTCCGGCAGTCCCTGCCGGTGACCGAACTCGAAACGTCCGCCCGCACCGAACGCAATCAGGCTCGCCTCCGTCAGATCGAAGCGGTCCTCCGGCGTCGACTCCACGACGATACGCAGGCCCACGTTCGGTCCATCGTCGAAGCGAGTGCGCGCCAGCCCGCGCAATGCGGCATCGATGCGGCCGTCCCGATCGCCGCAGACTTCGGCCGATTGATCGAAGCAGCGCCCCCAGGTGGCGTTGCTCCACCCTTCAATCGTCCCGTGCCATTCGTCGCCTTCGACGACGACCTGCCCGTGGGAACTCGTGCCCGTGAGGAACAGCAGAGCGGCAGAGCTCGCTTGCACAACTTTTCGCATGTCTCTTTACTCGTGTCAGCGCACCTGTAGCTCGCAGCCAAAAGCAAGGGCCATGCCAACGCCCGATGGCACGGCGACCCGAGGCCGGTGGCCAGCGCAGGCGCTGCGACGTCAACCGATCGCGGCCGGTCGCCGCAACACGTTGCGGCTGCCACCAACAGCAACGGCGATGCGCATCCCTTGCAGCCTGCGGCGCATGCCCTCCGCGCACTCACAACCGCGTGTCGTGCTCGCGTCGTCCACATGGCAGCCTCGCGCACCCGACGTTCGGAAAATCCGGGAATTGCAGGCCTTCCGGCGCGCGGCGTTGGTTCGCCCGGGTTCCTCGTGAGTCGTTGCATCGATCGCCGCTGAGCGCGCACTCGCAACTTGGCACACGGGTTGCACTTGGTCGTTCGCACACCGGACGACGTCACGCGATCACTCACCGATCCGGACGAACGCCGGGCCAACAACTTCAGGAGTGAACTCGAATGAGCAAGACCGACACCCTGCTGCGTCTCGCGATGACGAGCGTCATCGCACTCGGCGCAGCGAGCGCAACGAGCGCCGCATATGCGGCTGAGGACATGGAGCAGTGCGCCGGTGTGATCAAGGCGGGCAAGAACGACTGCGCCACGAGCCGTAACGCATGCCATGGCCACGTGAATGTGGACAGCGACCCGGAGGCGTGGATCTACGTGCCCAAGGGCACCTGCGACAAGATCGCCGGCGCACGCATCGTGCAGGTCGTCGATCCGACGCCGAAGGACAAGCGCTGATTGCAGCGACTGGCCTCGGTCGGGCTCCGCACTGGAGCCCGACCCGTTTCGCCGCCGGTCTCATCTGGACGCATCCCCCTGCAACGGCCGGCGGATCCCGAGCTTGCGGATGCGAAACCGCGTCGTGCTCGGACTCAGCGCGAGGATGCGCGCAGCTCCGCGCGGTCCCTCGATCACGCCGCCCGTCTGCTCGAGCACCGCGGCGATGTGCCACCGTTCGACTTCCTCGAGTGGCGCTAACCTGCGCGGCGTCCCGTTCGCTCCCGCATGCGGCACGACGCCCTGCACGCCCGACGTGTCGCATTGCAGGCAACGCTCGTCGATGACGCCGTTGCGAGATGCGAGGACGCCGCGCGCAATCGCGTTCTGCAGCTCCCGCACGTTACCCGGCCAGTGGTGCGACTGCAGGCGCTCGAGCGCGCGCTCATCGATTCGCAGGACCTTGCGGCCGGTGTGCCTGGCGGACGACGCGAGGAAGTGCTGCACCAGATCCGGTATGTCGGCCTTGCGCTCGCGCAGCGGCGGCAGATGGATAGGGAACACGTTCAGCCGGTAAAAGAGCTCGGGACGGAAACGTCCGCGCGCCACCTCACGACGCAGATCGCGGCTGGTCGCCGCGATCACGCGCGCCTCGACGCGCAGGGTCCGGTTGTCTCCGACTCGCTCGTAAGTGCGCTCCTCGATGATGCGCAGCAGCCGGCCCTGCGCCTCGAGCGACAATTCGCCGATCTCGTCGAGGAATACCGTGCCGTCGGCGGCGACCTCAAAACGTCCCACACGCGCGGCCACCGCTCCCGTAAACGCTCCCCTGACGTGCCCGAAGAGCTCGCTTTCGAAGAGCGCCGTGCAGATGGCAGAGCAGTCCACCCTGATGCAGGGCCGCAAGCTGCGGGAACTGCGCGCATGAATCGCGTCCGCCACGAGATTCTTGCCGGTGCCGGTCTCGCCAGTGAGCAGGACCGTGACGTCGCTCGAGGCGACGAGCGCGATGGCCTCCTGGGTGCGGCGAATCGCGTCGCTCGCACCGATGATTTCGCACGGTAGTGACGCGGGTGGCACGGCCGGCGCGAGACTGCGACGATCAGACGGCTCGGCTGCACGCCGCTCGCGATTGTTCCCGCCCTCGGTTCGCAGGCGCTCACCGTGGGTGCCCCTCATCGCCCGGAACTCGTCGCAACCGTTCCGGCAACGCCCGGCGCCCTCGCCACGAGTTTGTAGCCGACGCCCCAGACGGTAATGATGTGCTCGGGACGCGCAGGGTCGCGCTCGACCTTGGCGCGCAGCCGATTGATGTGGGAATTGACGGTGTGTTCGTAGCCGTCGTGTCCGTGACCCCAGACGTTGTCGAGCAGTTGCGCGCGCGTGAAGACCTTGCCGGGATCGCGTGCGAAGAACTCGAGCAGATCGAACTCCCGTGCCGTCAGGTCGATCACCCGTCCGCCCACCTCGACCCGGCGCTCATCGATATCGATCGTGATGTCGCCCACGGCACGCGGCTGGGACCGGGCCATCGAGTTTGATCGGTCGAGCAGGTCGATACGCCTAAGGATGGCCCGCACCCTCGCGATCAGCTCGAGCACGCTGAAGGGTTTCGACAGGTAGTCGTCGGCGCCCGAGTCGAGGCCGAGCACGCGATCGACTTCGGCGGTTCGCGAGGTCAGCATGAGAATCGGCACGTAGCGCTCCTCGAGTCGCAGCCGCCGGCAGATCTCGAGCCCGTCCATGCCGGGCAGCCGCAGGTCGAGAACGATCAGGTCCCACGCTGCCGAGAGAGCGCGCGCGAGGCCGCTCGGACCGTCGAAGGCGAGGCTCACGCGGTCCGCGAGGTCGCTGAGATGCAGGCGGATGAGCTCTGCAATGTCGTGTTCGTCCTCGATGACGAGAATGCTACGAGGCATGTACCCTTCCTGCCGGCGCCGGACGGACCGGGGCACCCGCAAGCGTATTTCGCGACCGGTCACGAATTCATCACGCAGCGGTCCGCCGTGACCATTTGGTGATGCGGACCGGATAAGGTGTCCGGACATCACACCGGTTCCGCGGCTGCGGAGGCTTCGACGTGCTGCGTACCCTGTCGACCAAAATCTCACTGGTCCTGCTCGGCGTCTTCTGCGTGATCGGGGTCGTGTTCTTCCTGGTCGTGAGGCAACTTCTCGACCGACACATGCTCGAGGTGACGCAGCGGCTCAATCGCCCGCTCGCGAACTACGTGGTCGGTGAGGTCCTGCGCCAATCCTCCGGGCCGCCTGGTCGTCTCGACCTCGAATCCGTGTTCGGACAGTTGATGCTCATCAATCCCGCGGTCGAGCTCTATCTGCTCGATGGCGACGGCCGCATCCGCGCCTACTCCGCGCCGCCCGACGAGGTCCGGCTCGATCGCGTCGATCCGGCTCCGATCGTGCGCTACCTCGAGCAGGACACGGCCATGCCGATCTTCGGTACGGACCCGCGCGCGCCCGGCCGGATGAAAATCTTCTCGGCGGCCACCCTCAGCCGTGACCGCCAGGAGGGATATCTCTACGTCGTCCTCGGCGGCCAGCAGTTTGATCGCTTCGCCGCCGAGCTGCGTCGGGAGTATGCCCCGCGACTCGCGCTCTGGTCCGTTGCGCTCGGAGGGCTGTTCGCGGTCCTGTCGGCGGGTCTCATCTATCTCATCCTCACGCGGCGCCTGCGTTCCCTGGCGCGGGCGATGGACGTGTTCCGGGACTCGAATTTCGCAGCGATCGATGCCGTCGCCACGCTGCGAGGTGCCCGCGCAGGAGACGAGGTCGACCGACTCGCCGCGACCTTCCACCAGATGGCCGAACGCATCGTCGATCAGCTCGGCATGCTCAAGCAGACCGACGATTCGCGCCGGCGACTGGTTGCGGGCGTGTCTCACGACCTCAGGACGCCGCTCGCCTCGATTCAGGGATACCTCGAGACCTTGCGTGTCAGGGAAGGCACGCTAAGTGCTGAGGAAAAACGCAACTGCATCGATACCGCACTCAAGTCGTCCCGCCGGCTCACGCGCATGGTCAATGAGCTCTTCGACCTCGCGAAGCTCGAGATGCCGGGTCAGAACCTCGCCATGGACTGTTTCAACGTCGCCGAGCTCGTCCAGGACCTGATCCAGGAATTTCGCCTGAGCGCGGGCGCCCGCAACATCCGGCTGCACGATCGCTTCGATCAGGCATTGCCCGAAGTCCTGGGGAACATCGGGCTCGTGCAGCGAGTCTTCGTCAACCTCATCGACAATGCATTGCGTCACACGCCCGTCGGCGGTGAGGTGAGCGTCGAGCTGATCCAGCGCGGCGCTGACGTCGAGGTGACGGTGGCCGACACGGGCCGCGGCATCCCGCCCGAAGACCTGCCTTACGTCTTCGAGCCCTTCTACCGGGCCAGCGACCCGAGTGAGGCCGGGGCCGCGGAAGGCTCGGGCCTCGGCCTCGCGATCGTCAGACGCATAATCGAGCTGCACGGTGGCTCGATCGACATCGAGCCGAGCGAGCGCGGCGGCACGCGCTTCGTCCTCACGCTGCCCGTTGCATCCGCCCCGTGTTTCGGGACCTCGGAGTGACCATTGCGTGATAGGCAGGGGATTTCCCTCGTCGATACTCGGGCTTCCGTACAGCGCATGCGAGGGCCCGGGCCGATGAAAAAGAAGCCGACGCATCACGAGAGCGAATACCCCGAGACGAGCGCCACGGACGCGCCGGCGTTCACCGCCGAGGCAAGGCATAAAGCGATCGCGCAGGCTGCCTATCTGCGCGCCGCGGCCCGCGGCTTCGATGGCGGATCATCGCTCGAGGACTGGCTCGCGGCCGAATCGGAGTTCGAGACGCGCCACACCCGCCGCTGAGACGCTGCGACGGCGCTGTGCGGTGGCGCGTCCGTGGCCCTTGGCAACCCAGGCATGCCCCTGGTCTGCCTCACGTCACCACGATCGCCCGCGGCGCACGCCCACCGTCGATTGCGGGTGCGCAGTAGCGCGTTGCGGCGCAGCAGCGCCAGCCCCGCTGCGACAGCACCTCGCTCGTCGTGCCCTCGCCCGCGAAAGCGCCCGCTATCTCAGTAAGTTGCATATCGCGCCGCACGAGTCGACAACAGCTGGCACGGCCGTTGCACAGAGCATCCGCACAAAGCGCACCGTTGGACGCGCCGCCGGGGGGACACGCAAATGAGACGCCCGATTCAAGGCACCCATGCCACCGCCGCGACGCGGCAACCGCGACTCGATCCGCAACCCGGCTCCTGGCTGTCGGTCGAGTCACACGGGCTCGTCGCGCTCGATCCCGCACGCTGGGCACAGCGCGATCAGCAGTTCGCGGTGTGGCAGCTCGTCGAGAGCTGGCACCGCCGCCGTCGCCTTCATTGACACGACTCGATCCAAGGAGCTCGATCATGTCCGTCACGCCCCTCAACGCGCATGCCTGGGCCATCGTGCTCGCGGCCGGCGATGGGAGCCGCCTGCGAAAGCTCACGACGACACCCGCAGGCATCGCCATTCCGAAGCAGTTCTGCTCGCTCACGGGCGATCGAACACTGCTCGAGAATACGCTGCATCGTGCCGGGTCGATCGCACCGCGGCAGCGGGTCTGCGCGGTCGTTGCCGCGCACCATCGGCAGTGGTGGCAGAAGCCATTGTGGTCGGCGCCCGAGGCGAACGTGATCATCCAACCCTCGAACCTGGGCACGGCCAACGGAATCCTGCTGCCGTTGTGCTACGTGCTCGAGCGCGACCCGGGCGCACGTGTCGTGATTCTGCCGTCCGATCACTTCGTGCGTGACGAGGACGTGCTCGCCCGCTCGCTGCGCTCGACCACGGCACAGCTCGCCTTCCGCCGCGACGAGGTGCTGCTGCTCGGTATCGAGCCCGAGGCAGTCGATCCCGACCTCGGCTACATCGTGCCGGGGGCGAGCGACCGGCGGGGTGCTTTCGAAGTCGCCCAGTTCGTCGAGAAACCCACCCCGACGCTCGCGCGGGCGCTGCTCGAGCGCGGTGCCGTCTGGAACAGTTTCATTCTTGCGGCGCGCGCAGAGGCACTCATGCGCCTCTACGAGCGCCGCTATCCCGAGATCGTGCTCGAAATGCGCACCGCCGTGCAGCGCGAGCTACGCACGAGCAGCAACGGTTGCGCCATCGGGGAGCTCTATCAGCGGCTTCCCGAGATCGATTTCTCGCGCCACGTGCTCGAAGGCCAGGAAGCGGTGCTGCGCGTCGTTCCGGTGCCGCAGTGCGGCTGGAGCGATCTCGGCACGTTGCAACGCGTCGCGAGCTGCCTGGCGCGGATGCAATTACCGGTGGACAGAGCGACGAGTGACGCGGGTCGCGACGCCTGTCTGAATCTGGCCGCCCAGCACGAGCGCCTGCAGGTCGCCTGCTAATGGCGCTTCGTATGACCCAGGGGAGAACGATCATGAGAACGGTAGTGGCATTCATCGGCGCATCGCTTCTCTCGCAGGCGAGCGCCACCGACCTCGACGCCGCAGCGACGCTGACACTCGACGGCGCGAAACAGGTCGCCGCACATGCGGTTGCGTACGCGAAGCAGGTGAACGCGCCGGGCGGCGCCATTGCCGTCGTCGATGCGGCCGGCAACCTCATCTACTTCGAGAGCCTCGAGGGCTCATTCCCTGCCGCGTGGGGCATCTCGATCGGCAAGGCGCGCACCGCTGCCGCATTCCGTCGCCCGACCCGTGGCCTCGAGGACATCATCAACAAGGGCCGCACGACGATGGTCACGCTGCCTGATGTCGCACCGTTCACGCCGCTGCAGGGCGGTGTGCCGATCGAGGCCGACGGCCGCGTCGTCGGTGCGATCGGTGTCAGCGGTGCCGCGAGCGCTCAGCAGGACGACGAGATCGCCACGGCGGGCGCGGAGGGATTCAAGAAGGGTCGCGCCGCGAAGACCTCCGCAGTCACTCATGTGCCGCGCGCCACCGTCGAGGAAGGCTTTCGCAAGGACCTGAACCTCGTCGCCGGGGACGCCTGGCGCGTGAACGCCAGCCGTCGTGATCGCGCCGGCGAGGCCGAGATTCATCTGCAGGACACCGACATCTTCTACGTGCTGGAAGGCAGTGCGCTCTTCGTGACCGGCGGCGAGCTGAGCGAGCCCCGGCAGATCTCCGCCGAGGAGATTCGCGGTAAAGCGATCGTCGGTGGCGAGGAACGCCGCATCGTAAAGGGCGAAGTGATCACGATCCCGCGCGGCGTCCCGCACTGGTTCAAGGACGTGAAGCCACCCTTTACCTACTACGTCGTGAAGTCGACGGAGCAGGGGTGAGGCGGTTGGGGGATCGGGGATCGGGGATCCGATGCCCCTTCTGGCCACGGACTACGGACTACAGACCAGAAACGGGGATCGGGGATCCGGGATCGGGGATCCGGGATCGGACAGACGGCACTGGACCCCGGGCGCCGGGCGCTGGTCGGATCGTGCACGAGCGCCCTCTGGCCACGGACTACGGACTACAGACCACAGACTCGGACTACAGACCACAGACTCGGACTACAGACGCTTTCCGACCTACAGCCTACAGCCTACAGCCTAGCGCCTACAGCCTGAGCCTACAGCCTGAGTACCCGCCATGCGCTTCACGATCCTCATCTACGTCGGCTATCTGTACCTGCTCTCGAGCTGTGGCCTCGTGTCGCA
>Ga0268386_10001007_pt1 | contig 18911 bp, 14 predicted proteins | sample RVTome_15_FD_200260 | JGI IMG/M metagenome (GOLD analysis project Ga0268386, IMG submission 200260) | Soil microbial communities from uranium-contaminated site in the Upper Colorado River Basin, Wyoming, United States - RVT150D86... ...
AAAGTTCTTCGCGGCTCACCCGCGCCACCGGTATCGGATCGTCGCCGCCTGCCTCGTATTCGTGCCCATCGGTCTCCGGCGGCGGCAGAACCGCTTCGACGGCCAGCATGAGCACACTGTACTCGTCGGATGAGCCGAACGCGTCGGTCAGGGCGTCGGTGAGCGGCTCCGTGGCGTCGGCTGACACGACGACCCGAATCAGCCGGCAGTCGTCGGGCGCCTCGGCCGCGGAATGGATAGCGATCTCGCGCTCGGCCAGCAGCTCCCGCAAATCGGGAAGCCGCTGCGCCTCGACGGTGACTTCGAGCAGCCGAAGGGACATGCCCGAGCTTGCCGTCGGAGCACCATCCGCGCAAGCACGTGCCGGGTTCCTGTTCAACGCTCCGCGGCCAGCGTATCGTTACAGATTCGGGAACGAACGAATCGAGCGGGAGAGCTCATAGATGTCCGAACACCCATACGGCGCTCACGAATGGGCGTTGATCCTCGGGGGATCGAGCGGCTTCGGGCTGGCCACGGCACATAAGCTGTCGCGGCACGGTCTCAACGTGTGCGTCGTCCACCGCGACCGCCGCGGGGCGATGCGCCGGATCGAACCGGAATTCGACCGGATCCGTGCCAGTGGCGTCTCGTTCGTGTCATACAACGACGATGCGCTCGATGCGGAGAAGCAGGGCAAGATTCTCGACGCGCTGGCCGGGGAGCTCGGCGACGACGGACGCATCCGGCTCCTGCTCCATTCGATCGCGTTCGGAAACCTGAAGCTGATCGCTCCGGAGCCGCCTCCGTCGAACGAGGCCACGGAGCGACTGGCCGACCGACTCGGGGTCGACGCCGTCGAGCTCCGCGCCGTGGCCGACGAGCTGTTCGAGGAGGGCGTCGACGGCCTGCAGGGCCTCGCATCGGCGCCGGAGTACGCGCAGGACCGGTTCATCGAGGACGCCGACGTGGCCCGGACGATCTACGCGATGGGCACCAGCCTGCTGACCTGGGTCCGCGAGCTTCGCGACCGCGGCCTGTTCGCGCCCGACGCCCGTGTTCTCGGTATGACGAGTGAGGGCAACGAGGTCGCCTGGAAGGGCTACGCCGCCGTGGCGGCGGCGAAGGTCGCGCTCGAATCGATCTCGCGCGCGATCGCGGTCGAGATGGCGCACGAGGGCATCCGCTCCAACATCGTGCAGGCGGGCGTCACCGACACGCCGGCGCTGCGGGCGATTCCGGGCAGCACGAACCTCAAGGCGCAGTCCCGGAACCGGAACCCGTTCGGCCGGCTCACGACGCCCGAGGACGTCGCCGATGCCGTCTACCTCCTCTCGCTCCCCGAGGCCGCCTGGATCAACGGCGCGATCATCCGGGTCGACGGCGGGGAGCACATCTCGGGGCTGTCGCGATGAGCCTGTATATGCATGGTCTCGGGCATTTTCATCCCGAGAACGAGATTACGAATCAGTTCCTGACCGAGCTCGACATCGGTACGAACGCCGAGTGGATCGACGAGCGGGTCGGCATCGACTCACGCCGCACCGTGATGCCGCTCGACTACATCCGCCGGACGCGGAACCAGAACCTTGCCGAGGCGATCGAGGCCGCAGAGTACAGCCATGTCGACACCGGAGAGCGGGCGGCCGACATGGCGCTCGAACGGGCCGGCCTGTCGCGCGACGACATCGGCATGGTGATCGCGGGCTCGAGCTGCCCCGACTATATGTCGCCGGCCGACGCGTGCATGATCGCCGAGCGGCTGGGAATCGAAGCCCCGTGCTTCGACATGAACTCCGCCTGCACGAGCTTTCACGTAGCTCTCTACATGCTGGCCGGCATGCGCCCCGAGGCGGTGCCGGAGCATGTGCTGGTCGTGACGCCCGAAAGCCTCACGACCACGGTCGATTACTCCGACCGCTCGGCCGCCGTGCTGTGGGGCGACGGCACGACCGCCGCCGTCCTGTCGACGAAGGTGCCGTCGCGCATCGAGATTCTCGGCAACGTGCTGGAGTCGAGCCCGGCGGGCGCTGACAAGGTGGTCGTCCCGCACTTCGGCCATTTCGGCCAGGAGGGCCGGACGGTGCAGATGTTCGCCATCAAGAAGACGATCCGGGTGCTGCGGCAGTTGCGGAAGAAGTTTGGCCGCGACGACCGCGCGTTCCACTTCATCGGCCACCAGGCGAACCTGCGGATGCTGGAAACCGTGTGCCGGCAGGCCGACATCGACGACGAGCACCATCACTTCAACGTCATCGACTATGGCAACACCGGGGCGGCCGGGTCGCCGGGCGTCGTGTCGATGCGCTGGGACGACTGGAAGTCCGGCGACGACGTAGCGATCGTCGGGGTGGGCAGCGGCCTGACCTGGTCAGGCTACCTGATGCGGTTCGGGGAGGCGGCTTGACGGCACCGATCAGCTACGACGAGTTCCGCCAGCGCGACCGGTTCGGCAAGCAGGAGCTCCTGGCGATGGCCTACGGGCGCCTGGTTCACGACGCGCCGGCCGGGTTCAGCGCGCGCCTGCCGGTGCCGCCGATGATGATGGTCGACCGGATCGAGCGGATCTCCGCCGACGGCCGCCGGGGGCGGATCGTGGCCGAGCAGGACGTCGAACTCGACGCGTGGTTCTTCCACTGCCACTTCATCGGCGATCCCGTGCAGCCCGGATGCCTCGGGGTCGACGCCGTTTGGCAGCTCGTCGGGTTCTACTGCGCCTGGCGCGGCGCGCTCGGCACCGGTCGGGCGCTCGGCTGCCAGGAGGTGGAGTTCGCGGGCCAGATCCGGCCCCACGATGCCGTCGTGCGCTACGAGATCGACATCGCGCGCTACCAGGAGCTGGCGACCTCGGCCGTGGCGATCGGCGACGCCCGCGTGCTGGTCGACGGCTCGGAAATCTACACGATCCGGCGCGCCAAGGTCGGCGTGTTCCGCGATATCGACTATCCCGACTATCCGTGGCCCTCGGCCAACAGCCGCGGCGGGAGGCTGGCCGAGTGAGTGATACCGCCGGGGTCCGCCTGACACCGGAGCGCGTGCTCGAGCTGCTGCCGCAGCAGGAGCCGTTCCGGTTCGTGGACGAGATCGTGTCGCTCGACGAGGATTCGATCAGCGCAAGCTACCGGTTTCCGCCCGACGCCGAGTTCTACCGGGGACACTTCCCCGGCAATCCGGTGACGCCGGGCGTGATCCTGCTCGAGTCGGTCGCGCAGGTCGGGGTCGTCGCCCTCGGCATCTACCTGCTCGCGCTCGAAGGCGGCGAGGCCGAAGTGCGAAAGCGGGTCGCCCTGTTCTCCGACGCCGAGGTCGACTTCACGGGCTTGGTCCGGCCGGGTGAGCGAGTTCTTATCGATGCGAAGAAAGTGTTCTACCGGCGGGGCAAGTTGCGGTCCGAAGCCCGGATGCGCCGTGACGACGGCACCGTCGTCTGCTCCGCCACGATCTCGGGAATGGGGGTCGCACTGTGAACCGGCGTGTCGTGATCACCGGCATGGGTGTAGTCGCACCGAACGGAATCGGCCTCGAAGCGTTCGATCGCGCGCTGCGGGCCGGCCACTCGGGACTGCGCCACGACGCGAAGATGGAAGCGAACAAGTTCGCCTGCACCGTCTCGGGCGTGCCGCAGGGCGCCGACGAAGTGGCCGAGCGCTACTTCGACGAAGAGCAGCTCCTGGCGATGAACTCGAGCCATCGGTTCGGATGCATCGCCGCCGTCGACGCCTGGACGGATGCCGGGTTCGACGTCCCGGCGATCGACGACGGCCACGTGAACTGGGACGCGGGCGCCGTGATCGGAACCGGGATCGGCGGGCTCGACACGGTGGGTGAGAAGCTCGTTCCGCTGGTCGACGCGGGCCGCGTCCGCCGCCTCGGCAGCACCCTGGTCGAGCAGGTGATGGCGAGCGGCGTGTCGGCCCGCGTGTCCGGCCTGCTGGCGCTCGGTAACCAGGTCACGGCGAACTCGAGCGCCTGCAGCACGGGCAGCGAGGCGATATTCGGGGGCATGCACCGGATCCGGTCCGGCCTGGCGGAGCGGATGCTGTGCGGGGGCACCGAGGGGGCGAGCCACTACATCTGGTCGGGATTCGACTCGATGCGGGTCCTGTGCCGGACCCATAACGATCGGCCCGCCGAGGCGTCACGTCCGATGAGCGCTACGGCCGGGGGATTCATCCCGGGCTCCGGGGCGGCCATCCTGTTGCTCGAGAGCCTCGAGAGCGCCGTCGGCCGCGGAGCGAGGATCTACGCCGAGGTGCTGGGCGGAGCCGTGAACTGCGGGGGCCACCGAAGCGGCGGCAGCATGACGGCCCCGAATCCGACCGGGGTGCAGCGCTGTATCCGCGAGGCGATCGACGACGCCGGAATCGCGGCGGCGGAGATCGACCTGATCAACGGACACCTCACCGCTACCGGCGCCGATCCGCGCGAGGTCGAGAACTGGTCGGTGGCGCTCGAACGTGCTCCGGACGAGTTTCCGCTCATCAACTCGACGAAGTCGATGATCGGCCACGGGCTCGGAGCCGCCGGCGCGCTCGAATCGGTCGCCTGCCTGCTGATGCTGCGGGGCGGCTACGTACATCCGAGCATCAACTGCGAAGACGTCCACCCCGAGATCGAGCCGTTCGCCGGCTCGATTCCCCACGAGGCGCGGGACTTGCCGGCTTTCTCGACGATCATCAAGTCCGGCTTCGGATTCGGCGACGTGAACGCCTGCCTCGTCTTTCGGAAATGGGCCGACGCGGCTAGTAACGTGTAGTTTGAAACACGTTCGACCCGACACACACGGAACAACCAGACGAGGAGAGAATCGGTGTCCCGAGAGGAAATATTTGCGAAGGTAGTCGAGATCGTGCGGCCGTTCGCCAAGGACAAGGACGCCCTCGACGGCGCGACCATGGAAACGAACATCCTCGAAGACCTCAAGGTGAATTCGGCGCGTCTCGTCGACGTGATCCTCGAGTTCGAGGACGAGTTCGACATCGAGGTCGAGGACGAGGACGCCGATGCGGTGAATACGATCGGTGACGCCGTGGAGCTGATCGAGGCCAAGACGTCCTGAGGCCCACGTGACCGACACGGAGTTGCTGAGCCGCCGGGAACGCTTCGCGCTGTCGCTGCAGCGCGCGGTGAGCCGGCTCACGTCGTTCTTCTGGATTCCCGCCTGCGCCTTCACCATGCGATTCCTGCTCGGATATCGAATCCGCAACGCGTCCCGGCTCCGCAAACGGTTTCGTTCGCTGATCCGCGAGTCCGACGGCCCCGTGCTGATCTGCGCCAACCACCTGACGATGGTCGACTCGGCGCTGGTCGCCTGGGCCCTGGGAGGGACCTGGTGGTCGGTGTTCAACTTCCGCTGGGTTCCGTGGAACCTTCCCGAGGTCACGAACTTCGCCTCGGGCGGCCTCGCGCAGCTCGCGACCTGGCTGACCAAGTGCATCCCGATCCGGCGCGGCGGCCGGCGCGAAGAGGTGTCGAACGCCCTGCGTCGGGTCCAGCATCTCCTGTCGCGCGGCGAAACGGCGCTCATCTTCGCCGAGGGCGGCCGCAGCCGTACAGGCCGGGTCGAACCCGACAGCGTCGCACACGGAATGGGCCGGATCGCGGCATCGGTGGCGGGCTGCAAAGCGCTGTGCGTCTATCTCCGCGGCGACCGGCAGCACACCTGGTCGATGCTCCCCGTGGTCGGGGACTCGTTCTACGTCGACATCGACATGTTCGAACCGACGTCGGACAGCTCGGGCATCCGCCGTTCGCGCGACTTCGCCCGGCAGATCGGCGAGCGACTTGCGCGGATGGAAGAAAGGTACTTTGCCCGTAGGAAATGACGTAGTCGACCTGCGGGACCCCGCCAATCTGTCCGCCGCCATCCATCGTCGCTTCGACATCCGCGTGTTCGCCGACCGCGAGCGCCGGGTTCTGGCAGCCGCCGTTACGGAGGAGGAGCGCCACCGTCTGCGCTGGACGCTGTGGGCGGCGAAGGAGAGCGCCCTGAAGTGCCTCCGGCAGGTCGATTCGGCTCTCCCGTTCCGTCCGCGGGAAATTCTCGTGATGATCGAATCCGCCTCCCGTGGGGCCGTCGTCCATCGTGGCGTCGAGCTCGACCTGGTGCTGGACGTGACCGATGCCCGCGTGCACGTGCTCGCCGTGGGACCGGGCGGAAACCATCCGGCAGCCGTCCATCGCGCTGCGCGGGTCGAGTCGGGCACCGCCGCCTCGGCCGCCGAGATGTCGCGTCGGGTGCGCTCGCTCGCGGCCCGCGAGATCGGACGTCTGCTCGGACGGCCGGCCGGGTCGATCGAGGTGGACAGCGGGTCGCGGCGGGCGCCGCCGAGTGCCCGTCGCAACGGCCGAACGCTGCCGGTCGAGGTGTCGCTGTCGCATGACGGGAGTTGGATCGGCTGCGCCGTCCGGCCGCTTCTCCACTCCACGGACTGAGCACACGCCGGACCCCGCCGGGATTTGGCATTATTCGCGAGCGTCCGGCGATCTGCCGCGCCTCGGGCCCCTCTCCGGTCCCGCCCCCTGCCCGGTTTCGCCGCGGAGATCGGCCCCGTTCGGCCGCCCCGCACCCCGACGCCGGCGCTCCGAAGGTCTGGAACGTCCCTTGCGACCGTCTTCGTCGTCCTGCATCCGCCCCGTCGCGCCTCCGCCGAACGGGGCCGGGTTCGACCGGCTGTCGCGGTAGCCGGGCATGCGGTTTCGATTCAAACAGTGGCCTGTAATGTCTGAACAGACCGGAGACCAGGGATTGATTTCGGCCGCCAGCCCGGTCGGCGCCGAGCGGTTCCACATGTGGTCCGCCCGGCCCCTGCTGCGCAGCATCCGCTGGGACCCGGTGCCCGCCGTCTCGCCCCCCGAGCTCGAGGGCGCCTACGACGTGTTCATCATGCAGGGGGCGCTCGAGAACCTGCTCGATCACCTGTGGAGCGCCGCCGACGGCGATTCCCCGTTCGGCCTGCTCGCCGGCGACATCTGTGAAGACCCCGACGACGGAACCCGATACGTACTGATCAGCGCGACATGTCGCAGTCGCGTTTCCCTCGCGGAGGACGCGAGAATCGCCCCCGAGGCCTGGGAGGAGCTCGGCCGCGACCTCGAGAAGCTCCGCGTCCAGGGCAGCCTGGTGGGCTGGTATCTTCGACATCCGGAGGGCGGCCTCAAGCTCACCGAGCCGGAACGCGAGACCCACGCCCGCTACTTCAACGAGCCCTGGCACAGCGCGCTCGTCGTGGGTACGGATGCCGATGCGCCGACCGGCGGCTTCTTCCGTCGCACGGCTCGCGGATTCTCCGCGGTACCCCTTCCGTTTCACGAAGTCGTGACGACGGAGTCGCTGTCGGGCGGCATCGGTGTCCGCCGCTCGGTTCTCGACTGGACGAACATCGCGTCCGAACTTGAGGTGAACCGCGACCCGGCCTGGCGCGAGTCCGGCGCTCCCGCGGTCCGTTCCGGGCCTCAGTCCTCCGACGCCTCCGGCCCAGCCGGCCCGATCGCCCAGGAAGCGGCACGGCGCGCGATCGCGGCCGCCGCGTCGCGAACCGCCGCCGACCTCGACGTCCGGCGCCGCGAGGCAGAGGAACTCGCCCGCAAGGCCGACGAAGCCGCCGCGCAGAGGGCGGAGGAGCTGCAGGCCGCCCAGAAGGCCGCCGAACAGGCCGCCCGGCTCGCCCAGGAGGAAGTCGAGGCCGAGGCGGAGCAGGAAGACCGCGACGCCGCCGAGAAGCGGGCCCGGAAAGCCCAGGACAAAGCCGATGCCGTAGCCCGCGAGGCGGCCGAGGCCCTGCGCAAGGCCGATGAGGAAGCGGCGGAGCGTGCCGCCGAGCTGGCCGCCGTTCAGGAGGCCGCGAGGGCGGCCGAGCAGCGCGCGGTGGAGCTGGAAGCCGCGCTGAAGGCGAGCGAAGCCGAGATGGCGCAGCGGATGGCCGAGCAGGAGGCCGCGCGCAAGGCCGCCGAACAGGAGATCCAGCGGAGCAAGGCCGAGGTCGAGGAGGCCCGCAAGGCGGCGAAGGCCGAGACGGCCCGTCGACTCGCCGAGGAGGGGGCGCGCCTCGCCGCCGAGGAGGAGGCGCTGCGGAAGGCGAGCGAACTCGAGGCCACTCAGCAGGAGGCCGAAGCGGCTCGACAGGCCGCCGAGGAGCGGGTCAGGCGCAGCGTCGAGGAGCTCGAGGCGGCACGCCGCGCGGCCGAGGAGTCTGAACGCCGGGCCGCCCAGGCCGAGACCGCCCGCCAGGCCGCCGAACACGAGGCGGCGCTCCGCAAGGAGGAGGAGAAGCAGCGGATCACCGCCGAGACTGCGGCGGCACGGCGCGCCGAAGAGCTCGAGGTGGCGCGCCGGGAAGCCGAACAGGAAGCCGCGCGGCGCGCCGAAGAGCTCGAGGCGGCGCGCCAGGCCGCGACGGAAGAGGCCGCGCGCCGGACGGCCGAGCTCGAACAGGTTCGCAAGGCGGCCGCCGAGGAAGCGGAGCGCAGGAAGGCCGAGGAGCAAGCCCGTCGGAAGGCCGAGGAGGAGGCCGCGAAGCGCACCGAAGAGCTCGAAGAAGCCCGCCGGAAGGCCGAGCAGGAGGCGGAGCGACTGTCGGCCGAGGTGGAGGAGGTGCGCAAGGCGGCGTTCGAAGAGGCCAAGCGCAGATCGGCGGAAGCGGAGGAAGCGCGCAAGGCCGCCAAGGCGGAAGCCGAACGCCGGAAGCTGGAAGAGGCGGCGCGGATCAAGGCCGAAGAGGAGGCCGCGCGGCGCAACGCCGAGCTCGAGGCCGCCCGGAAGGCCGCCGAGGAGGAGGCTGCCCGCTGGGCCGCCGAGGCGGAAGCCGCGCGCAAGGCCGCCCAGGAAGAGGCCGAGCAGCGCGCTCTCGAGCTCGAAGAGACTCGCGCCGCGCTGGAGGCCGCGCGCCGCAACGCCGACGCCGAGGCAGCGCGCCGCAGCGCCGAGCTCGATGCCGCGCGGAAAGTGGCCGAACAGTGGGAGCAGCGGGCCGCCGAGGCGGAAGCCGCCCGCGAGGCCGCCGAGGCCGAGGCGAGAGCCCGCGAGGAAATCGAGGCGAAGCACCGTAAGGCCGAGCAGGAGGCGTCACGGCGCGCTGAACAACTCGAGGCGGCCCGCCAGGCCGCCCTCGAGGAAGCCGAGCAGCACGCGCAGGAAGCCGAGCTCGCCCGCAAGTCGGCGCAACTCGAAGCCGAGCGCCGCTCGGTCGAGGAACGGGCACGCGCCCGAGCCGAGGCGGCCGCCGCCAAGGCGGCCCAGGAGCTGGAGAAGGCGAGGGAATCGGCCGAGGAAGAGTTGTCGAAGAGCTCCGAGAAGGCGCTGCGCGCCGCCGAAGCCGAAGCGCAGCGTCGGCGCGAAGCCGAGGATGCCCGGCGCCGTGCGGAGGAAGAGGCCGCGCGCTCGGCCGAGCAACTCGACCTCGCCCGCAAGGAGGCCGAGGCGGCCGCCGCCCGGGCGGAAGAGGAAGCCAGGGCCGCGCGCGAAGCTGCCGCCGCCGAGGCCGAGCGCCGCGTTGCCGCGGAAGAGGAGGCGGGACGCCGCGCCGAGGAGCTCCAGAGCGCCCGCAAGGCCGCCGAGGAGGCGCTCGCCAAGGCGTCCGAGAAGCGCGCCGCCCAGGAAGCCATCGAGCAGGAAGCCGCCCAGCAGACGGCCAACGACGAGCGCGCCCTGCAGGTGGTCGAACGCGAGGTCAACCGCCGGGTGGCCGAACTCGAACAGGCGCGTGGCGAAGCGGAGCATAAGGCCGAGAAGATGGCCGCCGAGGCGAAGGCCGCCCGCGACGCCGCCCGGCTCGAGACGAGGCGGCGCGAGCAGTCGGAAGCAGCTGCGGCTGCCCGGATGGCCGAGCTGGAGGCGGCGCGCGAAGCAGCCGAGCAGGAAGCCGCCCGGATGGAGACGAAGGCCCGCAACGCAGCCGAGGTCGCCCGCATGGAAGCGGAGCGGCTTCGCAAGGAACGCGTCGAGCGCAAGGCCGTCGAAGAAGGAGCGGCGAAGAAGCTCGTCGAGCTCGAGCGCGCCAAGGCGGCCGCCGAACGCGAGGCCGCCAGGGCGACCAAGAAGCAGGCGGCCGCCCTCAAGCGGGTCGAAGAGGAGTCCCGCAAGGCGGCGTCGGAGGCCACGCGGCAGGCGACCCTCGAAGTCGCCCGCAAGGAGGCGGAGGAAGCCGCCGCGCGTCGCAAGGCAGCGGCGGATGCGAAGCAAGCCGCCGCCGAAGCCGAGCGGAAACAGGCGAAACAGGCGGCCGAGAAGGCGCGGAAGGCCGAGGGACGCAAGGAACGGCTGCGCCAGGGCGGTCGGGCCGCGATCAACGTCGGAATGTTCGTCGTGGCGCTCGTCGGGGTCGGGTTCGGAGCCCGCTTCCTCGGCCCGGCCGTCGGCGGCGCTCTCGACTCCTTGCGGTCACTGCGCACCGATGCGTCCGTCGAACAGCCGGCGCTCGAGACGTCGCGCTCGGCGGCCGCTGCATCCGCCGAGAACTCTCCCGCGCGGATGCGGCCCGTCGCGCCGAACCCGGACCCCGAGGCGCTGGCGAACCTCGATCGCCTGGCAAGCGAGACGGCTTCGTCGATTCGTGACTACCAGGTCGTAGCCCAGGTGTTCGATCCGGCCACGGGAATCTGCGTGGACGTCCAGGCTGTGTTCGTAGCTGTGCAGGACGCGTGGTTCGAGTACAGCACCTCGGGCACGGCCCGCCTCACCGCCCCGCTCGACCCCGACCGCGCGTCGCGCGACGAGCGCCTGTACGCACAGGTGCAGGAGATCGAGCGGTCCTACGGCGAAACTGAGTGTCCGCGGCCCTGATCGACGAGTTTCTTGGCCCGCCGCCACGACGACTGTAAGTTCTCAGGGAGCTGGAAGCTGGAGTTCCACTCCCGGAGGTACGTCCATGAAAGCCCCGTTCGTCTCGTTACGCTACGTCCTGGCCTTTGTCGCCGCCTTTGCCCTTGCCTGTTCTCCCACGCCGGATGCTGACCCCGACGCGGCCGCCGATGCCGACGACGACGAGCTCGGCGACGTCGAGCTGGCCGCCTCGTGCAGCCCCTCGGCGGACAGCGCCCTGGCGCGTGGTCTCGCGTTGCTGCATCACATGACCTACGAGCCGGCCGAGGCCGCCTTCGCCGAGGCCGTTGCGGTCGACTCGGGATGCGCGCTCGGCTACTGGGGCCAGGCGATGACCTATATTCACCCCCTGTGGTCGGATCACCCGGGGGCCGAAAAGTTCGAACGTGGCGTGGCCTTCGTGGCGCAGGCGCGTGAGCTCGACGACATGACAGACCATGAGCGGGCCTATGTCGAAGCCGTCGGCGCCTACTACGACGCGGGCCGGCAGGACATCGAACGGCCCAACCTCGAGGCGTTCGCCGCCGGTTGGGAAGCTGCCCACGAGAGCTATCCCGACGATCCCGAGGTCACGGCCTTCCATGCCCTCTCGCTGCTCGGAGTCGCGGATCCGGGGGACAAGTCGTACGAGGTGCAGCGTCGGGCCGGGTCGCTGGCCGAGGCGGTGCTCGCGGAGCACCCGAATCATCCGGGCGGCCACCACTACGCGATCCACGCCTACGACTACCCGCCGCTGGCCGAGCAGGCCGTGCCGGTCGCTCGCTCGTATGCCGAGATCGCCCCGTCGGTCCCCCACGCCCTGCACATGCCGACGCATATCTTCACGCGCCTGGGCATGTGGGATGCTTCGATCGAGCTGAACGACCGCTCCGCTCGGGCCGCGCGCGAACACCCGGTGAACGGCGCGATTTCGCTGCACTTCTTCCACGCGCTCGACTACGTGGCTTATGCGCACTTGCAGCGCGCCGAGTGGGAGCAGGCCCGGGCCGTCCTCGACACGCTTCGGCGGGTCGACGGCCAGCTCATGATCGAGCTCGCGACACCGTACACGCTCGCCGCCGTGCCCGCACGCGTCGCACTCGAGACCGGGACGTGGGCGACGGCCGCCGCCCTTCCCGCCCGCGTGCCGGCCGATTACCCGTGGGACGACTTCCCGGCCGTTGAGGCGATCACGCACTTCGCGCGGGGCATCGGCGCCGCCCGCAGCGACGATCCCGAGGCGGCCCGCGCGTCGGCCTCCCGCCTCGCCGAGCTGCGTGACGCTGCCGGACGTACATCGGATTACTGGGCCACTCAGGTCGAGGTCCAGCGGCTCGCTGTCGAGGCGTGGGCGGCGCACGCCGCGGGGAACGAAGACGAGGGGCTGCGGCTGATGCGTGAGGCGGCCGAACTCGAGGCGACGACCGAAAAGCATCCGGTGACACCCGGAGAGATCGTGCCGGCCCCCGAGTTGCTGGGCGAGATGCTCCTCGAGCTGGAACGCTACGAGGAGGCGGGCGAGGCCTTCGCAGTCGCACTCGAACGGAGCCCACGTCGCCTGCGCAGCCTCTACGGCGCCGGTCGCGCCGCCGAGCTGGCCGGGGACACGGCTGCCGCCGCCGCCCGCTACGCCGAGTTGCTCGAACTCACCGAGAGCGGCGACCCGGACACGGAGGCCGTCCGCCACGCCCGGGAGTTCGTTCCGAGCGCCTGAATTGCCGGCTCCCTCAGTCCCCTTCGCCGCCCGTGATCGTCAGGAGGAGCGCCGTGTCCTCGAGCGCCTGGATGTCCTCGGCGTGGCCGGGACCGAAGAACAGGAACTCTCCGGCGCCGAGCCCGAACTCCGCACCGTCCACCCGGTAACGGAGACGGCCCTCCAGCACATGCAGGGTCATCGGCGCAACGGCATGGTGCGTGCCCACCTCGGCTCCCTCGGCCAGCACGGTGAGAGTGAGCCGTAGGGCGCCTTCCTTGACCAGCGTACGACCGATCCGGCCCGTCTTCGCGTAGCTCTCGTCGCCGCGAAGCTCCGCGATCTGGTTGCCGAGGTCGAACGTCAGATGTCGACCCGTCAGGGCGCGCGACATGGAGGACATGGATACCTGCCTCGGGATATCGGTTGTCGGAACGCTGCCATTCTACGATAGCGCGTCCTGGCAGCTCCCACCAAACATGCGGGCAGCCGCGTCGAGGCCCATGTTCATGGAGCCATGACCGACACCGACCGTCGCCCGGCAGGTTCGGGACCCGATCCGCACGACGTCACGCGACTGCTCGACGAATGCGCCGCCGGAGACGCTGCGGCGTTCGAGCGGCTCATCGAGCTCGTGTACGAGGATCTCCGGCGCATCGCTCACCGCCGACTGCAGAGCGAGCGGTCGGGGCATACCCTCGACACGACGGCGCTCGTGCACGAAGCCTACCTCAAGCTGGTTCCTCAGTCGACGACGTCGTGGGGTGATCGGGCCCACTTCTTCGCTGTTGCTTCCAGAGTCATCCGTCACGTGCTGATCGATTACGCAAGGCGGCGGACGGCCGAGAAACGATCGGGCGGCATTCGGATTCCGCTGCGCGAGGATACGGCAGGTGTCGGCCCACGCGATGTCGATCTTCTCGCGCTCGAACGTGCGCTTGCACGTCTCGCGAGCCGGGACGCCCGGATGGAGCAGATCGTGGAGTGCCGGTTCTTCGGTGGCATGACCGTGGAGGAGACGGCGAAGGCGCTCGGCATATCGACGAGCACGGTGGATCGCGACTGGGCCCGGGCGAGGACGTATCTGTTCCGGGACCTGGCGGACGAAACCGACCCGGGGGCGGAATGAATCTGCGGAACGAGAAAGAACGGTGGGCGGAGGTCGACGCCCTGTTCGCTCGTGTGCTCGAGGTCCCGATGGAACAACGCGTGCAGTACCTGGCGGAGCTCCGCAATATCGACGGCCGGCTTCGGCAGGACGTCGAAGAGCTGCTCCACACGCACGATGCGGCGCAATCGTTTCTCGCGGACCCGCCCACGCTCCCGCCGGACTGCATCGAGGAGCTGGCCTCGGAGCTGCGCCGCGCCGGCGAGCTCGAACCGCACGCCGCAACCGGGGCCGCCGCCGAACCGGGCGACAGGATCGGAGTGTGGCGGATCGTGCGCGAACTCGGCCGCGGCGGCATGGCCACGGTCTACCTGGTCGAACGAGCCGACGGCCCGTATGAGCAGGTCGCCGCCCTGAAGCTGCTCCGCCGCGGCCTCGACACCGACGACGTCCTCCGGCGGTTCCGAACGGAGCGGCAGATTCTCTCCTCCCTGGCGCACTCGTCCATCTCGAGCCTTCTGGACGGCGGGGCCACGGACGATGGTCGCCCCTACATCGTCATGGAGCGAGTCGAAGGCATCCCGATCACCGAATGGTGTGACGGGCACGAGGCGTCGGTGGACCGGCGTCTCCGGCTGTTCGCCGCCGTCGCGCGGGCGGTGCATCACGCGCACACCCGCCTGGTGGTGCATCGGGACCTGAAGCCCTCGAACATCCTGGTGACGGCCGACGGCCGGGTGAAACTGCTCGACTTCGGGATCGCGAAGATCCTCGACCCCGACCTCGTTCCGCTGTGTGACGTCCGCACCCGCACCGGACATCGCGCCCTGACGCCTGAGTACGCCAGCCCCGAGCAGGTGCGCGGGGATCCGGTGACGACAGCGACCGACGTGTATCAGCTCGGTCTGCTGCTACATCGGTTGCTAACGGGGGCACGCCCCCGGGAGGCGCGCGGCCCGAGCGCCGGCCTCGCGAGCGACCCAACCCCGACGCCCACCGCCCCGAGCCGGGTGGCCCGCCGAATGTCACCCGATGTGGCGGAAGCCCGGCTTCTCACCCCGGAGCGCCTGTCGCGGCGGCTGCACGGAGACCTGGATGCCATCGTTCTCATGGCGCTCGAGATCGAGCCCGAGCGGCGCTACAACTCGGCGCTCGCGATGGCGGAGGACGTCGACCGGCACCTGGGCGGGCAACCGGTGGCGGCGCGTTCGGCGGGCCGGACCTACCGGCTGCGCAAGTTCCTCGGGCGGCATCGGTGGGTCGTCCCGATGGCGGCGGCGTCTTGCGTCGTTCTCGCCGCCTACGTCTCCACCCTGGTTCGCCACGGCCGGCAGCTCGAGCTTGAACGGAACGCGGCGCGCCGAGAAGCAGAGCGCGCGGAGCACGTCCGGGACGTGCTCGTAGGCGTGTTCGAGGGCGCCGATCCGCTGTCGGTCGACGAGCCGAGGCAGGTGAGCGAAGCCGGGATCTCCGGAGCGCTACAGATCGGGGCGGCGCGGGCGCGTACCGAGCTGGCGGACGATCCGGAGTTGATGGTTGACCTGCTGTCGTCGATCGCGGGAGTCTACGCCAACCTCGGACAGCTGGACCGCGCGCGTGAACTCCTGGTCGAGGCGCTCGAGCTCCAGCGGGACCCGGGCGCGAGCGCGGCGCGGACCACCGATCTCCGTCGACAGCTGGGCCACGTGTATAACCTTGACGCCCGATTTGATACCGCTGCCGTGATCTTTCGGACGATTCTGGACGAGGCCGGCGCCGAGCCCGATCTCCGGGATACCACGCTTCTCCAGACAATCGTCGAGCTCGGCCGTGCGGAAAAGGGCCTCGGTCGACTGGCGGTAGCGGAGCGTCTGTTGATCGGAGCCATCGAGGCCATGGCCCCCGGCATCACCGGCTCAGTCGACCTCAAGGCACGTGCATACCAGGATCTGGCCGACCTGTACACGATGAGCGACCGTCCGGCTGAGGCCCGCGCCGCCGCCGAACGGGCCTACGCCTTGAAACGTGAAAAGTACGGAGACGACCACCCCGAGGCCGCTGTCGCCCTCAGCCAGCTCGCCCACACGATCTGGAGGTCGACGCACGAGGGATTCGACGGGGCGATCGCGATGCAGGAGCAGGCGAGCGCGACGCTCGTGGCGACGCTCGGGCGGGATCACCTGCAGGTCCTGGGGGGACAGATCCTCCTGGCGCAGATGCTGCGCAGCGCCGGCCGGATCGAGGAAGCTGAAGGCATGCTGCGGGAGTCCGTCGAACGCCACCGCGACGTGCTCGGCCAGGATAGCAAGTGGTTCTACGTAGCTCTCGACAATCTCGCGAGTTCCCTTTACAACGTGGGGAAGCTGCACGAGGCGGAGGCGGTGGCGATTCGCTCGCAGCGAGTTCTCGATAGAATCAGTCCGGATCACATGGCCCGGGCCGGCTCGTTCCTGCTGCGGTGCGGGATTCAAATCCACCTGGGAAACTACGCGGAAGCGCAGACCCTGTGCGAGGAATCGCTCCGGATCCTGGAGGAAGCCGGGACCGAAGGCTGGCGACGGGCGGCTACTGAATGCCGCCTCGGCGGCGCCCTCGCGTTGCAGGGGAGACCGGATGCGGCGGTGCCCCTGTTCGAGCGCGCCGTTCCCGCAGTTTGGGACGCCCGGACGATTCGCGTACCCGGGGACGTGCACGAGTGCCTTCTGTTCGCGGCATCGGCCTACGAGGCGATCGGCCGGGACGAGGAAGCCGCGTCTCTCCGAGCGCGGGCGGCGGGCGTTTCGCGCAGAGGCCTGCCGGGCGTCACGCGCTAGGGCAACACGCCTGGTGTAATTCCGTCGCCCCTTCGCGAGGTCCGGCCCACGATGTGAGATGACGTGATTCCTCCCGGCCTTGCGCTCTACGGGGTGAACGAGCCGGCTTTCCGGGGGACCGGCACCGCTGAAGCGAAATGTTGCGCGAGGAGGAATCATGTTCGGATTCGATGGAACGACGCCGTACCGGTTCGCCGGTGCGGGCTTGCTGCTCTCACTCGTCGTCGCGCTCGGTTGCGATGACACGAACAGGTCGCCGACCGCCGTGCCGGAGATCGGCGAGGTGGCCGCGGCGGCCACGATGGACCCCGGTCCCTACGAACTGTCCCCGGCGGTGTTCGACATCGCCGCGATGCCCGACGGCAGCATCCTCCTGGCCGAGAACACCTCGCTCAAGGAAATCCGCAAGGGGAATGTGAGCGAGGTCATCGGGATCCCGACGGTCCCTGGTTCGCCGGTCAACGGCCTCGAGGCTGTGGGCCGGGGCAGCTTCTTCGCGACGAGCGGCGGCCTCGATCTGGCCGTGGGAGCCGGCGTCTGGCACGTTTCGCGCGGTCGCGTCGAGCTGATCGGCGACATCGAGGCGTTCGAGACGGCGAACGATCCGGACGCGTTCGAGGGTCCGCAGTGGAAGACGCCGGCGTGCGAGATTCCCGGCGGTTTCAGCGCCGGCCCGCAGTCGAATCCGTATCACCTGGCGCGGCTCACCGGCGGCACGGTGCTCGTGGCGGATGCCGCCGGAAACACCGTACTCTCGGCTCGTACGAACGGTGAGGTCGATTGGGTGGCCGTGCTGACGCCTCCGACGCCTGCCGGTTCGAGCTCGAGCGATCCGTCCGACTGGCTGGTTCAGTTTCCGCTGGATGCCGATACGGACTGCTACGTTCAGCCTGTTCCCACGTCGGTGGCCGTGGGGCCCGACGGAGCGTACTACGTCGGCGAGTTGACCGGTGTAACGCTGGAGGAGCTGACGGGCGGTACGACGACCGGCCTCTCACGCGTCTGGCGGATCGCGTCCGGTTCCCGGAACGTCGTCTGCCCCTCGGCGGAGTGCGAGCAGGTGCTCTCGGGCTTCACCTCGATAATCGACGTCGCGTTCGGGCCCGACGGCAGGCTGTACGTGGTCGAGTACGACGAGAATGGATGGTGGGGCGCCACGGTGGTCGGCGCTCCGGCGGGCGGCACGATCAGCGCCTGCGACGTTGACGGCGGTTCCTGCGAGATCGTCGCTGCAAATCTCGGGTTGCCCAGCGCGATTACTTTCGATACGTGGGGCGACCTCTGGGTGCTCGAGAACAACATCGGGCTCCCGTTCGTCGGCACCGGGGCCCCGACGGTACGCCGGCTGGATTAGGTGGCAGAGGCTCCCGGCTGATTCGGATCTCGACTCATTCGTCCCCGGCGGTACGGCCCGTCCAGGCCGCCGGGGCGAATGCCCCTACCTGGCCCGGGTACACGACGGGGCTCTCGAAGCCGCCCTCCGCCACGCTGGCGACGCCGAAGATGTAGTTGTCGATCACGACGTTCTCGAGCGTGTGCTCGGTGGCGGTGGTGGACGCGCTCCACTGCCACTGCGGCCGGTCGGTCAGGCGCCAATAGACCCTGTAACCGGCGAGATCGGGTGCGGTCGCCGGATCGACCGCGTCCCAGCGCAGCGTCGTGCTCGGCCGTACCGCACCCTCGATCTCCACCCCCGACGGAGGCGCGGGCGCCCACGCGAGCGCGGCGAGCGTCACCGCGTTGAGCGCGGTGAGCTTCGCCGCGAAGTCGAACTCGACCTCCTCGACCACGTCGCCGTACTCGACGCCGTCCTCGACCCGGATGTCCTGGTGCTGGCGCCGGTAGTCCTCGTTGGCCTCCATGATCCGCACGGCCGGGTAGCCGACGTCGTTGAACGGCCGGTGATGCCCGCCGCGGCCGAACCGGTCGAGCCGGTAGATCATCATGATGTCGAGGTTGGGGATGTAGAGGTCGGCCATCCGATCGACGTAGCGGGCGAGGTTGCGCGAGGGCGAATCCACTTCGCCGCCCGTGAACCGCCGGATCGTCGCCATGCGCTCGGTCTCGTCCGCCCGGACCCCCTCGGAGAACACCCGGGCGACGGTATTGTCGGCCACCCCGTTCTGCCCCTGGATGTTGCCGATCATGTCGTTGTTGAGCACCGCCTCGATCCGCCAGCCGGCCTCGAGCGCGTCGGCCGCCATCTTCTGCCCGCCGAACAGGCCCTGCTCCTCGCCCGACAGTCCGGCGTACACGATTGTCGCGGGGAACTCGTACTTCGACAGCACGCGCGCCGCTTCGAGCACCCCGGCCATCCCCGAGGCGTTGTCGTTGGCGCCCGGCGCGTCGGTCACCGGATCGGAACCGTCGGAAGCGCGCGAGTCGATGTCGCCCGTCATGATCACGTAGCGGTCGGAATCCGACGTGCCGCGCTGTATGGCGATCACGTTGACGACTGCCGTCGAATCGGGCATCCGACGCGCCCCGGTCACGATCGACGCCTGGTACGAGACCTCGAGGCACCCCCCGCACGCCTCTGAT
>Ga0268386_10001008_pt1 | contig 18910 bp, 15 predicted proteins | sample RVTome_15_FD_200260 | JGI IMG/M metagenome (GOLD analysis project Ga0268386, IMG submission 200260) | Soil microbial communities from uranium-contaminated site in the Upper Colorado River Basin, Wyoming, United States - RVT150D86... ...
TCGGCCTCACAACTATGGGTCCTTCGGCCCGAGTGGCGAGCGGAGCCGCTCCCTAGTGTGCGTAGGCGATGGCTCCTACCGTCGGATTGCCGCGGATGCACAAGGAGCAGGGAGAGCGACGCGACTTCCTGCCGGATCTGATCACGCATCTGGATCGCCTCGGCGCCGGCGAGATCGTGCTGGAAGGAGGCTACGGCCTCGGCGTGGGCGTCCCGATGGACGCCTACCTCGAAGTGTCGGGTCGCGCCCGAGTCGGCTCGTACGGGGAATGCCTTGACCAGGACGTCGTCGTGGTCCTCCGATGCCCCGAGCAGGAGGAGCTCCGGCGGCTTCGCCCGGGGGCCGTCCTGGTCTCGATGCTGCACTACCCGACGCGGCCGGACCGCACCGCCCTCCTCGCCGACCTGGGCGTTCGCGCCGTCAGCCTCGATGCGATCACCGACCGGTCCGGGCGGCGCGTCGTGGAGAACCTCGAAGCGGTCGCGTGGAATGGCGTTCGCGCCGCCTTCCGCGAGATCCAGCGACGGCATCCCCACTTCGATCACCCGAGCCGGCGCCCACTGCACGTCACGTGTCTGGGTTCCGGGGGCGTCGGCAGCTGGGCCGCGTTCGCCGCCACGCGCTACGGCGACCCGCAGCTCCGCGAGTCGCTCGTCGCGACCAATGTCCCGGGGGTCGAGGTCACCGTGGTCGACTTCGACCTCACGTGGCACGAGGATTACATGTTCGGCCGCCTCGAGCAGACCGATCTCCTGATCGATGCGACCAGGCGCGCCGACCCGAGCCGGCCCGTGGTGCCGAATGCGTGGCTGGCCGCACTCCCCGCGGACGGCGTCATCCTCGACCTCGCGTGTGACCCGTACGACCTCGAGGTGGCACCGCCCGTGGTGAAGGGGATCGAGGGCGTGCCGCACGGCTCGCTCGATGGATACGTGTTCCCACCGGAAGACGACGCGTATGACCTGATCGATCCGCGGATCGACACGACGAACCGGCGGCTCGCGCTCTCGTGCTACTCCTGGCCTGGGCTCGACCCCGTCGGGAGCATGCGGACGTACGGCGAGCAGCTCGAGCCGGTGCTGAGCGTGGTTCTCGGGAAGCCGGCCGGGGACTGGGGCGTGAACGGCGCGTCGCAGGTCGAGCGCGCCGTCGCCAGAGCGGAGGTGTCGAGATGGATGGGCTCGCGCAGGGGCTGACGTTCGGTTTCCCCACGATGCACAAGGAAGCTGGAGAGAGGCGGGACTTCCTCCCGCCGCTGATCCATCTCCTGGCCGACCTCGGATGCGAGGTGTTCGTCGAGTCCGGGATCGGCTCCGGGATGGGTTACCGCGACGAGGACTACCTGTCGTCCTCGCGGGTCCACGTCGTCGACGAGGACTCCGCGTATCGGCAGGATGTCGTTGTGGTGCTACGAGCGCCGATCGGCAAGTTCGAGAAGGTCCGCCGCGGCGCGACGCTGATCTCGATGCTGCACTTCCCGACGCGGCCGACCCGTGTGCGGCACCTGAAGGAGCTCGGGATCGACGCTGTCGGCCTCGACACGATCGAGGACGACGAGGGCCGTCGGCTCGTCGTGAACAGCAAGGCGGTCGCCTGGAACGGTCTCGAGGCGGCGTTCGAGATGCTGGAGCGCCGATGGCCCCAGCTCACCTCGCCGGCTCGGGCCCCCGTGCGCGTAACCGTGATGGGAGCGGGCGACATCGGCAAGCACGCGGTCGAGGCTGCCACGAAGTACGGGAACGCGGAGCGCTCGGACCTGCTGAGGAGGTACGGAGTGCCGGGTGTCGAGGTGGTGACGATCGGGCGCAACCTGACGAGCGATGACGCCTACCTGTGGCGGCGACTCTCGGCCACGGACGTCCTGGTCGATGCGACGCAGCGGCACGACGCCTCCGTCCCGCTGATCCGGAACGATTGGCTCCGCCTCCTTCCACCGCACGCCGTGATCTGCGATCTCGTCGTCGATCCGTACCTCCTGGATGCCGATCCGCCGACGGTCCGAGGCATCGAGGGGATCCCACAGGGGAACCTCGATCGGTACACCTTCGACGTCGACGATCCGGGGTGGGATCTGGTGCCGCCACAGGTCCCGACCGGGCACCGTCGGGCGGTGGCCTCGTGCTACTCGTGGCCGGGCGTCCACCCGAAGCGATGCATGGAGCTCTACGGGAAGCAGCTCGCGCCTCTGCTCGAGACGCTCGTCCAGCGAGGTGGTCTCGCCGGTGTCCGCCCGGACGGCTCGTTCCACGAGCGCGCGCTCCACCGCGGGAGCCTCCGTGCGCGGCCCCACCCCGTGGCAGTGGGGGAGCTCGTTCACACGTAGACGCCCCGAACGAGAAGTCATGCCCCGCGCTCGTGGCGCTCCGAGATGTCCACGGTGGCGTCATCACGAGCGCTGCGTCATCCGTCACCCAGGCAGAGGGACCTTCGGCCCTGAGCGGGTGCCGTTCGGGACGACAGGCTTGGCTTCGAGAGGAGGTGGCACGATGTTCGAGAGGATCGTGTTGGCCGTCGATGGTTCCGAGCCCGCTCAGCGTGCTGTTCCGGTGGCCGCCGACATCGCTTCGAAGTACGGATCGGAGGTGATCGCCGTCCACGTCTTGGAGCAACAGCTCGGGCTGGGAGGGCCGATCGCGTTCCAGACGACGGAAGAGGCGACAAGGGTCGCCGACGACGCGGCGAGGTCCTTGAAAGACTTAGGGGTGAGCGCGCGGACGGAGGCCCGGGCCGCCATTGCGGGTGGGGCCGCGCAGGAGATCATGGACGTGGCGGTGACGGAGGACGCCGGCCTCATCGTGATGGGGAGCAGAGGTATGTCCGATTGGGAGGGGCTGCTCGTCGGCAGCGTGGCGCACAAGGTCGTGCACTTGTCGAGCGTCCCGGTGCTGATCGTCCGCTGACTGGAGGGAATGGTCAACGTCGGCGACGTCCGGACGACCCTGGACCCCTGGGTTTCGGGGGTTAGCGTTGCCCGGGCCGCGGCGGATCATCCTCAAACTCCCTCTCCGTTCTCACCCGCGGTCGCAACCGTGCCTCCGGGCTGCTACCCACAGCTTCGCACCTGAGTAGCCTCACATGAGAACCCCTCCCGGAGAGGGACGAGCGGCGGCCGAGACCAGAGGGGAGGCCACGCATGCAGAGGAGCGGATCCCCGTTGAAGAAGCTGGACTACAAACGCGAGCTCAAGGAGCTCTACGGACTCCGGGCCGGCGCCCTAGTGATCGTCGACGTCCCTGAGCTCTCGTTCTTGATGGTCGACGGGACCGGCGATCCGAACACGTCGCGGGGATACAGGGAGGGCGTAGAAGCGCTTTTCGCCGTCTCCTACCGCGTGAAGTTCGCGGTGAAGCGGGGCAGCGAGGGTATCGACTACAGGGTCATGCCGTTGGAGGGCTTGTGGTGGGTCGACGACATGTCGAAGTTCTCGCTCGAAGACAAGTCGAGCTGGAGCTGGACGGCCATGATCATGCAGCCCGATGTGGTCACCGATGAACTCGTCCGGCGATCGATCCTGGAGGCCTCGACGAAGAAGCCGCTTCCGGCCGCCGCGAAGCTGCGGTTCGTTCGCTTCGAGGAAGGCCTGGCAGCGCAGGTCCTCCACACAGGCCCATACGGCGCCGAGGGGCCGACGATCGAGCGGCTCCACGCCTTCATCGTCGAGGCCGGGCACCGCCTCCGGGGGAAGCATCACGAGATCTACCTGAGCGATCCATCCCGGGTCGACGCCGCGAGGCTCAGGACGATCATCCGTCAGCCGATCGCATCCTCTCTGTGAGGTCGTACCTGCGCTGGCTCCCCGCCCTCCAGACGCTGCTCACGTACGAGCGGGGGTGGCTGCGTCACGATCTCGTGGCCGGGTTGGCACTGAGCGCGTTCCTGGTCCCGGTGGGCATGGGCTACGCGGAGGCCTCGGGACTGCCGGCCATCTACGGTCTGTACGCGACGATCGTGCCTCTCGCCGTCTATGGGCTGCTCGGTCCGTCGCGGATCCTCGTCCTCGGCCCGGATTCCGCGCTCGCACCGCTCATCGCAGCTACCATCCTTCCGCTCTCGCGCGGTGATCCCAGCCGGGCGCTTGCCCTCGCAGGCATGCTTGCGATCCTCACGGGCGCGTTCTTGGTCTTGATCGGTGTGATCCGGTTCGGCTACGTCACCGACCTGCTGTCACTGCCGATCCGCTACGGCTACTTGAACGGCATCGCCTTGGCCGTGATCGTCTCGCAGCTACCGAAGGTGTTCGGCTTCTCGGTGGACGCCGAGGGATCGATACGGCAGCTCGTGACGTTCGCCGAGGGGGTGGGCGATGGGCAGGTGGTCCTTCCTGCGCTGCTGATCGGATCGGGCTCGATCGTTCTGGTCATCGTCCTGCGCCGGCTGGCGCCGAGCGTGCCTGGCGTGCTCGTCGCGGTCGCCCTGTCCATGGCCGCGGTCGCCATCTTCGGGCTCGCCGACGAGATCGCCGTCGTCGGCTCGCTGCCCCGAGGGCTGCCGTCGTTCGAGCTTCCGCTCGTCGAGACGTCCGACCTGCCGTCGCTCTCCGCCGCAGCGATCGGCATCGCGCTCGTTGCCTTCGCGGATACGAGCGTGCTGTCCCGCACGTTCGCTTCACGGTTCGGTCGTGACGTCAACCCGAATCATGAGGTCATCGCGCTTGGCCTCGCGAACGGGGCGACCGGATTGTTCCAGGGGTTCCCGATCTCGAGTAGTGCATCGCGGACGCCGGTCGCCGAGTCTGCCGGCGCCCGGACGCAGCTGACCGGACTCGTCGGTGCCGCCGTGATCGCGATCATGCTCGTTTCCGCGCCCTCGCTGTTCGCCGACCTTCCGCAGGCGGCGCTCGGGGGCATCGTGATTGTCGCCGCGTCCAGCCTGATCGAGATCCCAGGAGTGGTCAGGCTGGCCCGCGTACGATCGCCGGAGTTCTGGCTGTCGATCGCGTGCTTCCTCGGCGTCGCCGTCCTCGGGGTGATCCCCGGTGTCTTCCTGTCGGTCGCGCTCGCGCTCGGGCAGTTCGTCCACCGGGCGTGGCGACCCCACGATGCGGTGCTCGGGCGCTCGCCCGGGCTGAAGGGATATCACGACGTCACTCGGCACCCCGAGGGCCGGGAGGTCCCAGGCCTGCTCCTGTACCGCTGGGACGCGCCGCTGTTCTTCGCCAACGCGGCCCGGTTCCGGGATCGGGCGATGCACTTCGTGCGCCACGCCGATCCGCGAGCCCGGTGGATCGTCGTGGCGGCCGAGCCGATCACCGATGTCGACGCCACAGCGGCCACGGCGCTGAAGGAGCTCCTCGATGAGCTCGACGCGAACGACGTCGTCTTCGCCTTCGCGGAGCTGAAAGGGCCCGTATGGGACCAGCTCAAGCAGTACGGGCTGGCGCAGCGGATCGGCGAGGACCACCGCTTCCCTACGATCGGCACTGCCGTCAAGGCGTACGTCCGGCGCACGGGCACTCACTGGGTCGACCCGGTGCCCGACTAGCCTCGCCGGTCCCGAGGATCACGACCTCGCTCGCGAAGCCGGCTGGCGCTGCCGGGCCGACCGCATGCTCACGGATGAAAGGCCCACCGATAGGGGGACTTTCGCCCTGTCACGAGCCGGATGCCGCGCTTACGTTGAGCGTGCGAAGGAGGTGAACACGATGAAGCTTGCGGTGTACGAGGAGATGGGGGAGCTGGAGCGTCGCATGGACGACCTGATGCGGTCGTTCTTCGGGCCGAGGGTCCGGTTCATGCGTCCGGCCCTCCCGCTGTTCCTCCACAAGCCGTTCGTTCCGGTTACCGATGTCTTCGTCCGCGACGAAGACCTCGTGATCCGTGTCGAGCTGCCGGGCATCAACCCGGCGACCGACCTCACGGTGAGCGTCGAGGACGGGCACCTGGTGATCCGCGGCGAGCGGAAGCAGGAGGGGGAGCTGAAGGAGGAGGCCTACTACCGGCTGGAGACCGCCTACGGGACCTTCGAGCGGTTCATCCCGCTCCCCGAGGGGTTCGAGGAGGGCGAGATCGAGGCCGCGTACGAGGATGGCGTGCTGGAGGTGATCGTGCCTGCGGCAGCCAAGGCGCTGGAGGCTCCGAAGCCGAGGACCATCCCGATCAAGACGGCTCTGCCGGTCAAGGCCGCGAAAGTCGCCTGAGGGATCAGGGGGGGAGCGCTCACGCGCCCACCCATCCTCGAGGAAGGCCACGGGACGCGGAGTCCTGTGGCCTTCCCGCATGGCTGACAGCGCTCCACGCGGTCCGAACATGATCAGCGCTCGTGCTCTAATAACGGAAGAGTGCCGCGACCGGCGCCCGGTTCGGCATCTCGCGTTCGGGGACGGCGTAGACGGTCCCGGCATTGAGTATCGTGCCAACGACCGCCTGCTCGATCGGGTCACCTCCACCGAGCTCCTGTCCCCCGTCGGCGTGGGATACCCCGGCGCTTGCGTGGGACGCGCTCAAGACGTGGGCCCCTGTGGGAACGAACAGGACATCGATCCGCCCTGCTTCGGCAGCCGTCAGCACGTCCTCCAAGCTGGCAGACGCACGTCCGGTGCCGAGAGCTTCCCGGTAGGCCGCCGCTGCGCCGTCCCTGTCGCGCGCGAAGACGGGCTCCACCAGCGCCCATGCGCGTGCATGTAGCTCTTCGCTTGACGTCCGATCGGGACTGCCGGTGACGCCCGCCTCCAGGAGGCGAGGATAGGTGTTGATGTCGCGGTACATCGCCCGAACATAGCCAACCCCGGCGAGGACGAGCGGAGCCTGCTGTTCCCGCAGGGATCGGCGCACTGCGCGGTCAACGGCTTGGAGATAGCGCCCGAGGCGTTCCTTCTGGACCTCTGCACCGATCCCTTGCCCATGCACGACCACGCGGGCTCCCGGCCCGCCTCGCTCTGCGGCATGGGACCCGCGTTCCCTCTGCGGGTCGTCGTATCGAAGTGCGTCCCTGACACCCGCCGGCAGCCCCGGCACGTTCACCTCGTGAACCGCGGAGCGTGTACCAGCGAGCAGTCGAGCCTCGTTCTCGCTCAGCGCGAGGACGAAGAAGCGACCATCGCCGGTGAGCAGGGGCAGCAGCGCGGACACATGGAATCGGTCCGAGGCCACGACTAGCTCCTCGAAACTGAGAGGGAGCCGGTAGCAGCGGGACCACCCCGTCCGGAGGAACAAGGCAAGCCCCTCGCTCTGATGCCGCCAGAATGCCTCGTCCTCGATGAGCTCTCGGGCTGGGCGGAGAACCTCGCTCGCATCCGGCTGTCGGATCCCGGCAGCGACCAATCTCTCCTCCGCCCGGCGGATGAGGTTCTTCAGGCGGACGGGGTCTTGCTGCGTCTCGGGCCCGCTCCGGTGGGTGGGCATGTACAGCGACACGCACGGCGACCGCGGCTGCCGAACGAGAAGCTCCAGATCATCTCGCGATAGCACATCCACGTCGGCTCGCTCCTGACTCCGATCGTGCCGCTAGTCGAAGAACACCTCCGCGACCCGGTACAGCTCCTCGGGAACCGGGCGGACCTTCGCGGCTTCGGCGAGCGGGACCTCGACGATCTCCGCTCCCCGCAGCGCGACCATGACGCCCCAGGCACCGCGCTGCGCGAGATCGATCGCGGCCGTCCCGAACCGCGTGGCGAGGATCCGGTCCTCCGCGACCGGCGACCCGCCCCGCTGCACGTGCCCGAGGACTGTCACCCGTGTCTCATAGCCGGTCCGCCGCTCGATCTCGGGCGCGATCAGGTTTGCGATGCCGCCGAAGCGCGGGAACCCTCGTGCATCGACCGGATACTCCGGTCGCTCCATCGAGCCCTCGACCGGCTGCGCGCTCTCAGCAACGACCACGATGGAGAACAGATGTCCGCGGAGGTGTCGTCGACGGAGATGGACGCATACCTCCGAAAGATCGAACGGCCGCTCGGGGATCAAGATCATGTCCGCCCCCCCGGCGAGGCCTGCCGACACGGCGATCCATCCCGCACTCCTGCCCATCACCTCAACCACCATGACACGGTGCTGGCTCTCGGCCGTGCTGTGGAGCCGGTCGATCGCGTCCGTGGCGATCTGTACGGCCGTCCCGAAGCCGATGCACGCATCCGTGCCCGATAGATCGTTGTCGATCGTCTTCGGCACTCCGACGACGGGCAGTCCTTCCTCCGTCATGTGGGCGGCGGCACCCAGCGTGCCCTCGCCGCCGATCGCGATCAGCCCGTCGAGCGCCAGATCGGCGAACGTCTGTCGGACCGTTGCGGTCCCTCCCTCGTGGTACGGATCCGCACCGGAGCTCCCGAGGATCGTGCCGCCCCGGTGGAGGATGCCCTGGACCGACTCCTTCGTCAGCTCCCGGACGTCGCCGTGCATCACGCCGCGCCAGCCGTTGCGGAACCCGAACATCTCGGCGCCGTGGACGGCTGTCCCCTTCCGGACGATCGCACGGATGGCAGCGTTCAGGCCGGGGGCGTCGCCACCGCCCGTCAAGATGCCGATCCGCATCACGCCCACACCCTTTTCCGAGTCACGCACGGAGGCCGCTCCTCCATGCCGTCCAACCAGCATCCGCGGAGTGGCCCCATCGGCTCGAGGCCGAAGCCCGGCCGCACCGCTCGCGCGGCCGCTCCGTCACGATCCGGTCAGCCGGCGGTTCCCCTCCCACTTGCGCAGGTTCTCGACGTGGGAGCGGGGCTCCGTGGCATGCACACACGTTAGCGGGTCCTCGCAGGGCGAGTTCCCTTCCATGGTGAAGAAGTTGAAGCGGCACTGATCGCAGAAGACGTTCAGCTCCTCGGGCAGGTAGGGGCAGTCCCCCCAACTGCACGATCGCTCTCCCTCGCCGCTCGCGAAGTCGAACCCACATCCCGGACACTGGCGGAATCCCTCCCACCTCGCCATCTCGATCGCCTCCGGGTCCATTAGAAGCCCACGGCACGACCGGATGCAGAGCCGAAGGGCCTGGCCGTGGCGGGCCTTCCGACCCAATCCGCAGATCCGCGGAAGGCGGTCGCCGTTCAGCATGATCAGCGGCGAGTGACGCCGAGCCCGGTCCTCACGCCGAAGCGGAGAGCGCCGTCCTCAACGGCTCCGATCGATGCCGCGTCAGCCCGGAACGGGACCAAGGCCTCCGGCTCGCTTCGAGCGTTCACAGGGCCCGTCGGAGGGGCGTCCGCGTGACGAGCCGCCAAGCGAGCGCGAACGAGCGCACGATACCCAGCGTCGCGACGACACGCGCTTAGACGTCGCCGGGGAGATCGATCGGTCGCAGCGCGAGCGCCAGACGAGCAGAGTCGGGCCTAGGCGGGCTCGTACCGCAGGTAACGCGGTTCCCACATCATCGCGTCGACCGCAGACTCGACCTCATCGTCGCACAGGTTCCGGCCGACCCCGCCGTCCCGCGCGGCCCGCGCCACCTCGATCGCGACGGCGCGCGATGCGACCCGCAGTTCGGACTGGTTCGGGTAGAGCGAGCCCTGCTCGAGTCGTTCCGAGGAGACCACACTCGCGAGCGCTTCCGCTGCGCATAGGAACATCTCGTCGGTGACCTCGCGCGCCTCCGCGACCACTGCCCCGAGTCCGATCCCCGGGAAGCAGAACGCGTTGTTCGCCTGGCCGATCACGTGGGCCCTCTCGCCGCGGACGACCGGTGGGAAGGGGCTGCCGGTCGCGACGATCGCGCGGCCGTCGGTCCACTCCAGGATGTCCTTCGGTTGTGCCTCGGTCTTGGAGGTGGGGTTCGACAGCGGCAGGATCACCGGGGTTCTCGCACGGGCCGCCATCTCCCGGATGGCCACCTCCGTGAAGGTCCCGGGCGTACCGCTCGTGCCGATGAGGAAGCTTGGGGCGACGCGCTTCACGACCTCCTCGAGCCCGTACGACTCGCCGACGTCGAACCCGTAGTGAGTCAGCTCCTCCGGGCCGAGCGCGGCCTCCTCCTTGTCGCCGTCGAGGGGATCGCGGCCCAGATACGTGAGCCCGCGGGAGTCGAGCACCACGATCGCCCGCCGAAGCTCATCCTCGGGCATGCCCTCTCGGCGCATCTGCGCACGCGTGAGGCGCGCGATGCCGATGCTGGCCGCGCCGGCTCCCAGGAAGACGAACCGTTGTGCTCGGAGCGGCTCGTCGAGCACCCGGAGGGCCGATCGGATCCCCGCCAGCACCACCGCCGCGGTGCCCTGGATGTCGTCATTGAAGCTCGTGATCCGGTGTCGGTAGCGGTCGAGCAGGCGGATAGCGTTGTGCTGCTTGAAGTCCTCCCACTGGAGCACGGCGCGAGGGCAGACCTCGATCACGCCTTCGACGAAGGCTTCGATGAATCCGTCGTAGGCCGGCCCGCGCAGACGCGGCTGACGGAACCCGAAATAATCCGGGTCAGTCAGCAGCGCCTCGTTGTCGGTCCCCACGTCGAGCGAGACGGGCAGGGTCAGGGAGGGATGGATCCCCGCGCCCGCGGTATAGAGAGCGAGCTTGCCGATCGGTATGCCCATGCCACCGGCTCCTTGATCGCCGAGACCCAGGATCCGCTCGTTGTCCGTCGCCACGATCAGTCGGACGTCCTCGTGACGAGCGTTCGACAGCAGTTCGGGGATCCGGTCCACGTCCTCGGGCGTGAGCCACAGGCCGCGCGCCCGGCGCATGATGTGGCTGTACTCCTGACAGGCACGGCCGACGACCGGTGTGTAGACGATCGGCATCAGCTCCTCGAGATGCTCGAGCAGGAGGCGGTAGAAGAGGGTCTCGTTCCGATCCTGGAGCGCCGCGAGGCCGATGAATCGCTCGAGATCATCGCCCTTCCGACGATTCTTCGCGATCTCGAGCGTCAATTGCTCCTCGAGGGTCCGAACGCGCGGCGGGAGGAGCCCACGGAGGCCGAAGATCCGCCGCTCCCGCTCGGTGAACGCCGTGTCCTTGTTCAGCAGCGGCTGCTCGAGCAGCTCGTGTCCTCGCAGGGGGACCGCGACGGGGCCCGTGCCCCGCAGCGCCTCGACCCACCGGTGCTCGGCCGTGCGCACCCGCTCTGTCGTGAGGGTCATGCCGCCGCCACCTCTCGCGTGGGCAACTTCGACAGCTCGTCGACGACCCCTCCGATCACCGTCTTGGCGTCGCCGAAGAGCATCTGCGTCTTGTCGAGGTAGAACAGGTCATTGTCGACGCCGGCGAACCCGGAGCGCATCGAACGCTTCACCACGATGATGGACGCGGCGGCGTCCGCGTCCAGGATCGGCATCCCGTAGATCGGGCTGTCCGTCTGGGTGCGAGCGGCGGGATTCACCACGTCGTTCGCGCCGACGACGAGCACGATGTCCGTGTGCGGCAGCTCGGGGTTGATCGTCTCAAGGTCGTAGAGCTGGTCGTACGGTACGTTGGCCTCGGCGAGCAGGACGTTCATGTGACCGGGCATCCGTCCTGCCACCGGGTGGATCGCGAACCTCACGTCGACACCCCGCTTCAGCAGCGCATCGGAGAGCTCGCGGACCTTGTGCTGAGCCTGGGCGGCAGCCATCCCGTAGCCGGGGACGATCACGACGGACCGGGCGGCGTCCAGCAGGAACGCGGTCTCCTCCGGATCCACGCTTCGGACGGGCCGCTGCTGGGCGTCCCCTCCCGTGGCCTGGGCCCCGAAACCGCCGAACAGCACGTTGACGAACGATCGGTTCATCGCCTTGCACATGACGATCGACAGGAACAGGCCGCTCGACCCGTCGAGCGCGCCGGCGACGATCAGCAGCTTGTTGTTCAGGACGAAGCCCATCATGGCGGCCGACAGTCCGGCGAAGCTGTTGAGCAGTGAGATCACCGTGGGCATGTCGGCGCCGCCGATCCGGATCACGAGCAGCACGCCGAACACCAGCGAGAGCGCGATCACGATCGGGAACAGGACGGCGGTGTCGGGTCGGGCGACCAGGACCCCGACCATGATCAGGGCGGCGCCGAGGATCGAGAGGTTCACGACGTTCTGGCCGCGGTAGATCCACGGCTGGTCCCGGACGATGCCCTGGAGCTTGCCGGCAGCGATCAGCGATCCGGTGAAGGTCAGGAACCCGAGCACGACCTCCAGTCCGATCGCGACCATGGTGGTCTCGTCGATCGCCGGGCGCTGCAGGTAGAACTCGGCCGTTCCGACGAGCCCGGCAGCCACGGCTCCGAACGCATGCGACAGCGCGGTTCGTTGGGGGACCGCGGTCATGGGAACCAGCAGGCCCAGCGGCGCGCCGAGTGCCACCCCCGCGACGATCGCGATCGCGATCCACTGATACTCGACGATCTCGAACTCGAACAGCGTCGCGACCACCGCGACGAACATGCCGAGCTCGCCTGTCTTGACGCCGCGACGAGCGGTCGTCGGGTGCGACAGCCACTTGAGGGCCAAGACGAAGCAGGCGGCGGCGAACAGGTAGGCGAGCGGCAGAGCGGTGTCGTTCATGAGGTCGATCATGCCGACGCCCCCTTCGGTGGCACACCCGCCGGTCCCTTCGGCGCCTCACGCCGTTTGAACATCTTCAGCATCCGGTCCGTGATCAGGAAGCCGGAGACGATGTTGGTCGTCGACGCGAAGACGGCGATCGTTCCCAGGATGGTCGCGAACGCCGCTTCGCCGGCGCCGGCGAGGATGAGCGACCCCACGATCGAGATCGCCGACAGGGCGTTCGTGAGCGACATCAGGGGCGTGTGCAGCAGCCCCGGCACTCGGGTGATCACCGCGTAGCCCAGGAACGAGGCGAGCAAGAAGATGAACAGGCTGACCTCGAGCGTCTCAGTCATCTCGCACCTCCTCGAGCTCCCGGCGGACCCGGCGATGCACGATCTCCCCCCCGGCGGTCACGAGGATCCCTCGAACGATCTCGTCCTCTTCGTCCAGCGCGAGCCGTCCGTCCTTCACGATGAGACCGAGGAGCGCGGCGACGTTCTTCGAGTACATGAGGCTCGCGTCGTGGGGGATCGTCGAGGGCAGGTTCGTGGGTCCGAGGATCGTGACGCGGTTGTCGGTGACGACCGTCTCGTCGGCGCGGGTGAGCTCGCAGTTGCCTCCCCGCTCGGCGGCGCAGTCGACGATGATCGAGCCCGGTCGCATCCCCGCGACCGCATCCGCCGTGATCAGCGTCGGGGCGGGGGCACCGGGGATCAGGGCCGTCGTGATGACGACGTCGACGCCGGCCACGACCTGTGCCATCAGTTCCTGCTGTCGGCGGTAGAAGGCGGCGCCGAGCTCCTTCGCGTATCCGCTCTCGTCCTCGGCGTCACCAGGGCCGAGCGGCAGCAGGATGCACCGCGCGCCGAGGCTCTCGATGTCCTCCTGCGCGGCGGGCCGGACGTCGTAGGCCTGCACGACGGCGCCGAGGCGCCGGGCGGTCGCGATCGCCTGGAGCCCCGCGACACCCGCGCCGACCACGAACACCTGCGCCGGGGAGATCGTCCCGGCGGCGGTGGTCAACATCGGGAACATCTTTGGGAGCCGGTCCGCCGCCAGCACGACCGCCTTGTACCCGGTCACGGTCGCTTGCGAGGAGAGGGCATCCATCCCTTGCGCGCGAGTGATCCGCGGCACGAGGTCGAGGGCGAGCGTGACGAGCTTGTGTTCGGCCGCCGCCCGGACCGCGATGGGTGAGCCGAGAGGATCGGCGAGCGCGATGACGACCTGATCGGGATGCGACACGTCGAGGTTCCCGTGCCCGTCGAGACCCCAACCGCGCACCCGGACGACGATGTCGGCCTCGAGCGCGTCACGACGGGTCCCGAGGTGCGCGCCATGCTGCTCGTAGTCGGCGTCAGGGAACCCCGCGGACTCGCCCGCCCCGCGTTCCACGATCACGTCCAGGCCGGACTTCACGAGCTGCGGGACCACCGACGGGACGAGCGCCACACGCGCCTCCTCGGGTGGCGATCCGCAGGGCACGCCCACGGCGATCCTCGTCGACTCTGCGGCCACGTTCATCGCTGCTCCGCTCAGGCGGCGGGCGCGGCTACGGCCCGATGCCGATAGATGGCCCAGCCCTCGAAGTCCACCGTGTCCTCACCGCGGTCCTCGGCGATGAAGTCCTCGGCGAGCTCCAGGATCTCCGGGTCGCCCAGACCGTACCCGTGCAGGGTCGCTCGGGCGGCGTTCGCCAGCAGACGGGCGCACTCGTTCTCGGCCGCGACCGGCACGTGATGACCGGGCGCGCCTCCGGGTTCGGACTTCAGGGCGGCGTGTGGACCGACGGGCAACTCGTGGGGGATCGGGAGTTCTTCGTGGCAGCCGGCCGACCGATGCCGGCGTGTGTACCGAGAGTGGCGTATCACCGAAATCACCTCCTGCGAGACCTTTCGGCCTGCACCTAGAGTCGAGCAGGTCGGGCGGGGTCGGCAGGGGGTCGTTGGCCCCGCGGCGCACGGGACGAATGGCGCAAGGACCCTGGAGCGAGGATGGTTCTGCCGAGGCCGGGCGCGAGCCCTCCGCGGGTGCCGTCAGGTCTGGACGGAACCCGGGATCTCGCGCCAGTCGTACGGGCTCGTGAAGTTGACGAGCATCTGCATGTAGTTCGAGCGCGCGAACGCCAAGGGGTCGGCGATGTTCGCCTGGCTCACGCTGCCTTTGAGCTGCTCGACACTCGCGTACTCGTGCTCGTCCAACCACGTCCGCATCCCTTCGAGCACCACGCTGAGATGCTCGGGACCGTGCCGGAAGAGGGCGCTCGCCATCATCGTCACGTCCGCCCCTGCGAGCAGGAGCTTCAGGGCGTCCTCGGCCGTCCACACGCCGGTCGTCGCGGCGAGCGAACACGAGACCCGCCCGTACAGCATCGCGATCCACCGCAGCGGCAGCCGCATCTCGTCGCTCGTCGACAGGTGAAGCGTCGGATCGACCCGGAGCGTCTCCAGATCGATGTCGGGTTGGAGGAACCGGTTGAAGAGCACGAGCCCGTTCGCCCCGGCTTTGACGAACCGGCCGGCCATGTTGGCCATCGACGAGAAGTAGGGCCCGATCTTCACGGCGAGCGGGATCGTGACGCTCTCGCGAACCGCCAGGACCAGTTCCAGGTACCGCTGCTCGACCTGGGTGCCGCTCACGTCGGGGTCGGCCGCGATGAAGTACACGTTCAGCTCGAGCGCGTCCGCGCCAGAGTCCTGGATCAGCTTCGCGTACCGGATCCATCCGCCCTCGCTCGCCCCGTTCAGCGAACCGATCACGGGGATGGCGAGCTCGCGCTTGCACGCCTCGAGGTGCCGAAGGTACTCGTCGGGACCGGTGTTGTACTCCTCCATCTCCGGCACGTACGAGAGGGCCTCGGGGAACGACTCGGCGCCGGTCTCGAGGACGCGGTGCGTCTGGAGCTCCTCGTGCTCGATCTGCTCCTCGAACAGCGACTGCATCACGATCGCCGACGCGCCCGCGTCCTGGAGACGCTTCAGGTTGTCGATCCGCGCCGACAGCGTCGACGCCGACGGCACGAGCGGGTTCGCGAGCTCGAGCCCGAGGTACGTGGTCCGAAGGTCGACGCTCATGTCTCCACCCCTTCCGTCTCGGCGGGCGCTCGCTCTTCGTCTTGATCCTCCGCGTGGCCCGGTGCGTGGCGCTCCACGCCGGCCAGCTGCTCGTACAGCTGCCTGCGATCCTCGGCGTCGGTCTGCGCGAGCCGCTGGAGCTCCGCGTACCTCTCCGGTCGGGAACGGGCCAGCATCGCGAACCGCGCCTCCTTCGTCTGGAACTCCTTCAGCGGCAGCGTCGGCGCCCTGCTGTCGAGCTGCATCGGGCGCTGTCCCTCGACGGCCAGGCGCGGGTCGTACCGCCAGAGCGGCCAGAAGCCGCTCTTGACGGCCTCGGCCTGGTGCGACATCGAGGTCGACATGTCGATCCCGTGGGCGATACAGGTCGAGTACGCGATGATCAGCGACGGCCCCGGCCAGGCTTCGGCCTCGGCGAGCGCCTTCACCGACTGCGCGTTGTCTGCGCCGAGCGCGATCTGCGCGACGTAGACGTTCCCGTACCCCGCCGCGAACAGCCCGAGATCCTTGCGCCCGATCGGCTTGCCGGCCGCCGCGAACTTCGCCACGGCTCCGCGCGGCGTTGCCTTGGACGCCTGGCCGCCGGTGTTCGAGTACACCTGCGTGTCGAGCACGAGGACGTTGACATCGCGCCCGCACGCCAGCACGTGGTCGAGCCCGCCGAACCCGATGTCGTAGGCCCACCCGTCACCGCCGACGATCCAGACGCTCTTCCGGACGAGCGCGTCGGCGATGGCGAGCAGATTCCGTGCTTCGCCGTCCTCGCGCGCCTCGAGCCGTCGCTTCAGCTCGCCGACACGCTCCCGCTGGTCGGCGAGATGCGCCTCCTCGTCCTGCGGTGCGTCGAGGATCGCGCGAGCGAGCTCATCACCGATCGTCCCGGCGAGACTCTCGAGCATGGCGCGGGCGAACCCCACCTGGTGGTCCAACGCGAGCCGCATCCCGAGCCCGAACTCCGCGTTGTCCTCGAACAGCGAGTTCGACCAGGCGGGTCCGCGGCCGTTGGCGTCCCGTGACCACGGGGTCGTCGGCAGGTTGCCTCCGTAGATCGAGGAGCAGCCGGTGGCGTTCGCGACCAGGATCCGGTCGCCGTACATCTGCGAGAGGAGCTTCAGGTACGGCGTCTCGCCGCACCCCGCGCAGGCTCCGCTGGCTTCGAACAGGGGCTCGAGCATCTGCGAGCCCTTGATCGAGGCGACCTTCACCTCGCGCCGGTCGGCCGGCGGGATGTCCAGGAAGAAGGCCAGGTTCGCCCGCTCGGCGTCCAAGTGCTCGACCTTGGGCGCCATGTCGATCGCCTTGTGCCTCACGACCTCCTTCGACTTCGCGGGACAGACGTCGACGCACACGCCGCACCCAGTGCAGTCGTCCGGCACGACCTGGATCGTCATCCACCTGCCGGGGTTCTCGCGGTCGCGCCACTCCTTGTGCTGGAACGTCGCAGGCGCGTGGTCGGCGGCGATCGGCTCGTACACCTTCATCCGGATCGCCGTGTGCGGACAGACCAGCGCGCACTTGGCGCAATCGATGCAGATGTCCGGGTCCCAGATCGGGATCTCCTGCGCGATCGAGCGCTTCTCCCACTTCGCCGTGCCGGTCGGGAAGGTCCCATCGACCGGCAGCGCCGAGACCGGGAGCAGGTCGCCCCGGCCGGCGAGCATCATCGCGGTCACGCGCTTGACGAAGTCGGGGGCATCCTCGGGGACCGGCGGCGGTCGGTGCAGATCGCCGGCCACGCCGCCCGGCACGGGAACCTCGCGCATGCCGTCGAGGGCGGCGTCCACCGCCGCGAAGTTCTGCTCCACGACGGAGCGCCCGCGCTTGCCGTAGCTCTTCTCGATGGCGGCCTTGATCCGCGCCACGGCCTCTGCCTGGTCGAGGACGCCCGCGAGGGCGAAGAAGCACGTCTGCAGGATCGTGTTCACGCGCGAGCCGAGTCCCGCCGCCGTCGCCACCTTCTGGGCGTCGACGACGTAGAACCGGAGCCGCTTCTCGAGGATCGTCCGCTGGGTCTCGACCGGCAAACGCTCCCACACGGTCTCCGGCCCGAACGCGCTGTTCAACAGGAACGTCGCGCCCGGCGCCGCGACCTCGAGGACGTCGAGCCGCTCGAGGAAGCTGAACTGGTGGCAGGCGACGAAATTGGCCTGGCCCGAGCCGATCAGGTACGTCGAGCGTATGGGGCGCGGCCCGAACCGTAGGTGGGAGGTGGTCATCGAACCCGACTTCTTCGAGTCGTAGACGAAGTAGCCCTGCGCGTAGAGGTCGGTACCCTCTCCGATGATCTTCACCGAGGCCTTGTTGGCGCTCACCGTCCCGTCGGCGCCGAGCCCGTAGAACACGGCCCGCACGACGTCGTCGGCCTCCGTCGTGAACGAGCGGTCGACCTCGAGCGAGGTATGCGAGACGTCGTCGACGATGCCGACCGTGAAGTGGTTCTTCGACTGATCCTTCTCGAGCTCGTCGAAGACGGCCTTGGCCATCGCCGGATCGAACTCCTTCGAGGAAAGTCCGTACCGTCCGCCGATCACCCTCGGCATCTCGAGGAGGGCGCCGGTCGAGGCTCGCTCGGTGAGTGCAGTGACGACGTCCTCGTACAGGGGCTCGCCGGGCGCCCCCGGCTCCTTCGTCCGGTCGAGCACGGCGATCGCCTGAACGGTGGGCGGCAGCGCTCCGGCGAGCGCCTCTGCGGAGAACGGACGGAAGAGCCGGACGTTCACGGCGCCGACCTTCTCGCCGCCCGCGACGAGCGCGTCCACGGTTTCCTCGACAGCGCCGGCGCCCGAGCCCATCACCACCGCGACCCGCTCCGCGTCGGGCGCCCCGTGGTAGTCGAACAGGTGGTAGGCACGGCCGGTGAGCTCCGCGAACCGGTCCATCGTCCACTGCACGACCTGCGGAACGATCGCGTGGAAGGGGTTCGACGCCTCGCGGGCCTGGAAGAACACGTCGGGGTTCTGGGCGGTCCCGCGGAGCACCGGATGGTCGGGGGACAGGGCGCGCTCCCGATGCGCTCGGACGAGGTGGTCGTCGACGAGGTCGCGCAGCGCCTCGTCCGGGAGCGATCGGATCACGTTCACCTCGTGCGAGGTCCGGAAGCCGTCGAAGAAGTGCAGGAACGGCACGCGGCATTCGAGCGTGGCCGCGTGCGCGATCGCCGCCAGGTCCTGGGCCGCTTGCACGTCCGAGGACGCCAGCATCGCCCAGCCTGTCTGCCGGACCGCCATCACGTCGCTCTGGTCGCCGAAGATCGACAGCGCATGGGTCGCCAAGGTCCGCGCGGCGACGTGGATCACGGCCGGCGTGAGCTCTCCGGCGATCTTGTACATGTTGGGGACCATCAGCAGGAGGCCTTGCGACGCCGTGAACGTCGTGCACAGCGCGCCGGCCTGGAGAGCCCCGTGCAGCGCCCCGGCCGCGCCGCCCTCGCTCTGCATCTCGATCACCTGCGGGACGGCGCCCCA
>Ga0268386_10001009_pt1 | contig 18899 bp, 19 predicted proteins | sample RVTome_15_FD_200260 | JGI IMG/M metagenome (GOLD analysis project Ga0268386, IMG submission 200260) | Soil microbial communities from uranium-contaminated site in the Upper Colorado River Basin, Wyoming, United States - RVT150D86... ...
GGCGATGACCGGCGTGCCGTGCGCTTCCTTTGGAAGCCACGGCGCCGGCGGCGCGGGACGCATCAGGGCGACGAGCGCCAGCTCGCGCGGCGCGGCCGCGGCCATCGTGCGATACAGCTCGAGCACGTTCGGCGCCTCGCTCGCCGGCCAGGCGATCGGACCGCCGACGATTTCCGGCCCGACCCGGTGCAACTCGTAGTCGATGCCCGTCACGACGCCGAAGTTGCCGCCGCCGCCGCGCAGACCCCAGAACAGATCCGCGTTGTCGTCGCTGCCGGCGCGCACCAGCCGGCCATCCGCGGTGACCATCGACATGGCCGCGACGGTGTCCGTCGTCCAGCCCCACCGCCGCGTGAGATAGCCGAAGCCGCCGCCGAGCGTCAGGCCGGCGACGCCCGTCAGCGACACGAACCCCAGCACCGCGGCGAGGCCGTGCACCTGCGTCTCGCGATCGACGTCGCCGAGCAGACAGCCGCCCTGCGCGTGCGCGAGGCGGCGCCTCGGATCCACCCAGACGCCGCGCATCAGCGAGAGGTCGAGCATGAGGGCGCCGTCGGCGGTTGCGAAGCCGGCGATGTTGTGGCCGCCGCCCTTGATGCAGATCAGCAGATCGTGCTCCCGCGCGAACTGCACGCCGGCCATGACGTCGGCGGCGCCGAGCGGACGGACAACCAGCGCCGGCCGGCGATCGATCATCGCGTTCCACACGGTGCGTGCATCGTCATATCCCGGCTCGCCGGAGGCGATCACCCGCCCGGGCAGCCGCATCTTCAGCGGCGCCAGCGCTTCTGGCGACAACTCGATCTCCCGGCCTTCACGCGTTCGTGCGTTCACGTGTCGCTCCAGACGATGGTGATGCGCGGCATCACGTGCTCGATCCAGCCGTCGGCGGACGCGGCGCCCAGCATCACGAGCGTGCGGCACGCGTCGGCGCGACCCAGAAAGTACCCGATTTCCCCGTTGGCGTATCGATCGTGTGCGTCGTCGACATCCGATCGGCGTCCGAAGAGCGCGTCTGCTTCGTCGAAGAACAACACCGCCCCGGCGGACACCGCCTTGTCGAACACCTGGCTCAGATTCTTTTCCGTTTCTCCGATGTCCTTGCGCACCACGCCAGACAGATCGATCCGGTAGACGTCCTGCCCGAGCTCGCGCGCGAGCGCGGAGGCGAGGGCAATTCTAAAGGCGGGATCGTGAGCGGCCACGAGCCACAGGGCGCGGCGGGCCGTGCCGGATGAGACGAACGCGCGGGCGGCCGGGCGGCGCGATCGCCGCCGCGTCTGTTCGCGGGCGATCAGCTTCCGCAGCTGACGAAGCTGGTCCGGCGACCGGCACACGTCGGGAAGCGGACGGCCCCGCGACAGCCGGCGTGCCGATCCGGCTGACGCGCGTCGCCCTGCCGGCACCAATCGTCGTTTCGTCATCAGCGGGTCAGATACAACACGATCGCCCCAAACGCCACAATCGGCGGCCCCTCGGCGACCGTCCAGTAGAGCGGCATGCCGGCGTGGAGGTCGACGACAATCATCATCGCGCCAAACACCACGTTCATCCAACCCACGAAGCGAACAATCGTCCGGTACCGTGCCGGATCGCGCGCAATGATCAGCAACAGCACGCCATGAAAGCCGTAGAGCGCCGCGACTGACCGCGCCAGGTAGTCGACGACGGGCGCACGCGGGAACACGCCGAGACCGAGCCACTCATGCGTGGCGGCCATCCAGTCCTGCGGCAGCAGCATGGCCAGAAACGCGGTCACGGTGAACAGGCCCGCGAGACGAAGGAGCAGAACGAGCAGCCGCTGGTGTGTCATGACCTCAGTCACCCCGCCGTCCGTGCCGCAGGTGATCCTGTCTGCCGACCAGATAGGCCTCCGCCAGCCACGCGCGGAACTCGGCATCGATCTCGTGCGGCGCGTGCAGCCGGAAGGCATAAAGGTGATTGCGCGGCGAGAACGTCTCGATGCGGATGAACCGCGGATGGTCGTACCGGCGCGCGAGAATCACGTGGCCGTCGATCCAGGCGCGACGCGGCGTCACCTGCGCGAACGACATCCGGACCTGGAAGGCAATGCGCGTCTTCTCCGGAAGGACCCGGACCGGACCGAGCGCGTGGAGCGCCGCGAGGATCTCGTTGAACAAGGTGCGAATCGCCGGCGGCTTGTTGCGAAAGTGATGCTGCAGCGTATACCGGGAGCAGGCGTGGCGCTGATGGCGGTTGGCGAACGGCCGCCGGCAGTCCGGGCATCGCCAGAGCGGCGGCGGGCGCCTCGTCGAACGCGTTCCGCGCACGGAGCGACTCCTTCGTCAACGCCGCGGCAGCGGCGTACGGGTGCGGACCGACTGAACGACGTCCCGGATGGCCTGCACCACCGCGGCCGGCTCGAAGAGGTGGATTGCATGCCCGGCGTCGGCCACGACCGTATGCCGCCAGTTGGTGGACAATGCGGCGATCGCCGCGTGGGCGGCTTCGCGATCCGCGTTGGGGTCGGTGCCGCGCGACAGCACGACGGCCGGACGATCGCCGAGCGGGTGCGTAGCGGCCGCTCTCGACGCGAGCAGCCTCGCCAGATACGCCCGCTCGCTTTCCTGTGCGGCGCCGACAACCGCGGCGGGCACCGTCTCGGGCACCGAGGCGATCAGTCGCTCGTCGAGCAGGACGCGCACGCGATAGAGACCGGGGGGAAGCTTGTCGAACGGCGCGCCGGTCTGCGGCTTCCGCCGCGGCACCTCGACGGGCTCGCGCGGCGCGTTCTTCGTGATCTGCTCGGGCGTGACCGACGCAATCTTTACCATCTGACCATCCACGATCGTGAACAGCCGGTCCTCGCTGGACGGATCGACGAACACGAGCCCGGCGACGTCGTCCGGATGGTCGAGCGCGTAGGTGCGCACCATCAACCCGCCGCGCGACGCGCCAACCAGCACGTACGGCGGCGGTTCCTTCGCGGCGAGCAACAGGCGATGAAGATCCGAGCTCGAGCGCTCGTCTTTCCCGGGCGGATCGCTCCATCCCATGCCCGCGCGGTCGTACGCGCAGACGCGATGCGTGCGCGCGATCTCGCGCTGCACCAGCGTCCAGTCGATCGCGAATGACGACGCGCCTGCTTCGAGGACGACGGTCGGCAAGCCCTGCCCGGTGCAGATCGCGTGCAGCTTGCGTCCGCCGATGTCGATCAGCTGACCCGGCGGCGCCGGCAGGTCCGCCTGCTGCGCGTGCAGCACGGTTGCGAGCACGCACGAGGCGAACACGAAGGCGGCGCGAATCACAGGGGACCGTCCTGGCACCGCGGCCTACGCCGCCGTCAGAATCACCGGCGCGTCACGCGTGATCAGCGCGTCGAGCGTCAGGCGGACGATGCGGCCCGCTTCGCGAAGCCCTTCCCAGTCAGCCGGAGATTCGATGGACATACGGACATGCTACCGGCGAAGCGCCTCTTTCAGGCGCTTGACGATGTCGGCATGGCTCCCCGTCTCGGAGAGCTTCACGAGCCCGGTTTCCATTTGATAGAGCACTGGCGCGGCAGGCTTTTCGGTCGCCGGACGCACCCGCAGATCTGCGATTTCCCTGCCGGGCGAGACCTCGATGACGTATCCCCGGTCACGCCTGCCGTCGACATCCGGCCGGAGATCGGCGAAGTCGCCGATGTACCCCCACGTGCCGAACCCGATCGCCTGGCCCGTTCCGGCGACGGCCTTCAGGTCGGCCCATTCGCGACGGACGAGCCCCGGCCGCGTCAGATGGCTCTCCCCGTCGCCGGCCGTGGGCATGCGGAAGTACAGATAGCCGCGCGCGGCGGGCGACACGATGAGGCTTGGGCCCACAAGACCCTCGACGAACGCGAACGCGCCCCAGACTTGAAGGCGCGTCGGGGCCTTCTCGTCCGGCTCGAAGACGACCTTCTCGACGATGCCGTAGATGCCGAGCGCGCCGCTCGAGCGAGCAGGCAGTGTCGCGGCGAACAGCGCGGTGAAGACGACGAGCGTGATTGTCGCGACGCGCATTGGATGGGCTCCGTCCAGCATCAATTGAGGATGTCGCGCTCAGGATACTGAATTATCAGATCGTTCTCTGGTCCTCCTGCCGAGGACATGTTCTCGGTTCGGTGGGCCAGTCCGCATCGCCGTTCGGAGTCAGGATCGGTGCGGCGCAAGCCCAACTCGGTTCGAACCGAGTCGGGCTGCCTGGCACACGATTCGTGCCACGCGCTCCACCGCCAAGCCGAACGGATCATGTACGGCGCACCCCAAGTCGTCTCAACGTCGGCTCCGCGACTGACGTGACGGCACAGCGCGGGCGCCCGATCCCTCGCGGGAGGAACCCGCCCCGGCCGGTCGCCGCGGCCGCTGGCGCCCCGAGACGGAGCGAATGACGATGCGTCCGCCCCGGCCGGTGAGGCGAGTGCCCGCGCGGTCGAGCGCCCGGTTCATCAACGCGCGCACCCGCGGATCGTCGAACACCGCGACGTCGTCAATCTTGATATGGCGCGCGCGGCGGCCCGTCCCGCGCAGCAGGTTGTGCGGATCGTCCAGACTTGCGCCAGCAAAAAAGAACAGACTGACCCAGCGGGGCCACACCGCAATGGAGAAGACGGCATCCGAGGCTCGCTCGGTCGGACCGAAACCGATCGCCAGCGCGTTGTAGTTGTCGTAGACGAGCTGCACGGCGCCGGGCAGACGTTTGCGCATGCGCTGCAGCGCGGCGCGCGCGAGGGAAGCGATCTCAGGAGAGTACTTGTCGAGAAATTGCTCCACGTGCTGTGCCGGGCTCGTCCCGCTCATGTCGCTCCCGTTCACGTCATAGGCGGGAGGCGTCAGGTCCCCGCGAGGCGCGCCTGAGATCGACGCGTGCGCGCGCATCGTGAATGCTGCCGCGCACGGCCACGAACCAGAACCCGGTGGCGCCGCTCAGTCCGAACAACGTCCCGACCACGAGTGCGCGGAGCGCCACAAGTGCACCGTGTGCGCCGAACGGCGTTTCGCCGCTGAGGCTCGCGAGCATCGCGATCACGATCCATGGCATTGCCCAGGACGAGTCCTGTGATCAGGATCTCTCGAAGCGTAAATGGACCGCGGCTCAGACACCAGGCCACGATCGGGAATACGCCGAGCAATCGTCGTCAATCGGCGGCATGACGGCAAATCTCAAGGCCCAATCTTATCCACGAGCGCTTCGACCGGCACCGACCGCTCGATCGGTCCAAAGAACTGCCCCGCTTCGTACTGGTTGTGCGCACGACACCGAAGCTGAACGTTGTCGACTGTGGTTGCACCCCCGGCGGCATACGGCTGCACGTGGTGGAACTCGAGGCGCCCGCGCTCGGTGCAGCGCCCTTGCGCGCCGACGAAGGCGCACCGGCCGCCATCGCGTTTCCAGACCGAACGGCGGATCGGGGCGGGAATGTATCGGGTCCGTCGGGTGGCTCTGCGGCGGCCGCCGACATGCGTGCGCGGCCTCGCGGTGCCGGCGAGCTTCCGGCGCTCGAGGATCTGGACGAGCAGCGTCAGCGCGCGGTCGAGAATCACAGCCGGATCGCCGTTCGGCACCGTGTGCCGCATGAGGTCCTGGGCACGGCGGAGTCTGGCGTGCGTCGTCGCGCTCACCGTGACGTGAATCCGGTAGAGCTCGGCCGCGAGCGGCGCGATCGCCGGCGGTGCGGGCTGATGGGTATGCGCGTCCCGAGCTGCCGGAGACGGCTCTGTCGTCCCGCTGACCGTCATCGACAACGAATGGCCGTCGGCCGCCGTGAGCACCATCGCGTGTGCCGGCGCACGCCCCGGTTCGGGCACCTTGCGCACGGACGACGGCAGCGCCGGCCGCGGTTGAAGGGTCGCAATGAGGCGCTCGACGTCGCGCCGGCTCCTCCCCCGCGCGGCTTCGAGCAGCTCACGGTGATTGTCCGGCGTCAGATGCGCGGCGAGCAGGGTAATCGTCGTGAGCGTGATCTCGCCTTCAGCGAACAAGCCGAGAATCATCGGGTACCGCCGCGCCGCCCGCGCGGCTTCGATCCGGCCGTACGCGGCGTGTTCGGACAGCCGCAGTACCTGTGTGCAGTAGGTGAACATCGAGGAGCAGCCCTCCGCAAGGTACAGCCGGCGGGCATCGAGCTCTGCGAGCGCGGCCACCAATCGAACGGTCGCGCGGCGCTCGTCCGTGGCGAGATGCTGTACGTGGCGTAACAGCTGCTCGTCGGAAAGGTCACGAATGGGATTGGATGAGTGGGTCATGACGACGACGTAACATGCGCATTGTTCGCCGCTCACAAGCGACGACGGCGGGCGATCGGCGTGCAGGTTGACGGCGCGAGTCTTGACGGCCTGATCGCGCGTTCCCAGAGGCTCGTCGTCGGTCAGAATGCCCGCTGGCGCGATGGCACGGCCGGCGGCCGCGGTCGCACGCGCGTGGCTGTCAAGAGTCGACCGAATTCTTTACAGACTCTTTACTCACGCGCGTCCCCGTGCTCCCGTGCCCCATGCTCCCGTGCCCCCGTGCTCCCGTGCTCCCGTGCTCCCGTGCCCCCATGCTCCCGTGCTCCGTGCTTCTGACGTCCCTTGTCTCGTGCTTCCGACGCGCAGCATGTCGGCATCGTTTAACCTCGACGTCGGGCGCAATGAGGACATGATTGCATGGCGTGCGGGGTCGATTCGAACTCGGTTCGAACCGAGTTGCCCGTGTGGCACAACATCGGTGCCGGCATGAACCGACGTCGTCATCACACATCGCCTGTGACGCCCGCCGGCGCGGACGACGTGAGTCAACTCGGTTCGAACCGAGTGGGGAATCTGGCACAACATCGGCGCCAACGGCTCCCCTGGTCAGGGCGCGTCGTTGACGACGCGGACGGCTCACCTCGCGTGCAACACGACGTCGAACGTCGGCCGCGACGACCCGTCGCTGAACGTCACGCCGGCCGGCGCGAAGGCAATCTCGTCCGAATGCGTCGCATCGAGCCGATACGCGTACGAGAGCGAGGTGATGCGCCAGTACGAGAGCGGCTTGACCTCGCCGGGCTCGCTTTTCGCGTTCCCATTCCTGTCGTGCCACAGCGCCAGGTGCCTCAGTTCGCTCCCCGCCACCCGGCCATCGCCGTCATCGTCCAGGGCCCGCAGCGCGTGATAGCCGTTTTCCCAGAACAGCCAGAACGTCACGTTTCCGAAGAGCTGGAGCGCTGAATCGATGCGCTTCGTGCCAGCCTGGTCGTACACGAGCCAGGCGGCGTCGCTGGTGATCCACGTCCAGCGGCGCTTCACGCCGCTGCCGTCGGCATCGAAGGGGATGTCCGCATGGCGATCGATGATGTCCTGCGCGGCGAGCTCATCGCGCAGCGGAATGGCGATCGGCGTGATGGCTCGCGGCGCGCGCTGAAGCTCGTCGACCCGCTGACGCAGCGTGTCCAGTTCTGCCTTGTCTTTGACCGGATCGAGGAGCGGGATGAGGTGCCGCGCCGCTTCCTCGGTGACCGTATCCCACATCCCGCCCTTCAACTGCCGATCCGCCGGCCAGGCGCGAGCCACGACCTCGCGCAGCACCGTCATCGCGCGTGTGCGATCGCCAGCGTGAATGAGGCACCAGCCGAGCCCGAGCCGCGGCGTGAGATGGTCGGGGGCGAGCGCCAGCGCTTCGTCGTAGCGGACGATCGCCTTGTCGAGATGCGCGCGCGCGATGTCGGCGGTCTTCCCGCTCGCGGCCTTCACCTGCGGCTGCAGATAATCCGGTCCGTAACTGCTCCAGACCCCTTCCCGTTCCTTCCCGCGCCAGATCCGCGCGCCGGACGACTTGGTCGCGTAGGCCATCGCATGCACGCGCGCGAGGTTCGCGCGGAGCTCGGCGCTTCGGGGTTCCTTCTCAATCAGCCTCTCGAGATTGGCGATCAGCCGGTCGACGGGAACGTTCTCGAGATCCGGCATCATGAACTCGGCACTGGCCGATCCGGTGACGGCCAGGCACCACGCCGCGACGAGAATCCGGATCCGCGGCCGCCGCCGCATCGAGACCCGATCGCGATCAGGTGCCATGAGGTCCTCCACTGCCCGGCAGCACGCGACACCGGACGGCGGACGGCATCTGCACACGCCGTTCAACCGCCGACATGTAATGTCCCATCGTGCCGAAACGTTCATTCGAGACGCCACTCTCGGCGCAACAAACCGTACAGCACCGCGTCCTGCAGCTCGCCGTGCAGCCGATGCCGCTCGCGCTGATAGCCTTCGCGCCGGAAGCCGGCACGCTCGAGCACCTGGATCGACCGCGTGTTTCGCGGATCTACATCCCCCTCGAGCCGGCGCAGATCCAGCGTCGTGAACGCGAAGTCGATCAGCGCCGGCAGCGCCTCCGCCATGTACCCGTGTCCCCACGCCGCGCGCGCGAGCGCGAACCCGACCTCCGCACGCCGGTGTTCTTCCGACAACGATGCCAGGGTGCACGTCCCGACGACCGTCCCGGTGGCGCCGTCGGCGATCCCCCACTGAAACAGGGTTCGCTCCTCGAACAGTCGCACAATCTCCCGTTGCAGCGCCCGCGCCGCCTCGAGATCCGCCAGCGCGGGGCGGCTCCAGTACCGGCACACCTCCGGATCCCCGAATACCGCCAGCAACGCCGGCGCGTCGTCCGGCGTCAGCCAGCGAAGACGCAGACGTTCGGTGGAAATCGTCGGCAGACGTTCGGCCGAATGCAGCATCCTGGACGCCATAGCCGGGATCGAGAGACCCGGCGCTACGATAGCGCATGCGCACGACATCTCCGGCACGGCGTGGCATGGCGGCATGCGTCGTCACCGCGGCTGCGTTCGGCGCGTTCATCATGACCATCTCAGCCAACCAGTCTGCCCGCGGCTACGACGCGCTTCTGCAGCTCTTCAACGACTTCATCGCATTCGAGCGCCCGCCGCTGAGAAACGCGGCGCCGGACTACACCGCCGCGGCGGTCGCGTTACGGCAGAAGACATTGAAGGCGTTCCAGTCGCGGCTCGCGGCCATCGACACGAAAGGCTGGCCGGTCGATCAACAGGTCGATCACGCGCTCGTCGGCGCGCTGATGAACGGACTCGACTTCGATCTGCGCGTGCTGCACCCGTGGGCGCGCGACCCGGCGTTCTACAAGTCGATCTGGACCGGGCAGAGCGATACGCCGGCGCATGAAGGCCCCACGCATCACGCGGTGGTCGAACTGTGGACGTACACGTTTCCGCTGTCGGCCGCTGACGACGCAAGGCTGGCGGCGGAGATCGCGACGATCCCGCCTCTCCTCGCGCAGGGGCGCGAGAACCTCACGGGCAACGCGCGCGACCTGTGGACGACCGGCACGGGCACGATGGCGGAGCAGGTGGCGGATCTCGAGGCGCTCGACAAGCAGGTGCCCGACGCGTCACCCGCGCTCAGGACGGCCATCCGCGCCGCACGGGACGCGACGGCCGAGTTCGTGACGTGGCTCGAGAGCCGTGCCGCGTCGAAGACGGGACCGTCGGGCATCGGCAAGGAGCACTACACCTGGAGCCTGCAGCACGTGCAGCTCGTGCCGATGACGTGGGACGACGAGGTGGCGCTGCTGAAGCGCGAGCTGGCGCGCGCGCACGCGTCGCTGAAGCTGGAGGAAGAACGCAATCGCGGCCTGCCGCCGCTGACCGCCGCTGCCAACGAGAAGGAGTACCAGCAGCGGGCGGACGCGGCGGTCACGAAGTATCTGGCGTTCCTGAAGGACCGGAACATCCTCACCGTCCAGGACTATCTCGACCCCGCCATGCGCGCGCACAACGGCCGCTTCGTGCCGATCGAGCGGCGCAATTTCTTCGGCATCGCGAGCCACTACGAGCCGATGACGCTGTTCGCGCACTGGTACCACTGGTTCGATCACGCGTGGATGAAGCAGGCGCCGCACGCCAGCCCGATCCGGCGCGGCGCAACGCTGTTCAACGTCTGGAGCGTCCGCGCCGAAGGCATGGCGACGGCGATGGAAGAGCTCATCATGCACGCCGGCTACTACGACGACACCCCGCGCGCCCGCGAGATCGTCTGGATCATGCTGGCGCAGCGCTGCGCCCGGGGCCTCGCGTCGCTCTACGCGCACGCGAACGAGTTCGACATCAAGCGGGCGAAGGCGTTTCAGGTGGAGTGGACGCCGCGCGGCTGGATGCGTCCCGACCTGGACCTCCTGCACTTCGAACAGCAGCTGTACCTGCGGCAGCCCGGCTACGGGACGAGCTACGTGACCGGCAAGTACCTCATCGACGAGCTGATCGCGGACCGATCGAAGCAGCTGGGCGACGCGTTCACGCTGCGGCGGTTCTTCGACGAGTTCAACGCGGCCGGGGTAATCCCGCTCGAGCTGATCCGCTGGCAGATGACAGGACAGCGGGCAAGGTAGGCGCGGTGCGGTCGCATCCGGCGCCACCCGCCTTCGGGCTGGTGTCGACAACGCGATGACGAGCACGAAGCGGGTGTCAGAGAGACGGCTCGATGGCGGCCACCGCCTCGGCCGAGGTGCGCACCGGCACGATCTCGAAATCGATCAGGTCGTCCCATTCGGCGGTCCACGCTCTGAGCGCGGCTTCGTCGCCGGCTTCCATCACTTGAAAACACCGTCCGAAGTCCAGGTCCACCCAGCTGGCGATGTACTGCACGCCCGGTGGCGCCAGGCGGCCCCGATCGCGAAATCGACGATACACGTCGGGCGCGCGGCCCGCATGGAAGTGCTCGATGACCATGAAGAGCATCTGAGTCCCCGACGCTGGTCAGTCCGTTTACTTCGCAAATCTCACGTGCTGAGCCTTCTTCTCCCCGTCGGCGAGTGTGACCGGTACGCCTGCCGCCGCGAGCTGCTTCAGGAACGCGCCGTCGTGCAGGTCCTCCGCCTCGATCGCCGTCACCGCGGCGAGCACGTACGCACCCGGCGGCAGGCCGACGAAGCGGAACGTGCCGTCAGTTGCCGCGCGCGCCGGCGCCGGCATGCGCCGCGTGCCGGCGGTCCGCAGCTGCGCGTCGGCCGGCATGACGAGGACGTGGAACCCCGGGGCCGGCCGCCCGGCCGCGTCCTGCAGCGTCCCCGACAGCTCCGTCGCGCGATCCGTGAACGTCACGACGACGTCGTCGATCGCATCGCCGGCGCGGATGTCGATCGGCACATCGGCGAGATCGCGGCCGTTCAGCATCGCCGACTCCAGCGTCCACGCCGGCGCCGCGATGCCGCGGCCGCGCACGATCGTCGGAACGAGCCGATAGCGGCCGGGATCCATGCCCGAGATCGTGAACGTCCCGTCGGCCCCGATCCGCGTCGCGCCCAGCGCGGCTGATACCGGCGACAGCGCCACTCGGACCGCGGAGAACTCCGGCGGCGGCGGCGGCGTCGAGATCGACCTGAACGCGACACGACCCGAGATCCGGGCGGCCGGCGCGAGCCGGACGTCGACCTCGACATCCTCGCCGGCAACCTCGACCACTTCACGGCCCCACAGTGTTGCGGGGGTGGTATCGCGCATCGTCACGGGGTACCGGCCCGGTGTGAGGTTGCGCTGTACGAACGTGCCGTCGGGCGCGCTCCAGCTCGCGCCGCCGATCGACACGCGCGCATTCCGGACCACGTTTCCGTCCGGACCGATGGCGCGCCCCGAGATGTGCGCGCTCGGCAGCAGGCGCATGGAAATGTCGAACCCGCCGCGCTCCTCGCCGGCCTCGATCGTGAGCAGCGTCGCCTGATCCGGCTGAGGCGTGCCCGGATGGAACACCCGCGTGTAGGTCAGCGCACGCCCGGCCGGTGGCTCGCGATCCGAGCCTCCGGCGAGGCGCCTCATCGCCCATTCCACCTCCGCGGGCGCGGTTTCACGTACTTCCGGAGGATTCGCCGTCCAGGGATCCGGTATGAACCGGTACTCGCCCGGCGGCAGCGCGGTGAGCAGATATGTGCCCGGCGGCAATCCGTAGAGCCTGTAGGCGCCGCTGCCATCCGTTCGGGCTTGACAGCACGCGACCTGCGTCAGACGTCTCTCGCCACCCGACTGCGCCTGTTGCATCAGCATGACGGCCGCGTCGGCGATCGGCGCGTTGTCAGCGTCGAGCACACGGCCGGAGATAATGCCGCCTTTCGGCACCACCCACGTCAGCGAGTCGACTCGCTGCCCTGCCGCGAGCGACACGGGCAGACCGGAGCCTCGTCCCGGTGTGGCCTGGCCGTACGCCATCGACAGGTAGGTGGGCTTCGACGCCGTGAGAATGAACTGGCCGGGCGGCAGCGCGTCGAACCCGAATCGCCCCGTCTGATCGGTGACGGCCACCAGATTCCGTTCGAGCGCCGCGCCGGCGAGCGTGACCACCGCGCGCGGGATCGGCGTACGTGCGGCATCAGCGGAGACGATGGCGCCGGCGATCGCGCCGGTGTGCTGAGGCGACGGCGCCGCAGCCGCCACCCAGCCGATCGCGACCAGCACGCCAGCGGAAAGAGCGAAGCGTGAAGTCATGAGGTCCTCGCTACTTCTGCCGCAGGTCGAGCCGGCGACGCTCGCCCCGCGCAATCGTGATCTGCATCGCCCCGGCCGCGATGGTCTCTATTGCTGCCGCATCCGGCCACTGCTCGAGCGCCTCGTCCGCAACGACCGCGACCAGATACTCGCCGGGCCGAGCCGGCAGCGCGTACTCTCCACGCTGGGTCGTCGATGCCGTCTGCGAGGCGATCGGCGACAGGCCGTCCCGGATCCAGGCGCGATAGTCACCGGGGAAGATCGCGACGACGGCATCGGCCGAGGGGCGGCCGGAGGCGTCCAGCACGGCGCCGTAAATCTCCGAGCGGCGATCGCTGAACGTGATCTCGATGTCGCCGATCGGCCGCCCCTCGAGGACCAGCGGCGTACGCGTCAGGTCCTTCCCCGCGTGCGTGGCGGACTCGAAGTACCAGCCGCGCAACGAAGCCGTGAACTGGTTGGGCAGGTTCGCGAAGTAGCGTCCGGGCGGCAGCCCCTCGGTCGTGAACTGGAGCTCCGCGTTCACGCGGACGGCGAGCCGTCCGCCATATGCAAGAGACCACGGCGGCTCGAACGCCACGCTCAGCGTCGGCTGGAACTGGACGGCATTGATCGGCGCCGCCGTGCCCTCGAGCCGGACTCGTCCGCTGAGCGTCGCGCCTGGCTGCACCGATACGGTGAGGCCCTCGACCGCGGTGTCACCTACTTCGATGGGCGTGTCGCTCCAGAGCGTCGCATCCGGCGGCATCGCTTCGCGGCCGATCACGGAGATCTGCGGCCGTCGCCAGGCGCGCAGGCGATACGAGCCCGCCGGCACCGCGACCAGCGAGAATCCGCCCTTGGCGTCCGACGTCGTCGAGATCGTGCCGTGGGTCCGTTCGATGGTCTGGTTCGCCGCGAACGCCGGGATCAGCGCGACCTCGAGGCCCGCTTCGGGACCACTCGGCCCCATCACCGTGCCCGTGACGCGCGACAGGACGGTCGGGCGCAGATGCACGTCGATCCCGGTGACGTCGTCGCCGGCGTCGATCGCGAGGGATGCCGCCGTGGTGAGCACGGGCGAACCCGGATGGTAGGTGGTCGCGTACCCGATCACGCGGCCATCGGCGCCGACCGACAGCGGCAATCGTCCGGCGAGCACGTTCGATCCGCCCCACATCCCGTCGCCGCCGGTCTGAATCACCACGTCGCCGATGCGAATGCCCGGCCGGCCGGCGGCGGGCGACTGCACCGTGCGCGTCGCCACCGCAACGTAGTACGTCCCCGGAAGCACCGATGAGAATCGATACGCACCGCGATCGTCCGTCCGGACGGAGGTGACATTCCTAATCGCCTGGCTGCCCGTTCGATCGCGGGCGCGGCGCAGCAGCGACACCCAGAGGCCCGGAACCGGCGCACTCGCCTCGTCCACCACCGCGCCGCTGATCGACGCTTCGGGCCAGAGCCCGATCGTGACGTCGCCGATCGCCTGGCCGGCGTCGACGGCCATCAGCCGCGGCGCGCCGCCTGGACGCCGCTGGCCCCATGCGCCATCGAGGTGGCCGGGCGCGGTCACCGTGAATCGATAGCGTCCGGCCGCGAGCCCGCGGAAGAGAAAGCGGCCGTCGCCATCGGTCAGCGCGCGCGTGTCGGCGGATGACGGCAGCGGCCGATCGCCCGGCGCGGGCTCCAGGGCGAGCGTCACGGCCGCGCGCCGCACGGCGCGGCCGGTGACCGCATCGACGACGCGGCCGAGCACGAACGCGGACGCGGGATCCTGCTCGGGCCAGTCGTCAGTTTTCTTCTGTTGCTGCGCGGCCGATGCGAGGACGGCTGCGCCCGCGCACGCGAGCGCGCCGGCGACAATCGAGGGGAGCAGACGGTGCCTCATGGCCAGCTCTCCAGCTCTGGATGTGCGTCAGAAACCTCGTCCACTGTAGTCGCGTGCTTCTTTCACCACCACCCCGCGCGTTCCACCTGCCGCGCCGTCGAGCAGCTCGCGATAGTACGTTCGCGCCTGCGTCTCGTCGCCGAGTGTGCGGGCGGCGCGCGCGGCACCCAGCAGGCTGTTGAAGCGCTTCGGATAGAGCGTCAGCGAACGCTTGTAGGCGGCGAGCGCGTCGGCGGCCCGCTTTTGCTCCATCAACAGGTCCCCCAGCAGCTCGTGCGCCGGCAGGGTGGGCCCGGGCGTGACCGCGTGCTTCGGCGTCGACGCCTCCAGCTCGGCGGCCTCGCTCATGAGCTTCACGGCGGCTGCCGATTGCCCCTCCAGATGCGAGAGCCATCCGCTGAGCTCGAGCCGCAGCGTCCGGATGTTGCGCGCGAACAGCTCTTCGTTGGCCTTGAGCGTCGCCTTCTCGAGTGCGTCCAGACGTGCGACGGCTGTTCGGGCCTCGGTGGCGTTGCCGAGCCGCGCCGCTCCCAGCCCGCGCGCGAAGTGCGTGATCGCCTCCGGCCACGTGAACCGATCCCAGTTGAGCGTGGCGGGCTCGCGGACCGCAAGCGACGTCGCCTCCTTCCACGCGCGCCGCTCGAGAACGTCGCGCGCGTGCGCCGACGCCAGATGAAACGCCGTCTTGAAGGTTGGCTCGAGCGGCTTCGTCGCGCGCAGCCGCGCCAGTGCCGCGGCCGCGCGATCGTCCGCGCCTAGCTGCAGGTGCGCATACACGAGGTACTCGAGCGCGTGCGGGAATTCGTCCCACACGAATTGACCTTTGTCGCCAGCCGGATGCTCGAGCGCGGCCTCGGCCGCGCGGAGGTTGCCGCGGACGACCGCGTCCCAATCGCCGAGGCGCGTGTAGATGTGCGTCGGCATGTGCAGCGCGTGTGGATTGCGCGGTGCGACCGATTCGTACCGACGCGTGATCTCCAGCAGCTCCCGCTCGCGACCCGGCACATCGTTGGCGTGCACGAGGTAGTGCATCGCGCCAGGATGGTCCTGATTCTGCTCGTAGACACGAAGGAGGATCTCCGCGGCGCGGTCGGCGTGTGTGCGCGAGACCGCGGTTGCGGGCGTCGTCGCCAGATGCGCGAGGGCGTAGAACGCGGCCGCTTCGGCATCCTCCGGCAACGCGGCGTACGCTTTCTCCATCGCCTGCTCCCAGCGCCGGATGCGAAGCCAGTAGTCGGCCGACGCAGGGTCGAGAAAGAACGCCTCTGCCGCGGCGATGAAGAGCCGCTCGCGCTCCGTCGGCGGCTGAAGCGCCATCGCCTTCTGCACTTCGTCCGATCCGCGCGCGAGCGCGTCGGGGCCGGGGCGCGTCGGCCAGAGCGGCTGGAAGAGCGTCGTCGCGATCCCCCAGTGCGCCATCGCGCACGTCGGATCGATGGCGGCCACCTGCTCGAAGGCCTGCCGCGCCTGCGGGTACGTCATGTGATGCAGAAGGGCGATCGCGTGGTTGAACTCCACTCGCGCCTGGCCGGAGCAAGAGACCGGAAAGTCAACCTTGCCCAGCGCGTGTTCGGCGTGTTGCAGGAGGGCGACGCCCGTCGCGTCCGCGCGGCTGGTGATGCCGGCGGCGATCACGACGATCGCAACGCACAGACGCTTCGCAGGCCGCAAACTCGCGATGACCATACTCCGTCAGCGGTGTGGAGGCGCGTTGTGGGAGATCGCGACGCTGTCGCGGGCTGCGTCAACAGCGTCCACGAATGCCTGGTCCCGTGGCTCCGCGACAGCCACGGCCGAGTTCCTGCCTCCAGGTCCACGCTTCAGCGGTTCGCGGACACCAATGGCCGGATCCTCCGGCGGCGGAAGGAACGGGCCCGAAAGCCCTCGGGCAAGCCGATGGACGAGCGTTTTCAGGTAGGCGATCACTCCGCCACCCTCGGCATGAGAAAAGCGTACTCCCCTGGTCGCCACTCAGCAACCGGCATGCGCGACTCCTCGCGCCCGAGCGCCGCCGGAGTCGCCAACCCGCCGCATTCGAAGCGCACGACGCGCCGTTCCCCGAGGTTGAAGTCGAACCAGACGTTGCCGCACCCGAAATCCATGATGATGACCGATTCCGATCGCCATCGTGCGCTGGAGTCGTGGACCTGGAATCCGTGCACGAGGACGTGCCGGTTGGCGCCGATCCGGACGCCGTAGTACTGACGCGTGAGCGTACGCAGGTTGGTCAGCAGCCACGGCACCTGCGACAGCGTCCTGGGGCGCGAGGGTTCCGGGATGAGCTCGGCCACGCGTGTCGGCTCCCGCGCCGCGAGCCGGACGAAGGCGGTCAGCTCACGCTCGAGTACGGCGATTATAGGTGCCGCTCGTTGTCGGCCGGTCCACGTGTCGTCCCGGCAGTGCAGGCGGCTCGGAAGCGCTTTCGGGCGCGAGCGCCGCGGCCAGCTGGTCGACGCACTCGATGACGATATATTCGCGGCCCGCGCGCGCGATCGGCAGCCCCACGAACAGAGGCTCTAAGGAATCGGTTTCCGTTTCACAAAGATGAGCATCACGTCCGCCCTCGGTTTGCCGTCGATCGTCTCCTTGAACTCGATCACCAGCTTCCCCGCGGCATCGAGCGACCACACTTCCGTCGCGTGCCGTCGCCGGCCGTCGGGATACATCGTCGTGCTCGCGATCGTGAGGCGATCGTCCTTCCAGGACGCCTGCGATGTCGTGACAGTCTCACTGCCGTGGGACGTGATCACGGTGCGGCTGGTCGTGCCGTCCAGCTTGTAGACGGCGCGGTGGCCGCCGCCTTCGGACCCGTGCTCGGTGGACAGCCATGTCGCATCGTGGCGGACGATTTGCTCCTGGCCGGCGTCTTCCCTGGGACTCTCGAGCACCCATCGGCCCGAGAAGTTGGGCCGCTGCTGAGCGGCCGGCGCAGCCAGTGCGAACGCAACACTGGCCAGAACCACAGCGCTGGGCCTCGATCGGTCAGACAGTCTGCCCATCGTCAGCCGCCACCGCTTCGAAACCGCCGCGGCGAGGCGTCGCAGATCCCAGGAGCTGATGGAACCGCCGACGTCCAGAACCGAGAACGTCGCGAACCAGTTGTCGGCCTGGCCCGTTTCAGCATCGCCGCGTGTGTGCCCACTTGAATCCCTAGAATCCATCAGAATCCGTTGGCCTTCCTCTCGCTATCCGACCGGGGCGTACCCTTCATCGTTCAGCTGCCGGCCGCCCGATCGCCATCGGCGATGCGGTCATGAAGGGTGAAGCGAAGATCCGGGAAGCTCGCGTGCAGGCCGACGATCGCTCGCTCGAGCGCATCGGCGCCACGTATCTCGGCTGGCCGGAGAAGAGCGGCGACCGCACTGTCTGCGCAATGATCTCATCGAGAGCATCCAGGCGACGGTCCTTCAACGGATCGTTGAAGTATCGGGGGAACGAGTCGTTCTCCTCAGACATTCTCTTCCCCGCAGTGAGCGTGCGCGGTGCCGCCTGACGCTGGCGAATGAGCCGGGCGCCGGCGCGTATCAGAGGCGCGTCCGCTCCATTCGCGGGTTGGCGGGCGCGGACTGTTCAATGAACTCCGTCACGACGCGAACATACTCTTCCGCGTGGCTCAGATGGGGAACGTGGCCCGCACCGGCGTATGTTCGTGTCTTGGCCTGAGGCACCGCCGCGGCGACCCGATTCGCCACTGGTGGAAAGAACGGCGCACTCTGATCCCCGATCGTCACGAGGGCGGGTGCGGTGAACCGACGCAGTCCGGTGCCGACGCCCAGTTCTCGTGGTCTCCCCACGAGCCGTGCACGAGGACCATCGGATCGCCGACGTCCCCGTTGATTTCCCAATAGATCTGGATTCCATTGACTGAGCTGGTGGGCATGATGACTCCCGTGCGGCTCGATCCAGCCTTGCGCCGGTCTGACGCGCGCGGCTCAGCCGCGGAGCGTCACGGATCTTACCGCCCGCGCCGGCGGCTGCAGCCGCCGGTTAAAGCCGTTAGGACTGCCGGCTGTTCGCGAAAGGAGGTCCGATGACACGCACCTGCTAGGAGGAATCGTCAGGCCATGAAGATCAAGATTCAGGGAGCCACCGCGCGTCACGACGAGCCGTCGCTTTGCCACAGTTGCCGGTTTGCGAAGATCGCGCAGGGCCCACGTTCCCGCGATCAGATCGTCCAATGTGGACAGCTCGAGGCACCGGTCACGTTCAAGGTTGTCTCGTGCAGCGAATATATCCATCATCAGCACCCTTCGCTCTGGCACATGGAGGACATCGCCTGGGTGCTCCGCACGGACGCGAAGCGCCGCGCGATCGGATTCGTGCGCGCCAAGGATCTGAAGCTCGCCGACAGGCACGTCCTCGATGATTTGCAGGGCGTTTCCCAGATCCGTGGCGCGTTGTTGCCGTCCGCCCGACGTTACGGGCGACGCGTCCCAGGTCCGATCGAGCTGGGGTCGCGTCAGGAGTGCGAGCCAAAGGGCGGGCGGGACGACGCGACACGGACCTGGGAAGCGCTTTATCGGTCTGGTCAATCAGCACGCAACGCCACTACGGGATCGACACGCGTCGCCCGCCGCGCGGGGA
>Ga0268386_10001010_pt1 | contig 18895 bp, 20 predicted proteins | sample RVTome_15_FD_200260 | JGI IMG/M metagenome (GOLD analysis project Ga0268386, IMG submission 200260) | Soil microbial communities from uranium-contaminated site in the Upper Colorado River Basin, Wyoming, United States - RVT150D86... ...
GACGGAAGCTACGAGATCAACTTCGAGCTCCTGCCCACCGACGCCAGCCAGGCGCGCGAGCAGCTCGTTCGCCGGCTAGGCGCCGAGGACTCCACGATCGACATCCTGGGAATGGACGTGGTCTGGACCGCCGAGTTCGCGAATGCGGGATGGCTCAAGGAGTGGCCCGGGGACCGCGAGCGAGAGGTGACCAAGGACGTCTTCGACACCGTGATCGAAACGGCCCGGTTCGAGGACAAGCTGTACGGGGCGCCGTTCAACTCCAACACGCAGCTGCTCTGGTACCGCACGGACGAGATCGAGGAGCCGCCCACCACCTGGGACGAGATGATCGACGAGGCCGAGAAGATCGGCCCCGACGGTGGACTGATCCAGGTGCAGGCGAACCAGTACGAGGGCTTCACCGCGTGGTTCAACGCCCTGCTCGAGTCGGCGGGCGGGCAGATGCTCTCCGACCCGGAGACGGTGGACCTGCCGGAGGAGCCGACCGACGAGGCGCTCGAGGTGATGGGCCGGCTGGGGAACTCACCCGTCGCCGCCCCGGACATCGACACCTCGAACGAGGACACCGCGCGGCTCGGCTTCGAGGCGGGGGACTCGGCGTTCATGGTCAACTACACGTTCGCGTACGCGAGCGCGGGGGAGAATGCGCCCGACGTGCTCAAGAACATGGGCTTCGCGCCCTACCCGCGGGTCGTGGAAAGCGAGCCCAGCCGGCCGCCGCTCGGGGGGTTCAACCTCGGGGTCAGCAACTACTCGGACAATCCCGACCTCGCGTTCGAGGCCGCGGCCTGCCTTGCCGGCCCCGAGAGCCAGCTCACGGCGACCGAGCTCGACGGCCTCCCACCCAGCAACGAGACCCTCTACAGCGACAAGGCCGTGAAGACGGCCTATCCGGGCTTCGCGCGGCTGGTCCAGCGCTCGATCGCCGACGCCGGACCGCGGCCCCAGACCGCCGCCTACCAGGACGTCTCGCTGGCGATCCAGCGCTCCCTGCATCCCCCGAGCAAGATCGACCCCGACGACGTGACTCCGATCTTTGACGAGCTGCTCTCGAACCTCGAGGACGCGGTGAAGCGGGAGGGACTCCTGTGAGCGCCGAGGCCGGCCGTCTGAAGAGATTCGGCTTCCGCCGCGGCGGGACGACGGAGCGCGGCCGCTCGGAGCGACGCCTGGGCTGGATGCTGTGCGCCCCCGCGGTGATCGCGATGCTGCTGGTCACCGCGTACCCGATCGGGTACGCGATCGTCCTCTCGCTCCAAGACCTGGACCTCCGCTTCCCGGAGGAGGGCGGCTTCGTCGGGCTCAGCAACTACGGAGCCGTGCTGAGCTCGGAGCTGTGGTGGCAGGACCTGTTCAACACGGCCTTCGTCACCGTGATCTCGGTCGCGATCGAGCTCGCGTTGGGGATGGCGATCGCGCTGGTCATGTTCCGGGCGATCTTCGGGCGCGGCGTGATCCGCACCGCGGTGCTGATCCCGTACGGGATCGTCACGGTGGTCGCCGCGTTCTCGTGGTTCTTCGCCTTCAGCCCGGACACCGGGTTCGTCAACCACCTGCCGCTGATCGCCGAGGACAAGGCGTGGTTCGGCGACCGCTTCAGCTCCTTCGCGGTGATCATCATGGCCGAGGTCTGGAAGACGACGCCGTTCATGGCCTTGCTGCTGCTCGCAGGGCTGACCACGATCGACGCCGGGCTGTACGAGGCGGCGAAGGTCGACGGCGCCAACGCGGTGCAGCGCTTCTTCCGCATCACGCTGCCGCTGATGAAGCCCGCGATCCTCGTCGCGCTGCTGTTCCGCACCCTCGACGCGTTCCGGGTGTTCGACACGATCTTCATCATGACCCGGGGGGCGCAGGACACAGAGTCGGTCTCGATCCTCGGCTTCAACCAGCTGATCTCGAGGCTCAACCTCGGCCTGGGATCGGCGGTCTCGGTGATGATCTTCTTCTGCGTGCTGATCATCGCGTTCCTCTTCGTCCGCGGGTTCGGTGTGCGGATGGCCGAGGGAAGGCCGGGAGGTAGCTAGCGATGGAGCGAGGATCGAGGGAGTACGCAATGTGGAGCATCGCGATCCTGCTGGTGCTGGCGTTCGCAATGGTCCCGCTGCTGTGGATCATCTCGGTCTCGCTGAAGGAGCCCGCGACGATCGCCGAGGGCACCAACTTCGGCAACACCTTCATCCCCCAGAAGATCACCTTCGACAACTACACGACCCTGTTCGAGGGCGGGATCGACAACAGCCCGTTCATCAAGCCGCTGATCAACTCGATCCTCATCGCGCTGATCTCGACCGTGATCGCGATCGTGCTGGCGGCATTCGCGGCGTACGCGATCGCCCGGCTCAACTTCCCCGGCAAGACCCTGATCCTGGCCGGGGCGCTGGCGATCGCGATGTTCCCGGCGATCTCGACGGTCGGACCGCTGTTCGACATGTGGCGCGCGCTGGGGCTCTACGACACCTACCCGGGCCTGATCATCCCGTACCTGACCTTCGCCCTGCCGCTGGCGATCTACATCTTGGTGGCCTTCTTCAGGGAGATCCCGTGGGACCTTGAGCAGGCGGCGCAGGTAGACGGCGCCACGCCCTTGCAGGCGTTCCGCAAGGTGATCGTCCCCCTGGCCGCTCCGGGCGTGTTCACGGCGGCGATCCTCGTCTTCATCTTCGCCTGGAACGACTTCCTGTTCGCGATCTCGCTCACCTCGTCGGACGCGTCCCGAACCGTCCCCGCCGCGCTCGCGTTCTTCACAGGCGAGTCTCAGTTCACCGAGCCGACGGGCAACATCGCCGCGGCGGCGGTGATCGTGACCGTTCCGATCGTCGTCTTCGTTCTGTTCTTCCAGCGCCGCATCGTCGCCGGCCTGACCGCGGGCGCCGTCAAGGGTTAGGCAACCAAGGAGGAGAGATGTCCGAGATCGTTCTCGAAGGAATCACGAAGCGCTTCCCCGACGGCACCGAGGCCGTCAAGGACATGGACCTCGACATCGAGGACGGCGAGTTCATCATCCTCGTCGGCCCGTCGGGTTGCGGCAAGTCGACCGCCCTGCGGATGATCGCCGGGCTCGAGGACATCAGCGACGGCAAGGTGCGGATCGGCGACGAGGTCGTCAACGAGAAGGCCCCGAAGGACCGCGACATCGCGATGGTGTTCCAGACCTACGCGCTGTACCCGCACATGACCGTGGGCGAGAACATGGCGTTTCCGCTCAAGCTGGCGAAAGTGCCGCAGGAGGAGATCGACAGCAAGGTCGAGGAGGCGGCGCGGATCCTCGATCTCACCGACCACCTCGATCGCAAGCCGGCGAACCTGTCCGGGGGCCAGCGCCAGCGGGTGGCGATGGGACGGGCGATCGTGCGCGATCCGAAGGCCTTCCTGATGGACGAGCCGCTGTCCAACCTCGACGCCAAGCTCCGCGTCCAGATGCGGACCGAGGTCTCCCGCATCCAGTCGCAGCTCGGCACGACGACGGTCTACGTCACCCATGACCAGACCGAGGCGATGACGCTCGGCGACCGGGTGGCGGTGATGCGCAGCGGAGTGCTCCAGCAGGTGGGCTCGCCCGGGGAGCTCTACGGCCATCCGACGAACCTGTTCGTGGCGGGGTTCATCGGCTCCCCGGCGATGAACTTCATGCCCGGCGAGCTGAGCGGCGACAGCGTGAAAACGCCGCTCGGAGAGCTGCGCCTGCCCGACGAGGTCCGAACCGCAATCGAAAAGGGGGACGGCGGCGGCGGTTCGGTGATCGTCGGCATCCGCCCGGAGAGCTTCGAGGACGCCTCGCTGGTTGGGGACGCGCGCGAGCGCGGCACGACGTTCACGGCGAAGGTCGACCTCGTCGAGCAGATGGGCGCGGAGCAGTACGCCTACTTCCACCTCGAGGGCACGGAGGTGCAGTCGGACGAGCTTCGCGAGCTCGCTCAGGACGCCGGCGCGGACGAGGTGCCGAGCTCGGGCGAGGGCCAGGTGGTGGCGCGCCTCGAAGCGGCGAGCGACGTCCGGCGCGGCACCGAGGCCGAGTTGTGGGTCGACCTCACGAAGCTCCACTTCTTCGATCCGTCGAGCGGGCGCAACCTCGCCCACACCTAGCCGCCGGAGCGCCGAGGGCCGCTAGCGCAGCTCCCGCTGGAGCCGCTCGAGCACGCCCTCGTCCCAGTCGTGGGTGCGCATCAGCCGATAGCGCTCCGCGACCACCCTCATGTAGGCCTCGGTCTCGGTTTCGTCGCCGATCATCTCCGCCTCGCGCAGGGTCGCGGCGATCGGCTCGTAGTCCTCGCGGAACCACCGCTCCGCGACCTGCTCTCGGGTCATGAACTGCCCGAGCGCCTGCATGACGCGAAAGCCCCACGCCTCGACGCCCTCCGCGAGCTGGGCATAGCCCCACGGGTCGGACAGCTGGATGCGCGACCGGGCGGCCGGAGGCAGCGGCACGCGCTCGTAGAAAACGCGCTCATGGCTCTTCAGCGGCAAATCGGCCAGGTCGAGTCCGTCGTGGGAATCGACCTCGGTCAGGACCTCGGTCACGTAGGCATCGATGTCGCGACGGCCCTGCGCCCGTGCGACGGAGACGCGGTGGTGCCCGTCCTCGACGAAGTGCATGTCTCCGATCCGGTACACCGAGATCGGCGGCATCGCCTTGCCCCGGCGCTGCGCCGCGGCGATTCGCTGCCAGCGCTCCCGTCCCCGCTTCGAGGTGGGGCGGAAGCGGCGGTCGAAGTCGCCCGAGCGATCGACCGTGCCGACGATCGAGTCGAGCGGGATCACCTGGAGCCCCAGGTCCCGCTCCCCTCGAAACCCGAGCGCGTCCCGGACCTCCTCGAAGGGGAGCACGACGTGGACGTCGGCCGGCTCGCGCCGCAGCCGCTTCGCCAGGCGCGCCAGCACCTGGTGCCGCCGGGCCCGGGCGAAGTCGTTCTGCGCGTCCTGAGCTGGAAACCCGGTGTCCGGCACCTGTTCAGCGTAGCGCCGCCCGCCGACCGCGGCGGGCGTTAATGGACGCGTAAGCATTCCCGCCTACGGTGCGCCGGGAACGATCGGATGCGCTCGAGGAGGACCAAGCTCGGCCTGGGGACGCTCGCGGCGATGGCCGCGGGGGCGCTGGTGTTCGCCGCGTCCGGGATGGGTGGCGCTGGGGCGTCGGGGGAAGGCGACCGCGCGTCCGCGAGCGCCAAGCGCGCCAAGCTGACGCTGATCGACACCGAGTACGGGGAGATCCTCGCCGACCGCCAGGGCTACGCCCTCTACCTGTTCACGAAGGAGGAGGGGCGAAAGAGCCGCTGCTACGGGCGGTGCGCCGAGGCGTGGCCGCCGCTGAAGACCACCCGCAAAGCACGTGCCGGCGGGGGCCTCGATCCCGAGCTCCTCGGGAAGACCGAGCGGCGCAACGGGCGTAAGCAGGTGACCTACAACGGCCACCCGCTCTACTACTACGTCGGGGACCGCGAGCCCGAGGAGGTCTTCTGCCAGGACGTGCATGAGTTCGGCGGGCGCTGGTACGTCCTCACCGCCGACGGCGAGCCCGTCCTGTAGCGACCTGCCGAGCGGCCCGGCGGCCGCTTCGCAGCGCCCCCTCCATCAGCCCGGCGAACGGTCCCCCGGTGTGCTCGCCCGCGAAGCTCAGCGGGCCGACGGGCTCGCACAGGATCCCCGTGACGTCCTCGCCGGGAAGGATCGAGTAGGCGGCGCCAGCCCAGGGGTCGTCGCTCCACGTCGAGAGCACGGCGCCGCCTGCGTCGAGCGCGAGATCGGGGCGCAGGACCTCGAGTGACGCCAGCCATCCCTCCGGGCCCGTCCCGACCCCGAGTCGCTCGAGGGCAGGCGGCGAGCCGGCGAACGCGTTCACCACCGGCTGCACGCGCCCGCCGGCGCCCGTCGATGTCCACGTCCAGTAGCGCTCGGGGACCGACATCACCGCGCCGCTCGGCGCTGCGCTCGACAGCGGCACGAAGAGCTTCGCCGCGTGTCCGTAGCGCACATCCTCGATCGCTCGCGTGACCGGCGCGGGCAGGGCGGGCTCGAAATCGAGCTCCCCGAGCTTCGTCGCGGGGGCGGCGATCACGCATGCTTCGCCCGTGAGCTCGGCCCCGCCGGCGCCGACCGCGACGCCCTCGGCGCTCCAGGCGATGCGCCGCGCGGGAGTGCTCAGGTGGACGGCCGGGCCGAGGGGTTGCGCGAGGGCCCGGGCGAGCCGCTGGTTGCCCCCGGCGACGCTCGGCGAGGGGTCGTCGCCGATGTGGGCCACGCCGCTGAGAGCGCTCGCGGGGACGTCCTCCGCGGCGCTCGCAGCCGAGATTTCGAGCCGAGCGATCAGGACCGCCCGCGCAGCCGCGTCGATCTCCACCCGCTCGAGGAAGCGCGGCGCCGGCAGCCGGCCGAGCTCCGGGTCGCCGGCGAGGATCTCGTCCACGGTTCGTATCGCCGTCTCCAGCGCCTCCGGCAGGAGCTCGCCCGCACCGCGCGGCTCGCGCCTGCCGTACCGCATTCCCTTGTCCCAGAGCTCGAGTCCGAGCTCGCCGGCCAGCTCCCGGATCAGCGTGTTGCCGGGGAGGATGAACTCGGCGCCCATCTCGACGACGGCGCCGTTCGCAAGCTCCCGCGACCACACGCGCCCCCCAACCCGGTCGCGGGCCTCGAGCACGACGACCTCGTGACCCGCCCGGTGTAGCTCATCCGCCGCAGCGAGGCCGGCGAGTCCCGCACCGACGACGATCACCCTCATCGGCTGCTCAGTCCACCAGGCGGCGGGACACCGCCCACCGGCTCAGCTCGTGGCGATTGGAAAGCTGGAGCTTGCGAAGCACCGAGCTCACGTGCGCCTCAACCGTCTTCGCCGAGATCCCGAGCCGGTGCGCGATCTCCTTGTACAGATAGCCGCGCGCGATGTAGCGCAGCACCTCGCGCTCGCGCGAGGTGAGCTGGTCGAGCTCGGGATCGACCTCGTCGGCGGGAAGCGAGTCCGCGAACGCGTCGAGCACGAATCCGGCGAGCCGGGGGGAGAAGACGGCGTCACCGTCCCGCACCCGGCTGACCGCGTCGGCGAGCTCGGGGCCGGTGATCGTCTTCGTAACGTATCCGCGCGCGCCGGCCCGGACCACCGCGATCACGTCCTCGGGCGCGTCGGAGACCGACAGGGCGAGGAACCGCTGGTCGGGGCGCACGGAGAAGACCTCGCGGATCACCTCGACGCCGCCCCCGCCGGGCATGTGGACATCGAGCAGCACCACATCGGGTTGCGTATCGGCGATCAGCCCGATCGCCTCCTCCACCGACTCCGCCTCCCCGAGCACCTCGACGAGGTCGGCGAGCTCCGCCCGGACGCCGGTGCGGAAGATGCGGTGGTCGTCGACGATCACCACGCTGGGGATCCCGCGGCTCATCACTCGCTCCTCGCCAGGGTCAGCTCCACCTCGGTGCCCCGCCCTGGGCCGCTGCGGACCTCGGCGTGGCCGCCCTGGCGCTCGATGCGGCCGATGATCGACTCGCGAAGGCCGCGCCGGTCGGGAGGGACCCGGTCGGGATCGAACCCTTCGCCCCGATCGTCCACGAACGCCTTCACCCGCGCGTCCTCGATCTCGGCGTAGAGCCGGATCGGACCTCCGTCGGCGGCGAACTTGGCGGCGTTGGTGAGCGCCTCCCGGGTGGCGGCGACGAAGGCCTCGAGGCGGTCGTCGAGCGGGCAGTCGCCGACCACCACGACCTCGATCGGCGTCCCCCGGGTCTCCTCGATCTCCACCGCGGCCGCACGAAGCGCGTCGGCCAGCCGCTCCCCCGGGGCGAGCGGAGGGGCGCCAGCCAGCCACGCGCGCAGCTCGCGCTCCTGGCGCCGCGCGAGCTGCGCGACGTCGGAGGGATCGTCGGCGCGCCGCTGGACGAGCGCCAGCGTCTGGAGCACCGAGTCGTGGAGGTGGGCGGCGAGCTCGGCGCGCTCCTGGGAGCGGATGCGCTCCGCGCGCTCGGCCGCCAGGCTGCGCGCGAACCGCCACCACAGCGGCGCCAGGACGAGGCCCAGCCCGACGATCACGACGAGCGCGGCGAGCGCCGCGTCGCCGGCCGCGTCCAGGACGCCGTTCGCCCACAGGAACAGCAGCCCCGCTCCGAGCACCAGAGCGACCCCGAAGCCGGCGAGGGAGAACCGGCCCGCGGCCTCGCGCGAGCGCCGCGCACGCCGCGCTCCGTCGGTGGCCGCCTCGGCCGGCGACTCCTCGGGGGCGGGCCGCGTCAGGCTCCACAGCAGCGCAACGCCGAACGCTGCGAGCACCAGCGGCCACACGAGCGCGTCGCTCCACCATACGCCGAGCTGGCGGAAGGCCAGCACGATGCTGAGCGCCAGCAGCCCGACGCCGGTCGCGATCCGCCAGCTTCCCCTGCGGCGGGGGCGCCGCGGCTCCCCGTCGCCGGTCTCGGCGGGGATCACGGCCCACAGCAGCAGGTACGCGAGCGCCCCGATGCCGCTCGTCCCGATCGCGATCACGACGAACCCGATCCGCGGCACCGCCGGATCGATCGCGAACCGGCGCCCGATCCCGGCACACACACCGGCGACGACGGAGTTCGCCTCGTCGCGCCGAAGCGGCTGACTCGCGGGCTTGCCCATCACGCCCGCATGGTGACGCAGTGCGTGCTGCTCAGCCGCGGCGGGCGCCCATCCCGCTCGCGACGAGCACCACGCCGGTGGCCGCGGCGAGGGCGGCGACGAGCCATCCCCCCTCGAGATCGATCGCCCCGTCCTCCTGGAGCAGGATCAGCGTACCGACGACGACCGTCGCGATCCCCGCCACCAGCGAGGTGAGGTCGAGCCGCTCCTGGATCTCTCTCATCTCTCGCATGCCCGCTCCGCCTCCACGCGCTCGGCCTCGCTGCCGCCTTCGCCCTCGTCGAAGTCGGGACCGAAGCCGTCGTGGCCGCGTCCTCGCAGCTCCGACGGGGGACGGTCGCTGACCTTGAGCGATCCGATGTCGACCTCGGAGTCGAGGACCAGCCGAGGCGCCTTGCCCTCGGGCGGGATCTCGCTCACCTCGGGGTCGACGCCGTCGCTGCGCTGCCCGCGGACGTACACCTCACCGAGGCGAACGCCGGCGTCGGACTCGACGCAGACCTGGGGCGGAACGGAGACGATCGTCTCTCCGATGCCCATGTCGGTCTCCACCTCGATGCTCTCGCCGCGCCGCCACGGAAGATCACGAAGGTCGACGGTCAGCTCGCCCACCCCGAGGCCGTAGCCGTCCCGGTCGATCGCGGCGACGGTCGTCGGGTGGTACTCGCGCTCGCCGATCCCGCCGTCGAAGCGAATGTCGGCCGCCGCGACGGCGCCGGCCGGCAGCGCGAGCACGAGCGCGGGGACGATCAGCCACCGCCACCGCGACTCGCCAAGGAAGGCAGCGCCGACCAGCGCCACGCCGATCGCGACCACCACACCCGCGACGATCACGCCATGCCCCGTGGCGGTCGCCCAGGCGCTCAGTCCCGCGACTGCTGCCGCGACGTTGAGCGCGGCCAGAATGAGCACGACGATCGCGATCACGCGCAGGACCCGGCTTGTTCCGTCCGCCCGCGCGGGCCTCTCGGCGCGCGGCCGATCGAGCGGCTCGGTGACCGCGGTCCTGGGCTCGGGCCCCGCGTCCGCGGGAGCGTCGCCCGGCGGCGGCGCTGCGCGGCGGCGGTCGCGCAGGGTCATGTAGAGCCACACGGCCCCCCCGGCGAGCAGCAGCAGCCACAGGCTCCCGCCCCACCACCAGCCACCCCACCAGTCGAACGGCCCCCAGAAGGGACCGGGGAGCAGGACCAGGACGGCAAGGACCGCGAGTACGACGAGCCAGGCGGAGGGACGCTTGCCCTGGACGGGCGCGCCCGACCCGTCGTCGTTCGGCGTCACGACCGCGAGCACCAGATAGGCGACGATCCCCAGCCCTCCGAAGAGGACGGCGGCGACGAACCCCACGCGCACCAGCGTCGGGTCGATGTCGAGATAGCGGCCGAGCCCGCCGGCGACGCCCGCGAGGATGCGGTCGTCGGTGGATCGAAGCAGCCTCTTGCGCGGTTGATCGTTCATGGCCACCACCTTGCCGCATCCCGCCGCGAGCGTCTATCGGGAATCACCCTGACCCCTCCCTAACCGAGAGGGAGGGGTCGGGGCGATCGCAGGTGCCGCTCAGGCGTGCGCGGGCACGTAGCCACGCATGCGGCCGAGCGGCGCGAGCAGCGCGAGAACGCCGCGCACGAGCGGCTCGGGGCCGGCCGGAGAGATCTCAGATGGGCTAAAGGTTTTCCGGCGTCCTGCCGATACGTAGGCAGTACGGTCGTACACGTACCTGCCCGTGGCTGGGCGCCATCGGCATCCGGAGCGGGCGGGGAATGAGGGTTTTGCTTTGAGATAAAGCAACGTTCCTGGGGGCTAGACCGGCGGAGATGATCTCCCCGGCCTTGCGTCACACGGGTGTGCACCCTTTCCCCCCTAAGGCTGCGCGCCCCATCCCCCGGGGTGCGCGTCCGGTACCCCCTCCGGGCGCGCCCCCTCATTCCAATCACATTCCGCTCGCGTCTAGCGTTCCAGGTCGACCAGTAGGCCTTCCGGCCCGAGGTTGATCACACGGGTCGGGCCGATCTCCGCCTCCCGGCCCCAGCTCTCGTGAATGTGACCGCACAGCGCGAGCACGGGACGCTTCTCCTCGATCGAGCGCAGCACCGCCTCGCTCCCTAGATGGGAGCCACCGCTCGCGTCCACGTGACCCTTCGGGGGTGAGTGGACGACGAGCACGGCCGCCTGCGGACACGGGGCGAGCATCTCCGCCGCCTCGGCCTCGGTGAGATCGAAGCTCCAGTCCCACGGCGTGACCGGGACACCGGCGCCGAGCCCGAAGAAGCTCACGCCGTCGATCTCGGTCGCCTCGCCGTGCAGGACGATTGCGGCGCCCCACTCGCTGCAGGCGCCGCGCAGCGCGTCCTCGGTCTCGTTGTTGCCAGGCACGAGGATCGTCGGCGCCTCGATTCCCGCCAGCGCGTCGACCGTCTCGGTGAGGCCGTCGTGGACCGACGCGAGGTCGCCCGCGGCGATCACGACGTCGGCTTCGCTGGACATCTCCACCAGCCGGGCGGCACGGTCGAGGTCCCGGTGAAGGTCGCTGAAGGCGAGGAGTTTCAAGCCCGGCGCAGAATAAGGGCGGTTGGGGCGTTGGCTCAGGGCGCCCGGAAGCGAAGCGAGGGAGCAAGAGATGAACGAGCAGTACCCCGTCCAGTTCTCGGTCGACTACCCCGACCGGCCACTCAGCCGGCTGACGACGTTCTTCCGGATCTTCACCGTGATCCCGATCGCGATCATCCTCAACCTCGTGATGGGGTACTCGTGGAACTACGGGGGCGGCGGCGACACGACGACCTACGTCGCAGGCGGGGTCGGCTTTCTGTTCCTACCGCCGCTGCTGATGATCCTGTTCCGGAAGAAGTACCCGCAGTGGTGGTTCGACTGGAACCGCGAGCTGCTCAGGTTCACGAACCGGGTCGGGATCTACGTGGCGCTGATGGACGATCGCTACCCGTCCACCGACGAGCGCCAGGCGGTGCGCCTCGACTACCCGTACCCGAACGCGGAGACCGAGCTCGGCCGCGGGATGCCGTTGGTGAAGTGGCTGCTGGCGATCCCCCACTACATCGTCCTCTTCTTCCTCTACATAGGGGCCTTCTTCGCGGTCGTGTTCGCATGGTTCGCGATCCTGTTCACGGGTCGCTACCCACGCGGTCTGTTCGACTTCGTCGAGGGCGTGTACCGGTGGCACAACCGGGTCACCGCCTACATGTACCTGCTCGTCACCGACGAGTACCCGCCGTTCAGGCTTGGGCAGTGACATAGTCCGACGCTCGGGCTAGGCGCGAGCGTTGCGCACGCGGGCTCGCGCCTCCCGGTAGCGGATCGCCTCGTAGGTGACCAGCAGCGTGCAGATCGCGGCGATCGCCGCCGCCGCCGCCAGTGCCTCGACCTCGACCGCGACCGGAATCAACGCAAGGCATGCGGCCGCGGCCACGAGCCGCGGGCGGTTCAGCGAGCCGACGTTGCGAAGGCGGAAGGCGATCTGCGCCAGCAGGTAGAGCGCCACGCCTCCGCACAGCGCGATCGCGGGGACCGTCTTCAGGGGCTCGTCGACGTCTCCAATCGTCTTCTTGACGCCGAGCGCGAACAGCACGATTCCGGCGATCATCGGCAGGTGCAGGTAGCTGTACGAGTCGCGGGCGAGGCGCGCCCGCGCGTCGCCCCTGGCCTCGCGCAGCTTCCGCTCCGCGACCGGTGCGACGACGTCGAAGTACGCCCACCACAGCGCCGCGGCGATCACGATGCCCGCCAATGCCGCGGCCACCACGCCGGCGTCCAGCGGGATCCCGGCCGCGCCGATGCCGATCGCGACGATCGACTCACCCAGGGCGATGATCACGATCAGGCCGTAGCGCTCCGCGAAGTGCCCGGGCGAAACCTGGTAGCCCGCGACCCCGAACAGGTAGGGACCGGAGTAGTCGATCGCGAGGGCGACGCACCACAGGACCGCCTGCGCGGTCCCGTCGAGCGCCCCCGCGAGGATCAGCAACGCGGGCGCGGGGATCGCGGTTCGAGCGAGGCGACGCACGGCGAGGGTCACGCTGACGTCCGGCGAGGCGTACGCGAACACGACGATGTGGAGCGCGCGGACCAGGAAGTACGCGACTCCGAACAGCACCCCGTCGTCCTCGAACGCCCCCGGTACCGCGAGGGCGGCGATCAACATCGACCCCATCGCGGCGAACAGCGCCAGCCGGGCATCGTCCTCGTCGGAGTCGATCTCGTTGGTCAGCCACGAGTAGGCGCCCCACGCCCACCACACGGCCGCTAGGACGAGCATCCCCTGGCCGAGCCCCTCCCAGGTCGGGTTCGCCGACATCAGCCCGGTGACCTGGGTGAACGCGAAGACGAAAACCAGGTCGAAGAACAGCTCCAGGGGGATCGCCCGCTCCTCCACGGGCCCCTCGAGGGGCTCCTGCGCGTCGATCCGCTCGTCGGTGGTGTCCGTGGCGGCCATTCGGCTCTCGCAGCGTAATCGCGCGCGGGCGGGATCAGCCCGGGGGGCGGTGCTCGCTCTCATGCCGTGCGGCCAGCGCCAGGGTCTCGGCGTCCAGGGTCGCGTCGACGAGCTCGTGGCCGGCCTCGCTCAGCTCGCTGAGGATCGATTCCTCGACCGCCGCGAGATCGCCCGTCCCGAGCTCGTCCTCGACGCTGCCGGCCGTGGCCGGATCCCACTCGAGCCCGAGCGCCTCGTACACCGGAAGCAGGGCCCCGCGCACGGCGGCGCTGTCGCGAACGACGATCACGACGCCGAGGTGGGCGCCTCCGGAGATGATCCGCTGCCCGATCCCGACCAGCTTGGAGCGCCCCCTGGCATTCACGCTCCACGCGCCGGGGCAGTACTCGCCCGGCACCTCGCCGACGCGCGCATCGACGCCGAGCCGGCGCAGGGCGGCGGCGCACGTCTCCGCGAGCCGCTCGAAGCGGGCGTGGGTGCGCCCCGCAGGGCGAGGATCGTGGAGCGCGTGCGAGAGCGCGATCGTGCCCGGGTGATAGACGGCCGCGCGCCCTCCGGCGAGCCGCACGATCGGCTCGAACCCGGCGCCGCGCGCCGCGCGGACCGCGTCGCCGAACCGATCGCTGGCCGCGTCCTGGCGCCCGAACGCGAGGGTCCTGGCCGGCCGGTGGAGGCGCATAGTCGGGGGGAGCTCGCCGCCCGCGACGCGGAGCAGGATCGCCCGCGAGACGGCGGCCCCGTAGGCGGGGCGGTCGGGAAACGACTCGCGCACGAGCGCCAACTCGTCGTACTCAGCCGGCATGCACACCGATGGTTGATGAGGGTTTTGTTTGCAGTGTGACCACCATCACACATATATCCGCTCTCGGCTGAGAGCCTTCCGCGATCCACACGGCGCCCCGAGGGGGCTCGTTGACCGGGCGCCGGCAATCGAACACCAATGGAGGTGGTTCTTCCTTGCTTGCAAGACGGAACCTGGTCGCTGCCGTGGGAGTCGTCTTCCTGAGTCTAGGCGCGAGCGTCGCCTGGGCCGCCACAGATGAGCTCACGGGGGCGGAGGGGGAGGGGTCAGAGCTACTCGAACGACCCCACAGGACGCTCGACAGGGCGATCGACGGTCACCGCGAGCGCGAGCGACGACGCGAGCGACGCGAGCGCAGGCGCGAGCGCCGGCAGCCCGAGTGGGCGGCGGAGGTGAACGGCGACACCGTCGCCGGCGTCCCGCGCGGCACGCTCGAGGCGATCGCCTCGTGCGAGTCCGGCGGCGACCCCGCCGCCGTGTCGTCGGACGGGAGCTACCGCGGCAAGTACCAGTTCGACACCGGCACATGGGCGTCGGTCGGAGGGTCGGGGGACCCCGCGGCTGCGCCGGAAGCCGAGCAGGACTACCGCGCGGCCCTGCTGTACTCACAGGCGGACTCGAGCCCGTGGCCGGTCTGCGGCTAGGTCGCGTCTTCGCCCAACAGGGCGCGCGAGAACACGCGCCGCTCCTCGTCGAACAGAAAGCCCCATAGCTGCTCGCGCTCGAGCAGGGCGCGCCGCTTCGTCTCGAGCACCGCGTCGCGGGGCAGAGCCGCGACCTGCTCGGCGAGCTTGAGCGCGCGCTCGACGACGTCCCCCGCGGCGACCTCGCGGACGACCCCCAGCCGAAGCGCCTCCGCCGCGTCGACGATCCGTCCCGTGAGGCACAGGTCCTGGGCGACGGTCGCCGGGAGCACGGCGCGAGCGGCCGCGTAGCTCGGCGGGATCCCGCGCGGCAGCTCCGGGTATCCGAGCGTCGCGTCCTCGGAGGCGATCCGCAGATCGCACAGCAGCGCGAGCGCGAAGCCTCCGGCGAGCGCGGGCCCGTTGACGGCGGCGACGACGGGGCGGGTGCACCGCCCGACCGCGTCAAAGGCGAGCGTGCTCGTCTCCACGAGGCGCAGCTTGTGCTCGCGGTCGCCACCGAACTGGGTCACGTCCATCCCCGCGCAGAAGGCGGGCCCGGCGCCGGTCAGCACGACGCAACCCACCTCCTCGTCGTCGGACACGCGGCCGAAGGCGTCCGCGAGCTCCACCCGCAGCTCGATCGAGAGCGCGTTTCGCTTCTCGGGGCGATGCAGCGTCACCAGCGCCACGCCGCCGCGCCGCTCGATCGAGAGCACGCCTGCCACGGTCGGGAATGCTACGTCGCCAGCCCGTGCAGCTAGGCGGCCCTGCGCCAGCGGCGGAGCCTGGACGCCGATCTCCCGGTGGCGGCATCGGCGCTGTTCGCGTCGCGTTCCAGGAGCGCGGGCATGTGGTAGCGGATCTGGTCCTCGAGGCAGCGGTCGCAGGAGCACTCGGGGACCGTGAGACCGGTGCGCGGACAGATCGCCCTTGGCGACTTCGCTGCGGACACGATCGAGTAGCGAGCTTAGGCGCCGTCCCGGCCGGAATTCGCGAACCCACGTGCGAAACTCATCTGGATGAGCGAGGACGGAATGAGCCCGGCCGGCGCAGAGGCACCGAAACGCAAGCCGCCCGCCGAGGCGGTCGACGAGGCGAAGGTGCGCGCTCCGACGCGTGGCAACCGCAGGCTCGAGGGGCTCCTCGACGCGGTCAACGCCGACCCCCAGGTGCGGGCGTGGTGGTACATGGCGCAGGTGACCTCGGAGCGGCTCGCGATGTCCGACCACTCCTGGGTCCACGTGCAGATCGTGCTCAACGTGGCGCTCCGGCTGCTCCGCCTGCTCGTGAAGGCGGACGTTCAGCCGGCGATGGTCGCCGACCATGGGATGCGCAATCGCGACGCCGAGGTGGTGGTCGCGGCGGGGGCGCTGCTTCACGACGCCGGGCTATCGATCAACCGCGCCGACCACGAGACGTACAGCCTGTTCCTGGCCGAGCGCAAGCTCAGGGAGCTGCTCGAGGGCGTCTACGACGAGCCCGAGCGAACGGTGGTCGTCTCCGAGGCCCTGCACACGATCATCGGCCACCGGCGGCAAGGTGCTCCCAACACGCTCGAGGGGGGCGTCGTCAGGGTCGCGGACGCCCTCGACATGGCCCAGGGCCGCTCGCGGATCCCGTTCGAGGCGGGACGGATGGGAATCCACTCGCTCTCGGCCGCCGCAGTGGAGGAGGTCGAGATCGCCGCCGGCGAGGAGCGTCCGATCCGGCTCGAGGTCAAGCTCAACAACTCGGCCGGGGTCTTCCAGGTCGACGACCTCCTCGCGACGAAGATCCGTGGCACCCCGCTCGAGCCGCACGTAGAGGTGATCGCGGAGGTCGAGGGCGAGACCGAGAAGCGCCTGCTGACCTCGTTCCGATTGCCCGAAGGCTAAGAGTCACTGCATACCGCGATGTGCTTAAGGGCCCGGCGCAAACCGCGCGCTTGATTCAGACGCCCTCGCCGCCGCGTCCCTCACCGGCGGCGAACCGGGCGGCGCCGCGGATCCCGACCTCGATCGAGCGGCGCCCGAGCTCGGCCTCGAGCTCCAGCGCACGCTCCAGCGGCAGCCCGAGCCCCTCGAGCGCGGCGCGGCGGTCCGAAAGCATCGTCTCCTGGGGGAAGCCCGCGAGCCCCTCGGCCAGCTCCAGGGCCCGCTCGACGTGCCGCTCCGACCCCACGACCTCGTTCACGAGCCCCCAGTCGAAGGCCTGCGGCGCCTCGACGATGCGGCCGGTGAGGATCAGCTCGAGCGCCCTTCCCTGGCTGATGATCCTGGGGAGGCGCTGGGTCCCGCCGTCGATCAACGGAACCCCCCAGCGACGCTCCGGATAGCCGAGCCGCGCCGTCTCGGTGGCGATTCGCAGGTCGCACCACAGGGCGAGCTCGAGCCCGCCCGCCAGGCACCACCCGGAGATCGCCGCGATCGTGGGCTTCGAGGCGGCGAGCCGCGTGAACCCCATCGGCCCCTCGGGTCGCTCCGACACCGCGTCGATCCGCTCGGGCTGCTCCTCCGCCCCCACCTCCGCGATCGCCTTCAGGTCGGCGCCGGCGCAGAAAGCCTCCGGCCCCGCGCCGGTTAGCACGAGCGCCCGCGCCCCCTCGTCGGCCTCGAAGCTCCTGAAGCCCTCGAGCAGCAGCTCGGCGGTCTCGGCGTCGACAGCGTTTCGCCGCTCGCGGCGGTCGATCGTCAGCACCGCCGCGGCGCCGTCGCGCTCGTAGCGCACCTTCGAGCCCATCGTCGGGGATGCTATTCGCGTTTGCGAGGGGCCGGCTTACCGGCGAAGGCGGTTGAGGTCCTCGCGCATGCGCTCCTTGCGGCCCTCGAGCCGGATCTGGACCAGCGACAGGACCGTGACCAGGACGGCGAAGAAGCCGATCGCGCCGAACGCGAAGTAGGTGATCACCTTGTCGTCGGTGCGGCCCCACAGCCCCACCCCGTCGGCCGCGATCGCGCCCGGCGCCGCGACGAGCAATGCAAGCGCCGAGAGTGCACCAACCGCGACAAGCGTTGCAATGCGTGAATGACTCACCACCCGGACTCTAATGGCTGGTGCCTGGCAACTGATACCGATGACCGATGGCTGATGGCTGACAACTGACTACTGTCCCCGCTCATGTCCGAGCTCGAGGCGCTGCTCCTCGGGGTCGTCCAGGGGCTGACCGAGTTCCTGCCGATCTCGTCCTCCGGTCACCTGATCCTGGTTCCGTGGCTGCAGGACTACACGTTCCTGCAGGACCACCCGGACTTCAACAAGACATTCGACGTCGCGCTGCACATCGGAACGCTGGTCGCCGTGCTCTCCTACTTCCGCCGCGAGCTCGTCGCGATGGCGGCTGGACTGGTGCGCTCGGTGCGCACGCGCGCGATCGAGTCCGCGGACGAGCGGCTCGCATGGGTGATCGTGGTCGGCACGATCCCCGCGGTGATCGCCGGCGGCCTCGGGGAGAACTGGATCGACGACAACCTCGGCGAGCCGTGGATGATCGCGATCCTGCTGATCGTCTTCGGGCTCGTTCTGTGGCACGCGGACCGGCGGCCGCAGGACAGGACGATGGGGAAGGTTCGGCTACGCGACGGCCTCTACATCGGCATCGCTCAGGCTCTGGCGCTCGCCCCCGGCGTGTCGCGGTCGGGGGTGACCATGTCGGCGGGGCGCTACCTGCACCTGGACCGAGACACCGCGGCAAGGGTCTCCTTCCTGCTGCTCGCGCCGGTCACCGCGGGGGCCGGCGCGTTCAAGGCGTACCAGGCGATCAACGAGGGGCTCCCGGACGGGGTCGCGGGGCCGATGATCGTGGGGACGATCGCGGCGGCGATATCCGGCTACGCCGCGATCGCGGGCCTGCTCGCGCTGGTGCGCCATCACAGCTACGACGGGTTCGTCGTGTACCGGATCCTGGTCGGGGTGGGCGTCCTGATCCTGATCGCGACCGGCGTGCGATCGGCAACCTTCTAGCTCCGCCGATGCCCGACCGCCACACCGCCCACGGATACTGGCTCGAGGAGGCCGGCGAGACCGAGCCGCTCCCGCCGCTGGAGGGCTCGGCGGGCGCGGACGTGGTCGTGATCGGCGGCGGGTACACGGGGCTGTGGACAGCGTGGTGGATCCTCGAGGAGGCCCCCGATGCCCGCGTGGTGTTGCTCGAGGCCGACCTCTGCGGGACCGGGCCGAGCGGCCGCAACGGGGGGTTCGTGAACTCGATGTGGTTCAACCTCCCCGCGATGAGCGCCCGGTTCGGGGACGACGGCGCGCTCGAGGTGGCGCGCGCGGCCCGCGACGCGGTGCACGGGATCGGGCGATGGTGCGAGGAGCAGGAAGTCGATGCCTCCTACCGCGCGGGCGGCTACCTCCAGGTCTCTACGACGCCGTTGCACGACGATGCCTGGGATCGGTTCGCGCGAGCGGCAGCGGCGCATGGAGAGCCGGAGAGATGCATCCCACTCGAG
>Ga0268386_10001011_pt1 | contig 18892 bp, 24 predicted proteins | sample RVTome_15_FD_200260 | JGI IMG/M metagenome (GOLD analysis project Ga0268386, IMG submission 200260) | Soil microbial communities from uranium-contaminated site in the Upper Colorado River Basin, Wyoming, United States - RVT150D86... ...
CGACGTACTGTCGAGTACGCCTGCGCGCCCGGACGGTCGCGCGCCTGGTCTTTTCCCGAGCTCCGCGCCCTCGCTTCGCGCCCCGGTGAGAAATGCGGGTTAACCCCTGGGCCGGGCACTGCCGCGCCCTCGCCGCCTCACGTCAAGGCCGGTCGAATACGGCGATCGATTCCACGTGCGTGGTGTGCGGGAACATGTCCATCACCCCGGCGCCGCTGAACCGGTAACCGAACTGGTGCACGAGAATACCCGCATCCCTGGCCAGCGTCCCGGGGTGACACGAGACGTAGAGCACCCGCCGGGGCGCCAGCGTTTCTAGCAGGGCCAGCGACGCCTCGGCACCGGCCCGCGGCGGGTCGAGCAGGAGCCTGTCGCACGGCTGCCGTGCCCAGCGCAGTGCGTTGCAGTCCTGGAACAGGTCGGCGAGATGAAATTCGGCCTCCAGGCCGTTGCGCCGGGCATTCGCCGCCGCCCGCTCGACGAGCGCCTGATCTCCCTCGATGCCGCACACCCGCGCACCGGCCCGGGCGAGCGCGAGACTGAAATTGCCAAGGCCGCAGAACAGATCCAGGACCCGCTCCCCGGGCTCGGGCGCGAGCAGCTCGAGTGCGCGCGCCACCATGGCCGCGTTCATGGGCCCGTTCACCTGCACGAAGTCCGTCGGCAGGAAGCCGATCTCGAGCCCCTGCGACGGCAGGCGGTACACCGGCGGAGACGCCTCGTCGAGGGGGTGCGCGCTCGCGGGTCCGCCCGGCTGCAGCCAGACGTCGACGCCGCGTTCCCGCCCGAAGGCGCGCAGGGCAGCGAGATCCTCGCCGGTGGGCGGATCCAGGACGCGAAACACGAGCGCCGTGCGGTCGTCCCCCACCGCGACCTCGATCTGGGGAAGGCGGCGCACGATGCTGAGCGAGCCGATCAGCGTCGCGAGCGGGGCCAGCAATCCGCCCAGTCCGCCGGCGAGGACTTCGCAGGAGTCCATCTCGGCGATCCCGGGGTTGTGCCGCTCCCGGAAGCCCACCAGTACCCGGTCCTTGCTGTTGACATAGCGCACGCCGAGTCGCGCGCGGCGCCGATAATGCCACGCGGGTCCGGTGAGCGGCGCGTAGCGTCGTGCGGGAAGTACCCGGCCGATCCGCCCCAGCGCGTCGAACAGGCCCCGCTCCTTCGCCGCCAGCTGCGCCGCACCGCTGAGGTGCTGCAGGGTGCAGCCGCCGCAGGCGCCGAAGTGCGGGCAGCGCGGCGCGACACGCTCCGGCGAGGCGGAAACGACGGCGACCAGTCGCGCCTCGTCGTGGCTCCTGCGCTGCCTGAGCAGGACGGCCTTCACCACTTCCCCGGGCAGCGCGCCCTCGACGAACACGGTCTTGCCCGCGACGCGCGCGACGCCTCGCCCATCCTGCGAGAGGTCCTCGATGCGCGCCTCGAAGGGGGGGCCGGCGGGCTTGCGCCTCACGCGCGCTTCCACGCCGCCAGGAACTCGAGGAGGTGCGGCCGGCCATCCCGCGTCAGCGTCTCCACGACGCGGGCTTCCTCCGCCGCGACCTCCTCGGCCGTCAGGCGCCCTCGCAGGCGCTCGAAGCGCAGGTAGATGAGCCAGGTATTGAGCACATCGGTCTCGCAATAGTCGCGCACCGCTGCCACCCGGCCCGCGCGCCACGCGTCCCAGACGTCCGCTCCGCTCATGCCCAGCTTGCCCGGCAGCCCCAGCAGCACGGCGACCTCGTCGAGCCTGGCCGACGCCCGTGCCTGGTAGCACGCCAGCACGTCCATGAGGTCGAGGTGGCGCCAATGGAAACGGTTGAGGTAGTTGTTGTAGCGGAACGCCGTGTCGGCATCGCCGATCTCCCAGTAGCGTGCCGCGGCGACGCCGTGCCGCAGGGCCCGGTAGTGGAGCACGGGCAGGTCGAAGCCGGAGCCGTTCCACGACACGAGGTCCGGCGAATAGCGCTCCAGGCCTTCGAAGAAGCGGGCCACCAGCTCCGCCTCGCCCGACTCGGGCTCGCCCAGCGTCCAGAGCCGCAGGCCGTCGCGGCTGCGGAACGCGCACGAGATGGCGACGATGCGCTGCTGGTGCAGCGGCAGAAAATCGCCGCCGGTCTGCTCCCGCCGGCGGGCAAACATCGCTTGCGCAACCTGCTCGTCGACAAGGTCGCCCAGCTCCAGGTAGCGCCGGCCGAAGTCGGTATCGGGAACCGTCTCGATGTCGAAGGTAAGGACGTTCATCGCTATCCCGCCCTGAGCAGCACGGCCACGGCGACCACCAGCCCGGCCTCGTCCGTCAGGCTGACGTGCCCCTCGCCGATGCCGAGCCGGGCGCAGAGCGCGCGGCCGCGCGCCGAATAGACGATTTCGGGCTTGCCACGGGGGTCCTGCACGATGCCGACGTCGCGGATCCACATCCCGTGCGCAAAGCCGGTTCCCATCGCCTTCACGACCGCCTCCTTGCCGGCGAAGCGCATCGCGAGGAAACGGGTCTTGCGGCGCTGGCGGGCATACTGCGCGGCTTCCTCCGGAAGCAGCAGCCTGTCCGCAAACCGGTCGCCGAAGCGCGCCACCGTTGCCTCGATGCGGTCGAGCCGCAGGATGTCCGTGCCGATGCCGAAGATCACTGCAGGCGCGCCTCGGTCATGAGACGCTTCATTTCGATCACGGCGGTCGACAGGCCGTCGAAGATGGCGCGCGCCACGATCGCATGGCCGATGTTCAGCTCGCGTATCTCCGGGATGCGCGCGATGGGCGTCACGTTGTGGTAGTTGAGCCCGTGGCCGGCATTCACCCGCAGTCCCCGTTCGGCCGCGGCCTTCGTTGCCGCCTGCACGCGCGCGAGCTCGCGGCCGGCGGCATCCTCGCCGGCATCGGCGAATGCGCCGGTGTGCAGCTCGACCACGGGCGCGCCGGCCTGCCGGGCCGCCTCGACCTGGCGCTCGTCCGGATCGATGAACAGCGACACGCGGATGCCGGCCCCGCGCAGCTGACCGACTGCCAGCGCGACCCGGCCGAGCTGCCCCGCCACGTCGAGCCCGCCCTCGGTGGTCAGCTCCTCGCGGCGCTCCGGCACGAGGCAGCAGTCGCGCGGGCGAATGTCGAGCGCGATCGCGAGCATCTCGTCGGTGACCGCCATCTCGAGGTTCATGCGCGTCTGCAGCACGTCCTTCATGGCGCGCAGGTCGCGGTCCTGGATGTGCCGGCGGTCCTCCCGCAAGTGCAGCGTGATGCTGTCCGCGCCCGCCTGCTCCGCCATCAGCGCGGCGTACACCGGGTCCGGATACCGCGTCCGGCGCGCCTGGCGGATCGTGGCGACGTGGTCGATGTTCACGCCGAGCAAGATGTTCTGCTTCACTCGTCCGGTCCCCGGGTGAAAGGTGTCATTGTGCCAGCTTCACCGCCGCAGGCGGGCCAGCAGCTCGCGCGTGCGCAACGGCCGGTCGCCGAGGTGGACGTCCAGCGCGCTTCTCAACAGCTGCCGCGCGTCCCTCAGCGCCCGCGGGCTGTCCAGCCGCTCCGCCGCAAGCGCGACGATCGAGCTGCCGGCGAGCGCGCCGTGGCTGTCGTCGCGGGCCGGCGCCAGTCCCACACCGGGCTCGTAGCGGTACCAGCCCTCCGGATCCAGCGGCTGACCCGCCTCATCCCGGGACAGGTCGGGCGCGTAGCCGAGCGCCTGCAGCAGGCGCTTTTCGAACACGCGCAGCACCGGGGCCGGCTCCCCGGACGGAAGGGCCGCGAGCGCGATCGCGTAAGCGTCGAACAGCTCGCCGTGGGCATCGAGCCGCCCCGTCAGCCGCAGCACGAGCTCGTTCATGTAGAACGCACCCAGGAGTCGCTCGCCACCGGCCGGCGGCGCCGCGGGCGACGCGGCCTCGGCACCGGTGAGCGTCCCGAGCTCTCCCTGCAACCGCCAGGAGAGCAGCAGCGGACGAAACGGCTGGAGCAGGCCCCGAAACCGGCTGCGCGGCCCACGCGCCGCCCGTGCAACGAGGCCGACGCGGCCATGATGGCGCGTAAAGGTCTCCAGCACGAGGCTCGTGTCACGAAACGGCCGGTGATGGAGCACGAACGCCGGCTCGAGCTCGACGCGCATGGGCTAGTGGCCTGTAACACGGGAATCGGTACCGCTCGCGCGCGCCTCGAGCACGAAGTCTGCGTCGCGGCTCGTCGCGTGGGGCGTGCCACTGTTCGTCGCCGCGCCTCGTCCTCGCGCCCGGTGCATCACCCGATCAGCCCCGATTCCGCTGTCACAGGCGGCCACTAGCAGGCTAGTCGGAGTCGAAGCCCAGCCGGGTGAGCTCCTCGTCGCGGTCGGACCAGCCTTCCCGCACCTTGACCCAGAGCTCGAGGTGCACGGGGCGCCCGTAGCGCTCCTTCAGCTCGAGGCGCGCCGCGCGGCCGACCGCCTTGAGCATTTCGCCAGCCTTGCCGATGACGATCGGCTTGTGGTTCTCGCGCTCCACCCAGACGATGGCCGAGATGCCCAGCCGGCCCTGATCGTCGGGCGCCATGCGCTCGATCTGCACGGTGAGCCCGTAAGGCAGCTCCTCGTGCAGGCGGCGCATGAGTTTCTCGCGGATGATCTCCGCCGCGTGAAAATGCTCGTCCCGATCGCTGAACTGATCCTCCGGGTACAGCGCGGGGCCCTCGGGCATTGCCGCCTCCACGAGCGACTGCAGGCGGTCCAGATTGTTGCCCCGCTCTGCCGACACGGGGACGATGGCCTCGAACTGGCCGTGCTGCGCGACCGCTTCGATGTACGGCAGGAGGCGCTCTTTCGGCCACACGCGGTCGACCTTGTTGACGACCAGCACGATCTTGCGCCCGCGCTCCTGCGCGCGCGCCAGCACGTCGTCGTCCTCCTCGGTCCAGCGGCCCGCCTCGACCACCATGAGCACGAGGTCGGCATCGGTAAGCGACGACAGCGCCGCGCGGTTCATGGCGCGATTCAGAGCGCGGCGCTCTTTCCGGTGCAGGCCCGGCGTGTCCACGAACAGAACCTGCGAGGCCTCGCCCGACGCCACGCCGGTCACGCGCTGACGCGTCGTCTGCGGGCGGCGGCTGACGATGCTCACCTTGCGGCCGACGAGCGCGTTCACCAGCGTGGACTTGCCGACGTTCGGCCGCCCGACGACCGCCACAAAGCCGCAGCGATGCCCACCCTCAGGCGGCACCGAATCGCTCCAGCATGGCGGCCGCCGCCGCCTGCTCCGCCGCCCGGCGGCTGCGGCCCGAGCCCGTGGTCGGCGCCAGCTCCCCCTCGACGGTGCAGGCGACGGTGAAAGTCTGGCGGTGCGCCGCGCCCTCGATCAGCTCCACCGTATAGGCGGGCAGCGGCAGTCCTCGCGCCTGCAGGAGTTCCTGAAGGCGTGTCTTCGGGTCCTTCAGGGACTCGGCGGACGGCAGCGAATCGAGTCGCTCGCCGTAGAGCCTCAGCACGGCGGCGCGGGCCGCCTCGAATCCGCCGTCCAGGTAAATGCCGCCGATCACGGCCTCCAGGGCATCCGCGAGTATGGACTCGCGCCGGAAGCCGCCGCTGCGCAGCTCGCCAGAGCCGAGGCGCACGCGCGCGGAGAAACCCAGCGCCAGCGCCATCGCGGCCAGTGCCGGGCGATTGACGAGATTGGCGCGCAGCCGGCTCAGGTGACCCTCCGGCGCCTCGCCGAGGCGTTGATACAATGCATCCGCCACCACCAGTCCCAGAGCGGCATCGCCCAGATACTCCAGCCGCTCGTTATGGCGGCTCGCGGCGCTGCGGTGGGTCAGCGCCTGCGCCAGCAGGTCTTCGTTACTGAAGCGGTAGCCGAGGGCGCTCGCAAGCCACCCGGCGTCGTCGTTCACCGCACGACCTCAACCGATTTGTCGAAATCCATCACGAGATAAACGTTGCCGAGGAACGGCGCGCGGCCTTCGTACTTCGCATTGACGAGGTAGCCGTTGCTGCTGCGCTCCACCGAGACGTCGCGTGACCGGATGCTCCGGATGTCCTCGATGTCGAAGCGCCGCTCGAGTGCCGTGCGGATCTGCGCAGGACCCGCGTTCGAGCCGTCCAGATCCTTCTTCGCCGCGTCCAACGCCGCGTCTACCTTGAGGTATTCGAGGTAGATCGGGGTCAGCCGGATCCCGGCCAGCAGGAAAATTCCCGCGATGACGGCCACGATCAGCATCCCGATGAGCGTCATGCCTTGCTGTCTGCGCATGCTGGTTCCCCCAAGCGACCCTGCGACGGGCGGTTCTGTGTCCGGGCTTATTGTATGCGGTCGCCGATGCGGCTCCAGATGGGCCGCCCCAGCTCACCGTCCCAGTTCATCCAGATCCTGACGGCCCTGCCCACCAGGTTCCGGTCCGGAATGTAACCGATGATGCGTCCATCACGGCTGCAGTCGCGGTTGTCCCCCATGACCAGGTACTGGTCCTCCGGCACCGGCCGGCCCAGGTAGGGGCTCGGCCGGTCGCTCTGGCCGGTCAGAAAGATGCGGTGCCGGGCGTCGCCGATCGTCTCCACCGCGACCCGCGCATCGAGCGGGAAGCCGCCGCATTCCAGCTGGAAATCCTCGCCGGTGGGATCCAGGTCCACGGGCGTGCCGTTGATGACCAGCCGCTTGTCCTGCGTCGTCACGACGTCGCCGGGCAGGCCGATCACGCGCTTGATGTAGTTCGTGTGGGGGTCGGAGGGGAGGCGGAAGACCGCCACGTCGCCCCGCTTCGGCTCTCCCAGGTCGAGGAACTTCACGTTTGCGACCGGCAGGCGCAGCCCGTAGCTGAACTTGCTGACGAAGATGAAATCGCCGACCCGCAGCGTGGGCATCATCGAGCTGGACGGAATCCGAAAGGGTTCGTAGGCGAACGAGCGCACGACGAGCACCGCCAGCACGAGGAAGAAATACGAGCGCGACAATTCCACGAGCGCGGGCGCCTTCGGCTCGGCGCCGCCCGCCTCCGCCACGTTCACCGCGGCCAGGCGCCTGCGCCTGAGGAACAATATGTCGACCGCCCAGATCGCCCCCATCAGCAAGGTCGCGACGACTAGAAGAAGCGAAAAATCCAAGACTTGCCCCTAGATATTAAAGTAATTCATTTACTAGCGCTTCTCGGCCTGCAGGACGGCGAGGAACGCCTCTTGCGGAATCTCCACGGTGCCGAGCTGCTTCATGCGCTTTTTGCCTTCCTTCTGCTTCTCCAGCAGCTTCCGCTTGCGCGTGATGTCGCCGCCATAGCACTTGGCGGTCACGTTCTTGCGCATGGCCTTGACCGAGCTGCGCGCGATGATCTGTCCGCCAATCGCGGCCTGGATGGCCACCTCGAACATCTGTCGCGGGATGAGCTCGCGCATCTTCTCGACCACCTCGCGCCCGCGGCGGTATGCGCCGTCCCGGTGCACGATGATCGAGAGCGCGTCCACGCGTTCTCCGTTCACCATGATGTCCAGCCGGGTGAGCGGTGCTGCGTCGTAGCGCTCCAGACGGTAGTCGAACGAGGCATAGCCGCGGCTGACGGACTTCAGCCGGTCGAAGAAATCCAGCACGACTTCGGACAGCGGCAGCTCGTACTCGAGCTGCACCTGGCTGCCCAGGTACTGCATCTTTTTCTGCACGCCGCGCTTTTCGATGCACAGCTTGAGAACTGCACCAACGTGGGCCTGCGGCAGCAGTAGCGTGGCCAGGAGGATGGGCTCGCGAATCTCGGCTATGTGGTTGGAGGGCGGCAGATGGGACGGGTTGTCCACACGCACAACCTCGCCGTCGGTCCGCAAGACCTCGTAGACGACCGTGGGTGCGGTGGTGATCAGCTCGAGACCGTACTCGCGCTCCAGCCGTTCCTGCACGATTTCCATGTGCAGCATGCCGAGAAATCCGCAGCGGAAGCCGAAGCCGAGGGCGGAGGAGGTTTCCGGCTCGAAATGCAGCGCCGCATCGTTCAGCCGCAGCTTGTGCAGCGCCTCGCGGAAGTCCTCGTAGTCGTCGGAGCTCACAGGGAACAGCCCGGCAAATACCCGCGGCTGGACCTGCTTGAAGCCCGGCAACGGGCGCTCGCAAGGGCGCCGCTCGGAGGTAATCGTGTCGCCGACGGGCGCCCCGTCGATCTCCTTGACGCCGGCGATCAGGAAGCCGACCTCGCCGGTCGTGAGCCGCTGCCGGTCGGTCATCTTCGGCGTGAAACAGCCAACGCGGTCTACGGAGTGGCCGCGGCCCGTGGACATCACGCGGATCCGGTCGCCCTTCTCCAGCGCGCCGTTCACGACGCGCACCAGCGACACCACGCCGACGTAGTTGTCGAACCACGAGTCGATGATCAGGGCCTGCAGCGGCGCCTCCGGGTCCCCCCGGGGCGGAGGGATTCGAGCGATGATCGCGTCGAGCACGTCCTCCACGTTCTGCCCGGTCTTCGCGCTCGTCAGGACCGCATCGCTCGCGCCGATGCCGATGATCTCCTCGATTTCGCGCCGCACCTTGTCCGGGTCGGCGTTGGGCAGGTCGATCTTGTTGATGACCGGCACGACCTCGAGGCCGGCGTCGATTGCCGTGTAACAGTTGGCGACGCTCTGGGCCTCGACGCCCTGGGCGGCATCCACGACCAGCAGCGCACCCTCGCAGGCCGCCAGCGAGCGCGATACCTCGTAGGAGAAGTCGACGTGGCCCGGGGTGTCGATCAGGTTCAGCTCGTAGCCGCGCCCGTCCCGCGCGGCGTACTGGAGCGATACCGCCTGCGCCTTGATCGTGATGCCCCGCTCCCGCTCCAGGTCCATGGAATCGAGCACCTGCTCCGCCATTTCACGCTCGGCGAGGCCGCCGCAGATCTGGATGAAGCGATCCGCCAACGTAGACTTGCCATGGTCGATGTGCGCGATGATCGAGAAGTTGCGAATGTGGTCCATGAGGAGTACGCGGGGCCGGCAATGCGGCCGGCGCGGCATTATACCGGCGCGGCGCCCGGCCTGCCTCAGCGGCCGAGCACAGCGGCGAGCCGTTCCTCGTCGAGGAAATGGCGGCAGACGACCTCGCCGTCCAGGCACAACACCGGCACGTCCGGACCGTAGCGCCGCGCCAGCCCGGCGTCGGAGTCGACGTCGCAGTAGCTTACGTCGAGCGCGGGCCCCGCGATTCGCTGCACGGCCGCGAGCATCTGCTCGCAGAGGGAGCAGTCCCGGCGGCCGTAAACTATGAGTCGGGGCTGCTCAGTGCTCAAGGCGCCGGGCCGCAGCCCTCGGCGGTCAGTTTTTCCAGCACCACGGGCTGGAAGCGCGGGTCCGTAGCGTGGCGCCGGCTGTAGCGTCTTGCCCAGCCCAGGCCCAGAAACAGGCCTGCCGCCGCGGCGGCGACGGCCGCGGGCTCGCTGCCGGGCAGGCCCACCGCGGCCGCCAGGCCCCCACCGAGCGCACCCAGCAGCGGCGCCAGATAGACCGCCGCGGCGGCGCGCAGCACCGCGTCCTCGTCCAGCCCGATGAGCACCCGGTCCCCTGGAGAGACGGGCAGCTCGCGCGTCATTGCACGGACCTTGTGCAGGCGGTTGCCCAGCAGGCGCCCGAGCAGACCGCCGCCGCAGCCGCGCCCCTCGGCACAGCGGGCACAGTCAACCTGGCGGCGGCAGGCGACCCAGGCGTGGCCCGAGCCCACCTCAAGGACCTGGCCGGTTTCGGTGATCACTGCCGCGGGTCCGCCACCCGCCGCAGCGAGCGAGCAACCTCGCGCACGGTGCTGGCCGGCACTTCACCGACGGCCGTGACCTGGTGGCCCTCGTGCACGGTCGAAAAGGCGCTGGCGCCGCCGATGCGCGAGGCGCCCTTCAGCGCCTCGTCGACGGAGTCCGCCGGCTCGACGAACACCGAGATGGAAGCCAGCCCGTCGGAATAGACGAGGTGCTCGACGGCCTGGCTCGCGCCGGGCAGAAACTGGCGCCGCGCCGTCATCAGCCGGAATCCAGACGGCACGTCGGAGGCGCTCCAGCCGGGGTTCGACTCGCCTTCCGCCGCCAACTCGTCCGGGTCGTGCACATACCAGGAGAATCCGCCCAGGTCGACCGCGGGCTCGAGTCGCGCGTCGGGAATCGTCGCGGGCAACTCGATGCTCACGAACTGCACCTCCTCCACGGCGCGCCCCGAGGAATCCACGAGCTGCACCTTCAGCGGCATGGCGGTGGCCTCGTCGAGCCACAGGCGGTGACCGTAGCGCAGGCTGTCGCGCGGCAGGATTTCGATCATGCGCACGACGCGCCCCAGCTTGCGGCCATTGCCGCCCTCGCGAAACTCGTACCAGCGATCCAGCTCCGCCGAATAGCGCGGCAGCGCCGCGCGCAGCGGGCTGCGCTCCTGGCTCTTGCGCTGCTCGACCAGGACGGTGCGCTGATCGGCGAAGATGCACGTGACCTTCTCGTCCTTGCGGATCACCTCGCGCCCGGGCTGATCGCGCGAGTACAGCCGCTCGGTCACCCGGCCGTCCTTCACCCGGTGCACGACCTGCATGGTTTCCATGGTGCCGCCGGCGATGTGGACGAACGTTCCCTCGTAACTCATCGTCTCGACGGCCTGCTCCATGCGCGTGAGCCAGTCGCGCGCGTCCGCCGCCCACGTGCACACCGGCAACAGGCCGGCGAGGGCGACGGGCCACAACCAGGCGGTGCGGCGGCTCATTGCCGCGACTCGTCCTCCGCTATCGAAGCCGGCTCATCCGCGGCGAGGCGGTCCTCTACGGTTCCGTCCTGGGGCTGGGTGGCGAGGATGCGTGTGAGCGCGCCCCTGCCGCCCATCAGCGGCGCGTACTCGGTGTGGTTGACGTAGTAACGGGTCAGCCGGTCGGGCCCGCCGCCGGCCGGCCGGGTGAGTGCCGGTGCCACCTGCAGCTCGGTCGCCGGCGGGGCGGCAATCTCGTTGACGGACAGCGCCGGCTCCGCCGGCTGCCGGCCGGGCAGCGCCACGAGTGCAACGACCGCGACGGAAGCGGCGACGGCGACTCCCGCCGCCATGCGCCCGAAGCGGGCGCGACGGCCGTGCGGAGCTTCGGGCTCCGGCTCCAGTGCCGCATGCACCCGGGACACGAGGTCGACGGGACCAGCCGGCGGCAACTCGTCGCGCAGCACGTCGCCGACGAGGCAATACCGCAGGGCCAGCTCCCTGAGGTCCGGATTCCGGCACAGGCGGCGCACCACCAGGCCTGCTTCGGCCTCGGGCAAACCGTTGTCGAGCAGCGCCGAAAGCTGCTCCTCGCTGCTGGCACTCATGGCGTTCCTCTTTATCCGCTTTCGTCCGTCCCGGGGAGGCTCACAGCAGCGGCTTCAGCCGCCTGTCGATCGCCTCGCGCGCCCTGAAAATTCTCGAGCGAACCGTGCCCACGGGACACTCCATCGTCGCCGCGATCTCTTCGTAGCTCATGCCCTCGAGCTCGCGGAGGATGATCGCGGTCCGCAGATCCTCCGGCAGCGCCTCGATGGCGTCGTTCACGGTGCGACGGATCTCCTCCGACAGCGCCGCCCCCTCCGGGGTGTCGATATTCCTCAGCCGTCCGTGCAGCTCGTACTGTTCCGTGTCCTGGGGATCCAGCTCGAAATCCTCCGGCCGCCGCTTCGCCGCCGCCAGATGATTCTTGGCGGTGTTGATCGCGATCCGGTACAGCCACGTATAAAAGGCGCTGTCGCCGCGAAACGAGGGAAGCGCCCGATAGGCCTTGATGAAGGCCTCCTGGGCGACATCCTGCGACTCGTCCAGATCACGGACGTAGCGCCCGACCAGCTTGACGATCTTGTGCTGGTACTTGCCGACAAGGACGTCGAATGCAGATCGGTCACCCTGCTGGACCCTCTCGACCAGCAACTGGTCGGTACTCTTCCTGCCCATTCGGGCCAGCACCTCGGCATACGGGCGAGTCCATTCGCCACTCACATAGACCGGGGGCCGTCCCGAAAGTTCGCCCGGTCTGAGCGGCGATTGTTGCGGCTGCGCCGCATTCTATCCTCGCGGCACGCGGGCGTGTGAACCGTCCGGCGTCAGCGGAGCCCGCCTCAGGCTACCGGTGCCGCTCCGTCGCAGAAACGCGCCAGCACCCGCAGGCGCCGCCAGTCGTCCGGACTCAGGGAATCGCGCAGGATCATCGCCCGGTACGGACTCCCGCCCGTCCGGAAGTGCAGGAAGACGGCGGCCCGTGTGACCACCGTCGAGTCGGCGAGTTCCATCGGAATGCGCACGCCGTGCGGCAGCTCACGTTCCCAGCCGTTTCGCAGCGTGAACCGCAGCCGCGCGACCCCCGGCCCCAGCGGCCGGATTGCCCGGCGCAGGGAGTGCGTAAACGCGGCAAGCACGAGCAGCACGGCCGCCATGCCTGCGCCGCAGGACAGTGCTGCCGCCAGGGCGAGTCCATGTCCGAGCACGCACCAGGACGCCAGCTCGCGGGAGGCCAGCGGCTCGAAATCAAGGGGCCCTGCGTAGCAGTTCCAGGACACGGGCCAGGTCCTCGTCGTCCGCTGCCATCCGCCCGACGAGCAGCGCATGCAGCTCCGGATCCTGCCGCTCGAGTAGCGCCCGGAAGGCCGCCTGCTCCGCGGCGGGTGCATCGGCATAGCGCGAATCGAGGTAGCCGCGCAGCAGCACGTCGAGCTCGCGCATGCCACGGCGGCAGTGCCAGCGGAGTCGGGCCGTCTGCCGGTCGTCCATGTTGCCTGCTGCCCGTCGAGTCACCAGTGCCGATATCGGGGCGAGTGGGCCTCAATGACTCCGGTCGACGAGGCGCAGCTTGATCTGGGCGATCGCCCGGGCCGGATTCAGGCCCTTCGGACAGGTCCGGGTGCAGTTCATGATGGTATGGCAGCGGTACAGCCGGAACGGATCTTCCAACGCGTCGAGGCGCTCCCCGGTGGCCTCGTCGCGGCTGTCGACGATCCAGCGGTACGCCGCCAGCAGCGTGGCCGGCCCCAGATACCGCTGCGGTTGCCACCAGTAGCTGGGGCAGGCGGCGGAGCAGCATGCGCAAAGGATGCATGCGGCAGGCATGTCGATTCTTTCCTGCTCTTCCTTCGACTGCAGCCGCTCGCGATCCGGCGGCGCCGGCGTGCGGGTCTGTATCCACGGCTTGATGGAGGCGTACTGGGCGAAGAAGTTCGTGAGATCCGGGACCAGGTCCTTCACGACCGGCATGTGCGGCAACGGGTAGATCTTCACGTGTTTCGCGATGTCCTCGATCGCGATCGTGCACGCGAGCGTGTTCACGCCGTCGATGTTCATCGCGCAACTGCCGCAGATGCCCTCGCGACAGGAGCGGCGGAAGGTCAGTGTCGGATCTACCTCGTTCTTGATCTTGATCAGCGCATCGAGAACCATCGGCCCGCAGCGATCCAGATCCACATCGTAGGTGTCGGTGCGCGGGTTCGCGCCGCTGTCGGGATCGTAGCGATAGACGACGAAGCGCTTGACGCGCTTCGCCTCGCCGGGCGCACCGAAGTGGCGGCCCTTGCCGATCCGGGAGTTCGCGGGGAGGCGGAATTCGGCCATGGCGTCTACCTGGTCTCCTGACGGCGTCAGTACGTCCGCGGCTTCGGCGGAATGCTGCGGACGTCGCTGGTCAGCGTCTGCTGGTGTACCGGACGGTAATCGAGGCGCACGCCGCCGGCACCGTACCAGGCGAGTGTGTGCTTCAACCAGTTCGCGTCGTCGCGGTCGGGGAAATCCTCGCGGGCATGCGCGCCACGACTTTCCCGGCGGTTCTCCGCGGAGACGATCGTCACCATGGCCTGGGCGAGCAGGTTCTCGAGCTCGAGCGTCTCGGCCAGGTCCGTGTTGAAGATCATGGAGCGATCGCTGAGGCGCACCTCCCCGAACGAGGCGGCGATCTGCTCCAGGCGCGCGATGCCCGCGGATAGCCCGTCGCCGGTCCGGAATACCGGTGCATGGCTCTGCATGCACTTCTGCATGTCGAGGCGGATCTCCGCCGTCGGACGGCTGCCGACCGCGTGACGCAGTCGATCGAGGCGCGCCACCGTCGCCTCGCCGGCATCCTTCGGCAGCGGGGCATGCCGGGCGCCGCGCTGGAGGATCTGCCCGCAGCGTCTGGCCGCAGACCGCCCGAACACGACCAGATCGAGCAGCGAGTTCGAGCCCAGGCGGTTGGCACCGTGCACCGATACGCAGGCTGCCTCCCCGACCGCCATCAGCCCCGGCACGACGTATTCCGGGTTGCCGTCGCGCAGCGTAACGACCTCGCCGTGATGGTTCGTGGGAATGCCGCCCATGTTGTAGTGGGCAGTCGGCAGCACCGGAATCGGCTCCTTCGTCACGTCCACGCCGGCGAAAATGCGCGAGCTTTCGGCAATGCCGGGCAGGCGCTCGTGGATGACGTCGGGTCCGAGGTGCTCGAGGTGCAGGTGAATGTGGTCGCGCTGCTCTCCGACGCCCCTCCCCTCGCGGATCTCGATCGTCATCGAGCGACTCACGACGTCGCGCGACGCGAGGTCCTTCGCGTTGGGCGCGTAGCGCTCCATGAAACGTTCGCCGTCCGAATTCGTGAGGTATCCGCCCTCGCCGCGCACGCCCTCGGTGATGAGCATGCCGGCGCCGTAGATGCCGGTCGGGTGGAACTGGACGAACTCCATGTCCTGCAGCGCCAGGCCCGCGCGCAGCACCATCGCATTGCCGTCGCCGGTGCAGGTGTGCGCCGAGGTGCAGGAGAAGTACACGCGGCCGTAGCCGCCGGTGGCCAGAATCGTCGTGTGCGCCCGGAAACGATGCAGGTCGCCGGACTCGAGGTTCCAGGCCATCACGCCCCGGCACACCCCCTCTGCATCCATGATGAGGTCGAGGGCGAAATACTCGTTGAAGAACTCCGCCTGGTGCTTCAGCGACTGCTGGTAAAGCGTGTGCAGCATGGCGTGGCCGGTGCGGTCGGCCGCGGCGCAGGTGCGCTGCGCCGGCGGGCCGTCGCCGAACCGCGTCGTCATGCCGCCGAACGGCCTCTGGTAGATTCTGCCGTCCTCGGTGCGGGAGAAGGGCATGCCGTAATGCTCGAGCTCGATTACTGCATCGGGCGCTTCCTTGCACATGTATTCGATGGCGTCCTGGTCGCCCAGCCAGTCGGAGCCCTTGACGGTGTCGTACATGTGCCAGCGCCAGTCGTCCTCGCCCATGTTGCCGAGTGCGGCGCTGATGCCACCCTGCGCGGCGACCGTGTGGCTGCGCGTCGGAAAGACCTTCGTCACGCAGGCGGTGGCAAGGCCCTGCTCGGCGAGCCCGAACGTGGCGCGCAGCCCTGCGCCGCCCGCGCCCACGACGACTACGTCGTAGCTGTGGTCGACGATCCTGTACGGGGAAGCCATCTCCTATTGCCCTCCGATGGCAACGCGCAGTATGGCCATGACGCCGACCGCGGCGGCCGCCACGTGCACGAACTGCAACAGGACGAGCAGGATCACCTTGCCGGCCCCGTCCACGTAGTCCTCCACGATGACCTGCGTTCCCAGCAGCGAATGCCAGGCGGCGGTCAGCACCAGCAGCGCCAGCAGCGCCGCGTTGAGTGGCGATCCGATCCAGTCCACGACGGCGGCCCGCGTCGCCGTCTCGAGGCCAATCAGGGCGATGACGAACCACAGGCCGAGCAGGGCGAGCGCCGCGGCCGTCACGCGCTGCTGCCACCAGTGCCCGACGCCGGTGCCGGCAGCGCCGAGCCCGAGCACCCGGCCGAGCGGCGTTTTCAGGCTCATGCCCCGCCCCCCGCGAGCAGCAGCGCCCAGGTCAGGAGCGTGAGCACGAGCGTCACGGCGACCACCGTCCATCCCGATGCGTACACCTGGCGTATCTCGAAGCCCCAGCCGCAGTCCCACGCAAGATGCCGGATGCCGTTGGCGAGGTGGTAGAAGAAGGCCAGCGTGCCGAGGAAGAGCAGGAACTTCACCGGCAGGCTGCCGAGTACTGCCATCGCGTCCCGGTAGGCCGCCTCGCCCCGGGCGACCGAGGCCAGCCAGTACACGAGCAGCAGCAGTCCGGCCGTCAGCGCCATCCCGGCGAAGCGGTGCGAGATCGAGAGCACCGTGGTGAGCTGCGGACGGTAAATCTGCAGATGAGGCGACAGTGGCCGATTGCCTGCAGCCATGGCGCGGTCTCCTTCCTGGACTCGTGCAGGATCCGAAAAGGCACGGCGCGGCACCGCCCGGGCGGCCTGCACAGCGACCTCGACGGGCTCAGAAATCGATGCAGCGGCCGTTTTTCTCCCAATCCCCGAAGCGCGTCGGGTCGGGGCCCGACGGCCCGCCGATCTCCTTCGGCCGGGCGTCGCGGCGCGTTTCGCTGGCGGGCGAGTCGCATGCCGGCTCTTGGGGCTTGTTGTTCTCGGGAGTAGCAGCCTTTTCGAGCATGGCGCGGATTCTGCCAGAGCAGCGCCGATCAGACCAGCAAGCGGGTCAATGGGACGATAAAATTGACGCCGCTGCCGCGCAGTGCTTGGCTGGCGGGCCGCAACGGAGAGACGCACCACTTGAACGCCTGTCAGCATGCCGCAGCCGCGTACGCCGCGATCGCCGTCGCCGGGCGCGACGCGCGAGCGTTTCTGCAGGGTCAGCTCACGGCCGACCTGGACGAAATGGTGCCCGGCCACGGCCAGCTTGCCGGGTGGCTCGACGCGAAGGGTCGCGCCATTGCGCTGTTGCGCGTGGTCCCGCGCCCCGACGACTTCCTGCTCATGCTGCCCGCCTCGCAGGCCGAAACGGTCATACGCCGCCTGCGGCTGTACGTGCTGCGGGCCGCCGTGGCCGTTGCGCCGGCAGGACCCGTATCCCTGCTGACCGGCGAGGCCGGTCGCGCTCGCCTGGAATCCATGGGCCTGCTGCCGGAAGACACGCCGTGGGCGACCGCGCTCGCGCCAGCCGGCGTCGCGCTCCGGCCACCGGGCGAGCCGCACTGGATGCTCGCCGGCGGCGCCGCGAACGGGGCCGGCAACGCGGAGGGCTGGGAGCTGGCCGAGGTGCGTGCGGGACTTCCCGAGGTCTATTCGCAGACCGCCGCCGCGTTCATTCCCCAGATGCTGAACCTCGAGCGCCTCGGGGCTGTGAGCTTCACGAAGGGCTGTTACCCGGGGCAGGAAATCGTGGCCCGTGCGCACCACCTCGGGCAGGTGAAGCGGCGCATGCGGCTCTTCCAGGCGCCCGGCGATCCCCCGCCGCCCGGCACGTCGCTCGCCGCCGAACGTGGCGGCAGCGTCGTGCGTTCGGCGCGCGCGGATGACGGCTGCCTGTTGCTGGCCGTCGTCTCCGAGGGGCAGGAAGCGGCCGCATTCGCGCTGAACGACGGCCGGGCGTTGCAGGCGGCGTCCGCCTGAAGGCGGCGCGCCGGTCGGCGCTCCTCACCGGGGCGCGAGCGGATCCTCGCCCGGCCCTTCGGCTCGCAGGTGCGGAAACAGCAGCACGTCGCGAATGGACGGCTGGTCGGTAAACAGCATCACGACGCGGTCGATGCCGATGCCGAGGCCGCCCGTGGGCGGCATTCCATACTCCAGCGCCCGCACGTAATCGGCGTCGTAGTACATGGCTTCCAGGTCCCCCGCGCTCTTTTGCTCTCCCTGCTCGAGGAACCGGCGTGCCTGCTCCTCCGGATCGTTCAGCTCGGAGAAGCCGTTTGCGAGCTCGCGTCCACACACGTACAGCTCGAAGCGATCGGTGAGAAAAGGATCCGCTTCCCTGGGACGGGCGAGCGGCGAGACCTCGGCCGGAAATCCCGTGACGAACATTGGCTGGCGCAGGGTGCTCTCGACCGTCTTCTCGAAAAGCTCGGCAAGCAGCTTCCCCGCTCCCCAGCCGGGCTCCGGCGCGATGCCGGCCGCCACCGCCACCGCGCGCAGGTGACCGACGTCTCTGGCGGGCACAATGTTCAGCGCGGGATTTGCCTGCGCCACGAGCGCTTCCAGCGGAGTGCAGGTGAACGGCGGCGCGAGGTCGATCGTTTCGCCCTGGTAGGCGAGCTGCGTGCTGCCGAGGATCGCCTGCGCCATCACGCGCAGCAGGTCCTCGGTGAGGTCCATTACCTCCTCCTGCGCCGCATACGCGTAATACAGCTCCAGCATCGTGAACTCGGGATTGTGGCGCGTGGAGAGTCCCTCGTTGCGAAAGCTTCGGTTGATCTCGTAGACGCGCTCGAGCCCTCCGACGATCAGGCGCTTCAGGTAGAGCTCCGGTGCGACCCGCAGGTACATGTCCATGTCCAGGGCGTTGTGATGCGTGACGAACGGTCGGGCGATCGCGCCACCCGGAATCGGCTGCATCATCGGCGTCTCGACTTCCAGGAAGCCGCGCGCGTCGAGATAGCGCCGCATGAATGTGATCATCCGCGACCGCTGCCGGAATACCTCGCGGCTCCCGGGGCTCATGATCAGGTCGACGTAGCGCTGCCGGTAGCGCATTTCCGTGTCGGCGAGGCCGTGATACTTGTCGGGCAGCGGACGCAGGCACTTGGCCAGCAGGCGGATGCCCGACGCGCGGATCGTCAACTCGCCCGTACGCGTGCGGAACAGCGTGCCCTCGACGCCGAGCACGTCGCCGATGTCCCAGGACTTGAAGGTCTCGTAGGAGGCGTCGGGCAGCGTGTCGCGCTCCAGGAACACCTGAATGCTGCCGGTCACATCCTCGATGTTGGCGAAGCTCGCCTTGCCCATTACGCGCTTCGCCATCATCCGCCCGGCAACGGCAACGGCGACGGCCTCTGCCTCGAGGGCGGTTCCATCGCGGTTGGCGAAGCAGGCGTGCAGATCGCCCGCCTGCGCGTTCTTGCGAAAATCGTTCGGGTAGGCGAGACCGCGATCGCGCAATCCCTGCAGCTTACGCCGCCGTTCCGCTACGAGCGGATGATCCTCCTGCCCCGACATTGGTCTTCCTCTTCTGCCAGTGGTCCGTACAGCCGCCAGGGAACCTCTGCACGAGTCCGTCCTGGACTGGTGCAGTGACGCAA
>Ga0268386_10001013_pt1 | contig 18887 bp, 18 predicted proteins | sample RVTome_15_FD_200260 | JGI IMG/M metagenome (GOLD analysis project Ga0268386, IMG submission 200260) | Soil microbial communities from uranium-contaminated site in the Upper Colorado River Basin, Wyoming, United States - RVT150D86... ...
GTCGACGAGCTACCAGGGCATGAAATTTCCGGGCGCCCCGCAGGGCCTGAAAATGGCCTGCGGCGAGAACCCCAAGCGGGTCTATGGCACGGGCAGAATGCAACCCCCATCGACGCGCATGGGCAATGTAGCCGGCTATCGCGAGCAATGGGCCAAGGCGCAGAAATACATCCACGACTGGGCGGAGTACGAGGCCGCCGCCGAGAAGGATGACGAGGACGCCAAGCGGCCCGAGCGCGACCTCGGCCTCGATACCCTGGCGGCCGTACTCAAGGGCGAGATACTCGTTCACATGCACTGCTATCGCGCCGACGAGATGCTGCTGATCCTCGATCTCGCGCAAGAGTTCGGCTATTCGGTCAGCGCCTTCCACCACGGGGTCGAGACCTACAAGATCGCCGCGGAGCTGGCCGAAGCCGGCGTCTGCGCCGCGATCTGGTCGGACTGGTGGGGCTTCAAGGTCGAGGCCTACGACGGCATCCAGGAGAACATCGCCCTCACCGACCGCCCCGACGGCAGCTGTGCCATCGTCCATTCCGATTCCTCGCAGCTCATCCAGCGACTCAACGTCGAGGCGGCCAAGGCCATGACGCGCGGCCGTCGGCTGGGGCTGGATATCCCCGCAGAGCGGGCTATACGCTGGATCACGGCCAATCCGGCCCGCTCGCTGGGCATCCTCGATGAGACCGGCACGCTCGAGCCCGGCAAGATGGCGGACGTGGTGATCTGGAACCGCGATCCATTCAGCGTTTACGCCCTTGCCGACCGGGTCTACATCGACGGCGCCGCCGTCTACGACCGCTACGATCCGGCGCTCCAGCCGGTCACCGACTTCGAGCTCGGCCAGCAACTGGAGGTGTCGCCATGAGCCGCCTGCAGAACACCCTGCGGCGCCTGGCGGCGGCCGCCGCGGCCGTTCTGGCGCTGCCCCTGTCGGCACAGACGATCTTTATCGACGACGCCACGGTACACACCCTGTTGCAGCCCGGGCCAATGGAGAGCGCCGACATCCTCATCGTCGACGGCGTCATCAGCGCGGTCGACTACGGCCTGGAAATCCCGCCGGACGCCCAATTGATCGAGGCCGAGGGCCGCCCGGTGACGCCGGGCCTGTTCGCCGGCATCAGCAGCATCGGGCTGGAGGAAGTGGGGCTGGAGGCATCCACCGTCGACGACAGGCTCATGTTCGAAGAAAAGCCCGTGGCCGACAAGCTGCGCCCGGAATTCAACGTCGCGCTCGCCTTCAACCCGGATTCCACGGTGATCCCAGTAACTCGCATCGAGGGTTATAGCTGGACCCTGCTCGGCGCACAGCGCGCCGGCAGCATCATTGGCGGACAGGGCCGCCCGGCGACGCTCGGCGGCAGTTACGATTCACTGATCGGCGAGCCGGTGTTGTTCTTCGACGTCGGCGCCGACGCCGTGGAGCAAAGCGGTGGCTCGCGCGCCGCCCAGTGGATGTTGCTCAGCCAGGCGATGGACGAAGCGGGGAGCGCGATCGAATGGACCCCCGACCCCTTGCTGACCCCGGCCGGTAGAAAGGCCCTGAAGCTCTTCAGCGGCGAAGCGGCGACCGCCGTAACCGTGTTCCACGTCCACCGCGCCAGCGACATCCTGCAGGTGCTGGCCTTCGCCGCCGAGCATGAGCTCCAGCCGGTGATCTCCGGCGCCTCCGAGGCCTGGAAAGTGGCCGACCAGCTGGCCCGGGCCGACGTGCCGGTGCTGCTCGACCCCTTGATCAACCTGCCGTATGACTTCGACCAGATCGGCGCGCGCCTGGACGCTGCGGCTCTCTTGCACGAGGCCGGCGTGACCATCGGCTTCATCAACGCCGGCGACGCCACACACAACGCCCGTGCCCTGCGCTACGGGGCCGGCGTGGCGGTGGCCCACGGCCTGCCGTGGGATGCCGCACTGGCGGGGCTCACCATCAATCCGGCGCGCATGTTCGGGGTCGACCACCACACCGGCACCATCGAGGCCCACCAACGCGCCAACATCGTGATCTGGAGCGGCGATCCGCTGGAAGCGACTTCGGCGGCCGACCAGGTGATCATCAACGGTCGCCTCGATCCGATGGTCTCGCGGCAAACGCTGCTGCGTGACCGCTATTTCGCTCCCGAGGGTGAGCTGCCCAGGGCTTACGACAAACCGTGAAGCGGTTCATGCTGATCGCCCTCGCCGTCCTGGTGATCGGCGGGGTGATTTTCTACGCCACCTGGGACAATCTGCGCACCGCCATCCCCGGGCAGGTCTATCGCAGCGCGCAGCTAAGCGGGTCGGAGCTGAAGGAGGTGGTGCGAGCGTACGGCATCAAGTCTGTCGTGAACCTTCGTCCCATCCGCGAAGGCTCGGCGTGGTACCCGGAAGAGGCCGCGGCAATGGATGGGCTCGGCATCGAGCATCACGTGGTCGGCCTTTCCCAGACAACGCCCCGGGTGGACACGTTCAGGGCGCTCAAGGACGTGCTCGAAGACATCGAAACGCCGGTGCTCTTTCAATGCACTAGCGGGGTCGATCGCTCGGGTGTGGCGACGGCGATGTTCATGCTGCTGCGGGGCGAATGGACCTTGGAGGAGGTCGGCAAACAGCTTGGCTGGCGTTACGGAGCCTTCTCCGAAAACAGCACCGGGAAACTGCTCCTGGCGCAGTATCGCGAGTGGTTGGCGCAAAACAGCAAGACCCACTCGCCCGAACTGTTCGATGACTGGCTGGCCAACCACTACGTCGACCCGTCCGGCAATTTCCATTTCTTCATCCACCCGATTCGCGACCAGCCCTGGCTCCGCCCCTGGGGCCTCTACGAGGAAGGCGTGGAGTTCGAAATCTCGAGGGGCGATTCGCCCATCTTCCACGTGGACGGCTGGGCCTTCGACACCGACAACGAGCAGCCGCTGGCCGACATCTCCTTTTCCCTTGGCGCAAAGCCGCTGGTGAATTCGCAATACGGGCTGGATTCGTCCTGGCTGATCGAGGACTTCGGCAAGGAGCAGTACCTGCAGGCAGGATGGGCGATCAATCAGCCGCTGGAGGACATCCCCGATGGCTGCCATGACCTTCGCATCACCTTCGAACGCCTCGACGGCGAAAGCTGGCAGACGCCGCCGGCGGCGAGGATCTGCATCACGCCCTGACCCCGCTCTGACGCCATTTACTCAGCCTTGGAGCGGTACAACACCATCGGGTTTTCCCAGTCCAACACGATGCCGTGCGAGCCGGAGGTAATCATTTCGTAGTGCGCCGAGCTCAGCGGGCCCAGCACCACGCTGCCTTCTTCGACCGTCCCCGGAATCAGGCCCTGCTCGACCAATCGCACGAACACTTCCGGGCGGGGGCTCCAGGAGATAAGCGCATTGTCCGTATGCCGAATCCGGCCCCACATGTAGCCGCGCGGTTGCTCCTCGCACTCAGGCAGGTCGGGTTTCGGAATCTGGGCCGGGCTGCAGGGCGAGCTCGCGAGACCCTCGCTTTCTTCGAAGCCCTGCTCCGTCACGTTGAAAAAGATCCAGTCGTTGGCCGTGCGCAACTCGAGGTCCATCTCCTCTTGTTCCCCGTCATCGTCGTAGCGGATGCGAACGAGGCCGTTGCCGGCGTCGACCACGGTGATGTCGAGGTGACCCTCGGCATTGAACCAGCGCCCCTGCCAATTCTCGGCTTTGATCACCGCAGGCTTTTCGCCCAGCGGCACTGGGCTCGTAACGGTGTCGCAGGCGGCAAGCAATAGCGCTGTCGCTGCCAAAGCAAGTGTAGTTTGGGTCCTCATGCGCAGATTATTCCCCGGTCAGGTAGTCCACAACAAGGTGGCTGAAGGCTCGCACGCCCACCGCCATGTTCGGCTCGTAGACGTCGAAGAACGGTGAGTGGTTGGTCGGCAACGTCGACGGGTCGACCCCGGGTTCACTGTTGCCCAGAAAAATCATCATGCCCGCGGTCGCGTTGCTGAATTCGGAGAAATCCTCGGCCACCGTTTGGGGATTCAGGTCGTTAACCTTGTTGCCTACCGACACGCGCCGCAGGGTCGGCATCATGCGGGTCACGAGATCTGGGTCATTGATCAACGGCGGCGGCCCCTGATCGATGGTGAAGTCGACCTCGGCACCCGCGGATTCGGCGATCGAGCGGGCGGTCCGTTCCATGCGTTCGTGGATCCGCGTGCGCATCTCGGGGTCGAAACTGCGAATGGTCCCTTCGAGCTCGACGCGGTCGGGGATCACGTTGTTGCGAATACCGCCCTGGATGCGCCCGACGCTGATGATGGAAGGCGCCTTGGTGACATCCACCTGGCGGCTGGCAACGGTCTGGAAACCGAGAACGATCTGGGCCGCCACCACGATCGGGTCGACCCCGTCCCAGGGGCGTGCGCCGTGCGTCTGCTTGCCGAGCACAGTCAGCTGCCAGCGGTCAGCAGCCGCCATCATCGGCCCGGGTCGAACGGAGAATTGTCCGCCCGGCTGGCTGATGCCAATGTGCAGGGCGAATATGGCTTCGGGCGTGCGATCGTCCCAGATGCCTTCTTCCAGCATCAGGCTGGCGCCGCCTTTCTCACCGGCGGGCGGGCCTTCCTCGGCGGGCTGGAAAATGAACATGACCGAGCCCGGCAAGTCGTCCTTGACCTGCGTGAGCACCTGCGCGGCGCCCAAGGCCATGGCCATGTGCGTGTCGTGGCCGCAGGCATGCATCACGCCGGTGTCCTGGCCGTTGTATGTGGTGGTGGCCGTCGATGCGAAATCGAGCCCCGTCTGCTCGGTCACGGGCAGGCCGTCCATGTCCGCGCGAACGGCGACGAGCGGGCCGGGCTTGCCGCCCTCGAGGATCGCAATCACGCCGGTCTTTGCAATGCCGGTCTGCGTCTCCAGGCCCATGCCCTCGAGGATTTCCGCTACGCGCGCCGAGGTCTCGAATTCGCGGTTGCTCAGCTCGGGGTGCTCGTGGAACCAGCGCCGCCATTCGACCACCTTTGGCTGCACTTCGGCCGCCAGCTCATCAAGACGCTGAAGGGTGATTTCGGCGCTTGCCGCAAGCGGCAGCAGGACCAAGATCGAAGCAAGTAAACGAATCATTCGGTGACTCCCCGGTTGAATAAATTGCTACGGCCTTTCATGGCGGGATTTCCGCGCCCTTGGCGCTGCCGATCGCGGCGCAGCGCTGTTCGACGGTTACGGCGGTGGCCTCGCCGATATTGACGCCTGCCGCCGCGCTGTCGCGGCGCCCGTCCGCGCCGCCCCAGAAATAGCAGGTTTCAGGATCATAAACAGCCAACTCGGCGGCGCCGATCATCGAGCGCTCGGCCAGGCTGTGGCCGAGGGCCTCGAGGCGTTTGCGCACATCGTGCGCATACTCGGGCTCGAGGTACAGGGTGTCGGGCTGCCATTGGTGATGAAAGCGCGGCGCCATCACCGCGCTCTGCGCGTCCATTTCAAAATCGATGGTATTGAGCAGGGTTTGCAGTACCGTCGAAATGATCAGCGTGCCCATGGGCGAGCCCAGGGCCATCGTCGCGCGGCCGTCCTTCAACACGATCAGCGGCGTCATCGACGACAGCGGCCGCTTGCCCGGGGCAATGATATTGGCATCGGTTCCCACGGCACCCCACAGGTTGGGCGTTTGCGTATCGATCGAGAAATCGTCGAGCTCGTTGTTCAGCACCACGCCCGTTCCCGGCACCGTGATCTTTGAGCCGAACAGCGTGTTGATGGTCTGGGTGAGCGAGACCGCGTTGCCGTGGCGGTCGAGGATGCTGATCTGGGTCGTGCCGGCATCGTCGGGCTGAGGCGGCAGCGATTCGATCACCTGCGGTTGGCCGTCGGAATTGAGGCGGGCTGCAAGTTCATCGGCATACGCCATGGAGGTCAGCCTTGCGACCGGCACGTCGTGGAAATCCGGATCTCCCATGTGCTGCGCGCGGTCGGCGAAGGCCAGCTTCATGGTGCTGCCAACGAGGTGCACGTAATCGGCCGAACCCTTGCCCTTGGCGACGAGGTCGAAGCGCTGCAGCACGTTGAGCATTTCCACCAGCAGCACGCCGCCGGAGCTCGGCGGGGGCATGGCGATGATCTCGAAGCCGCGATAATCGCCCCGTATCGGCTCGCGCCACTTGACTTCGTAGCGCGCGAGGTCGAGCTCGGTGACGACACCTTCGGTGGCCTCTTCGATTTTCTTCGCAATGGGTCCGACCGCCAGCGCCTTTTCACCTTTCTGCTGGATCAGCCGCAGGGTCCCGGCGAGGTCCTCCTGCTTCAGCACCCAGCCGAGTGGCGGCGCGGCGCCGTCGACGGTCTGGATGCGGCGCGTTTCGGGGAAACTCTCGAGCGCCGGCGCGGCGTAACCCACGATGTTGTGGTGCCAGATGCTCACCGACACGCCGTTCTCGGCGAGAGCGATGGCCGGCTCGATCAGCTCCGCCCAGGGCAGCGAGCCGTAGCGCTGATGCAAGGCCCAGGCGCCCTGCACGAAACCGGGCACGCCAACCGAGTACTTGCCCATGCGAATGCTGTCAGGGTTTTCGCGGTAGAAGTCGGGGTCGGCAGAGGCCGGTGCGGTTTCGCGCGCATCGAGGGTGAGCGTCTCGCCCGTCTGCGCATCGTGCACGACGGCGAATAGCCCGCCCCCCAGGCCGGAGCTGAACGGGTGGGCGACGGCCGCTGCGAAGGCCGCTGATATCGCCGCATCGACGGCATTTCCACCCCGCTCCAGCACGGCCTGCCCGGCCGGCGCTGCGGGACTGACCGAGGTGACCACCATGCCGTCGCGGCCCCAGACGGGTTCGGCCGCCGCGGCGAAAACCGTTGAGTTGGAAAGGGCCAGAAAGAGGGCCAGAAAGAGAGCTTTTATTCGAATCAGAAATTGGTCAGGCATTTCGTGTCAGGGCTTCGGGGTTCGGATTCTTGGGTCAGTGCCTTTGGCTCATGCGATCAGGGTTTGCAGTCTCAGGTATTTGTCCATCAACTGCTCATGGGTCTCCGCGTGCTCAGGATCCTTTGGGATGCACTCCACGGGGCAGACCTCGACGCACTGCGGCTCGTCGAAATGCCCCACGCACTCGGTGCACTTCATGGGGTCGATCTCGTAATACTCGAGCCCCATGGAGATAGCCTCGTTGGGGCACTCCGGCTCGCAGACATCGCAATTGATGCACTCGTCGGTGATTTTGAGGGCCATCAGACGCGCCGCTTCACTCGCTTTCGGAAAACCGCCGGTCCAGCGCCTCTCGCACGTCCTTGCTGACGAACTCGCGCACGTCCCCGCCCAGGCGCGCGATTTCCTTCACCAGCGTCGAGCTGATGAAGCCGAAGTTCTCGTCCGGGGTCAGGAACAGCGTCTCGATGTCGGGTGCCAGATTGCGGTTCATGCTCGCCAACTGAAATTCGTATTCGAAATCCGAAACGGCGCGCAGGCCGCGGATGATGACGTCGGCGCCCATTTCGCGCACGAAGTCGATCAGGAGAATGTCGAAACCCACCACGTCGACATTGCCGAGCCGGTCGAGTTCGCCCTTGGCCAGCGCAATCCGCTCTTCCATGTTGAACAGCGGCTTCTTGTGTGGGCTCTCGGCGATGCCCACCACCACGCGTTCGAACACCTTCGCGGCGCGCGAAACGAGGTCGGTGTGGCCGTTGGTGATGGGGTCGAATGTTCCCGGATAAACCACGGTCTGGCTGGAGTTCATGCCCTGCGATTTCCTGATTCAATCGAACGGTCGCACATTGTAACGCAGGCTCCATTCGAACAACTCCAGGCGCACCTCACCGATGCCCTTCTCCCGGACCCACACAAATCCCTGCGGCGGAACCACTTGATCGCGGCGGGGACTTTCGAGGTAAACCAAGGCACCGGGGGCAAGGCACCCTGTTTCCGCAAGTTTCTCAAGCGCGCGCTGCGCGAGGTCGGTTTCGAACGGTGGGTCGATGAAGACGATGTCCAGGCTGCTTGGGGGCCGGCCTTTCAGCCACTCCAGGGCGTCGGCGTTGACCACCTCGATCTGCCCGGCCTGCAGCAATTGCGCCGACTCGCTCAGCATGGCCGCGAGCGGTCTCGATCGCTCGATAAGACAAACCTCGCGCGCGCCGCGCGAGGCGGCCTCGAAGCCGAGCGACCCGCTGCCGGCGAACAGATCGGCGCAACGCGCACCCTGCAAATGAGGCTGCAGCCAGTTGAACAGGGTCTCCCGCGCGCGATCGCCGGAAGGCCGCAGCCCCGGTGCGTCGGCCACCGGCAGCCGCCGGCCGCGCCATTCCCCGCCGATGATGCGCACGCTGCCGGAGCCGGGGCCCGATGCCGCGGTGCGCTTTCGCTGTGTTCTGCGGTGACTGGTCATGGTGCGGATTGAACGCCGGCGTTTGGACCCAAAGTGCTAGCATAGCTGAATCAAAAAGGGTCTCGCTCCCGCCACATGTTCAAGTTCTTTCGCAAGGATCGGAAAAAGCCGCAAGACCAGCCCGCAGTCGACGCCGGGCTGGCTGTCACTCGGCAACAGCTCGACAACCGGCTGGGCGCCGTGATCGCGGAAGCGGACCGCATCGACGAGGAGCTCTACGAGGCCATCGAAACGGCCCTGATCACGTCTGACTTTGGCGTCTCGGCCGCGATGGAGGTCGTTGACAGGCTGCGCGCGGCCGTCGCCAATAAGGTCATCACGACGCCGGCTGAACTGGTGCCGGCAGTACAGGCGGAGCTGTTCGAGATGATCGAACCCTGTGAGCGGCTGCTCGATATCGACCGCGGCCGCAGGCCTTTCGTGGTTCTCATGGTTGGCGTCAACGGCGCCGGCAAGACCACGACCATCGGCAAGCTGGCCCGGCGCTTCACGGAGGACGGCCTAAAGGTGATGCTGGCCGCCGGTGACACCTTCCGCGCGGCGGCCGTCGAGCAGTTGCAGGTCTGGGGCGCGCGTAACGATGTCCCGGTGATCGCCCAGGGCACTGGCGCGGACGCCGCGGCCGTCGTTTACGATGCCATGGAATCCGCGCGGGCGCGCAATGTCGACGTGCTGATCGCGGACACCGCCGGCCGCCTGCACACGCAATCCAACCTCATGGAGGAGCTGAAAAAGGTCAAGCGGGTGATCGGCCGGCTGGACGACAGCGCCCCCCACGAGGTGATGCTGGTGGTGGACGCCGGCACCGGCCAGAACGCGCTCAACCAGGCGCGCGAATTCAACCAGGCGGTCGGGCTGACCGGCATCACCGTCACCAAGCTCGATGGTACGGCGAAAGGCGGCATCCTTTTTGCCATTGCGCACGAGCTCGGCATCCCGATTCGCTTCATCGGAGTCGGGGAGAAAGTTACCGACCTGCGTCCCTTCGATGCCGGCTCCTTCATCAATGCCATCCTCCCGGTTTCCTGACCGGGTACTCGCCTGGTTTGAACGCCACGGGCGCAAGGATCTGCCGTGGCAGAATCCCCGCGAGGCTTACCGGGTTTGGGTTTCGGAGATCATGCTGCAACAGACCCAGGTTTCCACGGTCATTCCCTATTTCGAGCGTTGGATGAGGCGCTTCCCCGATATCGAGACCCTGGCCGCTGCGCCTGAGGACGCGGTGTTGTCGCTGTGGTCCGGCCTGGGCTACTACGCCCGGGCTCGGAACATCCACAAAACTGCGCGACTTTGCACGGAACGCTTCGAAGGACGGCTTCCGGACAATGCCGGGGAACTGACTGAATTGCCGGGCATCGGGCGCAGCACCGCCAATGCCATCCTGTCACAGGCCTTCGACCACCCCGCAGCCGTCCTCGACGGCAACGTCAAACGCCTGCTGGCCCGCCACGCCGGCATCGAGGGCTGGCCGGGCGCGCCTAAAGTCCAAAGCAAGCTGTGGCTGGAGGCGCAAGCGCGGCTGCCCGGGCGCAGCGCCGCCGACTACAGCCAAGCCATGATGGACCTTGGTGCGCTTGTGTGCACGCGAAGCAACCCAACCTGCCAGCGGTGTCCCGTCAGCGCCGATTGCCGGGCGCTGGAATTGGATGCCATCGATCGCATCCCAGCCCCCAGGCCCCGGAGGCCGGTGCCCGAGAAGACGGTCCACATGCTGGTGCTGCGCGACGGCGAGGGGCGGACCCTGCTCCAGCGGCGCCCGCCGAGCGGCATCTGGGGAGGCCTGTGGTCGCTGCCCGAAGGCGATTCAAAGAAAGCCGCGCTCTTGAAACTCGGCCTCAACGGTGAAGACCTGGATGGCCGCGAGCGCGGCTTACCCGACATCGAGCACCGTCTGACGCATTTGCGACTCCACATCAAGCCGGCGCTGGTGACACTGCCCCCGGCAGGGACGCTACAATGCGGCTCGTTGAGGGAAAATCCCGATATGGCTTGGTTCGGCCGCGAGGCTCTCAAAGGGCTCGGCCTGCCCAAGCCCGTGAACGACCTGTTGCAAGAATACTGAAGGTGGCATGAGCCGTACCGTAGATTGCCAACTGCTCGGCGAGCAACTGGAGGGCCTTCCGGCCCCGCCCTATCCCGGCGAGCTTGGCCAGAAAATTTTCGAGTCGATTTCGGCCAAGGCCTGGCGGCAGTGGCTGGCGCACCAGACCATGCTGATCAACGAGAACCGGCTTTCGCCCATCAACCCCGAGCACCGTGCTTTCCTCGAGAAGGAGATGAAGAAGTTCCTGTTCGGAGGCGGCTCGGACAAACCGGCAGGTTACGTGCCGCCGGAGGATGAGGCCGGCTAAGCCGATGCACCTCGCCGGCAGGCTCTTCCAGGCACCCCTCAGCTATGCGCTGGGGCAGACGTTTTCCCGGACCTGCCGGGAGCTCTCCTTCGAATCGCCCATCGGGCCGTGGAAATTGGTCGAGGCGCAGCCCGCGACTGACCTCGCCGACGCGGTCGAATGCTACTGGGAAGGCTGGGGCGACATCCCGCCCCTGAAAGAAAAGATCCTGCCCCGCACCGGCGTGGAACTGATGTTCAACCTCAAGGGCGAACACATTGTTCAGGAACTCGACGGCAAACCCTTCGGCGCCGACTACCTCAGCGGCTGGTTATCGGGTTTGCAACGCCGTTACATGCTGATCGAAACCACCGGCGGCTCTCATTTCGTGGCCGCGCGCCTGAAGCCCTGGGGGGCCTGGCGCCTGTTGCGCGAGCCCATGCGCGAGGTATCCTGCCGCGTCCCCTTGATCGACGATATCTGGGGCAACGACGCGCAACGCCTGGCGACGCGCCTGGCCGAGGCGCCGAATCTCTACGCGCGCTTCGACCTCCTCGAGGATCACCTGCGCCGGCGGATCGATTTCCGCAGGAAGGCCGACGCCGGTGTGCTCGAGGCCAGCCGGCGCATGCTGGACACGCAGGGCCGCGTGCGCATCGACAGCCTGTGCCGCAGGCTGGGAACCAGCCGGGTCACGCTCAGCCGCAAGTTCCGCGAGCAGGTCGGGCTGACGCCCAAAACGTATGCTCGCGTGGTGCGCATTTCATCGCTGATGACCCACCTGGCGAGGGCCGGCGGTGATTCCTGGGCCATGCTGGCCGAGGACTTCGGCTATCACGACCAGGCCCACCTCGCCCACGACTTCCAGGATTTCTGCGGGGCGACCATCAGCGAATATCTCGAGCGCGCCAGCCCGGAAGGCGGCGCCACCATCGAAGACCCGCCGCCAGCCTGAAACATTTTTACAATACAAGCCGCGGCGAGGATTGTAGATTTCTCCACACTCACTGCAACAAACCAAAAACAGGAGAGACAATCATGCCCCCCGTGGACTGGATCGCAGTCTTGGTCGCCACCGTCGCCTCGTTCGTGCTCGGCAGCTTCTGGTATTCACCCCTGATGTTCGCAAAGGCCTGGCAGCAGGACACGGGACTCAGCGACGAGCAGCTCAACGCCGCCAGCAAGGCCAGGATTTTCGGCGTTTCGTTCATCCTGATCTTCCTCGGCGCAGTCGTGTTTTCGATGTTCCTCGGTCCCGACCCCGGCCTCGGCTTTGCAGTGGGCGCCGGCGCGGCCGCAGGAATCTTCTGGGTCGCGTTCTCGTTCGGCGTCAATTATCTTTTCGAGCTCAAGCCGCTGCGCATGTTCTTCATCAACGGCGGCTACCACGCATTGCAGTTCGTCCTGTTCGGGCTGGCTTTCGGACTGATCTGAAATCAGGAGCAAGAGACATGTCGCAAGATCCCCAAATCGCCACCATGGAAGCCAATATTCTCGAAAAAACCGGCAAGCCGGTCTCAGAGTGGCTGAAGGTTGTGAAAAAATCCGGTTTGCAAAAACACGGCGAGATCGTGAAGTTTCTGAAGACCGATCACGGATTCACGCATGGATATGCCAACCTCGTCGCCCATCAGGCCTTGCAATCGAGCGCCGACCACCAGGATGACGATGATCTGGTTGCGCAGCAATATGCAGGCCCCAAGGCCGGTCTCAAGCCGATCTATGACAAGGTGGTCAGGGCGGTTGAAAGCCTGGGCATGGACGTCGAACTGGCGCCCAAGAAGGCCTACGTCAGCCTCAGGCGCAGGAAGCAGTTCGCGCTGGTGCAGCCTTCCACGAAAACGCGCGTCGATCTCGGCATCAACCTCAAGGGCAGGCCGCCGAACGGCCGACTCGAAGCCTCAGGCAGCTTCAACGCCATGGTGTCGCACCGCGTCCGGCTGGAATCCCCCTCGGACTTCGATGCGGAAGTGACGGGCTGGCTGAAAGAGGCCTACGAAGCCGCGGGCTGAACTGCAAGAAAGGGGGGCAGAGTCCTTTTCCCAGGCGGAAAAGGGCCCTGCACCTTTATTTCCCCACTCGCTTTAACGTGATTTTAACGTTTTGTCTCGTTAACATTTCGTTTCGTCTTTCTTAACGAAATTTCTACATCTCACACCATTTCCCCTCGCTCGTGGGAACTGCCAAAAAAGGCACGAGGAGCAATGTCTCCTTCATCCCCAGGGTGTGGCCCCCGGGCCACTGTCATTTGTCTCTTGATACTGGGAGTTAATCATGTATTCCAAGAAGCGACTGAGTTTAGCGGTGTCTGCCGCCCTCGGCCTCACCACCTTGGTGACCGCGGGATCTGCGCTTGCGCAGGATCAGCAGGACGCCGAAGAAAGTGATGCGTTACTTGAAGAAGTGATCGTCACGGGTTCGCGTATCGTCAGCGAAGACGGTTTTGGACGCACCAGCCCGGTGACCGTGGTCGGGATGGAGGACATCGATTCGTATGGCCTCACCCGGGTGGAGGATTTTCTGAATCAGCTTCCTGCCATCGAAGCCTCTCAGAACTCGTTCGTTTCCAATGGTTCGACCGGCACCGCCAATATCGACCTCCGCGGCCTGGGCTGCCAGAGGACCCTGGTTCTGATCAACGGCCGCCGGCTGCAGCCGGGCGGCGTGGGGTATTGCCCCGACGTCAACCAGATCCCCGCCTCGATGATCGAGCGCGTGGAAGTGCTGACCGGCGGCGCGTCCGCCACCTACGGCGCCGACGCCGTGGCCGGTGTTGTGAACTTCATCATGCGCAAGGTCGACGGCGTCGAGTTCAGCATGGGTTGGAGCGGTTATCAGCACGACAACGACAACGACTACCTGCAGGGCCTGTTGGACACCGCCGGGTTCAGCTATCCCTCGGGATCTGAAGGCCCGGACGGCGAAGCCTACAACTTCGACCTCACCATGGGTGGCGAATTCGCCGGCGGGCGCGGCAACGCGAGCGCGTACATCACCTATCGCACGAATGACGAACTGCGCCAGGAGGCGCGCGACTACTCGAGCTGTGCGCTGAACGATGCGGGCACCGCCTGCGGCGGTTCGGCCACCGCGATCATTCCGAACTTCTATGTCTTTGCCGTGGCCCCCGACGGCTCGATCGATTTCAGCGGGTCTGCGACCGGATCCCCAATTGGCCTTTACTCTTTGCAGCCGGACAGCAGCCTGGGGCCGTTTCCGCAGACTCCCTTCAACCTATACAACTTCGCGCCGGTCAACCACTTTATGCGTCCGGATGACCGCTGGTCCGGGGGTACTTTCATTGACTTCGAGATCAACGAGCACGCCATCGCGTATGCGGAACTCGGTTTCAATAGCGACAAGACCAGAGGTCAGATCGCGGAATCGGGAACGTTCTTCTTCCAGGCGTATGAGCTGCCGCTGGACAACCCGCTGTTCCCCGATACATTCCGTCAATCTCTGATGGAGTTCTACCCGGGTGTGGAAGACTTCGCTATCTACATCGGCAAGCGCAACACTGAAGGCGGCGCGCGTACCGCCATCATCGACCACAGTGCCTGGCGAGCCGTGGGCGGCATCCGTGGAATGATCAACGATAGCTGGGATTACGACGTGTCTTACCAGTACTCGTCGACCAGCGCGGCCTATACCTACATCAACGACTTCTACGCACCCTACATTCCGGATGCAGTGGATGGGAACGTGTGTTCCGGAACGGGTTGTTACAACGTGTTCACCTTCAACGGCGTGACGCCTGAATCCGCCGCCGGGCTCAGCGAAACCGGTATTTACACCGTCGAAACCTCGACCACGGTGATCAACGGCTACGTGACCGGTGACCTCGGTTTCGGGCTGCCGGCCGGCGACATCGCCCTGGTGGCGGGCTACGAGTACCGTGAAGAGTTCTACGATCGAGTCTCCGACCTGGTGTTCCAGCAGGGCCTGTTGCTGGGCCAGGGCGGCCCGACGCCGAGTCTTGGCGGCAAGTACTCCGTGGACGAGCTGTTCACCGAGGCCAACATCCCGCTACTGTCGGATGCGCCGTTCGCCCAGAACCTGACCCTCGACCTCGCCTATCGCTGGTCGGATTACACCACCTCAGGCAGCGAAAGCACCTACCGCGTGGGGGTTGACTGGCAGGCGGCCGACGCGCTGCGTTTCCGCGCCAGCTACAACCGCGCGGTGCGCGCGCCCAACGTTGGCGAGCTGTTCGCGGCCCAGGCCCTGGGCCTGTGGGGCGGCATCGACAACTGCGCCGGCCCCACCCCGCTGTACAGCCAGGCGCAGTGCGCCAACACGGGTCTGTCGGCGGCGCAGTATGGCAACATCGGGACCAGCCCGGCCGGCCAGTACAACGGCTTTTTCGGCGGCAACCCGACCCTCGATCCCGAGGAGGCCGACACCATCACCTTTGGCGTGGTTGTCGACATTACCGACAGCATGCAGGCGTCGGTCGACTACTGGGATATCGATATCGCCGGCACGATCGGCATTATCCCGCCCCAGTTGATCATCGACCAGTGCGCCGAGACCGGCAACCCTTCGTTCTGCAGCCTCGTTACCCGGGCCCCCAACGGCAGCCTGTGGCAGGGCCAGCAGGGCTTTGTCGAGGCGACCAACGTCAACCTGGGTAACCAGCACTGGGAAGGTATCGACCTGGCCTGGGCGTATACCTTTGATGCCCTGGGCGGAACCTGGCGGACGAACCTGATCGGCACCTACCTGCTGACCAAGGAAACCGACCCGCTGGAAGGTGCTCCAAGCGCGATCTTCGACTGTGTCGGGCTGATCCACCCCGATTGCTTCCCGACACCGGAGTGGCGCCATGTGGCGACGGCCACCTACGACTCAAACGAGTGGTGGGCGGTCACCGGTCGCTGGCGTTATTACGACGACGTCTTTTATGACGGTACCACGGACCTGATCGTCAATGACGAGATCGGCAACGAGCAGTACTTCGACGTCAGCGCGGTCTTCCGCTTCATGGAAACCCATGACCTGAGAGTTGGCGTGAACAACGTCTTCGACAAGGAACCGCCGTTAATGGGTGGCAGTACCCGCTTCACCCAGGGCAATACCGAGGCCGGCTTCTGGGATATGTTGGGGCGTTACATGTTCGCCAACGTCACTTTCCGCTGGTAGTCAGGGGACGAAAGCGTAGACTGACTCCTACGCAACGAGAGGGAAAGCGGGCCTTCGGGCCCGCTTTCTTTTGCCTCCATTCAGGCCGGTCTTATTCCTCGACGTCCCCGAATGCCGTGGCGCAGGTTTCGCTCAGTGAATCTCCGGCGCTTGAAAGACAGTTGAGAATCCTGCCTTCGCCAGGCTCGATGTCCGCGCAGAATTCGTCGATATCCGCTTCGCAGCTCCTGGCCAAGTACGCCAGGTCGTTGACCGCTTGCTCGAGCGCAACGGCGGCATCGTAAAGGGTGTGAACGCACCTCGTGGAGAGCTTGTCCTCATGCGCGTAAAAGCAGGCCAGCAAGCGTCCTTCACCCGGCGACACCTGGCTGCAGTATTTCTCGATCTCTGGGCCGCATCCTTCCATCACTTTTTCGACGGGGTCGCCCGCGAAAAGCGGGTTGCAGGCGGCGACCGCCAGGGCGCAAAAGGCAAACAGCTTCACTCTGGTCATTGGTGGTTCCTCTTCTGTGGTGGGAGAATGCGAATAGTAGCCAAAAACAGGACGCCAAAGTGACCCAAGTCATCGCCGTATCCGGAAGCCTGCGAACCGGCTCCTTCAACACCGCGCTCATTGAGGCCGCGTCCGAGATGTTCCCGGACGAAATCCAGGTAGCCTCCATTCACGACATACCGCTTTATAACGCCGACTTGGAGGAGGAGCAGGGCATCCCGGCCGTGGTCGCCGACCTCAAAGACCGCATCGCCGGCGCCCATGGGCTGCTGATCTCGACTCCGGAATACAACAACTCCATGCCCGGCGTTCTGAAAAACGCCGTCGACTGGCTGACGCGGCCAGCCGCCGACATTCCGAAGGTCTTCGGCGGCAAGCCGGTGGCGATCATGGGCGCTTCGGCCGGCGGTTTCGGAACGATTTCAGCCCAAAGCGCCTGGCATCCGGTGCTGCGAACCGTTCGCGCCAGACCGTTCTGGGGCGAGCGGCTGATGGTGTCCCGGGCGGCCGATCTGGTCGACGAAGGCGTGCTCACCGACAAGGACACCCGCGAGAAGGTTGAAAAGTTCGTGCGCGCCTTCATCGATTTCTGCGGGGAATGATCGCGGCGAGGGCGCCGCTCCTACAAGGCTCCCGAGGCGCTTGCGCCGATTGATCGCGGCGAGGGCGCCGCTCCTACAAGCTCGTTGCAGCGCTATGAGAATTTTGTAGGAGCGGCGCCCTCGCCGCGACTGACGTCCTAGAATTTCTTGATGCGGTCGGCTTTGCGAAGGGCGCTGAAATCCGAAAACTCCCACGGCCGGAACGCCACGTAGAGGCTGCTTCCCAGTCGATCCTCGGCTGGTAATCCCAAGTCGGATTCCACCCGGTCGTCGAATTCCCGGGCGAGTTCCGCGATGCGGCCCTGCAGCTCGAGGATCGACTTGCGCGACAGCATGCCGCTGACGAATTCCATGCTCTCGCCGGGCTCTTCGAAGGCACTCGACAGGAACTCCTTCAACACCTGGTCCGCGAAGAACCGCTGCACCGGCCCGTCGCGGCGCCATGAGAAATTGCGCGCGGTCTTGAGCCGCACGCGATCAAAGGGCAGCACCTCCACCAGGCCCAGTTCCTGCAAACGGAACATCCGCCGCGTCAGCTCGGGGCGGGTAAAGCCATAGGTATCGAGGATCTCTTCCTGCGTCCAGTGATTGAGCAGCAGGTAGGCGACCAGCAGCAGGCCCGTATCCGCCAACAGCACCGCCTCCTGGTCCTCGCCAAGCTGGGTGGTGAGCGGTTCCTGCTCGCGGCTCATCCGCACCAGGTCCTGCACATCCACGTGCAGCCAGTCGCACAAGGCTTCCAGCCGCGAAACGGACAGCGCCTGCTGCGAAAACAGCCGCTTGATGCTGGCCTCCGAAAGGTCGAGCACGCCGGCGGCGTCCGCGTAGGTCTTTCCGCGCGAGCGCATGAGCTTCTTCAGGGCCGCATGTATCGCCTGCGTCTGTTTCATATTAGGTATCGTATTTTAATACTTAAAGGCTACTTTTGTTAAACCAGACCACTTAATAGTTGATTATTTAGAGACCCAAGTCAACAATACGCCGAAGGGAGAATTCGCTCTCAAACTTCGCGTGATCGACTAGACTCGAACCATGTACATCGGCTTCTCGCTGCTCGGATTCCTGATTGGCCTGTTCCTGGCGGGCGGGCCGCAACACCTCTTCGTTGGGCTCGCCGGTGCAGCGATCGGCGCTTTGCTGGCACGTCTTGTGAAGCTGGAGCGGCGTACCAAAGACCTCGAAGCGGACCACGACTGGCTGCGACAGCAAGTCACGTCTCGCGATGCCGTCGCAGCGCCCGCCGAGGAGGGGCCGGTCCAGCGCACAGCCCAGACGCCTTCCGCAGCTGGGCCTTCGGCTCCTGGGCCCAAAGCTGAGCCCAAAGCTGAACCTGCAGCCGAGCCCGAGACTGCAGCCGGGGTTGATGCTGCGCCGGCCCCCGAATTCGATTTCCGTGACTACAGGCCGCCCGAAGCTCGGCCGGCCCCCGCCGGAGCAACGCCGCCATCGGCTGTGAACGAATTTTTCAGCCGGGTCGGCGCCTGGTTCACGACCGGAAACGTGCCGGTGAAGGTGGGCGTGATCCTCTCCTTTATCGGCGTCGCCTTCTTCCTCAAGTACGCCATCGACAACGAGCTGCTCAAGCTGCCGATCGAGTTTCGCCTGCTGGGCGTGGCGGCTGCAGGTGTCGCGATGATCGTCATCGGCTGGCGCCTGCGCGAGAAGATGCGGGTCTATGGCCTCAGCCTTCAGGGCGGCGGCGTGGGCATCCTGTTCCTGACCATCTTCGCGGCCTTCCGGATCTGGCAGCTGATGCCGGCAGGCCTCGCTTTCGTGCTGCTGGTCGCACTGGCCGCCTTCACCGGGGCGTTGTCGGTGCTGCAGAGTTCGCGGTGGCTGATCATCCTCGGCGCGGTCGGCGGCTTCCTCGCGCCGGTGCTGGCATCGACCGGCGAGGGCAGCCACGTCGCGCTGTTCAGCTATTACCTGGTGCTCAACGCCACCATCCTCGGCGTCGCCTGGTTCCGGGCCTGGCAGTCGGTCAACCTGGTGGGCTTCGTCTTCAC
>Ga0268386_10001014_pt1 | contig 18886 bp, 18 predicted proteins | sample RVTome_15_FD_200260 | JGI IMG/M metagenome (GOLD analysis project Ga0268386, IMG submission 200260) | Soil microbial communities from uranium-contaminated site in the Upper Colorado River Basin, Wyoming, United States - RVT150D86... ...
GCGGGTGATCCGGATGATCGGCAACAACGGGTCGGCCTCGATCGTCGCTTCGGTGAAGTGGTTGGTCGTGGTCATGCTGACTGTTCCTTCTGGTCGGGGATGGCGGGATGCGTCGACTGGTCGTGGTTCATCTCGGTGAGCAGGTCGTCGAGTCGTTGGTAGCGCAGTTCGGCTTGGCGGCGGTAGCGCTCGCCCCATTTCGTCATCAGATCGAACACGTCGGCTTCCAGGTGGACGGTGCGGCGCCGGCCGTCCTTGGTCTTGGTGACGAGCCCTGCGGATTCGAGGACCTTGAGGTGCTTCGACACCGCTTGGACGCTCATGTCGTACGGTTCGGCCAGCTCACCGACCGTCGTGTCGGCCCGGGCGAGGCGCGACACGAGATCGCGGCGGGTCGGGTCACCGAGCGCCGTAAACACCAGCGACAAGCGGTCGTCGCTCACGACGCCGCTCCCGCAGTCCGCACCGGCAGTTCACGGCCAGGGTCGAAGGCCAGGAACGTCGCACCACCTCCAGTCGGCGTGCGGGCGACCCGCCGCGTCGCCGAGCTCGGCGTCGCAGTCCCCGCGTTGTGGCTGCACAGCTGGTGGGCGGCCTGGTCGCGGACGTCTCCCGCCGTTTGGCGGCGGACCCGGTCTTGCATGGTCACCGAGCCTGTCATGGGTTGGGGTGTGTGTCGGGCGGATCTTCGAGCACGCGGGGGACGTACTCGAGGAGCTGGATCCGGTCGTCGAATGTCCGGCTGGCGATCAGGTCGAGAGCGACGTCGGGGTAGCCGTCGTAGATGCGCTCGCGGCCGGTGCTTCCAGTGATCACTGGGAAGACGACCACTCGAAAGCGGTCGACCAGACCAGCGCGGAGCAGCGAACGGCACAGGCTGACGCTGCCGATCGTCGACAGCGGGCTGGAGCCGTGCTGCTTCATCTTTCGAACCGCCTCGACTGCGTCCCCGCTCACCAGTTCGGTGTTCGCCCACGACAACGGAGGTTGCAGTGTGGAGGAGAACACCACCTTGGATGCTCGGGTGAGCTCATCCACGGAGTCGTGTTCGTCAGCGGTCATCTCGTCCGCACCCGATGCACCCGCTGCGGCGAAGCCGGACATCACTCGGTAGGTCGTTGCACCCATCAGCAGCGTGGCGTGGTGTTCGGACTGTTCATTGAGCCAGCCGAGATACTCGGGGCCCTCGAGCCCCCACCAGCCGGGCCAGCCCTCTGCGGAGGCGTAGCCGTCCAGCGAGGTGATGAAGTCCACCAGCAGTTCCTGCACCTGGTCCTCCTGCTCGACGCTCGCGATCGAATCGATCCTCTGGCATGTCGTGTGAATGGCGATCGCAGACCGTGTCGTTGATGCGTTCCATTAGTCAACCGTCTGGTTGATAATCTAGCGCCGGAACAGCGCGTTGTCAACCAATTGGTTGACCATCTACGGGAACGAGCAGAGCGGGGCTCGCCGCACAGGCGGCGATGGCGTGGTCGATGTCGGCGTGGCGGTGGGCGAGGGCGACGCAGTTGTGACGACGTCGCCGAGCTCGCCGGCGATGTAGCGGTCGAACCCATCTCGCCCGACCAAAGGTCGACGTGGTGGTCGTGACTGCAGTGGGTGGGCGTCGATCCACGGAGCCGCCGACGCTGGTGATCGCGGACGCGGTCATGGCGGTCCGGCAAGGCGTCGACGTGGTGCAGCGCCTCGCTGCGGCGCGGTTCACTCGGCCGCGAGCACATCGGATGGCGGCCAGCCGCGGAGCCGAGGGAATGGACGGCAGCGTGGCGGAAGCCATATGTGATAGCATATGGTCATGTCTCGACGCGAAGTGCTCGTTCAGCTTGACGACGAGCTGGTTGCTCAGCTTGACGGGTTGGCTGCCCGGCTCGGCACCAACCGGTCGGAGCTGCTGCGACGTGGCGCGCAGGCCGTGATCACCGCCGAGGAGCTGGCGGAGGCCGACCGCGCACTCGTGGCCGCCTACCGTCGCCACCCGACTGATCCTGCGCTCGTGCAGTCCGCACGCAGACTTGCCGCGCAGACCGCTCCGGCGTGGTAGCCCGCAACGACATCTACTGGGCCGATCTCGGACCGCCGGCGGGGCGACGACCCGTCTGTGTGCTCACGCGCGACGCCGCCATCGGCGTGCTGACGTCGGTCACGTGTGCGCCGATCACCCGCACGATCCGGGACATCCGCTCCGAAGTGGCAGTCGGACCGGAGCAGGGTCTGCCCGAACCGTGCGTCATCAGCTGCGACAACGTGATCACGGTGCCGATCGATGTGCTCGACGCCGGGCCGGTCGGTCACCTCGACGAGGTCGTACGGGCAGCCCTGGACCGTGCGTTGCGGTACGCGCTCGACATCGTCTACTGACCAGGCGCGGGTACGGGCAATCTGCCGGTGCGTCCACTGGTTGGGTCCGCGCGTCACCCGCTGCCAGGGGCGCGCTGGGTTCCGCCGACGTAGCCAGCAACGTAGCCATTCCCGATCGCCTGGGACATTGCCGGACGGGGAGCGACGTCGACGGATCTACGCGCACACATTGGGACGCGTGATGTCTTGCCCACGCGATTTCTGCGCTGTACAGCGGTCGGATACGATCGGACGTGGGTGGCTTCCACGGCACGCTGCTGGACGTGTTGGATGGTTCGGCGTGTGCATGGCATGAAGAGGTCAGGGGTTCGATTCCCCTTAGCTCCACGCCAACGACGCAGGTCAACGGCCTGCCGCGCACCCGGCGCCTGTGGATGACAACCCTCACGTAGCCAGTTGAACGTGGCCAGAAGACCGTCGGTGCGGTGGAACGAGTCGAAACAGCGGTGGACGGCGTGGGTGCGATTCCCGGACGGATCGCGCCGGAAATTTGAGCGGACCGAGCGGGTCGACGCCGAGCGCGACCTCCAGGAGCTACTCGCGTTGCGTGCGCAGGGCGGGGCGACGGCGCCAGCCAGCCGGCTACGTTTGGCTACGTTCGGCGAGGTGCTGGACGCCTGGGTGGCGGGCTGCCCGAAGGCGGCGGTGAGCCGCAACAGTCGGCGCGCGCGGGCGAAGTCCGCCAGCACGATCGCGACCATCGCCATCTGTTCGATGGGCATGTGCGTCCCGCGATCGGCGAGCTGCGTGTTGACCCACCGGGACCGAGCGGGTGGAGCAGGTCTTCCCCATGATGGCCGACGCCGGGTATGCGACGAGCACGATCGATCACACGTGGACGTACCTGAACCAGGCGTGCCTGTACGCGCAGCGGCGCGGGACGACGATCAAGACGCGCACGGCGGCGGACGTATTGTTGCCGGAGGCGCGTCCGGCGCTACCCGCAAGTCGTTGACGATCGATGAGGTCGTGACGTTGTTGCGAGTGGGGATCCCGCGTGACCGGCGTCCGACGGCGTGAGTGACCGGATTGATCTGTGGGCTGCGTCCAGGGGAGCTGGGTCAACATCCACGAGCATGATTGGCCGAGGAACAGCGCCAAAGCTCCTTTGATCACGTCGCCGCCATTGGGCGCCCTGATTGCGGCAGGGCCCAGGGCGCTCGTGCTCACCGTGCCTACCGCTGAACTCAACCTGCGGACTTGACTCGCAGGGCCTCGACGATGATCTTCGCGCTGGTGTTCTCGTCCAGCTGGCCGGTGTTGAGCACGAGGTCGTAATGGTCGAGCTTGCGTGGATCCCAGTGGTACGTGTTGACCGACATGTCCGCCCGGATCTGATCCTCGTTCCTCATCCGCCTCGCAGCGACCTTCTCGCTGATGCCGCTGGCGGCGGCGCGGGCGATGAGGGTCTCAAGGGGAGCGTCGAGCTTGACGTGCAACGTGCGCGGACGGTCGCGCAGGATGAAGGTGGCATTGCGTCCGAGGATGACGCCGCCCTCCTCGGCGTACCCGAGGACCGTCTCGGTGTTCTCCCTGATCAGGTCGTACGTTTCACGCTGGGTCATGGCGACCGCGGGGCCACCTTCGGTGCCGATGAACGAGCCGCTGATCGCGTGCAAGGCACGGCTGAGCGGACCGAAGTTCTCGCCCCGCGAGCCGGCTTCGATCTGCTCGGAGGAGAACGCCTGCTCATGGTAGGGATAGCCGAGGGCGTCGGCGACCAGGCGCCCGATGCGCTGTGCTCCCGAACCGTAGGACTCGAAGAGCGTGACGACCGGGTTGTGTGTCGTCCTGCCCTCGACCGTCGCGGTGTTCGGCTGGCTGGCCGTCATCGTGAACCTCCCACAGTCTGGTCACTGGCCTCAGGGTACCGGGCCCGGCAGGTCCCCTATAGGGATGATCTCACAACGGGCGGCATGGTGGGCGATGGATCGGGCCCCCTGACAACGCGCATGCGACGCGCCGGGGCGCAGCAACCGCTCGGCGTCCGGGTCACGTCTCGCGGTCCAGCAGGTGTTGGGCTGCAGCCCAGGCGTGGGTCCACACGGTCTTGGTGGGGCGGCCGAGGACGGCGGCGGCGCGGGCGATGTCATCGTGCTCGGGTGCGACGTTGACGATCTCGCCGGCGAGCCGACCGAGCTTGATGGCGATGGGCTGCCCGTCGATGTCGACGGTGCGCCAGTCGCGGTCGAGCTCCCACCGGCTGACCGGGACAGTGCGGACGCCGAGCGTCGTGGTGTGGCGCAGCATCGCCTCGGCCACCGCGGCCTCGGCCTCGGGTCGGGCCACGGCGGTGAGCACAATGCCGGGGCGGCCCTTCTTCATCTGCACCGGGACGGTCCAGGCGTCCAGCGCGCCAGCGGCCACACAGGCTGCGGCGGCGTCGGCGACGAGCTCTCCCGGCAGATCATCGAGTGTGCACTCGACGAGCACGGCCGCTCGACGACGATCAGCGTCGGTCGCGACGGCGGTGCCGACCAGCACGCGGACGACATTCGGCCGCGTGGGAAGGTCGCGGGAGCCGGCGCCGTAGCCGACGGCCTCGAGCGTCAGGGGTGGCGGCGGACCGAAGCGGTCTCCGGCCAGCGCGGTCACCAGCGCGGCCCCGGTGGGTGTGACGAGCTCGACGTCGTCGTCCACGCCGTGCAGCGGCGCGCCGCGGAGCAGCTCGAGGGTGGCCGGCGCGGGGAGCGGCAGGCTGCCGTGCGCCGCGGAGGTCAGGCCGCGTCCGATGGGCAGTGGTGAGCACGCGACTCGGTCTGCCGCGAGTGCATCGAGCGCTAGTGCCACGCCGCAGACGTCGACGACCGCGTCGACCGCGCCGACCTCGTGGAAGCGCACTTGCTCGGGTCGCACACGGTGCACGCGCGCTTCGGCGTGTGCCAGCCGACGGAAGGCCTCGCTGGCGCGTGCATGGGCGCGCGCGGGAAGCCCGGCATCGTCGAGCATGGCGCGGACCGCGGTCCAGTCGCGCTCGGTGCGTGGCGCCGCAGTGATGACGTGCACCCGTGTTGCTGTGACGCCATGGCGTTCGGTGCGTTCCACGACGAGCTCGAAGTCATCGACGTCGAGGCCGCGCAGGCCGGCGCGGATGTCATCGGGCGGGGCACCGGCATCGATCAGGGCGCCGAGCAGCATGTCACCGGCGACACCGCCGATGGCGTCGATGTATACCAGGCGCTCGGTGCTCAACGCAGGGCGCCTACCGCTGGCACTGCGTGGGGCGTTCACGGGGCGCCGGCGGCGGCGCGGGCGATCCGCGCCGCGATGGCGGCCGCGCCGAAGCCGTCGTCGATGTTGACGACGGCCACGCCGGCGGCGCAGGAGGTGAGCATCGACAGCAGCGCGGCGATGCCGCCGGAGGCGACGCCGTAGCCGGTGCTGGTGGGCACGGCGATGACGGGCGCGGCGACCAGACCTCCGACGACCGAGGCCAGCGCGGCGTCCTGACCGGCGACGACGACCACGCAGTCGGCCGCTCGCAGGTCGTCGAGTGCGGCGGCGACGCGGTGCAGCCCGGCGACGCCGACGTCCTCCTGCACGCGCACATCCGCGCCGAACAACCGCGCGCAGACCGTCACCTCCCGGAGCACCGAGTGGTCGGACGTGCCGGCGGACACCACGGTCACGGTGCCGGCCGGTTCGGGGACGTCGCGGGCGATCCACAGCAGCCGTGCCGCCGCGTCCTCCTCGACCTCGGGCATACTGGCGCGGACCGCGCCGCGGACATCGTCGGTGGCGCGGGTGACTATGATCGTCTCACGCCCACGTTCGAGCAGGGCGGATGCGATCGCGGTCACCTGCTGTGGCGTCTTGCCGTCGCCCAGCACCGCCTCCGGTACGCCCTGGCGCTGTGCCCGCTGGACGTCGAGCCGCGCGAAGTCGAGGTCGACGAACGGTGCCGTGGCCAGCCGCTCCTCGGCGGCCCGGGTGGACAGCTCGCCACGTGCGACGAGTTCGAGGACCTCGCGAACCGTAGCCCTGGACATGACGCCACAGTCTATGGCCGCCGGCGCGCTATCCGGTTCGTGGCGTGACGAGGGGCAGCGTGAACGCGCCGGACTGCACACCGGCGAGGTCGACGGTGACGAACCGGAATCCGGCCGCGGTGACGGCGCGGTGCACCGCTTCGCGAAGTGGGCCGGCCACGGCCCGTTGCAGGTCGGTGACAGAGAGTTCGATGCGGGCGACCTCGCCGTGGTGGCGGACCCGCAGGTCGTCGAAGCCGAGTCTGCGCAGGGCCGCCTCGGCGGACTCGATCTGGCGCAGCTTCTCCGGAACGACCTCGTCGAAGTGGGGGATCCGCGATGCCAGGCACGGCGCGGCCGGCTTGTCCGCGCACGGCAGTGCGAACGCCCGGGCGATGCGCCGGACCGCGGCCTTGTCGATGCCCGCGTCCGCCAGTGGGCGCAACACCGCATGCGCGACCGCGGCGCGTGCCCCCGGGCGGTCCGGACGGCGCGCGTCGTCGGCGTTCTCGCCGTAGGCGATCGCCGCGAGACGGTGGCTGGCAACGACCTCGTCGGAGATGACCGTGAACAGCTCGTCGCGGCAGTGGAAGCACCGGTCGACGCCGTTGCGGCGGTACGCGGGACGGTCGCCTTCGTGAGTCGTGACCTCGACCAGGCGGACGCCGATGGTGGTCGCGACCTGGTGCGCCATCAATCGCTCGTCTGCTGCCAGGCTGGGAGACACGCCGAGGATGGCCAGCACCTGCTCGCGACCGAGCGCGCGCGCGGCCAGCGCCAGCAGCGTCGACGAGTCGACGCCGCCAGACAACGCGACCCCCAGGGGGGCGTGGTCAGCCACCAGAGCCCCGACCCGTTCTGCGGCTTCCAGGTCTGCGCCCTTCAAGGATGGCTCGGGCACGACGCGCATGCTAGGTGGCCTCCGGGCTGAGCCGGTACAGATCCTCGCCGGCGCGGCGCACCACCAGTGTGTCCGGGTCGGCCTCCCATGCGTCGGGGTCGACCTGTGCCGGGTCGAGGTAGTCAAGGTTCGCCGCCCGGACCTGCTCCTCGGGGATGGCGGTGGCCAGCGTCACCGTGACCCGCAGCCGCTCGCCGTCGACCTCGTCGTAGGTGCCGGCGCCCGCGAGGTGCGTCGAGTGCGCCAGATCTCCCCATGGATACTCCTTGAACCGGCCCCACTGCTTCACGAAGTAATCGCGGCAGTGGTATCCGATCTCGGCGATCTCGGGATGCATTGCGCTGATCTCGCGGATGTGCGGCGCGTAGAGCACGACCTGCCCGCCGTCGGTGACCACCGGCTCCACCTTGTAGAAGCCTTTGGCGCCGGTCCAGATGTCGTCGTACATGCTCGGGATGATCGACAGGACGCGACGCACCGGCGCGTCGAGGTAGGTGACATGGGTCTCCGCGGCCACGTCGGCCGCCGCCTTCCAGGCCTCGTGCGGTTCCCCGAAGCTGGCGGCGCGCAATGCGACACTGGTGTCGGCGGGTGGCGTCTCATCGGTGTCCGGCCACGTCGAGTCAGGAGCCACGGCGCGCGCCGAACGTCCTGACGCCGTGACTACGCACAGCGCGTACCGCTCGCCGGGCACCAGTGACGCCGCTTCGTTGATCATCGCCCGGACCGGCGTGACGCCAGTGGTGCCGATGATCTCGGCGCTGGTGATCAGCGCGCCCAGCCAGTGTGAGAGGTCGATCAGCTCCCGTCCGGACACGCCGGGGAACAGGTACTTGTTGCCGCCGGAGATCCCGACGACCTCGTGCGGGAAGACCGGCCCCACGATGAGGGTGACGTCGTGGTCGACGACCGCTCGGTTGATCCGCACGCGAGCGGTCTCGTGCAGCATGCCGTCGGAGAGCTCGGCGATCCGGTCCGCGCTGATCGTCCCGACGTCGACGAAGGTGGCGGGATCCCACCACTCGTGGTTGCGGACGGTGACGCCCGAGTAGCGCTCCTCAAGCGCGCCCGCCGGGTAGCCGAGATGGTCGGCGAGCGCCTGGTCGGACATCGCGGCGTGGGTTCCCAACGCGATCAGCACGGTCAATCGTGTGACCCGACCCTGCAACGCGTCGTGGACCGCGGACAGCAGCAGCGGCAGCGGGCAGCTGCGGGTGCCGTCGGGCACGATGACGCACACGCTGCGCCCCTCCAGGCCCACCGCCGCGAGCTGATCGGCGACGAACGCGTGGATCTGCGCCTCGGTCAACACCTCGTTGGGCCCGCCGATCCGTGCCGCCGCGACGAGAGGCGTCTGCGGGGTCCGTGTCATGTCGTGCTCCCAGCCGACCCATGTCCCCGGGCTTGACACCTCGGGCTGGCCTCCTGAGTGTAGGGATCGTGACCGCAGCCAGGTAGGGGTGCAGACATGACCGACAGGCTCACGTTGCATCCGGATCGGCTGCTGCCGCCCGAGCCCGGTGTCCGCGCGATCGCGCGGCGGCTGTACGAGGCGGTGCGGGACCTGCCCGTCATCTCGCCGCACGGCCACGTCGACCCGCGGCTGCTCGTTGATGATCGGCCGTTCGGGGATCCGGCGAGCCTGTTCGTCACGCCGGACCATTACGTGACGCGGCTGCTGCATGCCAGCGGGGTCGGCCTGGATGCGCTGGAGGTCGGGCAGGGCCTGCTCGACGAGCAGGCGTCGCGGGAGGTGTGGCGGCAGTTGTGTGCCCACTGGGAGGTCTACCGCGGCACGCCGGTGCGGTACTGGCTCGAGGCCGAGCTGGCCGACATCTTCGGCGTGTCGCTGCAGCCGTCGGCGAAGACCGCCGACGCGATCTACGACCACATCGCCGACCGGCTCGGCGAGCCGGCCTACCGGCCCCGCGCACTGTACGAGCGGTTCCGGATCGCCGTGCTCGCCACCACCGACGATCCCTGCGACGACCTGTCGGCGCACGCCGCGCTGGCCGCCGATCCGACGTGGTCCGGACGCGTGATCCCGACGTTCCGGCCCGACCGCTACCTCGAGCCGGCAGCGCCGGGCTGGCGGGACGCGGTCGCGCGACTGGGTGAGGTCGCCGACGTCGACACCGGCGAGTACGCCGGCTACGTGCGGGCGCTGGAGCACCGCCGCCGCTACTTCGTCGACAACGGCGCGACCTCGGCCGACCACAGCCACCTCGACGTACGCACCGACCCGTTGAAGGAGGCTGAGGCAGCCAGGATCTACCGCGCCGCGCTGGCGGGTGAGGCGACCGCCGCCGAGAGGGTCGCGTTCCGCCGCCACATGCTCCTGGGGATGGCGCGCATGTCCTGCGAGGACGGGCTGGTCATGACGCTGCACCCGGGCGTGCGCCGCGGCCACCACGGGCCGACGGCGGACGCGTTCGGGCCCGACACCGGCCACGACATCCCCGTGCCGGTGGAGTTCACCGACGCGCTGCGCCCGCTGCTGGAGCGCTACGGCACCCACGCCGGGTTCCACCTGGTGCTGTTCACACTCGACGAGACGGTGTGGTCACGCGAGGTCGCGCCGTTGGCGGGGTTCTACCCGTCGGTGTACGTGGGCGCGCCGTGGTGGTTCCTGGACGCGCCGGAGGCGCAACGCCGGTTTCGTGCCGCGGTGACCGAGACGGCCGGGTTCTCGCGCACCGCGGGGTTCGTCGACGACACCCGCGCGTTCTGTTCGATCCCGGCTCGCCATGACATGTCCCGGCGGATCGACGCTGGCGTGCTGGCCCGGCTGGTGGCCGAGCACCGGCTCGCCGAGGACGAGGCCGTCGAGACCGCCGTCGATCTGGTCAGCGGGCGTCCGACCGAGGTGTTCAAGCTGTGACCGACGAGCTGTCCCGCAGCGGTGCTCATGGCCGACCCTTGGCGCCTGTCGGGCTGGTCCATCTGGGGCTCGGCAACTTCTTCCGCGCCCACCAGGCCTGGTACACCGAGCGTGCGCCTGACGCCGACCGGTGGGGGATCGCGGCGTTCAGTGGGCGCAGCGCTGACCTGCCCGAGGCGCTCACCGCGCAGGACGGCTTGTACACCCTGGTGACCCGGGCCGCCGACGGGGACCGGTTCGAGGTGGTCGGCAGCCTCTCGCGGGCCCATGTGGGCACCGACCACGAGGCGTGGCTGGGCTATCTGCGGTCGCCGGACGTGCGCGCGGTCACGGTGACCGTCACCGAGGCCGGGTACGTCCGCGCCGCCGACGGCGGGTTCGACCGGGACCGTCCCGAGGTGCGCGCCGACGTGGAGGCGCTGCGCGACGACCCGACGGCACCCGTACGCACCGCGCCGGCGCGTCTGCTCGCCGGGTTCGCGGCGCGGCGCCGCGCCGACGGCGGGCCGCTGGCCTTGATCCCGTGCGACAACCTGCCCGACAACGGCGCGGTCGCGGCACGGTCGCTGTTCGACATGGCGGAGATGGTCGACGCCGGTCTGGTGGCCTGGCTGGAGGACTTCGTCGCGACCGTGACGACGATGGTCGACCGGATCACCCCGCGGACCACAGACGACCACGTGCGCACGGTCGCCGAGGCCACAGGAGTGACCGACCGCGCTCCCGTGGTCACCGAGCCGTTCAGCGAGTGGGTGCTCAGCGGTGCGTTCCCGGGTGGACGGCCACGCTGGGAGGACGCCGGCGCGACCATCGCCGACGATGTCGAGCCGTTCGAGCAGCGCAAGCTGTGGCTGCTCAACGGCGGCCACTCGCTGCTGGCGTACGCCGGACAGGCCCGCGGGCATGCGACGGTCGCCGACGCGGTCGCCGACGACACGTGCCGCGACTGGCTCGTGGAGTGGTGGGACGAGGCCAGCGCGCACCTGCCGCAGCCCGCGAACGAGATCGCGGCGTACCGCGACGCGCTGCTCGACCGCTTCGCCAACCCGCGGATGCGCCATGAGCTGGCACAGATCGCCGCCGACGGCTCCCACAAGCTGCCGGTCCGGATCCTGCCCGTCCTGCGACGGGAACGTGCCGCCGGTCGTCTGCCGCCTGGCGCGACCCGGGTGCTGGCCGCGTGGGTGGCGCACGTGCGTGGCGCCGGCGCCCCGGTCAGCGACGCGCGCGCCGACGAGGTCGTACCGCTCGCCGGCGGCCCACTCACCGACGCCGTGCGCCGCGTGTTGGACTTCCTCGACCCCACTGTCGGAGGCGACGACGACGCGGTGGCTGCGGTGGTCGCCGACGCCGAGCAGTTCGAACGGCATGGCGTGCGATGACCCGCGCGACGAGCCCGCCCGCGCAGGTCATCGTGGGTCTCGACGCGGGCACGACCGGGGTCAAGGCCGTCGCGTTCGGACTCGATGCGCCGTGGCGGCGGGTCGTCGTGCGCGAGTACCCGCTGTTGCAACCGCAGCCCGGCTGGCAGGTCCAGGACCCCGGGACCATTGTGGCGGCGTCCGTCGACGCGCTCGCCGAATGCGTCGCGGCCGTCGGCGCCGCCGAGGTGGTCGCGATCGCGCTGAGTGCGGCGATGCACGGTCTCGTCGGACTCGACGTGGCGATGCGCACGGTGACGCCGCTGATCACATGGGCGGACTCCCGGGCACAGGACGAGGCCAGGTCGCTGCGCACCTCGGGCCAGGCGGCCGACCTGCACCGGCGTACCGGCGTCCCGGTGCACCCGATGTCACCGCTGACCAAGCTGATGTGGATGTCCCGCAACGATCCGACGACGTGCGCGTCCGCACGGTGGTGGGTGGGGCTGAAGGACTACCTGCTGTGGTCGCTGACCGGCACGCTGGCCACGGAGCTGTCGTCAGCGTCGGGCAGCGGGCTGCTCGACATGGCGACGCGCTCGTGGAGCCCTGCCGCGGTCGATCTCGCCGGCATCGCCGTCGACCAGCTGCCGCCGATCGAGCCGACCACCGCGACGTTGCCGCTCGCGGCAGAGCCCGCCGCCCGGGTCGGGCTGTCCGCCGGCCTGCCCGTCGTGCTCGGTGCCGCCGACGGGCCGCTGGGCAACCTGGGCACCGGTGCGATCACGCCGGGCGTGGCCGGCCTGTCGCTGGGCACCAGCGGCGCGATCCGGGCGGCCGTCGACCGGCCGGCCGTCGACGACGGCGGGACGCTGTTCTGCTACGCGTTGACTGACACCACGTGGGTGGTGGGCGGGGCCGTCAGCAACGGTGGGATCGTGCTGCGCTGGGCGGGTCGGTCGCTCGCCCCCGACATCCAGCACGTGGCCGGCGACACGGATGTCGACCGGGCGCTGTTGCGACTCGCCGAGGAGGTCCCGGCAGGTAGCGCCGGCCTGGTCGTCCTGCCGTATCTGGTGGCCGAGCGCGCGCCGCTGTGGGACCCGGACCTGCCCGGCGTGGTCCTCGGGCTACGCTACGAGCACACCCGCGCACACCTGATCCGAGCCGCGCTCGAGGGCGTGTGCCTGCAGCTGCGGGCGGTCCTCGACGCGCTCGACCGCCTGCAACGCGTACAGACCATTCGCGCGACCGGTGGGACGCTGCGGGCACCGCTGTGGCGTCAGGTGCTCGCGGCAACGCTCGACCGTCCGCTGTCGCTGGTCGGCGACGCCGAGGGCACGGCCCTGGGCGCCGCCGCGCTCGGTCTTCACGCGCTCGGTCGGGAGGACCGGCTGGCCGACGCCGTGGCTCGCCTTCGCGACCCCGACGAATCACCGGCCGACGAGGTCGAGCCCGACCCCGCGCTGGTGGCCACCTATGAGCGGGTGCGGCGGTCGGTGCCCGAGCACCTCACAGCGCTCGCCGCTGTCGGTGCGCTGTTCTCCGACGACCATGAGCGGCACGACGACGAAGGGCTTGCCAGCGGCCCGTCGACGCCCGCATCCTTGCGTCCGAGCGACAGGGAGTAGGAGCCCATGCGCGTGATCGACCTGGACACCGGTGACACCTTGCAGGCCGCCAACGACACTGACCTTGCCGACGCGGTCCGCGGCTACTACACGGAGCGTGGAGAGTCGCTGAGCGACGAGGACGCGGCCCGGCTGGTCGACGACCGCGCGTACGAGGCGACGGACTCGTGAGCACCGCGGCGCAGCCTGCAGGTGGGGAGGGCGGCATGAGCGCACCAGGTACGACCACGGCCGCCGATCTTGACACGCTGTGCGTCAACACGATCCGCACGCTGGCCATGGACGGCGTGCAGCAGGCCAACTCCGGGCACCCGGGCACGCCGATGGCACTCGCGCCGATCGCGTACGTGCTCTACACGCGGGTGATGCGGCACTCGCCGGAGCATCCCGACTGGCCCGACCGCGACCGCTTCGTGCTCAGCGCGGGCCACGCGTCGATGCTGCTGTACTCGCTGCTGTATCTGACCGGCTACGGGCTGGAGCTCGACGACCTGCGGCGCTTCCGCCAGCTCGGCGCTCCGACGGCCGGCCACCCCGAGTACGGCCACGTGCCAGGCATCGAGGCCACCACCGGACCGCTCGGGCAGGGCATCGCGATGTCCACGGGACTGGCGCTCGGTGAGCGGATGCTCAACGCCCGCCTGGGCGACGACGTCATCGACCACTACACGTTCTGCATCGCCAGCGACGGCGACCTGCAGGAGGGCGTCAGCGGCGAGGCCGGGTCGCTGACCGGCCATCTGCGGCTGGGCCGCCTGATCGTGTTCTACGACGACAATCACATCTCGATCGAGGGCGACACGAAGCTGGCGTTCTCCGAGGACGTGGCCGGGCGTTACGAGGCCTACGGCTGGCACGTGCAGAACCTCGGCGAGGACCTCGCGCTCGACCGCGTCGAGCAGGCCGCGCGTGCGGCGGTGGACGTCGACGACCGCCCGTCGCTGATCATCTGCCGGACCCACATCGCCCCCGGCGCGCCCAACAAGCAGGACACCCACGGCGCCCACGGTGCGCCCCTGGGCAGCGAGGAGGTCCGTCTGACAAAGCAGGTGTACGGCTGGCCGTCCGACGAGCCGTTCCACGTCCCCGACGCGGCGCTGGCCCACTTCCGGGCGTGCGTCGATCGCGGCCGGGCGTGGCACGCCGAGTGGCTGGAGCGGTCCAGCGGGTGGCGCGGCTTCTCGCTGCTCGACGGCTGGGACGACGACCCGCCCGTCTACCGGCCGCAGGACATCCCGATGATCGCCACTCGCAAGGTCGGCGGGGAGATCCTCGACTGGGCCGCAGGCCGCGTGGACCACCTGGTCGGCGGCTCGGCCGATCTCGCGCCGTCGACGCTGCAGACGATCCCGGACGCCGACAGCGTCGGCCCCGGCCGCTACGCCGGACGCAACCTGCACTTCGGCATCCGCGAGCACACCATGGGCGCCGTCGTCAACGGCCTGACCCTCAGCGGGTTCAAGGCGTTCGGCTCGGGCTTTCTGATCTTCAGCGACTACATGAAGCCGGCGCTGCGGCTGGCGTCGCTGATGCGCATCCCGTCGATCTTCATCTTCACGCACGACTCGATCGGCCTGGGCGAGGACGGCCCGACCCACCAGCCGATCGAGCAACTCGCGATGCTGCGCGCGCAGCCAAACGTGTACGTCGTGCGCCCGGCCGGCACCAACGAGACCACGCAGGCCTACCGCTTCGCGATCTTCCGGACCGACACCCCGACCGTGATCGTCCTCAGCCGGCAGGGTCTGCCGGTGTGGCGTCCCGCCGGCGTGCCACCCGACGCGGTCGAGCGCGGCGCCTACGTCCTGCGCGAGTCGTTCCGGGGCCGCCGGGCCGATCCCGACCTGATCCTGATCGCCACCGGCTCGGAGGTGCACCTGTGCAACCGCGCCGCGGCGCTGCTGGAGACCGGTGGCGTGGCAACCCGGCTGGTGTCGATGCCGTGCGTGGAGCGCTTCGAGGAGCAGGACGCCGACTACCGTGACGAGGTGCTGCCGCCGTCGGTGCGCGCGCGGGTGTGCGTCGAGGCGCTCAGCCCGTGGGGCTGGGACCGGTACGCCGGCGACCATGGCGCCGTCATCGGCATGGACACGTTCGGTGCCAGCGCACCGGCGCGCGACCTGTTCGCGCACTTCGGCTTCACCCCGGAGCGCGTCGCCGAGGTCGGGCGGGCGGTCGTCGAGCGAGCGGAGGGCTGACGTGGACGTGAGGCGGCAGGGCAACGAGCGGCTGGCAGCCGTGACGGAGGCCGGCACGAGCGTCTGGCTGGATCAGATCCAGCGGGACCTTATCTCCAGCGGTGAGCTGCGCCGCCTCGTCGACGAGGAGTCGCTGCGCGGCGTCACGTCCAACCCGACGATCTTCAACCAGGCGATCCTGGGGTCGGACGACTACGACGAGCAGCTCGGGCGGCTCGCCGAGGCCGGCCGCGGCACCCGCGAGATCTACCGGGAGCTGGCCATCGCCGACATCCAGGCCGCCTGCGACGTGCTGCGGCCGGTGTACGACGCCACCGGCGGCGTCGACGGCTACGTCTCGTTCGAGGTCGATCCCGACCTCGCGTTCGACACGCAGCGGACGATCGAGCAGGCCCGCGACTACCGGCGGCGGGTCGACCGCCCGAACGTCATGATCAAGATCCCCGGAACCGCCGAGGGGATCCCTGCGATCGAGCAGATGATCGCCGAAGGCTGCAACATCAATGTGACGCTGCTGTTCGGCATCGAGCAGTACACGGACGCCGCCGAGGCCTACATCCGCGGGCTCGAACGCCGCCACGGCGACGGCGCCGACCTCGACGTGCACTCGGTCGCGAGCTTCTTCGTCTCCCGCGTCGACGCCGAGGTCGACACGCGCCTGGAGAAGCTGGGCCGGCAGGACCTGTCCGGCCGCGCCGGCCTGGCCAACGCGCGGTCTGCCTACCGACGGTTCCGCGAGATCTTCGACGGTGAGCGGTTCGCCGCCCTGACCGCGGCGGGCGCCGTGGTGCAACGCCCGCTGTGGGCGTCGACGGGCGTGAAGGACCCCCGCTACCCGGACACGCTCTACGTCGACGGTCTGGTCGGCCCCCAGACCATCAACACGATGCCCATGGCCACGCTGCTCGCGGCGGCCGAACACGCCACGGTCGACGGCGCAACCGTCGAGATCGATCCCGAGCCCGACCTGCGGGCGCTGGCCGAGGCCGGCATCGACCTCGACGACGTCACCGACAAGCTGCTGCGCGACGGTGTCGACAAGTTCGTCGACCCCATGGACAAGCTGCTCGACGCGATCGGCAGCAGGCGCGAGGCGATCTTCACGGGTCGTCCTCCGACCGTCGAAGCGACCATCCCCGACCACCTGCAACCCGCCATCGCCGAGCGCGTGCGACAGGCGGCGTCCGAGGACATCGTCCGGCGCATCTGGAAGAAGGACGCCACCGTCTGGGAGCCGGCGGACCAGCCGGAGATCGGCGACCGGCTGGGCTGGTTGACGACCGTCGAGCGGATGCTCGACCGCCTCGACGATCTCGAGGCGTTCGCCGCCGAGGTGCGCGAGGATGGGGTGACCGACGTGGTGTTGCTGGGCATGGGGGGCTCGTCGCTGGCGCCCGAGGTGCTGCGACGCAGCTTCGGTGACCACCCGGGCTGCCCGCGCCTGCACGTGCTCGACTCGACCGACGCCGGCTGGATCCGATCGGTGCAGCGCGCGGTCGACCTGGACCACTGCCTGTTCCTGCTCTCGACCAAGTCGGGCGGCACGATCGAGACGCAGTCGTTGTTCCGCCACTTCTGGTCCCAGCGTCCCGATGGCAGCGCCTTCGTGGCCATCACCGATCCCGGTTCACCGGTCGAGGCGCAGGCGCACGAGCACGGGTTCCGGAGGATCTTTCGCAACGACCCCGACATCGGCGGGCGCTACAGCGCCCTGTCCTACTTCGGGCTGGTGCCGGCTGCGCTGATGGGCGCCGACGTCGACGGCCTGCTGGACCGGGCAGGCGTGGGCGAGCAGAACTGCCTGATCTTCGACGGCTCCAACGCCAACAGCGGGCTGTGGCTCGGCGTCGCCCTCGCCGAGCTCGCCAAGTCGGGTCGCGACAAGCTCACCTTCGTCATCGATCCACCGCTGACCGCGTTCGGGCTGTGGGTCGAGCACCTGGTGGCCGCGTCGACCGGCAAGCAGGGAACCGGCATCGTGCCCATCGTCGGCGAACCCCCCGGAGCGCCGTCCAACTACGGCAACGACCGCACGTTCCTGCATCTGCGCAACGTCGCCGATCCAGATCCCCACACCGACGCGCTCGTGCGCGCGTTCGCCGACGCCGGCCACCCCGTCGTCGTCCGACCGATCCACCAGCCCGCCGACCTGGGTCGCGTATTCTTCATCGCCGAGTTCGCCATCGCCGTCAGCAGCTGGGTGCTGGGCGTCAACCCGTTCGACGAGCCCGATGTCGCCGAGGCCAAGGACACCACCCGGCGCATGCTCGACGACGACGTCGCCGACCAGCCCGACGCCGACGACGCCGCACTGGCCGCGCTGCTCGACGGCCTCGCCGCGCCGAGCTACCTGGCGCTCATGGGCTACGTGCAGCCCTCGCCACAGGTCGACGCCGCGGTGGCCGACCTGCGCACCGTGGTGCGCGACGCGACCGGCGCGGCCACGACCTTCGGCTACGGGCCACGGTTGCTGCACTCCACCGGCCAGCTGCACAAGGACGGCCCACCAGTCGGCCGCTTCCTGCAGCTGCTCCACGACAGCCCGCCCGACATCGACATCCCCGACGCGCCCTACGGGTTCACCCGCCTCAAGCACGCCCAGGCCATCGGCGACCTCGACGCGCTGCGCGCCCGCGGGCGGCCGGCGGAGCGTGTGACGCTGGCCGGGCCCGACCCGGCGGCCGCGGTACGAGCGGTCACCGAGAGCATCCAGAGACGCCTGTGACCCGACGGCGCAGACGATGCTGAGACCGCAGGACACAATGACGCGGGACCGCAGGTGCCTGTCGGGGCTCTGGGAGTTCAGGGCCGATGTCGACGCTGTCGGTCGTCAGGAGCGGTGGTTCGCGGGACCCCTTGCCCAGCCGATCACGATGCCGGTCCCCGCTAGCTACAACGACATCGTCCCCGGACGGGCCCTCCACGACCATGTCGGCGACGTCTTCTACCAGACCGTCGCGCGCGTGCCCTTCGGGTGGGCCGACCAGCGGGTCGTGCTCCACTTTGACGCCGCGACCCACCGGGCCACGGTGTGGGTGGACGACACCGAGGTCGCCAGCCACGAAGGTGGGTACACGCCGTTCGAGGCTGACATCACCGAGCTGGCGACACCGGGTCGGACGCTGCGGATCACCGCGGCGGTGGACAACACCCTGACATGGGACACGATCCCGCCCGGCGTGATCGTGGAAGGTCGGCACGGCCGCCAGCAGAAGTACATGCACGACTTCTTCAACTACGCTGGTCTGCACCGGTCCGTCTGGCTCTACAGCACGCCACCGACGTACGTCGAGGACATCACCGTGGTCCCCGGCGTGATCGGGGACCCGACGGGCGAGCCGGTCGTCGGCACTGTCGGGTACGCCGTCGTCGTGGCCGGTCGGGACGCAGCGGCGACGCCGGTGCGGGTCAGGTTGCGGGACCGGGATGGCACCGTCGTGGCGGATGCGACCGGCGCGTCGGGCCGGCTCACAGTGGTTGACGCACAGCTGTGGCGACCCGGTGCCGGGTACTTGTACGACCTGGACGTCGAGCTCGTCGACGGGTCCGACGAGCTCGTGGACAGCTACACCCAGAAGGTCGGCA
>Ga0268386_10001016_pt1 | contig 18868 bp, 18 predicted proteins | sample RVTome_15_FD_200260 | JGI IMG/M metagenome (GOLD analysis project Ga0268386, IMG submission 200260) | Soil microbial communities from uranium-contaminated site in the Upper Colorado River Basin, Wyoming, United States - RVT150D86... ...
GCCATTCGCTCGCGAACTTCTGAAACACCACACTAGCGGAACTGGGGACCCGAGCCCCGTGGAGGAATTTCCGGTGTCCTTCGTGCATCAAAATTACCCGCGCTTCCTGTGCCGCCTGGCGGTCACAGAGCGATGTGCGGGGGCGCCGGCACCTCCACGGACCCGGGGGGGCGCCGCGGGACGAGAACGTGTGATGGGTGGGCGAGGTCTCGCGATGGGTGGACGAGGTTTCGTGATGGGTGGCTGGGGCGTGACCGCCGTCCTCGCGCTCGGGGTCTCCGGATGCGTCGACGCCGGAACCGCGCACGAGACGGGGGCCGCCGCCGAGCTCCGCTTCGAAGGGTCGGCCTCGACACTCGACGACCTGGGCGACGGCGTCCTCGAGGGATTGGTCGGTGGCGACGAGGGGAGCCTGCAGGGTTGGCGGCTCACCGAGCGCGAGCACAACGAGGTCGTCTGGCCGGAGCTGCCCGCGTCGGCACCCGAGTTGAACTTCCCGCTCGACTACGCGTGGCAGAACATCGAGAGCCGGAATCGCCGGGGTCTGACGCGCATCCTGCCGCTCTACGCCGACCGCGACCTGGCCTTCCGCCGGGTCGAGTGCCGCGGAGGGACCGAGCGCTTCGGGACCTTCGAGGTGCTCACCGATTGCTGGGTGGTCTTCGAGCATCGCGACCAGCGCCGCGTGTACGAAGCGCAGATCTTCAAGGACGTCCTGGCGCGCGGCGGCGGCTACAAGATCTTCCGCTACTACGACGAGGAGCCCCGGCCGTATTCCGGCTCCTCGAGCGGTTGATGCGGTCGCCCTCGTTCGCTCTGGTGGGGCGGTGCGTTCCGTGACCGGCCGACCCCCCACCCTGCCCGGCGGTCCGCGGCGCCCTATGTTTGGGACGGATGGTGAACCGATCCGACACCGAAAGAAGGCGCATGGACGAGAAGGACTTGATCCACGACTGGAACCGACGGGAGCCCGGGTTCGACTGGGCTTCGGCCGAGGTGCAGCTCGACGACGAGACGCTCCGCGACGGTCTTCAGAATCCCTCGGTTGTCGATCCGAGCATCGAGGACAAGATCGCGCTCCTGCACCTGATGGATCGTCTCCGCATCCACACGGCCGACATCGGGCTGCCGGGCGCCGGACCGCGCGCGGTCAAAGCCGTGACCGAGCTCGCGACGGAGATCGTGCGGTCGGATCTCGCAATCCGGCCGAACTGCGCGGCCCGTACGGTGTTGGCCGACGTCCGGCCGATCGCCGAGATCAGCCAGAAGGTGGGCATCCCGATCGAGGCCTCGACCTTCATCGGCAGCTCGCCGATCCGCCAGTACACCGAAGATTGGACGCTGGCGAGGATGCTCCGCGTTTCGGAGGAGGCAGTGTCCTTCGCGGTCTCCGAGGGGCTGCCCGTGATGATGGTCACGGAGGACACGACCCGGGCGCAGCCCGACGTGCTCAAGGAGCTCTACGGGCACGCGATCGAGTGGGGCGCGCGACGGATCTGCCTCTCGGACACGGTGGGCCACGCGACCCCGTGGGGGGCCAATGCCCTGGTCCGCTTCGTGATCGAGGAGATCGTCGAGCCGTCGGGCGAGGACGTGGGCGTCGACTGGCACGGGCACCGGGACCGCGGCTTCGGGCTGGCGAACACGCTGGCCGCGATCGAGGCCGGCGCGACGCGGGTCCACGGCACGGGACTCGGGATCGGGGAGCGGTCGGGCAACACCGAGATGGACCTGCTGCTGGTGAACCTCAAGATCCTCGGGGTCCACGACGCCGACCTCACCATGTTGCCGCAGTATTGCGAGCTCGTCGCCAAGGCGTGCCAGGTGCCCCTCGTGCACTCTTATCCGGTCTTCGGGCGCGACGCCTTCAGGACCGCCACCGGCGTGCACGCGGCGGCGATCGTAAAGGCGGAGGCCAAGGGCGATGCGTGGCTCGCGGATCGTGTGTACTCGAGCATCCCGGCCTCACTGGTGGGGCGGCGCCAGGTGATCGAGGTGGGACCGATGTCGGGCCTCTCGAACGTCAAGTACTGGCTACGCACCCACGGCTACGACTCGGACGACACCGACCTGTGCGGCCGGATCTTCCAGGCCGCGAAGCAAACCGACCGCACCCTGACCGAAGGAGAGCTGGAAGCCCTTTGCCGCACCGGCTGACCGCGCCGACCGCCGCGGTCACCGCCACCGCGCGCGAAGCAACCGGCAGCCGATGACGACCCTCGCCAGAGAGACCATGGATCCCCCGACGACCTCACCATCCGTTCCCCGGGTCCTGGTCGTCGAGGACGAGCCCGACATCGCGGCACTGATCGCCTATCAGCTCACGCGCGAGGGCTTCAGGGTGGAGACCGCGGGCGACGGTCCGGAGGCGCTGCGCGCCATTGGCCGCGAGATTCCCGACCTCGTGGTCCTGGACCGTATGCTGCCCGGCATCTCCGGTGACGAGGTGCTCCAGCAGATCAGGTCCGAGCCCTCGACGTCCAACATTCCCGTTCTCGTCCTGACCGCCAAGCGGGAGCAGGAGGATCGCATCGACGGGCTCGAGCTGGGCGCCGACGACTACCTGACGAAGCCCTTCAGCCCGCGCGAGCTGGTGCTGCGCGCGCGGGCGATCCTGCGCCGGGTACGGGAGGCCGGCATCACGGCGGGTGGGCGCGTGCTGCGGGCCGGCCCCATTCGGCTCGACGTCGCGTCGTACCAGGCGTCGCTCGATGGTCAGGAGTTGAACCTCACGCCGACCGAGTTCCGGCTGCTCCAGGCCCTGATGGAGCGGCGCGGGAGGACCCAATCCCGTAAGCAGCTCCTCGAGGTGGCGTGGGAGGTCGAGTCGGGCATCTCGGGCCGGATCCAGACGCGGACCGTCGACATGCACGTCCGCCGGCTGCGCACGAAGCTCGGCGACGTGGGCGACTGGATCCAGACGATGCGAGGCTTCGGCTATCGACTGAAGGTGCCCGACGGCTCCGAATAGCGGAGAGGGGGGCCGAATCGTAGGCTGTAGGCCATGCGGTTAAGGATCCACCATCCTCTCTTCGCCGGCTTCCTCGGGGTCATCGGCCTCCTCGTCGTGCTGATCGTCCTGCTCGTGGGCTCGGGCGTCCGCCGGGAGCTGCGCGCGACGTTCCAGGCGGAGATCGGGCGCCACCTGGCGCTCGGCGCGACCATCCTGTCGACCTCCAGCGGCGCGAGCGCCGATTCGCTCGCTCGCGTGATCACGCGCCGGATCGGCTACCGGGTGTCGCTGATCTCGACCGACGGCGTGGTGCTGGGCGACTCGTTCGTCGACCCGGCGAACCTAGCCGCCGTGGAGAACCACCTCGAGCGCCCCGAGGTGGCCGCGGCCGTGCGAGGGGAGCGCACCAGCTTCGTCGAGCGCCCGAGCGCCACGGTCGGCGACGCGCTCCTATACGGAGCCCGCATGACCACCCTGGACGGTGAGCCCGTCGTCCTGCGCATCGCCGCTCCCCAGGACGACATCTCTTCCAGCGTCGCGCGCGTGCAACGAAGCGTCGCGTTCGCCGGTCTGCTCGCCATGGTGGTGGCGCTCGTCGCGGCGTATGCGCTGAGCGTCGCGTTCGCGCGCCCGCTCGTGGCGCTCGCCGATCGGGCGAGAAGGCTGACGGAAGGCGACGTGACGAGCACGGTGCCGCGCAGCCGTGTGGTCGAGCTGCAGGAGGTCGCGGTCGCCTTCAACCGACTCTCCGACGAGCTACGCGCGCGACTCTCGGAGCTCGGCCGCGAGCGCGACGAGATGCAGGCGCTCATCGACTGCATGGCCGAGGGCGTCGTCGCGCTCACGGAAGATGCTCGTGTCCAGCGGACGAACCGGACGGCGCGCGACCTGCTGCACCTTCCCGAGACCCCACCCGGCGCGGCGATCGGGACGCTGATCCGTCACCCAGAGCTGCGCCGGGCGCTCGAGGAGTCGGTGGAGCGCCCCCTGCCCTCGCGCGAGATCGAGATCGGAGGACGGCATCTCCTGCTCGCGTCCCGCCCGCTCGATCAGGGCGGGTCGGTCACGACGTTTCTGGACATCAGCGAGATCCGGCGCCTCGAGCAGGTGCGGACCGACTTCGTCGCGAACGCGTCGCACGAGCTCAAGACGCCCCTCACGTCGATTCGCGGCTTCGCGGAGATGCTGGTGGATGACGATCCGCCCGACGAGATCCGCCGCCAGTTCTCGACGGCGATCCGCAACAACACGTTGCGGCTGCAACGGCTGGTCGACGACCTCCTCGACCTGTCGCGCCTGGAGTCGGGCGGCTGGGCCGCCGGGACCGAGCCGGTCGACATCCGCGACGCGGTGGAGGAGGCATGGGAACTGGTCGCGCCGCAGGCCAAGCCCGAGCTCGAGTTCACGGTCGAAGGAGACGGGGTCGCCCTGGGGGATCGGCAGGGACTCGTCCAGGTCTTTCGCAACCTGCTCGAGAACGCGCTGCGTCACACGGACGACGGAGGACGCGTTCGCGTCCGGATCGCGGCGAAGGACGCCGGGCGCTTGGTCCAGGTCGAGGTCACGGACGACGGCGAGGGCATCCCGGCGCGGGCTCTGCCGCGCATCTTCGAGCGCTTCTACCGCGCCGACTCCTCGCGGGCGCGCGATTTCGGCGGGACCGGGTTGGGCCTGGCGATCGTGAAGCACCTCGTGGGCGCGATGGCCGGCGACGTACGCGTGGTGAGCGAGCTCGGCCGCGGAACGACCTTCACCGTCACCCTGCCGACCGAGCGTCAGCGCGACGCCTCGTGACGGGTTCGTTACGTGATTGTCGCCATCCCGATCGCAAATCGCTCTAGAGTACGGGCCAAAGGCAGGCTCCCGAGAACCTCCGATCCAGGGCGGCTTCTGATGAGATCCAGGGCACTATCGACCGTACTCGCACCGATCGTGGTCACCGCGATGACGGGTTGCGGCGGCGGAGGCGGCGGAGGGGGACTGAGCGGAACGGTGGAGACCGACGGCTCGAGCACGGTCTTTCCGGTCGCGGAGGCGGTCGGTGAGGAGTTCCAGATCGCCAACCCGAACGTCCGGGTCACCGTCGGCTTCTCCGGCACGGGCGGCGGATTTCAGCGCTTCTGCAACGACGAGACCGACATCTCGAACGCCTCGCGGCCCATCACGGCCGGAGAGGTCGAGGCGTGCGCGGCCGCGGGGATCGAGTACACGGAGCTTCCGGTGGCGATCGACGGGCTGTCGGTGATCGTCAACCCGGCCAACGACTTCGTCGAGTGCCTCACGACGGACGAGCTCCGCCGCGTCTGGGAGCCGGGCAGCAGCGTGACGACGTGGCGTGACGTCCGTGCCCAGTGGCCGAACGAGGCGATCCGACTGTACGGCCCGGGCACGGACTCGGGCACGTTCGACTACTTCACGGAGACGATCAACGGCGAGTCGGGAGCGAGCCGCGCCGACTACCAGGCGAGCGAGGACGACAACATCCTCGTGCAGGGCGTGGCCGGCGATCAGTACGCGCTCGGGTACTTCGGATACGCGTACTACCTGGAGAACCAGACGCGCCTGAAGATCGTCGCCATCGACGGCGGGTCGGGTTGCGTGGTCCCGGAAGACGAGACGATCGAGGACGGAACCTATGCGCCGCTCGCACGCCCGCTGTTCGTGTACGTGAAGCACGCGTCGCTCCAGCGCCCCGAGGTTCGCGCCTACGTGGAGTTCATGCTGGAGAACGCGCCGACGCTCGTGCCCGCCACCGGATACCACGTCCTGCCGGACGAGCGCTACTCCGAGGGGCTGAGCCGGATCGCGGAGGCGGCCGGCGCGGCCGGCTGAGGCCACCTGACGGACCAGGACGCTCCGACGCCGACGCCGGTCGCGCCGACGCGAGACGGGAGCATCTCCCTCTCCTTTCGGCGCAGCAGGAGCCTGAAGGAGCGGGCGATCGGCGCGCTGCTGTTCCTGTGCGCGGCCGCGTCGACGCTGGTCACGGTCGGCGTCGTGGTCGTCCTGATGAGCGAGACGGTCGGCTTCTTCGCCCAGGTCTCCATCGTGGACTTTCTGACCGACACGCGGTGGGAGCCGATGTTCCGGGAGCAGCACTTCGGCGTGATGCCGCTCCTGCTCGGGTCGGTGATGGTGGCCGGTGGCGCGGCGGTGATCGCGCTCCCGGTCGGCCTGATGACCGCGATCTTCCTGAGCGAGTACTCGGGTCCGAAGCTGCGCCAGGTCCTCAAGCCGATCCTCGAGATCCTCGCCGGGATCCCGACGGTGGTCTACGGATACTTCGCCCTGACCTTCGTGACTCCGGTCCTGCGGATCTTTCTCCCTGAGACGGAGATCTTCAACGCGGCTTCGGCGAGCATCGTGGTCGGCATCATGATCATCCCGACGGTGTCCTCCCTCTCCGAGGACGCGTTGCGCGCCGTCCCGAGGGCGTTGCGGGAGGGAGCGTACGGGCTCGGGGCGACCAAGCTCGAGGTGTCGACGAGGGTGGTCGTGCCGGCCGCGCTCTCCGGGATCGTCGCGTCGTTCATCCTCGCGATCTCACGGGCGATCGGCGAGACGATGGCCGTCACGATCGCCGCGGGGAACCTGCCGAACCTGACCCTGAACCCCCTCGAGTCGATCCAGACGATGACGGCGTACATCGTCCAGGTGAGCAGGGGCGACACGCCCCAGGGGACGATCGTCTACCAGACGCTCTTCGCCGTCGGCATGACCCTCTTCCTGATCACGCTCGCGATGAACGTCATGAGCCAGTGGGTGCTGTCGCGCTTCCGCGAGGAGTACGAGTGACGGAGGAGGAGCGGCCCCTGGGGGCGCAGTCCGCGCACCATCGGCGCCGCCGGCGGAAGGGTGCGGCATTCGCGGTGCTCTGCGGCGCCGCGACCCTGGTGGGCGTCGTCGCGCTGGCGATCCTGCTCGTCGACGTGCTCGTGGACGGGCTCCCAAGTCTCGACGGCGCGTTCCTGACGAGCTTCGCGTCGCGGTTCCCGGAGCGCGCCGGGGTCAAGGCCGCGCTCGCCGGCTCCGTGTGGATCCTCGCCCTGACCGCGCTGTTCGCGTTCCCGGTCTCGGTGGCGGCCGCGATCTACCTGGAGGAGTACGCGCCGAAGGGCTGGGTGAAGCGGGCCATTCAGACCAACATCTCCAACCTGGCCGGCGTGCCCTCGATCGTGTACGGCATCCTGGGCCTCGCATTCTTCGTCCGGACGCTCGGCTTCGGCCGAAGCGTGCTGTCGGGCGCGTTGACGCTGTCGATCCTGATCATGCCGATCATTATCATCGCGTCGCAGGAGGCGATCCGCGCCGTTCCGAGAACCATCCGCGAGGCGGCGTACGGCCTGGGCGCCACGCGCTGGCAGGCGGTGAGTCAGCAGGTGCTGCCCATGGCGCTACCCGGCATCCTGACGGGCACGATCCTCGCCCTGTCGCGCGCGGTCGGCGAGACGGCTCCCCTCATCATGGTCGGCGCGGTAGGCTTCCTCGCCTTCACGCCGCAGGGTCTGATGGATCAGTTTACCGTGCTGCCGCTACAGATCTACAACTGGGTGTCGCGACCCCAGGACGAGTTCCGCCAGCTCGCCGCCGCCGGGATCCTGACCCTGCTCGCGCTCCTCCTCACCATGAACGCCATCGCGATCGTGCTCCGTAACCGCTACCAGTCGCGACGGTAGGCGCCGAACATGGCCAACGTCTACGACATCGACCTGAACGGCAGCGAGCCGGCGCTCGAGGCCTCGGACGTCTCCGTGTACTATGGGGCCAAGCAAGCCGTTCAGCTCGTTTCGCTCGTCGTGCCGACCAAGCAGGTGGTGGCGCTCATCGGCCCCTCGGGGTGCGGCAAGAGCACGCTGCTGCGGTGCTTCAACCGGATGAACGACCTGGTGGCCGAGGCGCGCGTCGAGGGCCGCGTCGACTTCCGGGGTCAGGACCTGTACGCCGAGGGGATCGATCCGGTCGAGGTCCGGCGCCGGATCGGGATGGTCTTCCAGAAGCCGAACCCCTTCCCCAAGTCGATCTACGACAACGTCGCGTTCGGTCCGAAGATCAACGGTTTCCGCGGTAACCTGGACGAGTTGGTGGAGGAGTCTCTGCGCCAGGCGGCGCTCTGGGACGAGGTGAGCGACCGGCTCAACGACTCGGCCTACGCGCTCTCGGGCGGACAGCAGCAGCGCCTGTGCATCGCCCGCACCCTGGCGGTCAAACCGGAGATCGTCCTGATGGACGAGCCGGCGTCCGCGCTCGATCCGATCGCGACGCAGCGGATCGAGGAGCTCATCTACGAGCTCAAGAAGGAGTACACGATCGTCATCGTGACCCACAACATGCAGCAGGCCGCCCGCATCTCGGACTTCACCGCCTTTCTGTACATGGGCGAGCTGATCGAGTACGGTCCAACCGAGACGATTTTCACCAACCCGCGCGAGGAACGCACCGAGGCGTACGTGACGGGGAGATTCGGTTAGGGACACCACCATGCCACAGGCTCCTAGACGCCACTTCCACGACGACCTCGACACGCTGCAGGAGCGGCTCGTCGAGATGGCCGGCATCGTCGAACGGGTGGTGCGCCAAGCGTCGCAGGCCGCGCTCGAACGCGATCCGACGGCGGCCGAGACGATCAAGGACGCCGACGACCGCGTGGACGAGCTCGAGATCGAGATCGACGAGCGGGTCGTCGAGCTGCTCGCCCTCCAGCAGCCGATGGCGTCCGATCTGCGTCAGATCATCACCACGAACAAGATCTCCAACGACCTCGAGCGCATGGGCGACCACGCGGTCAACATCTCCAGCGCCGCGAATCGCATGGCGTCCATGCCGCCGCTTCCCGAGATCCGAGAGCTGGCCGAGATGTCGGAGATCGTCCAGGAGATGGTCTCGGACGCGCTCGCGGCGTACGTATCTCGCAACGCCGCCCTGGCGCGCATGGTCTGCATCACGGACGACAAGGTCGACGACCTGCGGCGGTCGATGTACCGGATCCTGGTGACCCACATGCTCGAGGACCCGACGAGGTTGGGCGGGGCGCTGGAGCTGTTGCTCATCTCGCAGAATCTGGAGCGGATCGCGGATCTGGCGACGAACGTGTCCGAGGACGTCGTCTTTCTGGTGGAGGGGAGGACGATCAAGCACGGATTAGGGGCCCTGGGGCCGGATTCCTAGGAGACCATGACCGCGGACATGCATGACGCCGTCGAGGCCCTCCTCGACGAGGTCGGCGTCGAAACCCAATCCCAGCCCCTGCTCGATTCGGCCAGCCTGAGAGGCCAGATCGCGATCGTCACCGGTGGCTCGAGCGGCATCGGGCGGGCCGTGGCGCTCGAGCTGGCTCGTTGCGGCACGCACATCGCCTTCTGCTTCCTGGACTCGGGGTCCCAGTCGCGGCTCGACGCCCAGGGCGTGGCGCGCGAGCTCCGCCAGCTCGAGGTGAACGTGTTCTTCCGGGCGTGCGACGTCCGCGAGTCGCGCGACGTGAGGAGCTTCGTGGCGGAGGCGTGCGGGGAGCTCGGGGCGATCCACATCCTGGTGAACAACGCCGGGATCGGGGCCGACGGGGCGCTCTGGCGGCTGGAGGACCACGAGTGGGAGGCGGTGCTGCGCACGAATCTCGACGGGGCGTTCTTCTTCACGCGGTCGGTCGCGCCGCTCATGAGGGCGCAGGAGCACGGCAAGATCGTCAACGTCACGTCCGTGCACGGTATCCGCTCCGAGTTCGGGATCGCGAACTACGCCGCGTCGAAGGCCGGCCTGATCGGGCTCACGCGTAGCTCCGCCGTGGAGCTGGGCCCGATGAACATCAACGTGAACGCCGTCGCTCCGGGTTACATCCGCACCACGCGGCTCACGGCCGGGGTGCCGTCCGAGGTCCTCGATCGGGCGCGCGAGCGGGCCGCGCTGGGTCGGCTGGGCGACCCGCAGGACGTAGCCCGCGTCGTTCTCTTCCTCTGCTCGGAGGCCGCTCGCCACATCACGGGGGCCGTGATCCCGGTCGACGGCGGCTACCTCCTCTGACCGCGCCGGGGAACCGGCCCTCCCGCCCCGCGTTGCCCGTTCGCGCCGAGTAGGGCATCATCCGGCCCATGAAAATCCTGAGACAGCTCGCCGCGTTCATCGACGGTCTCAACAACAGGATCGGCGCGGTGATCCGTTGGATGGCGCTCGTCATGGTGCTGGTCGGCGCCCTCGGTGCCGTCATGCGCTACTTCTCGCGCGGGCTCGGGCTCGCCCTGAATCTGACGCCCTGGATCGAGGCGCAGTGGTACCTGTTCAGCCTCATCTTCCTGATGGGCGCCGCGTACGGCCTGAGCCACAACGTTCACGTGCGGGTCGACGTCCTGTACGAGCGGGTGAGCAAGCGCGGTCAGGCCTGGATCGACCTGGTCGGGACGCTGGTCTTCCTGGTTCCGTTCTCGGTCATGATGCTGTACGTCTCCTACCCCGCGGTGAGGGCGTCCTTCGACGTCCGTGAAACGTCGCCGGATCCGGGTGGACTCGCGCGCTATCCGATCAAGGCGGTCATCCTCGTCTCCTTCGTGCTCCTCCTGATGCAGGCGCTCAGCCAGGTCGTGAAGCAGGTGGACGTGATCCTCGGCACCGCGGAAGAAGAGCCCGACCACGAGCCGGAGCCCGAGGTGCACGTATGAGCGCGTGGGGCCCCGCGATGTTCTTCGTCGTTCTGGCGATGATCTTCACGGGCTACCCGGTCGCCTTCGCGCTCGGCGGCACCGCGCTGCTCTTCGCCGTTGTCGGCGCCGCGTTCGACGCGTTTCCGCTCCCGCTCCTGTTCGCGCTGCCGGAGCGCACGTTCGGCACGATGTCGAACTTCACGCTGCTCGCGGTTCCGTTCTTCATCTTCATGGGCACCGTGCTCGAGCGGAGCAAGCTGGCGGAGCAGCTCCTCGAGACGATCGGCATGCTCTTCGGCCGCTTCCGCGGCGGACTCGCGATCGGGGTGGTCTTCGTGGGCGCTCTGCTCGCGGCGGCCACGGGTGTGGTGGGCGCGAGCGTCACCGCCATGGGGCTGATCTCGCTGCCCGTCATGCTGCGCAACGGCTACAAGCAGGAGATCAGCCTCGGCGTCATCTCGGCCTCGGGCACGCTCGGACAGATCATCCCGCCCTCGATCGTGCTGATCGTGTTGGGTGACCAGATGGGCGTCAGCGTGGGCGACCTCTTTCGTGCCGCGCTGATGCCCGGCCTGGCCCTGACCGGGGCGTACGCCGTCTTCGTCGCCGCGATCGCCTTCGCCAAACCGGACATCGCGCCCGCCCTTCCCGTCGAGATGCGGATGACGGGCGTAGCGTTGGCCAAACAGGTCGTCCTCTCGCTCCTTCCGCCGCTGATCCTGATCGTCGTGGTGCTGGGGAGCATCTTCGCGGGCGTGGCCACGCCCACCGAGGCCGGGGCGCTGGGGGCAGTGGGCGCAATGACCCTGGCCGCGGCCAACCGCTCGCTCTCGCTGGACGCACTCATGAAGGCGATGGAGGACACGAGCCGACTCACGATCATGGTCGTCTTCCTCCTGATCGGGTCGACCGCGTTCGCGCTGGTCTTCCGCGGCTTCGACGGGGATCAGTGGATCGTCAGCACGCTGACGGGGATTCCGGGCGGCGCGCTCGGCTTCCTGATCGTCGTGAACATCGTCGTCTTCGTGCTCGGATTCTTCATCGACTTCTTCGAGATCGCCTTCATCATCGTGCCGCTGATCGTGCCGCCCGCGATTCTGCTCGGCGTCGACCTGACGTGGCTCGGGATCGTGCTGGCGGTGAACATCCAGACGTCGTTCCTGACCCCTCCGTTCGGCTTCTCGCTCTTCTACCTGAGGGGCGTCACGCCGCCGAGCATCTCGACCACGGCGATCTACCGCGGCGTGGTCCCCTTCATCGCCATCCAGCTCGTGGTGTTGGCCGTGCTCATCTGGATGGCGGTTCCGAGCTGATGGACGGCGGTTCCGAGCTGAGTCAGCGCGCCGTCACCTGGAGCGTGAACGCCCCGGTCGCATCGGAGCTCAGCGCGCTCACGATCACGCGATAGGTGCCCGACTCCGTGAACGTGTGGGTGATCCGCGAGTTCAGCTCGCCGCCGCTGTCGTCGTCGGAGAGCGGCTCGGTGAGGCCGGGGCCGAAGAGGTACAGGTAGGCGTCCAGCTCGTCGGACATCAGATCGATGGTCACGGTTTGGCCCGCCGAGGCCTCGAGCGCCCAGGGCTGGCCGCGACGACCGTCCACAACGATTGGGTCGCCGAACGTCAGCACGCCGCCCGACGTCTGGCCGGGCTCGATCGAGCGGCCGTCGGTGGGGAGCGCGCCGAGGTCGACCGGCTCCTCCACCAGGATCGAATAGCTCCCGTTCGCGTCGGAGGATATCGAGCTGGCCACGACCCTGTACGGCCCGTCGCTGGGCAGCGTCGCGTCGAGGCGGGCGTTCAGCTCGCCGCCGCCGTCGTCGTCGGTCAGCACCTCGTCGAGTCCCGGACCGAGCAGGTACAGGTACGCATCGAAGGCGCTCGCCTCCATCACGATCGAGACGCGATCACCCGCGCTCCCCTCGAGCGACCAGGCTTCGCCGGGCCGACCGTCCTGGACGGGGTCGGAGAAGGGGCCGAGTTGGCCGGTTCCGCGCCCGCCCATCGAGATCGTGCGGCCCTCCGTGGAGAGCGCCTGAAGCCGGCTCGGGTCGGCCTGGCCGCAGGCGTGGCCGGTGGTCTCTCCGGCCCGATCGGACACGCGGAGGGTGTAGGTGCCCGTCTCGCGCGCGCCGAGCGAGCTGGCGACGACATGAAAGGGGCCGTTCTCCAGCACCGTGAACCCGAGGCGGGAGTTGCACCCGCCCCCGCTGTCGTCGTCATGGAGCGTTTCGGTGAGCCCGGGGCCCGCGACGTAGAGCACCGCGTCGAAGTCGTCCGACTCGAGGTCGATGGTCACCGACTGACCCGGGCTGGCCTCGAAGGACCATGCCTCCAGGAAGGCGTCGTTGGCCGAGAGGTGGTCGGAGGCCGACAGCGCGCCGGTCGCCGTCGCGCCCATCTCCAGCCGGCGGTCGGCGGTGGGCAGGAACAGCAACACGGATTGGCTCTGGGCGTGGGCGGCGATCGGTACGAAGAGACCGCCGGCCAGGACGGCCAGGGCGCAACCTGCGAGACGGGATCGGGCGGACACGGAGGTGCTCCAGGGCGAGGCGAAGCTGGACATTGAACGTTGCGGTCCAAATCCCGGCAGGTCAAAGGATTTTCGGCTCTTCCAGAGATCGTGCGGGTGGACCCGATGTCGAGCAGGTGATCGAGCGGGGCGCCAGCGTCTTGGTTCGAGCGCTTCATGCCCGGGACGCCGGGTTTCGTGCCTGAGCCTTCACGCCTATGTTGCCCGCCCCCGATCTCCGTGCGAGCGTGCGACGCGCGCTCGCCTCCGGGCAGGCGCGACGGCCGCCCGGCAACTGCCATCCGTCGAGGCCGATGGACCGGAAAGGCGAGGTCACCCGTCTTGTCGAGCGTTGGCGCCAGGGCGACGAGACCGCGCTCGATCGGCTCGTGGAGCTCGCCTACGACGACCTGCGCCAGATCGCCTCACGACACCTGCATGGCTGGCGCCGATCCCACACGATCGAGACCACCGCCCTCGTGCACGAGCTTTATTTACGCCTCGCGGGTGTCAATGAGACCGCGTCGGGCGGGCGGCCGCAGTTCTTTGCGTTCTGCTCGAAGGCGATGCGCCATCTCCTTGTCGACTTCGCGCGTCGCCGGCAGGCAGCGAAGCGGGGCGGAGGCCGTGTCCTGGTTCCCCTCGACGAAGACAGCGCGGGCGTGGACGCTGAAGCCGCCGAGCTGATGGCCCTCGATGACGCTCTGCGGAGCTTGGCCTCGCACAACGGGCGCATGGCGCGCATCGTCGAGTGCCGTTTCTTTGGCGGTCTGTCCGTCTCGGAGACCGCCGAGGTGGTGGGTGCATCCAAGCGCACGGTCGAGCGTGAGTGGACCCGCGCCCGTGCCTACCTCCAGCACACGCTCTCCACCGAGCCCAACGGGTCGAAACCGTCGGTGGACTCGTGAGCGCGCCGGGCGGACCGATCTGGGAGCGCTGGGAGGAGATCGATGGCCTGTTCGAACGGCTCCTCGAGGTCGACGCCGGACAACGGGAATCCGAGCTGTCGAGACTCAGTCGTGGCGATCCGGTCCTGGAACGGATGCTCATGGCGCTGCTCGACGCAAGTGACGAGGGGGGATGGCTTGCGGCGGGCCCCACGCCGCTGCTCGTGAACGCTGCGCTCGACGAAAAGGCGCCTCAAGAAGCGCTGCCCGACCGCGTGGGACCATACAGTGTGATCGCACGATTGGGACGCGGCGGCATGGGGTCGGTGTTCCTCGCCGAGCGTGACGATCCCTCCTTCCGGAACCGGGTGGCGGTGAAGCTCCTGCGGCGCGGTGTCGACACGGACGACGTGCTGGCCAGGTTCCGGGCCGAGCGTCAGATCCTCGCGTCCCTTCATCATCCAGGCATCGCGACCGTCTTCGACGCCGGCACGAGCGACGACGGCCGACCATTTCTGGTTCTGGAGTACGTCGAGGGAAGTCCCGTCACGGAGCACTGCGACGCGCATCGGCTGGACGTGCGGGCGCGTCTCCGCCTGCTCATGGCCGTGTTGCGAGCGGTGTCGCACGCACACGCCCATGGCGTGGTGCACCGGGACCTCAAGCCGTCCAACATTCTGGTGACGAAGGCTGAGTCGCACGTCAAGCTGCTGGACTTCGGGATCGCCAAGGTGCTGGACCCCGGCGACCCGGGGAACGATGTGGAGCCCACGGGGCCAGGTAGGCGGCCCATGACACCCGGCTTCGCGAGCCCCGAGCAGATCCTGGGTCTTCCCATCACGGCGGCCTCCGACATCTACCAGCTCGGGCTCTTGCTCCATGAGCTCCTGACCGGGACGCGCCCGTTCGACGATTGCTCCCCGCGTGACTACGAGCGGAGTGTCACCACCACCTTGCCGGATCCACCGAGCCGCGTCCTCCTCCTGCATTCAGGGGCGGTGACCATGAGTGGGGTAGCGGACCGGCGGGCGCTCTCACGGATCCTGAAGGGCGATCTCGACGCCATCGTCCTTCACTGCCTGCACCGCGATCCCGCCGCACGGTATGAAAGCGTCGATGCCCTTCACGAGGACATCGCTAGCTACCTTGAGGGGCGTCCGGTCGCGGCGAGGCGCGCCACGGCGATGTACCGGGTGGAGAAGCTGCTGCGGCGCAGGGCGCACCGCCTTGTGCTTCCGCTCGTGCCGGTCCTGGCGATCGCGGCGTCGTGGCTGGTCCTGGACTGGTCGTTGGATGCCGGCGCGACGGCGACCTCTGTTCCCTGGGTGGCGGCCGGCGGAATCGTCGATCAGGTCGCCGGGGTCAGCACGTCGAGCCCCCAGGCCTACCGCCTTTACATCGAGGGATTGGCCGCATACCGCACGGGTGACAACCGGATCGCGGACCGCTTCTTCCACGCCGCCCTCGAAGAGGACAGCATGTTCGCGCTGGCGGCGTCTTACGCCTCCAGGGCGATTTACGATGAGAACCCTCAGGCAGGCCGGCAGCTGCTCAATCGGGCGTACCGGCTCGCCGACCACGCGTCGGATCGTGAGCGCCTCGTCATCCGCGCGCGGTGGGCGTCCGCGATGGAGGATCCGCTGCTGGGAGCTTTCGCGGACTCCCTCGTGCGGCGGTTCCCGGCTGAACCGGAAGGACAGTATTTGCTGGGGCTGGACCTGTTCCATGCGGGTCATTTCTTCGAGGCCGTCGGGCATCTAGAGCGTGCCGTTGCCCTCGACTCCCTGAGCCTCCACGCGACCCGAGCACCGTGCGTCGCATGCGACGCGCTCGCGAGGATGGCTTTCTCTTACGTCCAGGCCGACTCCATGGCGGCGGCTGTGCGTGTGAGTGAGCGCTGGACTCGGCTCCAGCCAGGGTCTGCCCTGGCATGGCAGGAGCTCGCGGCCAGCCTCCTGCGGGCGGGACGATACGACGAAGCGATCGAGGCGCGCGGCCGGGCGGCGACGCTGCGCGTGGGAGACGCCCTCGATGCGCTCTTTCCCGGCGTGGTCGCGATCAACCGCGGGGATTTCGAGGAGGCCGACCGGCTGTTCCGCCTGCATCTGGGCACGGGCACCCCGATGATGCGTATCGAGGCCGCACATTGGCTGGCGATCAGCCTGAGGACCCAGGGTCGCTGGAACGCAGCGCTCCAGGCGGCAGAGGCATTGCTCGATGCGTCACGCCTGGTGTCGCAGGATTACAGCTGGGACGTGCTCGGGCAGATCCATCGGGCTCTGGCGCTGCTCGGGTCCGGTCGCCCCGACGAAGCCGCACGGGTGTTTGAAGCCTCCGTGCGGAGCAACGATGAGTTCTCCGTCTCAAGGCTCTCCCGCGACCACGCCTGGTACCTGACCCAGGCGGGCACGGCCTGGGCCGCCGCGGGCGACACTGCCCGGTTGGCCGCGTTGGCGGACCGCGTCGAATCGGTCGGAGCGCGGAGCATCTACGGACGCGATCAGCGGCTCCACCACTACCTCCGCGCCCTGCTCGCGCGGACGCGCCGGGCACCCGAGGCCGAGCTGGAGGGGCACCTCCGTGACGCCCTCTTCAGCCTCCCGTTCGGTTACTCGCGGATCAATCTGGAGCTCGCCGAGAGCCTGCTCGGACAGCAGCGCCACGAAGACGCGGCGGCCGTCGCCGGCGCGGCGCTTCGCAACTCGATCCAGTCGAACGGGATGTACGCCACGCGCACCGACTTCCACGAGCTGCTCGGTCGCATCTGGCACGCGGCCGGTGAGGCCGACAGCGCGGCCGTGCATATTCGCGCGGCGCTGCACGGGTGGCGGGCGGCAGATCCCATTCTTCAGCCGAGGGTCGCGCACCTCGAGAGCCTGCTCGCATCGCTCGAGCAAGAGGGTGCGGCCCTGCGCTGAAGGGTGGCGCTGGCGCCGATCCCGCGACAGCGCTGCGTGACGGTCCATGCGCCGTGGCGGACTTCGGTCCGCTTTTTCGTCTGGCCTTACGGTGTAGTGGGCCCTGGTCTGGTGCTGGGGCGACAACGTCCTACTCTGAGGCGGTGGAACATGACACGATCCGATGCCTTCGCGCGCCCCTCCAGGCTGTGCACCGTGACCTTGCTCCTCGCGTGCGGACTGGTTCTTCCCGGCACGGTGGAGGCGCAGCAGGACTGGCCGATTCGGTGCAACCTGCGGACATCCGAAATTCGCTTCTTCGACCGTGGCTTCACGCTCCGATTCTCCGGCGCCTCCGCAGGGACCAGGGTGCGCCAGCCAGCGACGGGCGAGTGCGCGTGGGAGGATCGCGGCTGGGGTGCCGACGAACCGGAGCGCCTGTCGTTCGCAACGGATGTGCCGTTGCTCATCGGTGTCGACATCGACTCGGAGAACCGCTTCAGGAACGTTGTCGTCGTCAACGCGGCGCCCCAGGTCGCCCGTGAAGCCGTGAACCTCGTTGCGGAAGCCTGGGTGGCGGGGACCGCGATCACGTTCTACGTGCATCGAGTGGGGAACACGATGCGGGTGGGCCGCATCGTCCGCTGAGAGGCTCGTCGAGCCTGGCCCTCGACGCCGGGCCGCGTCTCGACGCTACACCACGCTGCCCGGGGCTCGATCCCGGAGATAGTGTCGTGCATCGGAATGGACGTGCAGTGAGTTCGCCTATCCGGCGCCGCCTAATCGTCCTCACGGTTTGCGCAGCCGCACATGCAGGGTGCCAGCGGGATGGAGCACGACCTGCTCGCAACGACACGGAGCGAGACTCCGTGCCCATCGCCGGCGGTGCCTGCACTTACATGCCCGTTGCGTTCGGCGGGACGGTCGACTCGGTGGGCTTTGACGGCAGGGTTCTGGTGCAGGTGCTGGACAGCATCCCGGCGAACCTGGGCTTGTGTCTACGCAATGAGGGCGCACGTTGGTGGGTTCCCTCTCCACCCCCGGATGACCCGATCAGCCGTGGAGACACCATCGAGGTGTCCGGTGAAGTGATCGTAACGGGCACCTGCGCGCCGTGTTCCGTGCGTTCGCGGCCGTCGTCGCAACGCTGAGTCACGGGCGGTCCGGTACGGCGTCCCATCCTTCCCCCCGGGCCCCCTCCGCCCTCCTCGCTCCCTCCGAGAGGTGGGGCTCGACGCGCCCGCCTCGACTCACCAGAATGGTGTCCGCGGATCTCGTGAAGCACCTGGAGGGTGGAGATGGCGAACGAAGGCCGGCCGGAGCCCGAGTTGCGGGTCACGTGGACACGGGGCCGGCGACGGCTCGCCGAGCATGCCGAATTCGGCCCCTGGGTGAAGCGGATCGGCACGATCCGGCTCCCCGTGTGGCGGCAGGAGCCGTTCTATTATCTCGCGCGTGCGATCTGCTACCAGCAGCTCGCGACGAAAGCGGCCGAAACGATCCACGGACGCTTCGTGGACGCGCTCGGTGGCGACGTGTCGCCGGGCAAGGTCCTGCGCGTTCGCGAGAATACCCTCCGATCGGCAGGTCTCTCGCGCAACAAGCTGGCCGCGATTCGCGACCTGGCCACGAAGGTCCGCTCGGGCGAGGTCGAGCTGCACGACCTCGAGGAGCAGCCCGACGACGAGGTCGTGCGCCGTCTCGTGCAGGTGCGTGGCATCGGCGAGTGGACCGCCCACATGTACCTCATGTTCAAGCTACGCCGCCCGGACGTGTGGCCCGTGGGGGACCTGGGCGTGCGCGCGGGCTTCGCCAAGATCCACGGCCTCGAAGGGCATCCCACTCCCAAGGAGCTCGAGCCGCTCGGCGAGGGCCACCGGCCCTGGCGTAGCGTTGCGGCCTTCTACTGCTGGCGGGCCCTGGAGACGGAGCTGTCATGACGCGGCGGACGATTCCACTCACCGACGAGCTGTACGACTACCTGGTCGAGGT
>Ga0268386_10001017_pt1 | contig 18866 bp, 17 predicted proteins | sample RVTome_15_FD_200260 | JGI IMG/M metagenome (GOLD analysis project Ga0268386, IMG submission 200260) | Soil microbial communities from uranium-contaminated site in the Upper Colorado River Basin, Wyoming, United States - RVT150D86... ...
TCATCGACGGCAGCCACGTGGCAGCCGGCGACGCGATCCTGGGCATCGCCTCCTCCGGGCTGCATTCGAACGGCTATTCGCTGGCGCGCAAGGTGCTGGAGGTCAGCGGCGTCGACCCGGCCATGCGGCTGAACGGCTCGCCGCTGATCGATCAGCTGCTCGCGCCGACCCGTATTTATGTCAAACCGCTGCTGGCGCTGATCGCGCAGGTCGAGGTGCGCGCGCTTGCGCACATCACCGGCGGCGGTCTGCCGGAGAATCTGCCGCGCGTGCTGCCGGAAGGCAGGCTTGGCGTCGTGGACCTGTCGAGCTGGCGGCGCCCCGCGATCTTCGGCTGGCTGCAGGAAACCGGGAACATTTCCGACGACGAGCTGTACCGCACCTTCAACTGCGGCTTCGGCATGGCGGTCGTCTTGGCGCAGGACGATGCGCAGCGGGCGATGGACCTGCTCCGGGCGCACGGCGAGGACGCCTGGATCGCAGGCCGCATCGAGGCCGGGGAGCGGCGCGTCGTGCTCGCGGGATGAACCGTGCACCCCTGCCGGTCGCCGTGCTGGTTTCGGGCCGGGGCAGCAACCTGCAGGCCATCCTGGACGCCATTCGCGCCGGCCACCTGAATGCGCGCGTCGTGCTGGTGGCGTCGGACCGGCCGGAGGCCGAGGCCCTCGGGCGCGCCCGCGAGTCGGGCGTCGCCACGGTCGCCCTGGCCCCCGCGGATTTCCCCGACCGCGCCGCCTGGAACGCTGCGCTGGACGAGGCGCTGCAGCGCGCGGGCGTGGAACTGGTGCTGCTCGCCGGCTTCATGCGCGTGCTGGGACCGGCGCTCGTGGCCCGCTGGCAGGGCCGCATCCTGAATATCCATCCGGCGCTGCTGCCGAGATATCGCGGCCTGCACACCCACCGCCGCGTCCTCGAGGCGGGCGAGCGGATGCACGGCGCAAGCGTGCACTTCGTCACCGACGAGCTGGACGGCGGACCCGTCGTCCTGCAGGCGCAGGTGCCCGTGCTGCCTGCGGACGACGAGGCGAGCCTGATGGCCCGCGTCCAGGCGCGCGAGCACGAAGTGTACGCCCGCGTCATCGGCTGGTTCGCCGAGGGCCGCCTGCGGTGGGTCGAGGGCGGTCCGTGGCTGGACGAACGGCCGCTCGACCGCCCGGTCATCGTGTAACGGCGAGGACGCTCGGACCGGCTGCGTCAGGCCTTGGGCAGCGTAACGCCCTGCTGGCCCTGGTACTTGCCGCGGCGATCGGCATAGGAGACTTCGCAGACCTCGTCGGACTGCAGGAAGAGCATCTGTGCGACGCCCTCGTTGGCGTAGATCTTCGCGGGCAGCGGCGTGGTATTCGAGAATTCCAGCGTCACGTGGCCCTCCCACTCCGGTTCCAGCGGGGTCACGTTCACGATGATGCCGCAGCGGGCGTACGTGGACTTGCCGAGACAGATTGTGAGCACCGTGCGGGGAATGCGGAAATACTCGATCGTGCGCGCCAGCGCGAAGGAATTCGGCGGGATGATGCAGACGTCCGCCTTCACGTCCACGAAGCTCGTTGCGTCGAATCCCTTCGGGTCGACGATCGCCGAATTGATGTTCGTGAAGATCTTGAAGTCCGAGGCGCAGCGCACGTCGTAGCCGTAGCTCGACGTGCCGTAGCTGACCACCTTGTGGCCGGCGACCGTGCTGATCTGGCCCGGCTCGAAGGGCTCGATCATCCCGTGCTCCGCCGCCATGCGCCGGATCCAGCGGTCCGACTTGATGCTCATCAGTCTTCCTCGACCGAGATCTTCGGGAACTTCGCGCCGGGCAGCGCGCCGCCGGCCGCCAGCCTCGCTGCCATCCGCCGCGCGATGAACAGGTAGCTGCGCGCGAGCGAGCCGTCGGGATCGGCGACGACCGAGGGCTGGCCGTTGTCCGCCTCCTCGCGGATCCGGATGTCCAGCGGCAGCCCACCCAGCAGCGGCACGCCGTACTGCACCGCCATGCGCTCTCCGCCGCCCGAGCCGAAGATCGGCTCCTCGTGGCCGCAGTTCGAGCAGACGTGGGTGCTCATGTTCTCCACGATGCCGAGCACCGGTACCTGCACCTTCTCGAACATGCGCAGCCCCTTGCGCGCGTCCAGCAGGGCGATGTCCTGCGGCGTCGTGACGATCACCGCCCCGCTGACGGGTACGCGCTGCGACAGCGTGAGCTGGATGTCGCCCGTGCCGGGCGGCATGTCCACGATGAGGTAGTCGAGCTCTCCCCATTCCGTTTCGCCGAGCAACTGCTGCAGGGCCTGCGTGACCATGGGGCCGCGCCAGATCATCGGCTGGTCCTCGTCGATGAGGAAGCCGATCGACATGCAGTGGATGCCGTAGGCGCCCAGAGGGTGGATGCGTTTGCCGTCGGTCGTCGTCGGCCGGCGGCCGGACAGGCCCAGCATGCGCGGCTGACTGGGGCCATAGATGTCCGCATCCAGGATCCCCACGGCCGCGCCGTCCGCCGCGAGCGCCAGCGCCAGGTTCACGGCCGTCGTGGACTTCCCGACGCCGCCCTTGCCGGAGGCCACGGCGACGATGTTGCGGATGCCGGGCAGCGGATGCAGGCCGGGCTGCACCGAGCGCGATTCGACATCCCATTCCGTGTGGACCCGTACCTCGGACACGCCGGGGAGGCCCGCGAACAGCGGCTGCAGCTCGGCCTGCAGCTCCTTGCTGTAGCGCTCCGCGGGAAAGCCGAAGCGCAGCGCCACGCTCAGCGCGCCGCCGTCGAGAGAGATGTCCTGGACGGCTCCGGCGGACACGAGGTCCTGGTCGAGAATCGGATCGATGCGCTCTGCCAGCAGGGCGCGCGCGCGAGCGAGGGTCGCCTCGGTCATGGTGCTCCCGGGAGTAGAAAGGGGAATTGCAGGCGACGCATTGTAGCCCATGCGTGCCGGACCGGCTTGGACGCCTGCTCCGGCCCGTGTACCTTAGCCGCAGCAGGCCCGGGGGCGGTCGGAGCGGGGCTGGCGTACAATCCGCCGGCCCACTGCGCGGGGGCGAAGCGGACACGGAATGCGGCTAGTGGGAGGTCTTTTGGAATGAGCCTGTTTGGCGGCTTCGTCGCGGACCGGCTCATCTCGGGAATCCGCAGTCCCGCGGACCTCGAGACGCCCTCGGGCCAGAAAGTCGTCGCGCGCCTGCGGCGGATTGGCGGTGCCGCCGTGCCGAAGGTCGTCGCCGCACTCGACGACGCCGACCGCGACCGGGCGATGGCTCTGGCCCGCGTCCTCGGGACGCTGATCTCCTCCCGCACCCTGCATGACGTCGCCACCGCCATGTCGCAGGCGAACGAGCGCGGCCTGCGCGGCCTGGTCTGGGCGCTGTCGAACAGCCGCGAGTACAACCCGAACCGGCTGCTCGACTACCTGGTCGAGCGCAGCATGCCGCGCGTCGCCATCATCGAGATCCTCGAGGCCCAGAAGGACCGGCTCGACGTCCGCACGGTTCTGCAGCGTGCCTACCAGCTCGAGAGCACGGAGAAGGCGGCACTGTTCCGCCTCGTCTCCCAGATGGCGAACGACGCGCTGGTCCCCGACCTCATCGAGCGGCTGGGCGGAAAGGACGCGACGGCGCGGGTGCACATCATCGACATGCTCGCGCGCTTCGACCGGCCCGACGTGCACCGGGCGCTCGAGCGCGAGCTGAAGAGCGACAACAAGCTCGTCCGCCAGTCCGCGCTGTCGGCCCTGACGCGCATGACCGGCCACATCGACATCGCCCTCCTCTGCAGCCTGTTGTCCGATCCCGACGTGAACGTGCAGAACCGGGCCGTCGAAGCCATCACACAGCGCAACCATCCCGACACGCTGAAGCACATCGTCAACGTGCTGAAGGACGAATCGGAGTTCGCCCGACGCGCGGCCGTCGAGGTGCTGAACGAGATCGGCGACCAGCACTCCATCAAGGATCTGCTCGAATCCCTCAGCGACAGCGACTGGTGGGTACGCGCGCGCGCGACCGACGCGCTGGCGCGGATCGGCGGCCCGCGCGTCATCGATGCCGTGCTGGGGCTGATCAACGACCGCGACGAGGCGGTACGCCGCTCCGCAGTGGAGATCCTGAACACGACGAAGGACGAGCGCGCCGTCCAGCACCTCATCAAGGCGACCGCCGACCCCGACTGGTGGGTGCGCGAGCGTGCCGCCGACGCGCTGGGCGAAATCGGCGACCCGCGCGCGGTGACGGCGATCACTGAGATGCTCGGCGGCGATCCCCGCTCCGTGCCCGCCGCCGTGCGCGCGCTGGCGAAGCTTGCCGGCAAGGAGGCCGTGCCGCTGATCCTGCCGCTGCTGGACCACAAGGAGCGCGCGATCCGCGTGGAGGCGATCGCCGCGCTCGGCGAGGCTGCCGACCCCGCCGCCGCCAACACCATCATCCGGCGCCTCGGCCAGGAGCAGACTACGCCGGATCCGAAGATCAGCGAGGCGGCGCACACGGCGCTGACACGCCTGCAGGAGCGCATGGGCATCGCGACCAGCTCGGGCAGCCTGCAGCCGGGCGGTGGCATCGCCGCAACGGGGGTCGGCGGCATCGGCAGCCCCGCGGACCTGCTCATGGAGGGCAAGGACTTTCACGCCTTCCTGAAGGCCGCCGCGCAACACGCCGAGCAGCTCGACATTACGAAGCTGGAGGCCGGCGACCTGATCGAGAGCCGCTATCGCTACATAAAGAAGATCGGCAAGGGCGCCTTCGGCACCGTGCTGCTCGTCGAGGACCGGGTCGTCGAGGAGGAGCTCGTGCTGAAGTTCCTCAATCCGGGCGTCGCGGCCGATGACGAGATGATGAAGCGCTTCGTGCACGAGCTGCGGTACTCGCGCAAGATCACGCATCACAACATCATCCGCATCTACGACTTCCTCTACCTGGGAGGCCTGTACGCCATCTCAATGGAATACTTCCCGTCGCATCCGTTGTCCGACGAGCTGAAGGACGAAAAGCCGCTGCCGCTGAACACGGCGATCCGCTACTCCTGCGACATCGCCTCGGGGATGGCGGTGGCGCACAAGGTCGGCGTCGTGCACCGCGACCTGAAGCCGGCAAACGTCCTCATCAACGACGATGGACTCCTGAAGATCGTGGACTTCGGCGTCGCGGCGGCGCGGGCCAGCGGCGACACGCAGCTCACGCGCACGGGCTACGTGATCGGCTCACCGAAGTACATGGCGCCCGAGCAGATCCTCGGCAAGAAGGTCGACGAGAAGGCGGACGTGTACAGCCTGGGGGTGATCCTCTACGAGATGTTGACGGGGCTGGCGCCCTACACCCGCGGCGACCACATGTCCGTCATGTATCAGCACGTGCAGGGCAAGGCCAAGTCGGTCATGGCGCTGAACCCCGAAGTGCCGGAGGCGCTTTCGCAGTGCGTCGCGCGCTGCATGGCCGTGGACAAGAGCAAGCGCTTCCCGACGATGGCCGAGGCGCAGGCCGCCATCAGCCGGTTCACGGTCCAGGAGGCCTGAGCGCGTGGCGCGCATCGACGCGTTCCTGGGACTGGCCATGGCGCAAGGCTGCTCCGACATCCACCTCGCCGTCGGGGTGCCGCCCATGCTGCGGCTGCGCGGCGAGCTCACGCCGATCAAGTTCCGCGACCTCTCCTCCATGGAGCTCGAGGGGTACGTGACCGAGATCCTGACGCCCTCCCAGCAGGATACCTACAAGTTCGGCCACGACCTCGACTTCTCCTATGTCAGTGGGGACGGCGGCCGCTTCCGCGTCAACATCTTCCGCAAGGACACCGGACCCGGCGCCGTGTTCCGCTACATCCCGGCCGAAGTGCCGACGCTCGACCAGCTCGGCATGCCGCCGATCCTGAAGCAGCTCTGCGACCACCACCAGGGCATGGTGCTGGTCACCGGCGCCACGGGAACCGGCAAGTCGACCACGCTGGCGGCGATGATCGATTACCTCAACCAGACGAAGAAGCTGAACATCATCAGCCTCGAGGATCCGATCGAGTTCGTCCATCGCTGCAAGAGCTCCCAGGTCGTGCAGCGCGAATACGGCACGCACCTGCGAAGCTTCTCCGCGGGCGTGCGCGCGGCGTTGCGCGAGGATCCCGACGTGGTGCTCGTGGGCGAGATGCGCGATGCCGAGACCATCAGCATGGCGATGACCGCCGCCGAAACTGGCCACCTGGTGCTTGGCACCCTGCACACGACCGGCGCGGTCAAGACGGTGGACCGCATCATCGACGCCCTGCCCGCGGAGCAGCGCGAGCAGACGAAGAGCTTTCTGGCGCAGAGCCTGAACGCCGTCATTACGCAGGTGCTGGTCAAGACCGCCGATGGCCGCAACCGCACGGCGGTGCTCGAAATCATGGTGCAGACGAAGGCCATCTCGCGACTGATCATGACCGACCAGACCCATATGATTCCGTCGCAGCTCCAGACCGGGAAGGAACAGGGAATGCAGTTGCTCGACCAGGCGCTGATGGAGGCCATCCAGCGGCGCGAGATCGACCCTGACGACGCCTATCGCTTCTCGACGGACAAGAAGCAGTTTTCGCGCTTCGTCACAGACACCGGCGTGCTGCCGCGGCTGGATCTGGCGGAATGAACGCCAGCGCCCGCATCCGCACTACGCTGATCGACCGCCTGCTGACGCTCGTGGTCGCGCGCGGCGGCTCCGACCTGCACCTCATCGCCGGCAACCCGCCGCGCTTCCGCCTGCACGGCGATCTGAACGTCCTCGACCCGACGCCACTCAATTCCGAGGAGCTGGCCTCGAACCTGCAGGCGATTGCGCCTCCGGCCGCGGCGGCCGCCTTCGATCGCGAGGACCAGGCCGACTTCGCCTATTCGCTGGGCGACGTGGCGCGCTTCCGGGTCAACGTCTTCCGACACCTCGGCGGCATGGGCGCGGTCATGCGCGCGATCCCTTCCGAGGCGATGTCCCTCGAGCAGCTCGGCCTGCCGGACGTCATCCGCGCCCTGTGCCAGCAGCACCAAGGCATGATTCTCGTCACCGGCAAGACCGGCTCGGGCAAGTCCACCACGCTGGCCGCGATGATTCGCGAGATCAACGCGCAGCGTAAGGGCCACATCGTCACGATCGAGGATCCGATCGAGTTCATCCACCACCGGCAGGGCTGCCTGATCAGCCAGCGCGAGGTCGGCACCCACACGCCGGCCTTCGCCGAAGCCCTGCAGTCGGCGCTGCGGGAGGACCCCGACGTCGTGCTCGTGGGCGAGCTCAGGGACCTCGAGACGATGGGCACCGCCATCACCGCCGCCGAGATGGGCATCCTGGTGATGGGCACGCTGCACACCAACGGCGCAGCAGCCACCGTGGACCGCATCGTGCACGCCTTTCCCCCGGACAAGCAGACGCACGTGCGCACCATGCTGTCGACCTCGCTGCGCGGGGTCATCTCGCAGCAGCTCTGCCGGAAGAAGGGCGGCGGCGGCCGCGTGGCGGCGCTCGAGATCCTGGTGAACACGCCCGCCGTCGCCAACCTGCTCCGCCAGGGCAAGCTCGACCAGCTCGAGACGGCCATGCAGTCCGGCTCGTCGGTCGGCATGCGCACGATGGACTCCGCCCTGCAGGAACTGATGGACCGGCGCTTCATCACCGGCCGCGAGGCCTACGAGAAGGCGATGAGCAAGGAGCGCTTCCGCAAGTTCGCGGACCAGTCCGTTACGTAGCGACCGAGGCAGCCGCGGCCGCGCCACCGCGTCAGTACACCGGCATCCCTAGCCCGCATTTCTCACCGGGGCGCGAAGCGAGGGCGCGGAGCTCGGGAAAAGACCAGGCGCGCGACCGACCGGGCGCGCAGGCGTACTCGACAGTACGTCGAGCACCCGGACCGAGCGCAACGCAGGATTTTCCCGAGATCCGCGTCCGCAGCCGTGGACCGGTGAGAAATGGGGGCTAGACGCAGGGTTACTGCGCGCGATCAGACCCGGCCAGGAGCGGTCCACATGGCGGGCCCTCTGCGGGACTGTCGCGCCCGGGACGGCGAGTCAGAGCCTCCTTGGACGGATAGACGGCGTCCCCGGAGAGGCTCGCCATTCGGGCCGCCCCCCGCCGCTCCCCGGGCGCGCAGGAGCTGCTGCGGGTGTGCGGCGTCCGTCTCCTTTCGGTTTTCCGGGGTGTGCATCGCTGCCGGCAGGCCGATACGCCTGTGGCATAATTCCGCGTCCGCCACGCCCGGCCGGATCCCTGAGCTTGGCGCGGCAACAACCAGCTCCGCCGGCGGCGGAACCAGATCATGAGCGGAAGCCGCGAAATCCTCGTCACCAGCGCCCTGCCCTATGCCAACGGGCCGCTGCACCTGGGCCACATGCTCGAGCAGATCCAGACCGACATCTGGGTTCGCTTCCAGCGCATGCGGGGCCATCGGTGCCTGTACGTGTGCGCCGAGGACGCTCACGGCACGCCGATCATGCTGCGCGCCCGCCAGGAAGGCATCGATCCGGAGGTGCTCATCCGGCGCATGGACGCCGAGCACCGCCGCGACATGGCCGGCTTCGAAATCGGCTTCGACAACTACCATACGACCCATTCCGTCGAGAACCGGGAGCTGGTCGAGTCCATGTTCGCCGCCCTCGAGGCCGGGGGGCACATCGATGCCCGCACCATCCGCCAGGCCTACGACGAGAAGGAGGGGATGTTCCTCCCCGACCGGTTCGTGCGCGGCACCTGCCCCCGTTGCGGCACTCCCGGCCAGCACGGCGACAGCTGCGAGAACTGCGGTGCCTCATACTCCCCGGCCGACCTCGTCGACCCGGTGTCCGTCCTGTCGGGTACGCCGCCCGTACAGCGCGAATCCGAGCACCTGTTCTTCCGCCTCGGCGACTTCGAGGACATGCTCCAGCGCTGGATGGCTGAGGGGCCGCTGCACGCCAGCGTGCGCAACAAGCTGAAGGAATGGTTCGAGGCGGGACTCGAGCCGTGGGACATCAGCCGTGACGCGCCCTATTTCGGCTTCGAGATTCCGGGCCGGCCGGGCAAGTTCTTCTATGTCTGGCTGGACGCGCCGGTCGGCTACATGGCCAGCTTCCGGCAGCTCTGCGAGCGTCGCGACGACCTGGATTTCGACGCCTGGTGGCGCCCCGGCGGCACGACCGAGCTGTATCACTTCATCGGTAAGGACATCGTCTACTTCCATGCGCTGTTCTGGCCTGCGGTGCTCACCGCGGCCGGGTACCGCACGCCGACGGCGGTGTACGCGCACGGCTTTCTCACCGTGAACGGGGAGAAGATGTCCAAATCGCGCGGCACGTTCATTACCGCGCAGCACTGGCTGGAGCACCTCGACGCGGAAGCGCTGCGCTACTACTTTGCGACGAAGCTCGGCCCCGGGATCGAGGACATCGACCTGAGCCTCGACGACTTCGTGCAGCGCGTGAACTCCGACCTCGTCGGCAAGCTGGTGAACATTGCGAGCCGCTGCGCCGGCTTCATCCAGCGGCTCTCCGGCGGACGCCTGGCGGATGTGCTGCCGGAGCCGGCCATGCACAACGAGTTCGCTGCCGCCGCCGCGGAAATTGCTGCCTGTTACGAAGAGCGCCGGTACGGTCAGGCGATGCGGCAGATCATGGCGCTGGCCGATCGCGCCAACCAGTACATCGACCGACACAAGCCGTGGGTGGTGGCAAAGGACCCGGCGCGCGCCCGCGAGGTCCAGGGCGTCTGCACCCAGGGCCTGAACGCGTTCCGCAGTCTCGTGCTGTACCTCAAGCCCGTGCTGCCGCGCCTGGCGGCCGCCGCGGAGGCGTTCCTGAAATCCGCGCCGCTCGCGTGGCAGGACGCCGCCGAGCCGCTGCTGGGCCACGAGATCGGCCGCTTCGTGCCGCTCATGCGCCGCATCGAGCCGGCAGCCGTGGCGGCGCTCGCCGCCGCCTCGGGCCAGAGACTCGGCGCCGCCACGCCGCAGCCCTCGGGCGCCGGCAACGGCCAGCCGCCCGAGATCTCGATGGACGATTTCCTGAAGGTCGACCTGCGCGTCGCCCGCATCGAGTCGGCGGAGTACGTGGACGGCGCCGACAAGCTCCTGAAGCTGACACTCGATCTCGGCGGCGGCCGGCGGCAGGTGTTCTCCGGCATCCGCTCCGCTTACGAGCCCGGCGCCCTCGCCGGCCGGCTCACCGTCGTCGTCGCCAACCTGAAGCCGCGCAAGATGCGCTTCGGCGTTTCCGAAGGCATGGTGCTCGCGGCCGCGGGCGACGGCGAGGGCATCTTCCTGGTAGCTCCCGATGCCGGCGCCGAGCCCGGCATGCGCGTGAGCTGACGTTCGTGTCGTACGACCCCGCCCGCAGTCCGTTCTGGCGCCGCACCCCGCAGCCGTCGGCTCGGGCCCCGGCGCTGCCGGACGACCGCCGCCTCCGGGGTGCGGGCCGATGAAGGAACTCGCGCTGATCCTGGTCAGCACCGTGCTCGTGAACAACTTCGTGCTGGTGCGTTTCCTCGGGCTGTGCCCGTTCATGGGCGTGTCGCGCAAGCTGCAGACGGCCGCCGGGATGGCGCTCGCGACGACGTTCGTCCTGACGTTCTCCTCCGTCTGCAGCTACCTGGTACAGGCCTGGCTGCTCGCGCCGCTCGGGCTCGAATACCTGCGCACGATCTCGTTCATCCTCGTCATCGCCGCGGTCGTGCAGTTCACCGAAATGATCGTGCGCCGGACCAGCCCGCTGCTCTACCAGGTGCTCGGCATCTACCTGCCGCTCATCACCACGAACTGCGCCGTGCTGGGCGTGGCCCTGCTGAACGTGCAGGAAAGCCACGGCTTCCTCCAGTCCATGGTGTACGGCTTCGGCGCGGCGGTCGGTTTCTCGCTCGTGCTCGTGATGTTCGCGGGGGTGCGTGAGCGCGTCGCGGCCGCGGACGTGCCCGCGCCGTTTCGCGGCGCCTCGATCGCCCTCATCACGGCCGGGCTCATGTCGCTCGCGTTCCTCGGTTTCGCCGGGCTGGTGAAGGGATGATTACGGCCATCGCCGCCATCGCCGGCCTCGCGCTCGTCTTCGGGCTGGTGCTGGGCTATGCGGCCGTGCGCTTCCGGCGCGAAGCCGACCCGGTCGCGGATCAGGTCGATGCGCTCCTGCCCCAGACGCAGTGCGGGCAATGCGGATTTGCCGGCTGCCGTCCCTACGCGGAAGCGATTGCCGCGGGCGAGGCCGACATCAACCTGTGTCCGCCCGGCGGCCAGGCCACGATGCGCTCGCTCGCGGACCTCCTGGACCGGGAGCCGAAGCCGCTCGCTCCGGAACACGGCGTCGAAAAGCCGCGCCTGGTTGCGGTCATCGACGAGGACGTGTGCATCGGCTGCACGCTGTGCATTCAGGCCTGCCCCGTCGACGCCATCCTCGGCGCCGGCAAACAGATGCACACGGTGATCGCCTCCGAATGCACCGGTTGCGAGCTCTGCCTGCCGCCGTGCCCGGTGGACTGCATCGACATGGTGCCGGAACCCGTCACGCTGAAGAGCTGGCGCTGGCCGAAGCCGGGCGAATTTGTGTTTGCCGCGGCCGACGCAGGCCGCACGAGTCCGCCCGCCGCAGCCGCGCCGCGCAAGGAACCCGTCCCCTCGTCCGAAGCGGAGGGCTGAGCCGATGCCCGAAACGCCACGACTGTGGCGGTTCCACGGGGGCCTGAAGCTCGACGCCCGCACGGAGCGATCCACCGGCCGCCCCATCACCGTGCTCGACCCTCCCGGGCGCCTGATTCTGCCGCTGTCCCAGCACATCGGCGAGCCGGCCGAGCCGGTCGTCGCCGTCGGCGACCGCGTGCTGCGCGGCGAGCCCATCGCGCGGCCCAGCGGAATGGTCGGCGCCAAGGTGCACGCATCGAGCTCCGGAACGGTGGTGGAGATCGGACCTCATCCGGTGCCGCATCCCAGCGGGCTGGCGGCGCCTTGCATCGTCATCGAGACGGACGGCGAGGACCGGGCCTGGGAAGGCTACGAGCCAATGACCAACTACGAGACGCTGAATGCCGCGGCGCTGCGGGCCCGGGTGCGGGCGGCCGGCGTCGTCGGCCTCGGCGGCGCCACTTTTCCGACCGCGATCAAGATCGGCTCCGTTACCGGTCTGAAGCTGCTGATCCTCAACGGCGCCGAGTGCGAGCCGTACATCAGCTGCGACGACATGCTCCTCCGGAACCGCCCGGCGGAAGTCGTCGCGGGGGCGCAGGTGCTCCTGCACGTGCTGGAGATCGGGCAGTGCGCGATTGCCATCGAGGAAAACAAGGCCGCGGCCCGCGAGGCGCTGGAGGCCGCGATCGGGCGCGCCGGGGAAGCGCGCATCAGCGTCGTCACCGTGCCGGCGGTCTATCCCGAGGGCGGCGAGAAGCAGCTGATCAAGGTCCTGACCGGCGAGGAGGTGCCGGCCGACGGCGTGCCCCCGGACATCGGCTTCCTGTGCCAGAACGTTGGCACTGCCGCGGCCGTCGCGCGGGCGGTCCTCTACGGCGAGCCGCTCATCTCGCGCATCGTCACCGTGACCGGCGACGGCGTGGCGTGGCCGCGCAACCTCGAGGTGCGCCTCGGCACCCCGGTCGCGGACGTCGTCGCGGCCTGCGGCGGCTACACGGAGTCCGCGGCCCACCTGCTGATGGGCGGCGCGATGATGGGCCTGCCGCTGGCCAGCGACGCGGTGCCCGTGGTGAAAGGAACGAACTGCATCGTGGTGGCCTCGCGCGAAGAAATCCGGCCGCGCCGGCCCATGCTGCCGTGCATCCGCTGCGGCGAATGCAGCCGCATCTGCCCCGCGCAGCTCCTGCCCCAGCAGCTCTACTGGCATGCCCGCGCCGGCGAGCTGGATCGCGCCCAGGACTACCACCTCTTCGACTGCATCGAATGCGGATCCTGCGACGTGGTGTGCCCGAGCCAGATTCCGCTCACGCAGTATTTCCGTTACGCAAAGACCGAGATCTGGGCGCGCGAGCGGGACCGCAGCCGTGCCGAGCAGGCGCGCCAGCGCTTCGAGGCGCGCCGTTCGCGCGTCGATGCCGAGAAGGAGGCGCGGCGGCGGCGCCTGGACGAAAAGTCAAAGGCCCTCGAGCAGACGAAGGACGACGCCGAGGCGCGCAAGGCGGCGGTCGATGAGGTACTGGAGCGCGTCCAGGCAAGGAAGCACGGGGACGACCAGGAATGAGGTTCGAGATGGCGGCGCCGCCCCACCTGCGCCCCACCACGACCGTCACGCGCGTGATGGGCGACGTCCTGCTGGCGCTGCTGCCCGCCACCGTCGCCTGGGTCTGGTACTTCGGCCCCGGCGTCCTGTTCAACATGGCCGTGGCCGCGGCGGTCGCGGTCGGTTGCGAGGCGGGCTGCGTCGCGCTGCGCGGCCGCGACGTGCGCCATCAGCTCGCCGACCTGAGCGCGCTGGTGACGGCGGTTCTGCTGGCCTTCTGCCTGCCGCCGCTGACACCGTGGTGGATCACGGCCACGGGCGCGGCGTTTGCGATCGTCTTCGCCAAACAGCTCTACGGCGGGCTCGGGTTCAACCCGTTCAACCCCGCGATGGCGGGCTACGTGGTGCTGCTGGTCTCGTTTCCGGAGGAGCTCACCCGCTGGCTGGCGCCGGCCGGCTTCGACCTCGCCCCCGCCACCCCCGGCATCCTGGACACGCTGCATGTCACCGTCACGGGCAGCCTCCCCGAAGGTCTGCGCTGGGACGCCCTCGCGGGCGCCACGCCGCTGGACGGCCTGCGCACCGGGCTGTCGCAGATGCGCACCGTGGGCGAGATCCGGGCGGCCGCGCCATTTGGCTCCCTCGGCGGGCGCGGCTGGGAATGGATCAGCAACTGGGTGGCCATCGGCGGCTGCTACCTGCTGTGGCGGCGCGTGATCCGCTGGCACATTCCGGTCGCGATGCTGCTCGGCCTGGCCGTGCCGGCCACGTTCTGGTGGCTGCTTGACCCGGGTCTCCACCCGCCGCCGACGTTCCACCTGTTCAGCGGCGCCACGATGCTGTGCGCCTTCTTCATCGCCACCGACCCGGTGTCGGCGGCAACCAGCAGCGTCGGCCGGCTGGTCTACGGGGCGGGCATCGGCTTCCTCGTGTTCGTTATCCGCAGCTGGGGCGGCTATCCCGACGGCGTCGGCTTCGCGGTCCTGCTCATGAACATGGCCGTGCCCGCCATCGACCAGTTCACGAGGCCCCGGACTTACGGCCATGCCGGCTGAGGTGCCGCGGCGGATGGCGACCGCTGCCGGCATCCTCGCGGCCTTCGCGGTGGCCGGGGTGGCACTCGTCGCCCTGACGCATCGCGCCACCGGCGAGCGCATCGCCGCGAACGAGCGCGAATACCTGCTGCGCTCGCTCCGGGACGTCCTTCCGGAGGTCGACTACGACAACGCGCTGCACGAGGACTGGATCGCCGTCACCGATCCCGGCCTGCTGGGCACCGCGCAGCCGGTGACCGTCTATCGAGCGCGGCGCGCAGGCCGCCCCGTCGCGACGGTGCTGACGCCCGTGGCCCCCGGCGGCTACAACGGACCGATCCGCCTGCTCGTCGGCATCCTCGCCGACGGCACCGTGTCCGGCATCCGGGTCGTGGCGCACCGGGAGACGCCGGGCCTGGGCGACAAGATCGAGGTGGAGCGCTCCGACTGGGTCCTGCGTTTCGCGGGGCGAGGCCTGGGCTCGCCGCCGGTCGAACGGTGGGGCGTGCGCAAGGACGGCGGCGAGTTCGACTCCTTCACAGGGGCGACCATCACGCCACGCGCGGTCGTGCATGCCGTCAGGGACGCGCTGATATACTTCCGGGCGCACCGCGAGGCGCTTTTCGGGACGCCTGCACGCGACGCCCCGGCGCCGCCGCCGGCCGAGGACGCCGCGGACGAGTCGGCTCCGTACGAGATGCCCGAGACCACGCCGCCGCCGGCCGGCGGCGAGCCTGCGACGCGGGAGGACAATGAAGGGCCAGACAGGTGACGTCGTAGCGGCCGGGCTCTGGAGCAACAATCCCGGCCTCGTGCAGCTGCTCGGCTTGTGTCCGCTGCTGGCCGTGAGCGGCAGCGCCGTGAACGGACTGGGCCTCGGGCTCGCCACCACGCTCGTGCTCGCCTCCTCCAACCTGACGGTGTCGCTCATTCGCGGGGCGCTCAGGCCGGAGATCCGCATTCCCATTTTCGTGCTCGTCATCGCCTCGCTGGTCACCGCCGTCGAGCTGGCGATGAATGCCTGGTTCCACGAGCTGTACCGCGTGCTGGGCATCTTCATTCCGCTCATCGTCACCAACTGCGCCATCATCGGCCGCGCGGAGGCGTTCGCGTCCCGCCAGCCGCCGGCGTTCGCCGTGCTCGACGGCCTCGCCATGGGTGCCGGCTTCACGGCCGTGCTGGTCGTGCTGGGCGCGGGCCGCGAACTGATCGGCCAGGGGACGCTGCTGTCGGGCGCCCACATGATGTTCGGCGAGGCGGCGCGGGGCGTCGAGCTGGTGCTTGCCGACGGCGGCTTCCTGCTCGCCCTGCTGCCGCCCGGCGCGTTCTTCGGGCTGGGCCTGCTGGTGGCCGCGAAGAACGTGATCGACGCCCGGGTGACCCGCCGGATGGCGCCCGTGCCGACCGGCGTTCCCGCCGGCGAGGCCGCATGAAGCCGGCACGGCGCCGCCTGCCCGTTGCCGCGTGGAGGGGGCGATCGGAGCCGCGTCCGGAGCGCGCCGCGACGCTGCCCCGGCCCGGGATCCGCCGGACCGGCCCCGCCCGGGTGGCGTCGCGATGAACGACGCGAAGCGCCGGCAGATCTTCGAGCGGCTGCGCGCCGCCAATCCCCAACCGAAGTCGGAGCTTCATTTCAGCACGCCCTTCGAGCTGCTGGTCGCGGTGGTGCTGTCGGCTCAGGCCACCGACAAGGGCGTGAACAAGGCCACGGCGAAGCTCTTTCCGGTTGCCAATACGCCGCAGGCACTGCTCGAGCTGGGCGAGGAGGGACTGAAGCGCTACATCGGCACCATCGGTCTTTACAACGCGAAAGCCCGGCACCTGATTGCGGCCAGCCGGATGCTCGTGGACGAACACGGCGGCGCGGTGCCGCGCAACCGGGAGGCCCTGGAGTCGCTGCCCGGCGTCGGTCGCAAGACGGCGAACGTCATCCTCAATACCGCCTTCGGGGAGCCGTTGATCGCGGTGGACACGCACATCTTCCGGGTTGCCAACCGCACGGGACTCGCGCCGGGTCGCACCGTGCGCGCCGTCGAGGACCGGCTGGCGAAGGTGACGCCGCCGGAATTCCTCGCCGACGCACATCACTGGCTGATCCTGCACGGGCGTTACACGTGCACGGCGCGCCGGCCCCGATGCCCCGCCTGCGTCATCAGCGACCTCTGCGAATATCGCTTCAAGACCCCGGCCACGCCGCCCCCGCCGCCCGCGAAGGACTCCAAGAGTCGTGTTCCCGCCGACTGACCGGGCTTCGCTGCGCGCGCTGTTTGTCGACGCGTGGCGCAAGCGCCAGGAGTCGCTGCCGGCCGAGCCGCTGGAGTTGCAGGTGGCCGACGTCATCGAGGAGCACCCCGAGCATCAGCCGCTGCTGGAGGATCCCGAGCGGGCGCTCGGCGCCGAGTGGACGCCGGAAGGCGGCACGGCGAACCCTTTCCTGCACATGGCGCTCCACCTGGCGCTGCGCGACCAGGTGGCAACGAACCGGCCGCCAGGCATTCGTGCCCTGCATAGCCGGCTCGCGGCGCGCGCGGGCGCACACGACGCGGAGCACCGCATGATGGAGAGCCTCGCGGAGGCACTGTGGGCGGCGCAACGTAATAAATCCTCGCCCGACGAGGTCTCCTACATGGCCGCACTCGAGCGGCTGGCCCAGGAGCAGCAGTGACAGAGCGTCATCCGGTCAACGGCGTCGGCCTCGGCCTCAGGAGGTCCATGCTCGATACGCTGATGGCCGAGCCCCCGGCCGGAGTGGACTTCATGGAGGTCGCTCCGGAGAACTGGATCGGCGCGGGCGGCCAGCTCGGCCGCAAGTTCGCCTGGTTCACCGAGCGCTTCCCGTTCGTCGCGCACGGACTGTCGCTATCGGTGGGCGGGCCGGCGCCGCTGGACGAAGCCTTCCTGGCGCGCGTGCGGCAGTTCCTGGATCGCCACGGAGTGTGCGCCTACACCGAACATCTCTCCTATACCGGCGACGACGGACACCTCTACGACCTCCTGCCCATCCCGTTCACCGGCGAGGCCGTGCGTTACGTCGCCGGGCGCATCCGCCGCGCCGCGGAGATCGTCGAGCGGCCGATCGCGGTGGAGAACGTGTCCTACTACGCCGCCCCCGGCAGCGAGCTGGACGAGATCCAGTTCATCAACTCGGTCCTCGAGGAAGCCGACTGCGGGCTGCTGCTCGACGTGAACAACGTCTACGTCAACGCCATCAACCACGGCTACGACCCGGAGGCGTTCATTGCCGCGCTGCCGGCGCAGCGCGTCGTCTACGTGCATATCGCCGGCCATTACGTGGAGGCGGAGGACCTGCGGGTGGACACGCATGGCGCCGACGTCAGCGATCCCGTGTGGCAGCTGCTCGACTCCACCTATGCGCGCTTCGGCGTGCTGCCGACGCTGCTGGAGCGCGATTTCAACATTCCGCCATGGCCGGAGCTGCAGCGCGAGCTGGCGCTCATCCGGGGCCTGCAGGAGAAGCACCGCCGCGCAGCCGGCGAGGAAGCACCGCATGGCTGAGCCCGCCGATTTCCGCGCCGTGCAGCTCGGCTTTGCCGCCTGGATCCGGGATCCCACACATGCGCCGGCTCCCGAGGGCGTCGAGGAGCGCCGCCTCGCCATCTATCGCGAATTGTTCTTCAACAATCTCAGCGACCTCCTGGCGAGAAGCTTCCCGGTGTTGCGGAAGCTGCTCGGCGGAGATGCCTGGCAGGCGCTGATTCGCGACTGGCTGGTGCGCCATCGCGCGCGCACGCCGCTGTTCCTGGAGCTACCGCGCGAGTTCCTGCAGTACCTCGAGCACGAGCGCGCGGCCGATGCCGGCGATCCGGCCTGGATGCCGGAGCTGGCGCATTACGAATGGATCGAGCTCGCCCTGGCCATCGACGAGCGTGAGCCGCAGGAGAGCGGCGTGGACGTGGACGGCGACCTGCTCGACGGCATGCCGGTCGTATCGGAGCTGGCCTGGCCGCTGGTGTACCGCTGGCCCGTGCATCGCATCGGTCCCGAATACCGGCCCGATGCCCCGCCGGAGGCGCCGACCCGCCTGGTCGTCGTGCGCGGTCGCGACAACCGGGTGAGCTTCCTGGAAATCAACGTCGTGACGGCCCGCCTCATCGAGCTGCTGTCGGAGCCGGACGCGATGCGCACCGGGCGCGCCAGCCTGCAGCAGATCGCCGCCGAGCTGTCCCATCCGCGGCCGGAGGTCGTCATCGAGGGCGGCGCGGGAACGCTTGGGGAGCTCAGGCGCCGCGACGTCCTGCTGGGCACCAGGATCATCTAGGGAAGGTCTGCACAGGTGCAGACCTTCCCTTGCGGGGCACGGATGCCCCGCCGCGCCAATCGCGCAAGCGATTGACAGCGCGTGAGCAGGGGCGAAGCCTGGCTTTGCCCTTCCCTCACTGCACCAGTCCAGGATGGACTTGTGCAGAGGTTTCATAGGGGAGTGGAGCATGGCAGCGATCGCGGCGGCATGGTTTCGGACGACGAGCGTCCTTGACGGCATCGGCACCTGGCTGCCGCAGCTGGGCCTGCGCCTGCTGCTCGGCTGGGAGTTCCTCGAGTCCGGGCTGGAAAAGCTCCACGGCGATAACTGGTTCGGAGAGATCCGGGAACATTTCCTGTTCCCTTTCAGCGCCATCTCCCCGGAGGTCAGCTGGTTTCTCGCCACATGGCTGGAACTGGCCGGTGGCGTGCTCCTGATCGTCGGGCTGTTCACGCGCTTCTGGGCGGTCAGCCTGTTCGT
>Ga0268386_10001018_pt1 | contig 18859 bp, 22 predicted proteins | sample RVTome_15_FD_200260 | JGI IMG/M metagenome (GOLD analysis project Ga0268386, IMG submission 200260) | Soil microbial communities from uranium-contaminated site in the Upper Colorado River Basin, Wyoming, United States - RVT150D86... ...
GCCAGAAGGAGGCCGTCGAGGCGGTCGCCAACGCGCTCCGCCGGGCCCGCACCGGCCTGCAGGACCCCAACCGCCCGATCGGCTCGTTCGTCTTCCTCGGCCCGACGGGCGTGGGGAAGACCGAGCTAGCGCGAGCTCTCGCCGAGTTCATGTTCGACGACGAGCGCGCCCTGGTCCGCCTGGACATGTCCGAGTACCAAGAGCGGCACACGGTCGCGCGCCTCGTCGGCGCTCCGCCCGGCTACGTCGGCTACGAGGAGGGCGGCCAGCTGACCGAGGCCGTCCGCCGCCGCCCCTACTCCGTCGTCCTCCTCGACGAGATCGAGAAGGCGCACGCCGAGGTCTTCGACGTCCTCCTCCAGATCCTCGACGACGGCCGCCTCACCGACGGTCAGGGCCGCACGGTCGACTTCCGCAACACCGTGATCATCATGACCTCGAACCTCCGCTCGGCCGAGCAGATGCGGGAGGTCTTCCGGCCGGAGTTCCTCAACCGGATCGACGAGATCGTCGAGTTCGAGCCGCTCACGCGCGAGCAGCTGGGCGAGATCGTCGAGCTCCAGCTGGAGCGCCTGCGCGCCCGCCTCGCCGAGCGGGGCCTCGGGCTCGAGCTGACGGACGTGGCCAAGGAGCACCTGGCCGAGGCCGGCTGGGATCCCACCTACGGGGCACGCCCGCTCAAGCGCGCGCTCCAGCGCCTGGTGGAGAACCCGCTGGCGCTGCGGCTCCTGGAGGGCGAGTTCGCCGAGGGCGACGCGATCCGGGTGGACGTCGCGGACGGCGAGCTGGTCTTCGCGAAGGCCTCGGCGCGAGAGCCTGCGTCCGTCTAGCGCCCGGCCGGGCCCGCGAGCCGGGCGTCCCGTCTCGCGTCAGTCTCGGGGCACCCCGGCCCACCACCCGCTCCCAGCGTACCGCCCGATGACGCACCGGTGGGAAACGGTTCTGTGCCGAAACTGTGACGACGCGCGGCCCAAGCCGGGCTAGGGAACCGGGTCGAAGAACTCGGCCTGGCCGGTCTCCGGCGGCGCGCCGTAGATGAAGAGGACGAGCTCCTCGTCGCGGGCGTTCCGGAGCTGGAGGATCGTGCCGCGCTCGACGACGACGACGCCGCCGCGCGGCACCGAGTATCGCTCCGGCGGCTCCCCCAGGTCGACCGTCAGGGTTCCTTCGAGGACGACGAAGACCTCCTCCTGGCCGCGGTCGCTGTGGCGCCGTCCGCGCGCCCCGGGCGGGTAGCGCCAGACGTTCGCCCTGGACGCCGAGAGCGCGTCCGAGAGCGAGGCGATCGACCGGGGGTCGTCCTCCGCCCGCGGCTCGAACGTGAGCGCGTCCGCCTGGAAGACCGTGTAGCCCACACCGCGAAGCCTAGTCGGCGCGTCAAGATACGAGCGTGGGACAGCTCCTCGCTTTCCTCGGCATCTCGGCGCTCGTGATCGTGACGCCCGGCCAGGACACGGCGTTGACGATCAAGAACACCTTCGCCGGCGGCCGCCGCTCCGGCGTCGCCACCGCGCTCGGCGTCTCGACCGGCCAGGCCGTCTGGACGGTCGCGGCGAGCGCCGGCGTGGCCGCGCTCCTCGTGGCCTCCGAACCCGCGTTCCTCGCGCTGAAGCTCGCCGGTGCCGCCTACCTCGTCCTCCTCGGCGCCCAGGCTCTTCTCGCCGCGTTCCGGGGAGCCCCCGCCCACGACCTGCCGGGGAGCCCGCGCCGCCTCGCCCCGGCGAGCGGCTACCGCCAGGGCGTCGTCTCGAACCTGGGGAATCCGAAGATGGCGGTCTTCTTCACGAGCCTCCTGCCGCAGTTCGCGCCCGCCGGCGGCAGCTCGTTCGCGACCATGCTCGCCCTCGGCCTCGTCTTCTGCGCGATGACCTTCGTCTGGCTCACCGCCTACGCGGCCGCGGTCGACCGCGCCGGGCACGTCCTTCGCCGCGCCGGCGTCCGGCGGGCTCTGGACGCGGTCACCGGGGCCGTCCTCGTCGCCCTCGGCCTGCGGCTCGCCGCCCAGGACCGCTAGAGGCGCTTCTCGAAGCAGACGCTCTTGGGATCGTCCGCGAACGGGCCATACCGCGGGATCGGCTGGAAGCCCGCGGACACGTACAACCCGACCGCCGCCGCCTGCAGGTTCCCGGTCTCCAGGCGGACGAAGGAGTAGCCGAGGGCCCTCGCCTCGTCCTCCAGTGCCGCGAGCACGCGCCGCGAGAGCCCGCGCCCGCGCGCCGCGGGAACGACGTACATCCGGCGGATCTCCCCGGTCGCCTCGTCGTAGCGGGTGAGGCCGCCGCAGGCGACCGCCTCCCCGTCGATCCGCAGGATCAGGAAGGCGCCGCCGTTCTCCGGCTCGAAGATCGCCGGCGCCGGCAGCCCGCCCGAGCCGGGATCGCCGTCGTAGGTGGCGAGCAGCTCCGCCTCCAGCGCGTCCGCGAGCACAACCGCGGTCTCCGAGTCGAACCTCTCGCGGCGGATCTCCATGCGCGAACCCTAGAGTTCGCCCTCGTGACTCCGCCCGACCGTCCGCTCACCCTCGGGGAGATCCTCTCCGAGACCGTCCGCATCTACACGCAGCGCCCGGCGGCCGCGCTCGGCATCGGCCTGGTCGAGGGCGGCGCGTACCTCCTGGCGGCGTTCACCCCCGACCTGCTCGACGTCCTCGTGATCGGGCTCGCGTTCGCGGCGATCTACGCCGCGGCCGCGCGCCTCGTCTCCGGCGACTCGTTCGCGGAGGCGTGGGCGCAAGTCGGCGTGCGCGCGCCCGTGCTCCTCGTCCTCACGTTCGTCGTCGCCGTCCCGACCGTCATCTCGCTGACCTACCTCTTCCTCTTCGTCGTCGCGGCGCTGTGGATCGCCTTCATGGGGTTCTCGATCCCCGTGGCCATGCTCGAGCGCGACCCCGACGTGAAGAACGCGTTCGACCGGATCGCCTTCTCGCTCCTGCGTTCGATCCGCCTCGCGCGCGCCGAGTACCTGCACGCGCTCGGCGTCGTCGCGGCGCTGATCATCGTCTACCTCGTCCTCGGGATCGCGCTCGCCGTCGGCCTCGTCGGCTTCGCAGACAACGGCAGGGTGATCGCCGCAGCCCTCGTCCAGGTCGTCCTCGCGCCGTTCTTCTTCATCGGGCTCTGCGTCCTCTACTACGAGCAACGGGCGCGGGCCGCTGTATCCTCGCCTCCCGAAGCCGCTTAGAGCTCCTGACGAAATGAGGTCTCGTCGCCCGGCGGCACAGCACCTCATTGCGTTCGGAGCTCTTGAGGAGGAGCCATGCCCAAGTACCTGATGCTGTCGACGCTGAGCGAGCAGGGCCTGCAGACGCTCCGTGCGAACCCCGAGCGCCTGCGGGAGGTGAACAAGGACGTCGAGGAGCTCGGCGCGAAGGTGCTGCACCAGTGGTTCGTGCTCGGCCCGTACGACTTCGTCAACATCGTCGAGGCCGAGAGCTCGGCCGTGATCGCGGAGGTCTCGATCTCGCTGGGCGCGCGCGGGAGCGTGCACACGCAGTCGTACGAGATGCTCGAGGTCGACGACCTCATCAAGCTCCTCGGCGGCTAGGCGTCGTTGGATCCCGCCCGCCTGCCCGACCGGATCGCGGCTGAGGTCGCGTCCTGGCCGCAGGACGCCTGGGGCGCGCACCAGACACGGCTCCTCCTTCGCGACGGCCGCGTGATCGAGCCGGTCGCCGTTCTCCCGAGCGGGGACGTCGTCGGCTGGGGGCAGGCCGGCGCCGCGGACTTCGAGGCCGACGACATCGTCGCGATCGAGCGGATCGACGCGTAGCGGCGCTCGGGCTACTCGGTGAAGACGTAGTCGTTGTCGAGCGCCCCCATGTGGCAGCTCCAGCAGACGGCGCCGCTTGCGATCTCCTGGAAGCGCTCGTTCCGCGCGTCGCGGGTGAACTCGACGAAGACCCAGTTGTTATGCGCCGGGTCGGCGCCGGGCACCTTGCGCATGACGGCGATCAGGCCGATGAAGTCGGCCCCCGGGCGGGAAGCTTCCTTCACGACGACGGTGCCGCGCGGATAGCGCCCGTTGGCTAGCTGCTCGCGCGAGACGTAGACGTCCTTCGTCCCGTTGTGCGGATCCGCGTCCCGCGGCGGGATCGGCGCGTCGTTGAGCTTCGTCCAGCTGCGGTAGCCGGCGACAAAGCCGGGAACGCCCGGGGGCGCCTTCGGCGCCGGGGGCTCGGCCCCCGTCGTCGTCTCCTCCGTCGTGGCCGCCTCGGTCGTCGTCGGCTCGGGCTCCGCCGTCGTCGTCTCGGGCTGCGTCTCCGTGGTCGCGACGGTCGAGGTCGCGGGCTCGGCGGCCGGCTCGGAGCCGCCGCCGCACGCGGACGTCCCCAGCAGGGCGAGCACCGCGGCGAGGAGCAGGTGGCGCCTCACGGACACCGACGATACCGCCTCCGCCTTACGACGGCCTTAAGGCGTTACTGGAGCCGGGCGAAGGCGACCGCGACCTCGGCGGCGAGCGCCGCGTTCTCGACGATCAGCCTCTTGTTCACCTCGACGGTCGCGCCGCCGCTCGCCTCGTGGAGGTACGCGAGGAGGAACGGGGTCACGTCCTGGCCGCTCACGCCCTGCCGTCCGGCCTCGGCGACCCCCTCCTCGATCAGCTCCTCCACGTCGAGGCTCTCGTCGGGCGGGCGGGCGAGGAGGAGCGCCGAGTGCCGCCCCAGCCGCCAGTGGAACTGGGCGATCCGGGCCGCCTCCTCCACGGTGAGGACGCGCGCCGAGACCGGCGGGCCGCCCTCGCGGGCGTAGAAGAGCGGGATCGTATCCGTCCGCCAGCCGAGGACGGGGACCCCGATCGTCTCCAGGAGCTCGGCCGTCGCGCGGACGTCGAGGATCGACTTCGCCCCGGACGCCACGACGAGCGCCTCCGTCCGGGCGAGCTCGCCGAGGTCGGCCGAGACGTCCGGCCGCTCCGTCCAGCCGCGGTGGACGCCGCCCAGGCCTCCGGTGCCGAGGAAGCCGATGCCGACCGCGCGGCAGACGGCAAGCGTCCCGCCGGCCGTCGTGGCGCCGAGCGTGCCCTGCGCCGCACAGGCGGCGAGGTCGCGCGGGCCGACCTTGCGCGCATCGGGCGAGGCCCCGAAGCGCTCCAGCTGCTCCTCGCTCAGGCCGACGTGGATGGCGCCGTCGACGACGCCGACCGTGGCCGGAACCGCCCACGCTGCGCGGACGCGGCGCTCGGCCTCGGCCGCGACGGCCGTGCCTTCTCCCTGCGGGAAGCCGTGGGAGACGAGGGTCGTTTCCAGCGCGACCACGGGGCGCCGCGCCTCGAGCGCGGCGCGAACCTCGGGGTGGATGCGGACGAGGTCTGGCATCAGGGTCCCGCCCCCATCTTGGCAACGCAGCGGGCCGCGGCGTCGAGGGCGAGCTCCGGCCCGCCGAGCAGGAAGCCCGCCGCGAAGGCGTCGCCCGCCCCCGTCGAGTCGACGACGTCGGCCGCGGCGGCCGGCAGCTCGCGCGTGCCGCGGCCGTCCGTGACGACGCAGCCGCGGGCGCCGCGCTTGACCACGAGGGTCTCCACGTCGAGCCCGCCGACGAGCGCCGCCTCAGCCTCGTTGGCGAGGACGAGCCGCGGCCGGAGCGCGGCGAGCGTCTCGCGGAACGGTCCGAGCCCGGCCTCCTCGATCGCGGCGGTCGAGGACAGGTCGACGCTCACCCGCGGCACCCGCGCCGCCGCCGCGAGCGCCGTCTCGCGGAGCGGCGAGCGGACGAGGCTGTAGCCGGGGACGTGCAGCCAGTCGCAGCCGGCCAGCCAGGCGGGGTCGAGCACCTCCGGCCCGAAGTCCGTCGAGACGCCCCGGTCGCTCAGCATCGTGCGCGCGCCGTCCGGGGTGGCCACCGACACGACCGTGCCCGTGCCGGTCTCGACCTCGGGGCCGGCCAGCTCGACGCCGTGCGCGCGGAGCTCCTCGGCCAGGATGCGTCCCGCCGGGTCGCGGGCGCGCTTTCCCAGGAACCGCGCGCGCCCGCCCAGAGCGGCGACCCAGGCGGCCACGTTCGCGGCCTGGCCGCCGGCGCCGACGCGGGTGCGGCCGTAGGTGTCGGTGTCCCGCGCGATCGGGCCGTCCAGGCGCACGATGACGTCCAGGAGCAGGTCGCCGAGCGTGCAGATCACGCGTCGCACCCTACAATCGCTCCCGTGGACGGCGACCGGCGCAGACGGCTCCGCCCCTTCCTCCTGGGAGGGCTCGTGGGGAGCGTCGCCGGCCTGGCGGCGGCGGGGCGCCTGAAGATGCGCGCGCAACGGCGGGTGCGCGAGACACCGGCCGGGCTGGCGGCCTTCGAGGAAGCGCCGTGCTACGCGGAGCTCGTCGAGCGGGAGTCCCGCGGCGAGCGCGTCCGCTAGCGTCCGCCGCCCCGCAGCTCCTCGAGCGCCTGCTGGGCCGTCAGGGCGTTCCGGCCCGCGTCGCCGACGGCGAGCATGGCCGAGAGCTCCTGGACCCGGAGGGTCGCCTCCAGGTAGGCCTCCGGCGTCAGGACCGGCTCGACCGTCCTGACGAGGAGGAACGGGCCGAACGCGGCCGTCTCGAACTCCGGCCCGGGCGAGGACTCCTCGATCGTCAGGCGCGCGTGCTCCTGGTCGACGTAGTCCGAGGCGTCCAGCACCCACACGCCGTGGCCGAGCGGCGTCCCCGCGTCCTCGAGCTCCTCGAGCGCGAGCCGGGCGTCCGCGCGGGGGATGAAGATCGCGCCGTAGGGTGCGCCCGCCTCCCAGGCGTCGAGGTAGGTCGGCTCGTACCCGAAGAGGACGTCGTCGGCCCGGCCCCGGGCCGCGAGCCAGGCGGCGGCCTCCTCCCGCCCCTCCGCCCGGGCCGCCGGCTCGCCGGTGTAGAGCCAGCGGGTCCGGTCGAGCCCCCAGACGACCTGCGAGGCGAGCAGGAACCCGAGGAGCGCCGCGACGACGCCCGGTCCCGCGCGCCCGGCCGCCGAGCCGACGCGCAGGATCCCGGTGGCGACGGCCATGGTCACGAACGGGAGGAGGAAGATGAGATGCCGGCTCTCGAGGGAGACCCCCGGCCCTGAGCCGGCCGCGAGCAGCCCGACGACCGGCACGCCGGCGACGACGCAGGTCAGGATCGCCGTCTCGGGCCGCCTGCGCGCGAGCACCACGAGGCCGAGAACGGCGAGCAACGCCGCAGGAATCCCCGCGACCAGGCGCCCGGCGGTGAAGTCGCCGAACGCCTCTCCCAGGTACCGGACCACGTCGAGCGGCGAGCCGAGCTCGGAGCCGCCCTCGCCGAGGCCGACGTCGAAGCGCGACGCGAGCAGCGAATACGTCCGCCAGAGGGGGGTCGCGAGGACGAGCACGGCCGCGAGCGCGACGAGCGGCAGCCGGAGCGGGAGCGACTGCCGGAGCCGGAGGACGCCGGCGTAGACGACCTCGGCGCCGAGCACGAGCACGCCGTACGGCTGCGTCGCGACGAGGGCGAGCGTGGCCGCCGCCCAGGCGGCCCACCGGCCCCGGGTGCCGCGCTCGAGCGCCCGCAGGAGCAGGAGGAGGGACAGGACCGCGGCGAAGAGAAAGAGGCTGTACATCCGGGCGTAGATCGCGTGGTAGAGGGTGATCCAGCTCGCGGCGGCCAGGAGGGTGGCGACCAGGGCCGTGCGCCGGTCGGACAGGCGCGCGACGAGCGCAGCGACGACCGGCATGCTCGCCACCGCAAACGCGACCGAGACCAGCCGGAGGCTGGCCAGCCCCGGATCGGCCAGGGTCGCCAGGTAGGCGAGCAGGTAGTGGAGCGGCGCGCCCCGCCGTTCCCCCAGCACCGTCCCGAGCATGTCTCCGAGGGACGTGTTGGTGACGAAGAAGACGAGCGTCTCGTCCTCGTGGGGAGGAAGCGCCAGGAGGCGCAGGAGCAGGAAGGCGCCCAGTCCGGCCGTGATCGCGCCCACCCCGAGCCCGTAGCCGTCGACGGCGTCGCGCACGCCTCGAGAAGCCTCCCGCGGGGTTGGCACTCCCTCCTCGGGAGTGCCGGGAGCCCCCGCCTCCCCTGCTAGCATCTCACGGGGCAAGGCGCGGCCCTCTCACGATGCCGATCTACGAATATCGCTGCCCCAACGGCCACACCTTCGAGCTCTTCCAGCGCATGACGGATCCGGCGCCGGAGGCCTGCGAGGTCTGCGGCGAGCGCCCGGTGACGAAGGTGCTGTATCCGGCGGCGATCCACTTCAAGGGGTCGGGGTTCTACTCGACGGACTACGGCCGCGGGAGCCGGCGGGGGGCCGCGAAGGACGGCGACGCGGGCGACTCCGGCGGGAAGGAGGACGGCAAGACCGACTCGAAGCCGTCCGAGTCGAAGGCCGCCGACTCGTCCTAGCCGCCCGCCGCGACCGGCCGTTGCCTGTCACTCGCCCCGGCCCACGCGGCAGCCCGGGCCGAACGTACCGCTGCCCGGCCGCGGTCGCTGGGGGGCGACCTTGCCCTCGACCATGGCGACGACGGACGCGTTGTCCTCGTTCCCGATGATGAACGACTGTCCGTCGATGTCCGCGAGCGAGCCGCCGAGGCGGCAGCGGAGGATCCCGCTCGACGGCGTCCGGCGCTTCACCCAGCCGAGCTGGAGGAACTGATTCGCGGAGAGGTCGGTGGCGAGCGGCGCCGCGAGCTCGTCGCCGATGAACGGCATGCGCAGGAACGTCCCGAAGCTGGTCACCTCGTCGGCCACCGCCTGGACGACCGCCTGCTGGCGCTCGCCGCGGGTGATGTCGTTCTCGCTCGGATCGAGCCGGTTGATGCGGATGCGGGCATACACGAGCGCGCGGCGGCCGCTCATGGTCTGCTCACCCGGCTTGAACCGCCACCCGGGCCAGCGGTCGCACTTCGCCTGGGTTTCGAAGGGGCAGGCGAACTTGTTCGAGAGGATCGGCGCCGGCACGTCGACGGTGATGCCGTCGAGCGCGCGGATCACCTCCTTGAACTTCGCGAAGTTGACCACGAGGACGTGGTTGATGGGAACGCCGGTCAGCGCCTCGACCGTCCTGATCGCCAGGGTGGGGCCTCCGTACGCATACGCGGCGTTCACCTTGTCGGGACCGCGCCCCGGGATCTCGACGCGGAGGTCCCGCGGAATCGAGAGCAGCGCGATCCGGTGCTCGTCGGGGTCGGTCCGGACGAGCATGATCGCGTCCGAGCGGAACGGTCCCTCGCGCTTCGGCCCTTCGTCCGTGCCCAGCACGAGGATCGTCGACGGGTTCGTCAGCATGAGCCCGTCCTGGGGTGCGAGCGCTGCGTAGGCGCGCGAGTCGAGCCGTGCGTTTGCCTCCTTCACTCCGCTGCGGAACGCCAGATAGCCCAGCACCGACCAGACGCCGACCGCGAGCACGGCGACGAGGAAGACGGCGATCCCGATGCGCAGCCAGCGCCTGCCGCGCCGCCGGCGGCTCGGCTTCGGGCGCGAGTAGGCGTCCCGGCCGTCGCCTGCGGCCGAGGCCTTTTCCTGCCCTCTTCTCGCCTCGGTCGGAACGGGCCCCTTGACCCGCCCGCCGCGGTAGACGCGGTACGGCTTGTTCTTGGACGCCACGGCGACCGGTTATCGTAGCCACCCCAGGATGAGCGCTCCCCAGGTGATCGCGGTCGACTTGGGCGGCACGAAGCTGGCCGCCGGGCTCGTCGATCCCGAGGGGGCGGTCGGCCGCCGCGCCGTCGAGCCGACCGACCTGACGGGGGAGGACGCGCTCCTCGCGCAGCTCGAGCGCGTCATCGGCGGTCTCGTCGACAACGGTCTCGGGGCGCTGGGCGTAGGGGTGCCGTCGACGATCGACCAGCGCTCCGGACGCGCGGTCGCCTCGGTCAACATCCCGCTGGCGGGCGTCGACCTCCGCGAGCGGCTCCACCGCCGGTTCGGGGTGCCGGTCTTGATCGAGAACGACGGCAACGCCGCCGCGGTGGCGGAGCACCGGCTCGGCGCCGGCCGCGGCGCCAGGCACGTCGTCATGCTCACGCTGGGCACGGGCGTGGGAGGCGGCCTGATCCTGGACGACCGGCTCTACCGTGGTGCCGTCGGCGCCGCCGCGGAGCTCGGACACATCACGCTCGACCTCAACGGCCCGCCTTGCCAGGGAACCTGTCCCGGGCGGGGTCACCTCGAGGCCATGGCGTCGGGCCACGCGGCCGACAAGCTCGCCCACGAGGCGGCGGCCGCTCGGCCCGACGGCGACATCGGGCGCGCCGCAGCCGCGGGCAGGGAGGTCGACTCGCGCCTGCTCGTCGAGCTCGCGTCGGCAGGCCCCGGCGACGCCCGCGACGTGCTCGAGCACGTCGGCTTCCACCTCGGCGTCGGCATCTCCGACCTCGTGAACGTCTTCAATCCCGAGGTCGTCGTCGTCGGCGGCGGCTTCGCCGAGGCCGGCGAGCTCCTCCTCGCCCCTGCCCGGAAAGTGGTCGCCGAGCGGGCGCTCCTGCCGGCCCGCGACGTCGTCAGGATCGTCGAGGCCGAGCTGGGGCCCGACGCCGGCCTGATCGGCGCCGCGCTGGTGGCCTTCACGGCGCTCGACGAGGGCTGACGGGCATGCCGCTCGTCGTCTGCCCGACGCCGATCGGCAACCTGGAGGACGTGACGCTGCGGGTGCTGCGCGAGCTCGCCGAGGCCGACCTCGTCCTCTGCGAGGACACCCGCCGGACGAGGATCCTCCTCGACCGCCACGGGATCCAGGCGAAGCTCCTCTCCCTCCACCGCCACACCGAGGCGCGCCGGACGGACGAGATCCTGCCGCGGCTCGAGGCGGGCGAGCGGATCGCGCTCGCGAGCGACGCGGGGCTGCCCGGGATGAACGACCCGGGCGCGCGGCTCGTCGCCGCCGCCCTTGCCGCCGGCCTGGAGGTGACGGTGCTCCCGGGCCCGTCCGCGGTGGAGACGGCGCTGGTCGCCAGCGGCCTGGTCGGATCGCGCTACACCTTCCTGGGCTACCTGCCGCGGTCGCAGGCGGGACGCGACCGGCTCTGGGAGGAGCTGTCAGGGTGGACCTGGCCCGCCGTCGCCTTCGAGTCGCCCCGCCGCCTGCCGGCCTCGCTTGCCGGCCTCGCGGCGGCGCTCCCCGACCGGCAGGTCGCCGTCTGCCGCGAGCTGACGAAGCGCTTCGAGGAGGTCGTGCGAGGAAGCGCGGCCGACGTCGCCGAGCGTTTCCGGCTCCCGCCGAAGGGCGAGGTGACGCTCGTCGTCGGCGGCGGTGCCGGTGGCGCGAGCGAGGAGGGCGCCGACGCCGCGCTCGCTGCCGTCGCGAAGCTCGTCGCCGCCGGCGCGCCGCGCCGCGCGGCGTCCGATGTCGTGTCCAGCCTCACCGGCGTGGCCCGAAACCGGCTCTACCGCGGCTCGCTGTAGCCGCCTTTGACAACGTCCGCCGGCCTTGCTACCGTCCTCTGTGGCGTTGACATAGAGGACAACGGGAGGCGGGAGAATGAGACGTGCGCTTGCCCTGCTTCCGGTCCTGATCGCGTTCCAGGCCGGCGCGCCGCCCGCACTCGCCTGGACCTGGCCCGCCGACGGGCCGGTGCTACGACCGTTCGTATTCGGAGACGACCCCTACGCGGGAGGGCAGCACCGCGGGATCGACGTCGCCGGATTGGCGGACGCGCCGGTCCGCGCGCCCTCGGCCGGCGTCGTCAGCTTTGCCGGGACCGTCCCCGGCCGCGGGCGGGCCGTTACGGTCCGAACCCCCGACGGCTACTCGGTGACGCTCGTGCACCTAGGGGCGATCTCGGTCGGGCGCGGAGTGGCCGTCGCCGAGGGGGCGCCGCTCGGCACGATCGGCCCGACCGGAGACGTCGAGCACCCCGAGCCCTACGTCCACCTCGGCGTCAGAGTCACGTCCGACCCGAACGGGTATCTCGACCCGCTCACGTTCCTGCCGGTCCGCGAGGTGGTCCCACCTCCGCCGCCGCCCGCCCCGCCCGCCGCGCCGGCCCCGCCCGCTCCGGCGAATCCGGTCGCGCCGATCCCGGAGCCCGTCGCGGAGCCCGCCCCCGTGTCGGAAACCGCGCCGCCGCCGCCTGCCGCCGCCGGCCCCGCCGCGCTCCCCGCCGTCCAGCGGGCCGTCGAGGCGGGAGCCCCCTCTGCCGGGGAAGCCCGGACCACCGACGGCGCGGGAGAGCCGGCCTCGCTGGTCGCGCCGTCCGGCGAGGTCCCGGCGGGCCGTCAGCCTCGGACGGCGCCTCGCTCCTTCGAGATCGCGTCGGAGCCGCGCGCGCCGGCCCGGCAGGCGCTGTCCGCCGAATCGCCGGCGCCGCGGTCCACCCGCGCCGGAGCGGGTCTCGTCGCGGCTCTCTCCGCCGTCGCCGCCGCGTTCCTTGCTCTCGCCGGCGTGGTCGCGGCGCTAGCGATCCGTCGACGTCAGCTCGGCGACGCAGGGGCCGCACACGCCCCTGCCCATGTGCTCGACGAGCGTGCGGGTCGCGCCGCAGAAGACACAGGCGTTGCGCGGCCGGCTGAGGAGGATGGTCTGGTTCTTGACAGAGATCTCGAGCGCGTCCCGCTCGGTGAGTCCGAAGCGCTTGCGGATCTCGATCGGGATGACGATCCGGCCGAGCTCATCCAGGTGGCGGATGATGCCTGTCGTCGTCTGTGCGCCCCGGCTGCGTCTGGTCGTTTCCATCAGGCTCGTCCTCGCGTTCCCTCGCGTTGCGGGCGGGCCGAGACGGTCTCGGTCCGCTGACCCCGTGCGTGGTATCCAGACCTCAGTTCCCGCTCTCGTCTCGTTGAAACCGGAGGTCGAAGCGGAAAGGCCCGACCGTATGATGGGCGCCGATGCGCTTCTACGTGACGACGCCGATCTACTACGTCAACTCGACCCCGCACATCGGGCACGCCTACACGACGATTGCCGCCGACATCCTCGTCCGCCATCGGCGCCAGCGTGGCGAGGAGACGTTCTTCCTGACGGGCACGGACGAGCATGGCTCGAACATCCCACGGGTCGCACAGGAGGCGGGCCTCGACCTCCAAGAGTTCGTCGATCGGAATGCCGCAGCCTTCGAGGAGATGACCGTTCGCGTGAACGCGTCGAACGACTTCTTCGTCCGGACGACCGACGAGCGGCACAAGGCCCGGGTCCAGGAGTTCCTGCAGCGGATCCACGATCGGGGAGACATCTTCGAGGGCACGTACGCGGGGCTCTACTGCACGCGCTGCGAGGCGTTCTACGGCGAGGACGAGCTCGTAGACGGGCTCTGCCCGCAGCACGGGATCCGGCCGGAGTACGTGGAGGAGAAGAACTACTTCTTCCGCCTGTCCGCCTACCGAGAGCCGCTGCTCCGGCTCTACGACGAGCGGCCGGACATCGTGCTCCCGCGCTTCCGCTACAACGAGGCCCGGAGCTTCATCGAGCGGGGCCTCGACGACATCAGCGTCAGCCGGGCCTCGCAACGGTGGGGCGTTCCCGTTCCGTGGGACACGAGCCAGGTCGTCTACGTCTGGGTCGACGCTCTCATCAACTACTGGAGCGCGCTCGCCTTCGCCCGCCCGGGCGAGGACCTCCGGCCCCGGTTCTGGCCGGAGGTTCGCCACCTCCTCGCCAAGGACATCCTCAAGTTCCACTGCGTCATCTGGCCGGCGCTCCTGCTCGCTGCAGGCCTCGATGTCCCCAGGCAGCTGTTCGTGCACGGCTACCTCCTCATGGACGAGCGGAAGATGTCGAAGTCAGTCGGCAACGTGATCGACCCGCTCGACCTCATCGACGTCTACGGAGCCGACCCGCTTCGCTTCTACCTCTTCCGCGTGGCCACGTTCGGGCAGGACGGGAGCATCTCGGTGGACGGTCTGCACGAGCGCTACGAGCGCGAGCTCGGAAACGAGCTCGGCAACCTCCTCTCGCGGACGACGGCGATGATCGCCCGGTACCGCGGGGGGCGGCTCGCGCCCGCGGACCCGTCGCCCGAGCTCGCGGAGAGCGTCGCGCGCGTTCGTGCGGACGCGGCGGCCAGGCTCGACGAGTTCGACGTCACGGGTGCCCTCGAGGTCATCTGGGAGCTCGTGCGCCGCCTCAACCGCCACGTCGAGCAGACAGCACCGTGGGAGCTGGCGAAGGACGATGGACGGGCGGCGGACCTGGACCGGGTCCTCTACGAGCTCGCGGACGGGCTCCGGGCACTTGCGATTGCCCTCGCGGCGTTCGTCCCCGAGACGTCCGCGCGGATCCTCGCCGCGCTCGGCCAGCCGCAGGACGTGACGTGGGAGCGGGCCACTGCCGGAGAGACCGCCGCGACCGGCGGGATCGAGGCCGCGCCCCCGCTCTTTCCCAGGGTGGACGCTCCGGCGGCGGCTGTGTGAGGCCGGGCCGCCGACCGCGGGCCGGAGGCACATGATCGACACGCACGCACACCTCGACGCGCTCGAGGATGCGGGCGCCGTCCTCGGCCGCGCCCGCGCAGCCGGCGTCGAGCGCGTCATCAGCGTGGGCACCGACGTCGCGTCGTGCCGGGCGACGCTTGCCCTCTGCGAGCGGGAGCCCGGCGTCTTCGCGGCGCTCGGGCTCCACCCGCACGGGGCGGGCGCGGTCGGCGAGGCCGAGCTCGAGGAGCTGCGGAACCTGCTCGGCCACCCGCAGGCCGTGGCGGTCGGCGAGGCGGGCCTCGACTACTACCGCGACTTCGCTCCCCGAGATCGCCAGGCCTGGTCCTTCCGGCAGCAAGCCGCGCTCGCGGGTGAGCTCGGCAAGCCGCTCGTCGTCCACACCCGGGCTGCCGACGAGGACACGGCCGCCGTGCTGTGGAGTCTCCCGCCGGAGGTGCCGGTCGTGCTGCACTGCTTCTCGTCCGTCTCCCTGCTCGACCCGGCGCTCGAGCGCGGCTGGTACGTCTCCTTCGCCGGAAACGTGACCTACCCGAAGGCCGGCGAGCTGCGCTGGGCGGCCGCGCGCGTGCCCGCCGACCGCCTCCTCGCCGAGACGGACAGCCCCTACCTCTCGCCCCAGCCGGTGCGGGGGAAGCGGAACGAGCCCGCTTTCGTCGCGCACACCGTTGCCGCCCTGGCCGTGGCCCGGAACGTCGAGCCCGAGGCCCTCGCGCTGCAGATCGAGGAGAACGCCTCCACGCTCTTCTCCCTGCCGTGAGCGTGCAGCCCAAACGAGAGCTCGGCCAGCACTGGCTCGTCGACGAGAACATTCTCGGCGTCATCGGCAGGCTCGCCGAGCTGCAGGACGAGGACGTGATCCTCGAGGTCGGCCCCGGCCTGGGCGTCCTGACGCGGTACCTGGCCGCGCGCGTCCGCTGGGTGCACGCCGTCGAGGTCGACCGCGCGCTCGAGCCCGTCCTCCGCGAGCGACTGGCCGGCGCCGACAACGTTCGTCTCCTCTTCGGTGACGCGCTCCCCCTGCTGGGCAGCGAGCTGGACCCGGCGCCCACGAAGCTCGTCGCCAACCTGCCGTACAACGTGGCGACCCCGATCGTGGTCGAGAGCCTCGCGCAGGTCCCGTCGGTCGGGCTCTGGTGCGTGATGGTGCAGCGCGAGGTGGCCGACCGCTTCTTCGCCCTTCCCGGGACGAAGGAGTACGGGGCCGTCTCGGTCGTCCTCCAGCTCAGCGCGGAGCGGACCGGCTTCCATCCGGTCGCGCGGACGTGCTTCCGCCCGCCCCCTAACGTCGACTCCGCGCTCGTCGCGTTCCGGCGCGTGCGTGCATGGGATCCCGTGCTCGAAGGCGTCCGGCGCGTCGCGCAGGCGGCGTTCGCCCACCGCCGGAAGACGCTGCCCAACTCGCTCGAGCTCGCCGGCGTCGCCGACCGGGGGCACGCGGCAGCCGCGCTCCGCGCGCTCGGCCGGGCGCCGGACGTCCGCGCCGAGGCGCTCGCGCCCGCCGAGTTCCTCCGTCTCGCGGAGCTCCTCGCGTGAGGCCGCTCAGGGCCGTCGCCGCCGCGAAGGTAAACCTCGCGCTCGTCGTCGGGTATCGCCGGGAGGACGGCCTGCACGAGGTGGCCACCGTCCTCCAGCGGATCGACCTCTGCGACCGGGTCGAGCTTCGGCCTGGCGAGGGGCTCGCGGTCGAGGGGTTCCCGGAGGACACGCTCGTCACCCGGGCGCTCACTCTGTTGGCGAACGAGGCCGGCCTCGAGCCGGCCTGGCGCATCCGGCTGACGAAGGAGATTCCGGTCGCGGCCGGCCTCGGCGGCGGCAGCGCCGACGCGGCTGCCGCGCTCCGCCTCGGCAACGAGCTTCTCACCGATCCTCTTCCGGACGAGCGGCTCCACGCACTCGCGGCGACGCTCGGCGCGGACGTCCCGTTCTTCCTCGCCCCGGGGCCGAAGCTCGCGGAGGGAGCGGGAGAGCGGCTGACCCCCGTCGATCTGCCGCAGGACTTCTGGGTCGTCCTGGCGCTGCCGGGCGACGTTCGCAAATCCTCGACCGCCGAGGTGTACGGCCGCTTCGACGAGCTCGGCGGTGGCGCGGGCTTCGAGGAACGGCGGGACGATCTCGTCCGCAGGCTGCGGAAGCTGCGCCGGCCCGAGGACCTCGCGGAGCTTCCCGGCAACGATCTCGCCGTCGCATCCGGGGCCGCCGCCCTCGCGGCCGAGCTGCGTTCAGCCGGTGCCTTCCGGGCCGACGTGAGCGGGGCCGGTCCGGCCGTCTACGGGCTGTTCGCGATCCGCCGCGAGGCGGCCGCCGCAGCGGCTTCGCTCGGCCGCCACGCGCGGTCCTGGGTGGTCGCACCCGTTTGGTAACGTCGGCGCGTGACGACGTCGCCCGTCATCGAGGCCGGCGAGAGCGGTCGAGGCCACTGGGTGCGCGAGCGCAGGCTTCGCCTGGCGCTCCTCATCGGCCTCGTCGAGACCGTCTTCGTCCTCTGGGGCGGACTGGGGTGGTTCGTGGTGCTGGCGGTGGCCGCCGCGGCCGTGGCGCTCTATGTCTTCGCCGCCCGCGGGGTCCGCTACCACGCGCTGCGCGAGGTCGCGTGGATCCTCGCGGCGTCGCAGCTGATCGCCGTCATCGTCCCGGTCCTGTGGGAGGTCGCGAAGTTCTTCGCCATCATCATCCTCGTGGTGATGGCGGCGCTCCTGCTCGTGATGCTGCTCATGGACCGCCGCTAGCCGTCCGTGCACGGGCCCTGCCTATACTCGACGTCCGGTGGGGCGTAGCCAAGTGGTAAGGCAACGGGTTTTGGTCCCGTGACCGGAGGTTCGAATCCTCCCGCCCCAGCCATGACGCTCCCGTGACGGACACGCCTCTCGCAGCGGTCGTGATGGCCGCGGGTCTGGGCACGCGGATGCGCTCCAGCCGGCCCAAGCACCTGCACGAGCTCCTGGGACGCAGGCTCGTCGACTGGGCGATCGCCGCCGCACACGAGCTCGAGCCCGAGCCGCTCGTCGTCGTGACCTCTCCGGGCACGCTGGCCGAGCTCGAAGGCACGCTGCCGCCGGGTGTCGTGCTCGCCGTCCAGGAGACGCCGCGTGGCACCGGCGACGCGGCCGCCTCAGCGCACCCCGCGCTCGCCGGCTTCAGCGGCGACGTGCTCGTGCTGGCCGGCGATGCTCCCCTCCTCGCCGCGGCCGACCTCCGCCGGCTCCTCGAGGTCCACCGCGCCGAGGGGGCGGCAGCGACCGTGCTCTCATTCGAGCCGGACGACCCCGGTTCGTACGGGCGGGTGATCCGAGACGAGGCGGGCCGCCTGCGGGCGATCGTCGAGGCGCGCGACGCGACGCCGGAGCAGCTGGCCGTCCGCGAGGTGAACTCCTCCGTCTACGCCTTCGACGCCCTCGGGCTCTGGGAGGGGCTCGCCCACCTCGACACCGACAACGTCCAGGGTGAGCTCTACCTCACCGACGCCGTGTGCCACCTGGTGGATGACGGACGGCCGGTGGCGGTGTACCGTGCGGAGAATCCTCGTGTCGGCGAAGGCGTGAACACCAGGGCCGATCTTGCGGCGGCCGCGGGCGAGCTCCGCGACCAGATCATTGCCGGTCACCTCGAAGCGGGGGTGACCGTCGTCGACCCGTCGACCACTTGGATCGAGCCCGACGTCGAGCTCGAGCCCGACACCGTCATCCATCCCTTCACCGTCCTCCGCGGCCGGACGGTCGTCCGCCGCGGCGCCGAGGTCGGCCCGCACGCGGTGGTCGTCGACGCGGAGATCGGGGAGGGCGCGTTCGTCGGCCCGTTCTGTTACCTTCGGCCCGGAACCGTGCTCGCCGCGCGCGCCAAGGCCGGAACCTTCGTGGAGCTGAAGAACTCCCGGATCGGCGAGGGCACGAAGGTGCCCCATCTCTCCTACCTCGGGGATGCCGAGGTGGGGGAGGGCACGAACGTCGGCGCCGGGACGATCACCGCGAACTTCCCGCACGAGCCGGGGCGGGAGAAGGGCCGGACGACGATCGGCAGGAACGTCAGGACCGGGATTCACAATGGGCTCGAGGCTCCCGTGACTATCGGAGACGACGCATGGATCGGCGGCGGCTCGTACATCACCGAGGACGTCCCGCCCGAGTCGCTCGCAATCGCGCGGGCGCGACAGGTCACCAAGGAGGGCTACCTGCGTGGAAAGCGGAACGACTGAGCTCTCGCTTCCGGGCCTCGACGTGACGCCCGAGCCCGTCACCCAGCCGCAGGGCGAGCGCGGTCGCTGGATCGAGCGCGGTCCGTCCGGAAAGCTGATGCTGTTCGCCGGGCGATCGCACCCCGTCCTCGCGCAGAGGATCGCCGACCAGCTCAACATCGAGCTCGGCGACGTCAAGCTGAAGACGTTCGCCAACGGCGAGACCTACGTCCGCTACAAGGAATCGATCCGCGGCGCCGACGTCTTCATCGTCCAGACTTGCCACGGCCGGGCGACGAACGACTACCTCTGGGAGCTCCAGATCATGATCCAGGCGGCCAAGCTCGCGTCCGCCAACCGGATCACGGCGATCATGCCCTGGTTCCCGTACTCGCGGCAGGACAAGA